>ENA-UOYA01003631-UOYA01003631.1-activated-sludge-metagenome-genome-assembly--contig:-NODE-3631-length-13603-cov-5.856436_pt1 | contig 13603 bp, 11 predicted proteins | sample MGYA00238163_ERZ764804 | MGnify/ENA primary metagenome ERZ764804 (study PRJEB28919, sample SAMN05720223) | activated sludge metagenome | isolation source: Anaerobic digester | place: Hong Kong...
GCATAAACCCACTCTATAGGTAGGTCTTGAGTCATATTGTCCAGCGCCTTTCCTTCTCCTGAAAATCCTCTATAATTATCAGGAGATAGAGCGAGGAGCATTTGCATTTTTCCGAACTCAAACACCAAAGCGCAAGTCTCTCTGTCATTGCTCTCGTAAATAAATGCTTTATCGACAAACGAAAGCAAACCCTCAACCAATCTCAACCTTGTCACACCTCCGACTCGAACACTATCAAGTGAACCGATAGTAGTAAATGAATATTTCCCAAGTCTATTGGCTATATACATATCCCCTTTAATAGTGCTTTTAGGAATACTCTGATAGAGCTGAATGAGTTGAATTTTTGTCAATTCAAACTTGAAATTCATGTCTGATAAATAAAGTTGAACACTCGTTAGACCTTTTACCCAGCGAGGAGGAAGGGTTACTTTGCGCTCTGTAACTTTTGCTTTTGATGTAATTACTTGCATGTTTTGCTGACCAACTGAAAGAGTCACACTTTCAGATTTTTGGATAGCATTCAAGGCATTGAGCATAGGTTCATTAAAATCTACATTAGTTGTGCCAGAAGCTATAAATTCTCCATCAATTGCTTCTGGTTTCATGTCAAGTCGAACATAGACGCCATTACAAGATGAAAATCCTTCGTAGCGCATTCTCTCTTCTCCAGCAGAGATAATAGGGTCTCGAAGACTAGGCGGTATGGGACCAAAACTACTGCGAACGACCTTGGCTATCGTCATCCAACATTTAGCTGTTAAATAGGGTTCAGTTAGATTTCCCCAAAAAAAGCATGGAATTGAATTAACTTCTTTTAGCTCAGATTGATGTGCCAATACTAAATTATGAATACCTTTCGTTTGATTTATAGTTGATATAGTATTAAATTGATAATCCATTGTATGATTAATTTAAAAGTTGTTGAATCGTTTTTTTCATACTCGCATTTTCTTTATAAGATTCTAAAAATATAATAGCTTCTGAACTTAAATTCTGTTTGGTTTTTATTTTTAAATCTAATAAACTTTCAACCAATTTTTTAAAATTAGGAGGAAGTTTAGATACTTGTTTAAAATTAGCTACAACATGATTTAAAATTTGAAATAAAACCAAATTATGTTTAGGCGAAGTATCTTTGATAGAAATTATACTTTCAGAAAATCGCTGAAAAACGCCATATCTATTTTTTGCAAATAAGGCTATACTTTCAGAAAAATGAGGAATATCCAATCGTTGATTTTCGATCAATTGATATAGGACTTCTGAAGCTGTCATTCTGATTTCTTTTTTCTCCATAAAAAAACTTGCAGCTAATAACAAAGTAGAATAATGAGAATGATGAAAATGTGACTGCATCATAGATTCAATAAATGCTTTGACATCCGACTTAGCCCCATCTGCTATTTTACAACTATGTTTCAGAAGCCATAGCGCTATACTATTCGTGTTTTGAGAATTTATTGAAAGCCAAAACTGAATATCTCCATCGGTTAAAGAAGTATAGTAATAATATCCATTTTGCTTTACAAAATTTAAATCTTGACTATAAATAAGTGGAGATGGAATATAATTTATGGAAGGAAATTCAATGTGAATTTGATTCCATATATTATATATTATTTCTTTTTTAGTAGTATGATCGATATAAGAATTTTTTTTCTCTACAAATTTTATATTTGATACATAGGGTTTGCCGACCATCGGGATATTATCAATAGCTGTACTCTGAAATACATCAAATGTAGAATCTGGGTAATAAGTAGATGCCGCTACTGCCCATAGAATTGATATGTCTAATTTGTCATTTGTCTGTCTAATTGCACCAAACAATTTATCAATAACGGAATGAAAATTAAACTCTATTTGGTCGGAAATCCCTAAACAAAATTCAATCAGTTTTTTATACTTAGAGTTGAGGTTTTGAATAAGCGGTTTAGCCTCTTCTATATTTTCTCTAGGCATTCGACTGATAGCAATGGCAAAATCTGTATTGTCTACTTTTTCATTATTATGATCATAATCTATCAAACGTTGTATCAAAATTTTTGGCTCTATCCAAAATGGATAGTGTGTAGGCATAGATAGGAGAGGCAATGTAGAGTTTGCCAATATTTTTTGATGAGCTAAATAATAAATGTGGTATGCAAGTTTTAATGTCTTTGCTTCTACATGATCGAAATTTACTTTGAATTCTTGTTTTAAATTTACGATTTTATTTAAAATAAAATTGCCAAGAAAATATTTATTTGTAGACCCTAAATAATTGTTTTTAAAATTAACTTCATAGGGTTGAAATTGTTCTTTAAATTCTTTATCATATAAATAGCCTTGTGTGATAAATGAATTGACAATGATCTCCGAATCGATTATTTCATTTGAAGCAATCCATTTTCCATAATGAAAAAGCATCTCTGTTTTATCTTTTGGCAATACTACCTCAATAGATAATCTTTTTTCTAGAATAGTTTTTTTAATTCCTGACAGATTCGGTTCATTTTCTTCGATTTCATTTTCTATATTTGTATCAATATATTCCGACAAAACGTTTTTTATATTACCAAGCATTTGAAGTTGATAGTTCGACAATTTTTCTCTTAGATTATACTCTTTTTTATCTCCAATTTTTAAAATTAATTTTGTCGCTCGTTCTTGTAAATCCATGTCTGAAATTAAAATCACATCAGCTAATATCAAACCAAGTTGTGGATTTAGTTTACGATTAGTTTTGGACAATTTTTCTAACATAGAAATTAATTTTTTTATTCCACCCTTGCAGTCCGCACGCATCATGACTGGCTCTACATACTCTATAAATGCATCGAGATTAAACTTGTCGTGTGTGTGAATTATCTTGATGAGATCAATACCAAAATTGACTATTGGGAAATAGCTATTGTGGAGTAGGGCAAAAATTCTGTCTTGAAAATTTACTAATTCATCACTCGTCAATTCAAATTCTAAGAGTATATTTTTAAAGAAAGACTTGACGCCATTGTTCCATTCTTTGGTCTGAATGAGGATACAATTTTCTATTATTAAATCTTTAGAAATTAATTTTTCATTTACTAAATCTCTGAAATAATTTTTCCAATGTCTATTCACCTTGTCATCGCTAGTGCCCCAGTCTCTCATATTGGCTATATTGGTTTCATAGTTAAATAACTCTGGGATATCTCGCTCTATAGTCGTCTTTGAATTTTTGATAAATTGTAAGCAATCTATATCGGATTTTTTTATGCCATGAGATGAATTAGTAAAACAACAAAGAGAATAAGCAAACAATTCGGGATTAAACTCAATATACTTTTTGGATTCTAAATCCAGTAAAACATCATACTTTACTACCCACCAATTTGAAGTTCTTGATAAGGCAACTAATATATCTGATAAACTTTCAGGCTTGTAATTCTCAAACAATTGATTTAAAATATCATCTTCTTTGAATTCATTTAAATAGAAAACTAAACGATCAATTGTTCGAAATTCGTCTTTATTAAATGTAGCAAAACAAAAGTAAAAAACTATTTTACTTTGTATGTTATCTGCTCTGCTTCCCCAGTTATATGACTCTTTTTTATTTCTAAATTCAGGATCATTGCTTAAGTCCACATAGTCTGTCCAATATTTTTTAGCTTTTCTTATATGCTTTTTTATTGCTTCTTTATTTCCTTTCAAATTTGAATTTAAAAAGGGAATGATGTCGTTTACTTTTCTTTGTTTAATAATAGCATCTATTTCATCGGTTAAGACTTTAATGTCCACTTTAATTGATTTACCAGAAGTTGACTTTATATTTACTAAAGTCTCTATATTTACTTCCCCAGATTCGGAGTACCCCTTTTTCTCTTTTTCTGCTATGAGTTTAGTCGCTGATTTTAAACAAAGTTCTTCTGTCTCAAAATTTTTGATTTGTGATACTCCCGCTGTACCATTTCTTCCATAGGTAACAATATGGTCATTTCCTTTGACTTCAATTTGCCAAAATTTATCAGAAACTCCGTCTATGTATTGTAGTCTTTTTTTCATATAGCTAATCAAAATTGAATAAGTAAAGCAAATTTAACTAATAATTAAATCTAAGATAAGATTTTTTGGATGTAATTAAATGCAAAGATATCATGCTTTATCGTCAATAAATGTCGTTCTAAAATAATTTTATATCTATTTTTAGATTAAATTAGCTCTATAAACTATCATTTTTTAATTGTTTTATAGATGTTTTTTATCCAATTTTTATATTTTTGTTGAAAGAAAAATGATAGAAAAAAATGAAGACTAAGTATGTAGATTTGATAGAACAGACTTATGAATGGCCACAAATGGAGTTCACAGTTGAGGATAATGAATTGAAATTTCATGATATTTACCTCATGGATATTATCAAAAAATATGGTACTCCTCTCAAGATTACTTATTTGCCTATTATATCAAAACAGATAGAAAAAGCGAGAATGATGTTCAAAGTGGCTATGGCTAAAGCGAATTATGAGGCAGAATATACCTACTGTTATTGCACAAAAAGTTCTCATTTTTCATTCGTATTAGAAGAAGCTCTTAAGAATAATATTCATATAGAAACCTCATCTGCTTATGATATTAATATCATAGAAAAGCTTCATGAAAAAGGACTTTTTCATAAAAATCAATACGTTATCTGCAATGGATATAAATTGCCACAATATGTAGAAAACATCGCTCGATTGATAGAAAACAAGTTTGAAAATGTAGTACCAGTCATCGATAATTTCAACGAACTCAATAATTTAACTTCGCTTATATCTAAAAAGATGAAAGTCGGTATTCGCATCGCTTCGGAAGAAGCTCCTATGTTTGACTTCTACACATCTAGACTCGGAATCGGCTATAAAGATATCATACCTTTTTATAAGTCTCATATTAAATCTCACAAGAATGTAGAACTAAAAATGCTCCATTTCTTTATCAATACAGGCATTAAAGACACTTCATATTATTGGTCAGAATTGGCTAAGTGTGTGAAGGTATATTGTGAACTAAAAAAGATATGTCCTACTCTAGATTCTCTCAATATAGGTGGTGGTCTTCCGATTAAAAATAATCTAAATTTCAATTTTGATTATGAATATATGATAGAAGAAATCATCTCACAAATTAAGAAAACTTGTGAAGATTATCAGGTTAAAGAACCAAATATTTTTACTGAATTCGGGTCATTTACTGTAGGAGAAAGTGGTGCTACTATATTCCAAATCATAGATCAAAAACCTCAAAATGATAGAGAGAAATGGAATATGATTGATAGTAGTTTTATGACTACATTGCCCGATGCTTGGGCAATAAATAAGCGATTTATCTTACTAGCTATCAATAATTGGGACAAAGAATATGAGCGAGTATTCCTAGGTGGATTGACCTGTGATAGTGATGATTTCTATAACTCAGAAGTCAAATCCAATGCAATTTATCTCCCTATTATGGAGCCTCAAAAGCCGCAATATATTGGATTTTTCCATACAGGTGCATATCAAGAAAGCATCGGAGGATTTGGAGGTATTCAGCATTGTCTGACACCTTCTCCTAAGCATATTATCGTCTCTAAAAACGAAAATGGAGATATTAAAACCAAATTATTTGCTAAAGAGCAAGATTATAAGGGTATGTTGGATATCTTAGGCTATTAATAATGGGATACGATGCTTCCGTAAATTGCAATTGTTACAAAGATAGAAAAACAATTGCACCACCGTATGAAGAGTTAATAATTTTTTCTGAAGATAAATTTGATATAGATATTGAATATTTATTTGAATCTGATAAAGATGAATATTGGAATCGATTCAATCAATTTTCTGATTGGTTAAAAACAGCATGTCCTCATGAAAATATGGAAATTGTCTCCGTTAGACTTGCAAATATTGGTGGTATGGCTGATTTTAAATACTTTATAAAAACGAATGGTGGACATTCTAGATTTCCTGTTTTATCAACACAATTGCCAGAATCAAATGTTGGATTTATGCCAATTAAATTTAACCAAGCAATGTTGAATGAAATAAATGATATAGAAAATGATACTAAAGTATTCGAAAAAAATGTTTTAAAAATAGATGAAGAAATTATATGGAAATTAGACAAAGAAGCCACAGGAGTTTTTAAGGTTTTTTCTTCGGGGACAATATATTTTGGGTTAAATAAAAACGGTTTTTACATTGAAAAACATTCTAAACTGCTTTGGTTTAATAGGTCTAAAGTTGTTTTTAGTTCTAGCAACTTTATACAAATTCAAATAGAGAAAGAGAAGTATTTATTCAAAGATAAAAATTCAAACTACCAAATTATTTGCAATTATCCTATAATTGAAAATGAAAATAAAGAAATTAATTTTCGAACTACTGTTGAATTTATTTCTGTTGGGGACGTTTTTGACTATATTTTAGATCCATTAAAAAAACTTTTATTAGCATCTATAGAGACAAACAATCCTATAAATTGGCATTAAATTAAATAAATGAATATTCGAAAAGCAGAACTAAAAGACACTACTTATATACTCAACTTAATTCAAGAACTAGCTAAATTTGAACGTCAACCTGAAGCGGTTATCATCACTGAAGAAGACCTCGTTCGATACTCTTTTTCAGAACATCCCCTTATTTATACTTGGGTGGCTGAGATAGATTCGGAGATTGTTGGCATTGCTTTATACTATTTTCGATTTTCTACCTGGAAAGGCAGGAGTCTGCATTTAGAGGATTTAATCGTAAAGGAAAACCATAGACAAAAGGGCATAGGCAGAGCTTTGATAAATAAAGTTATAGAAATCGCTCACACCGAAAATGTAGGAAGAATGGAGTGGGAAGTTCTCGAATGGAATCAACCCGCCATCGATTTTTACCACTCACTCGGAGCAACTATAGACCCTGAATGGAGTCTATGCAAACTCTATCGTGAAGATTTAGTTAAATTAGTTTCTATTTAAACCACTCTTCTACTTTCAATTCAAATCCCTTTTTCAATGGATTATTTGGATTTTGACTATTGCCAAAATGTACCAAAATGGTATTTTTCTCTGGAATCACATATATGTATTGATTGAGTAGCCCTCTTGCGTAATAATTTCCGTCCATATATTGAATCATCCATCTAGGTTGACCATCCGAACCTCCAAATTTGTTAGAAATCAATATTTTATCCTTAAATTTTTCGACAAATAAATTCATTCGACTACTATCTGAGAAACTTCTCCATCGTGTGCCTGCCCACCATTGATTTTTATATCCCTGATAAGCCGCTAGCGTATCTAGATTAGATATTTTCTCTACCCAGCTAGATTTAATCAATCGCTTTCCATTAAAAACGCCTTTGTCCAAAAACAATTTTCCAAATTTAGCATAGTCTAAAGCCGCCATATTCAAACAGCAAAAGGCTCTTACTTCACGGTGCTTTTTATCATCGACCATCCATGTGCCATCATACTGCATTTCTAGTGGGGTATAAATTTTTTCATAGAAATAATCTTGCAATTTCCTTTTGGTAGCTCGCTCAACTATAATTCCCAATAGTTGTGTATTGACACTTTTGTAATCAAAATTGAGGTTTGGCTCAGATTCTATATCTAATTTCAAAGTTTTTTTGATAATATTTTTTCCAAAACCTAATCTCAATACATCGCTAAAAGGATTGTAATAATTCTCTGAACTCTTGACGCCACTTCGCATGTCTAGAACGTGCTGTATGGTTATTTTTTCAAAACGACCATCTCTCTCTTTTAACTCTGGAATATAGTTGGTAATTGGCTCGCTGAGTGATTTGATTTTTCCCTCTTCCAATGCCATTTCTACCATTGTACTCACAAAGGATTTCGCCACCGAAAACGAAGGCAAAAGCGAAGAATCCGTGATATTTTGATTGTAAAATTCATATAAAATACTGTCATTTCGGATAACTAAAAATGCGTATCGATTCGAACCTATCAGCATACTATCTAGCTCTAATTTCATGTTTTTGTCCAAAGAGCCTTTAGTAAATTGAAAGGGACGTTCTGATTTTTTAAATTTATCTGCTTCAAAATCTCCCAATGACTTTAACTCATATTTTTTGTATTTCAATGCCTTAGTAAAATAACAAGAAGTTAGGGAAAATAGGGATAGAATAATGAATATATTTCGCATAAAATCTCGATTTTTTATTTAAGTAAAAGTAAAGAAATCAAAATAATAAAAAGCTTAAAAAATAGATGTTTATCTATTTGCTTTCCTTCTAATGTATAGTTCAACTATACAGAGATTAAATATCCAACCCAGCCAAGCTACAAAACGGTATGTATCCATTGGGGGCAAATCAAAGACATTTGCTATTATCATTTTAAATAACCTTAATGAAACTGCAGAAAGTGTGAGTGCATAACTTCTTAGAATATATTCTTCATGTTTTTTCCAGTTCTTACTCCTTGCAAATTGATAGCTTTTGTAAGTGAAAAATATCCACAAAATCGATAAAACTACAAAGGAAATTTGAGCCCAGATTCCGCCATTTGCTACAAAAGACATGACTAGTCCAGAAGGTGCTGAGAAAATCAATATGATGAAAATATACAATTTTCCAAATAGTCTATGAAGATTAGGATATCTGAATCTAATAAGTTTCCAAAATTGAAAAAATCCAATTAAAATAACAGCCCAACTTGTATAAACATGCGTAAAGAAGGCTATTTTATAATACAAAAATTGTATTTCATCTGATTTTAAATTTAAAAATGCAACATCGTATCGCATCGGCACATACTGCCATGTGATGAGTAATAAAAGGTATATAAAAAACAATAAAACACCCGCAAATACAAGTTTAGGAAGCCATATCCAGCTTATCTTTTTTAATCCCCGCAAGTCCATACAAAATCTGAAATAGGATAATCTGTCTTTTTATAATTGAAATGCCACCACTCTTTGTCATAAGGCACAAATCCAGCTTGAGTCATAATTTCTCGGAGAATTTTTCTATTTTCTTGAGCAGATTTAGAGATAGATTTAGAATGATAATTTGCCTTTTCAGAAAAATCATCGAAGACCGTTCCCATATCTACGATTTGATTTGCTTTCCATAAACCGACATCTACGGCACAACCTCGGTTATGTTTAGAACCTTTGTCTGGGTGTGCTACATAATTTGGATTATTTACCAATTCATACATTTTTCGCTGTATAGAAATTGGGCGATATGCGTCGTATATAATTAATGAATATCCTCTTGTTTTGGCTATTTCGGAGGCTTTGATAAATGCAGAATAAACCTCTTTTCGGACAAATGCACGAGCACAAGGATATACTTTTTGGTGTAAAAAATTACTATCCGTAGCGTAAGCCATTTTGTTGATAATAGCGACTTTTTTAAAATCAATTTCTACGAAATCTTCTGAATTTAAAGACTGTATTTCAGCTTTCTTTATTGGTTCCGATACCTTCAGATTTTGATTCTTCGTAGCTGGTTTTTCGCTACAATTTAGCATCAAAATTGCGCAAAAAAAGATATATTTTCGAATCATAATCTGCCGAAATAATCATAGTACTCTTTAGCACTCTTCTCATATTTCAGCAATAACTGTATATTTTTCTTTTCCACCTCTGTCAGCTCATCTTTCACGTCATTGCTTACGGGCACATACCAATCTTGAGCATCAAAAAAGACTCTTAATGGTCGATTTTTGAATGAATATCCATGTCTTGCATAAATCATGTTTCGAATAATTTGCAAATCTGGTCGTTTAAGATTTTCAACATCTGATTTTTTAAGTTCTTGTGTAGAGGCATTAAATTTATAAATACTATTCGTAGAGGTAACAAACTCTTCTACAGCATACACTTCATCTCCAATACTCTTCTTGTTTTGTCTTGTTTTTTCCCAATCTATAAATTGTCTATAGTCCTCTTCGTTTAAATTTTGGGACGCGTTGTATTGAAATGCTTTTTTTGCCAACTCATATTTCCTGCGACTAACATCTATTTTCTTAAAGGATGTCCAATTTCCTTTGATTAAAGTATCTGATTTAGAAATTGTAAATAAGAATTTACCATCATATTTGTTGTCACCGGGCTCTTCTATTGAGGCATTGAAACTCGAATCTGTCTCCACGATACTGCCCTGAAAAGGTCTATTATTTCCCGCGACTACGCTATGTCCTATAATTCTATCTCCTTCGATTTTATCGATACATAAACTAATCTTATTTTCTCTACCCCACATTTCTGTATCATAATATGTTTCATCTATTTCATTGTTTTCAATATCTGGCTCGAACCATCCTACCCAATTGCCAATTAAATCTTCCTTTGATTTCACTATCAGATTTGTGTTTGAGTTTGTAGGTGTGGAAGGCTTTTCTACAGAATTTTCTTCAGATTTCGAAGCTACTTCATCGTTTATTTTAGCATCTTCATTTTTTATAAGACTATTGCATGAAAAGATAAAAAAGAGACTTATAATTGTTGCGTATTTCATATTCATTGTTAAATTTATATTTTATATAGAAATCAATCTAGGCAGTTGCAAATATAGGCACTATCATAATATTTTTTCGTTTCGTTGGATTTGATATGATAGACACTATCTTTTTTGTAAATCGAGTCTGAAACTAGCACCCTATAAGCTATTTTAGGCGAATCCAGAGAGTCATATTTATACTTCATTTTCTTAATAGTATCGAGATATGCTGAGTCGTAGGGGAAATAGACAAACCGGCATAGCGTTCTTTTTTCTAGCAACGAACTATCACTTGCTTTCACGAAGCGAATTGTTTTGCATCCTCGAATCGTTTTACAATCACAATAATAATCTCTAATGCAAGACGAAAAAGCAAATAAGACAAACAAAGACAACGTTTTTTTCATTTTCATTCTATTAGTTTCATTGTAAAGTTAAATAAAAACAATTGTATTCGAATGAAAAATAAATTTTACTAACTTTGTGACTGTGGAATCAATAAGTGTTTTTGATATAATCAAGGTCGGCATAGGTCCTTCTAGCTCTCATACTATGGGTCCTTGGGAAGCGGCTATGTATTTTTGTAAAGAATTAGAATCTAGTCATAGGCTCAATGATGTATTGAGGATTCATGTGGATTTATTCGGGTCACTCGCTAAGACAGGCAAAGGACATGGGACAGATTTTGCTGTGACTCTAGGGTTGAGTGGATATGATTTTAGGACATTTGACACGAATACACTAGAGGCTACTTTGGAAAAAATCGAGACTGAAATGGAGATTTTGCTCGGAGGTAAAAAGCCTATTTCTTTCGAAAATGCCATTGAATTTCACAATGATATCACTTTAGAAGAACATCCTAATGGTATTAGCTTTATCGCATTATTTGAAGATGGTTCTCAGTTAAAAAAAACTTATTTTTCGATAGGCGGTGGATTTATCAAAGAAGAAGGAATAGACAAAGTTTTAGATGCCAAAGTACCCAGTAAGTTTCCATGTCATAATGGAGACAAGATTTTGGAAAATTGTAAAAATCTAAACTTAAAAGTATCTGAGTTAATCATGCTCAATGAGTCTTCTTGGCAGAGCGAAGAAGAAGTTAGAGCTAAGGCGCTTTATCTATGGAATGAAATGAAAGATGCCATCTGGCGCGGTTGTCAAAAAAGTGGTCAACTCCCTGGCAATCTCAAAGTTCAGCGAAGAGCACATGATATGTTTTCGAAATTGTCCAAAGGACAACATTTTATAGATGTAGATGAATGGATATCTTTTCTCCAGTATTCCAATCACAAATTTACGACGGTCAATAAATGGGTGAGCGTATTTGCCTTATCTGTCAATGAGGAAAATGCCTCTTATGGTAGAATCGTAACGGCACCTACAAATGGTGCGGCAGGCGTTATTCCAGCGGTTTTGATGTATGCTTTCTGCTTTATAGATAATGTCAAAGAAAAAGAAATTATTGATTTTATCCTTACCGCAGGCGAGATAGGAACTCTTTTCAAAAAATCAGCGACTATCAGTGCTGCTATGGGGGGGTGTCAGGCCGAAATCGGCGTATCCTCTGCTATGGCAGCTGGAGCATTGACAGAAATATTGGGAGGCTCTCCTGAGCAGGTCCTTATGGCAGCAGAAATAGCTATGGAACATCATTTGGGATTGACATGTGACCCTATTGGTGGTTTGGTTCAAATCCCTTGTATCGAGCGAAACACAATGGGGGCCATCAAAGCGATTACCGCCTCAAATATCGCCCTAGAAAGCGACCCACAGTTTGCTAAAGTATCTCTAGATGCAGTAATTAAAACCATGTGGCAGACTGCGCTCGACATGAACTCTAAATACAAAGAAACTTCGGAAGCTGGACTTGCTACGAATATTTCTGTGAATATTGCGGAGTGCTAAATCCTTGACTTACAATATTCTTAAATATTGAGGAACTAGAAATTCTAACTGACAATGATAAATAAAAAGGCAATCATTTTTTCAGTTTTTGCATGGAGCATAATTTTACTAATTTCTTCATGTACCAATGACAATATTCCTCGTGAAAAAGCCTACCAAAGATTCTATTTCCCTGCCAAAAAGTATAAGGCATTCACTTCAGAATGTGGGTTTAAATTTGAAGTTCCTACTTACGTCGTCATCGAAAACAAGGATTCATTTCGAAATCAAAGACTCGTAGGAGATTCTTGCTGGTTTAATATCGTATATCCTGAGTTAAATGCGAAAATCCATTTTAGCTATAAATATTATGACAATCAAGATGCCTTGACTCATTTATTGGAGGACTCCTATAAGCTAACATCCAAGCACATGACCAAGGCTTCCTATATTCGAGACTCCGTGATAGATTTGCCTGAGTTAAAAGGACTGATATATACTGTCGGTGGAAATGCCGCTTCGGACAAGCAATTTATTCTAACGGATTACAAACATCAATTTATCCGTGGTGCTATCTATTTCGCTTGCACACCCAACTATGATTCCCTTAGACCTGCGATAGAATTTGTAGATAAAGACATTTATCACATGATCAATACATTTAAATTTCAGTAAAATAAATGATGGAATGGCTATGGTTTATCCTGAGCACAATCTGGTTAATTTGGCTATTTTTTCTCTTAAAAAAAAGGAATAATACCCTACGCCTAACATTTCAAAAAAATGATAGAGAAATAGGGCTATCCATCATAATTTGTGTTAGAGGTTTAGCTCCTCATTTCGAGAACTATTTTGAGAAAATTATCTCTCAAAATTATACTTTATTTGAACTAATTATAGTATCAAAAGAGATTTCTCCGCAATTAAAAAATTCGATTAATTCGTGGATAGAAAAATATCCTCAAGTCAAACACTATGAGATTTTAGACAATATACATCCTTATTTGGATAAAAAACAGGCATTAAATCTCGGTATTTCCAAAGCGAATTATGACTGGATAGTGACGATAGACGATGACTGCTACCCAGAGAATGATGCTTGGCTATCGAGTATCCATCTTCATATATCTACTTTTGGTACAGATATTTTACTGGGATTGTCGCCTTATATTTCACAGTCAGGATGGGTCAATCAATGGATTCGATTCGATGCTTTCCAAGTCGCCGCAAACTATATGTATCAGACCTTGGCGAAAAATCC
>ENA-UOYA01003632-UOYA01003632.1-activated-sludge-metagenome-genome-assembly--contig:-NODE-3632-length-13603-cov-5.648952_pt1 | contig 13603 bp, 13 predicted proteins | sample MGYA00238163_ERZ764804 | MGnify/ENA primary metagenome ERZ764804 (study PRJEB28919, sample SAMN05720223) | activated sludge metagenome | isolation source: Anaerobic digester | place: Hong Kong...
CGCTCCCCTCCTTCATCTCGTAATGCAGAACCTTGTAATTGAACCGCTCGAGACGCATCAGTAGAGGGGAGACATCCAGCAGGTTCAGTTTGATGGAGAGGATCAAGGTATTGCCGTCGGCCACCGGGAGGACGAAAAGATTCATGACGCGGGCGTTGTTGCTCTCCACGATCCGGGCGATCTCGGTGAGCGTATAATCAGCCAGCGGAATCTCAACCAGAACCAGTGAATTTTCCGTATCGGATAGTCCGAGAAAACTCTCTGCAGTAAAGGAGAGAGACTGTTTCTCTATCTGATGAGTGATAAAATCTTTCATCTGTTTTTTTAGGCAAAACCGTTATTTCGTATTAATTTTGTAACGTCTTACAAAGATGGGAATTTTTTGGTAAAAAACGGCCATTGGCAGTTTTTTATCGTTCCACATCAGGGAAAATAGCAAATATTTTTACAAAGAGAATAAGGTAAAATAAATGACAAAGCTAAGTGTAAACATCAATAAAGTGGCCACCCTTAGAAATTCCAGAGGGGGGAATATTCCGGATGTTGTCCAGGTGGCTATTGATTGTCAACTTTTTGGCGCAGACGGGATCACCGTTCATCCCAGACCGGATGAACGTCATATCCGCTATGCAGATGTGATCGACCTGCAACCCAGGATAAATACAGAATTCAATATTGAGGGAAATCCGTCACCGGAGTTTATTTCATTGATAAAACGGATACGTCCCACACAGGTAACACTTGTTCCGGACGCCCACGATGTGCTCACTTCCGATACCGGCTGGGACACGGTCGAGCACAAGGATTTCCTTACCGATGTGGTTAACGAGTTCCAGTCGATGGGGGTACGCACTTCCATCTTCGTGGATACAAACCTGGAGATGATAAAAATGGCATCGAAAATCGGTGCCGACAGGATCGAACTCTTTACCGGGCCCTATGCCATGGAGTACAAGAGCAACAGGGAAAAAGCCATCGCACCCTACATCGAGGCGGCAACCATGGCAAAGAAACTGGGACTGGGAGTAAACGCAGGGCATGACCTGAACTTGGAGAACCTCAACTATCTCTACGTAAATATTCCCTGGCTGAAAGAGGTATCCATCGGACATTCGCTCATCAGTGATGCACTCTACATGGGGTTGGAAAAAACAATCAAAGCATATAAAAATTGCTTAAATAGGCCACTTGACAGCCCGAAACCTTAGAATATTGTTTATCTTTACAGAAACTTATAATTACCCTACTCGATGAACTTGTTACAAATTGCTTCTGTTCAGGATACATTGCAGCAGATCACGACCTCGGTTGAACCCCAGACAACGACAAATGCTTTAGACCTGGCTTTTAAGGGTGGATGGCTGATGATCGTGTTGCTGGTTCTCTTGCTCCTTTCGGTATATGTATTGATAGAGAGGACATTGGTGATAAACAAAGCCAGACAGGAGGACAGCTCCTTTATGAACCGCATCAAGGATTACATCCTGGATGGAAAAATTGAGACAGCAATGTCGCTTTGCCGGAACACCAACACCCCCACCGCACGTATGGTGGAAAAGGGCATCTCCCGGTTGGGCAGGCCAACAGCCGATGTCATGTCGGCCATCGAGAATCAGGGAAATATCGAGATCTCCAAACTGGAGAAGGGGCTGCCACTGCTTGCAACCACCGCTTCCGGTGCTCCCATGATCGGGTTCCTCGGAACGGTCACCGGAATGGTGAAGGCCTTTATGAGCATGGCAAGCGCCGGTGCAAACGTGGATGTAACCATCCTGTCGACAGGTATCTACGAGGCGCTGGTAACAACCGTTGGTGGACTTGTTGTGGGTATCATTGCACTTTTTGCATACAACTACCTGACAACGCGGATAAAGGGCATCGTCAACAAACTTGAGATGCGTATCATGGAGTTTATGGATATTTTGAACGAGCCGGTGGCATAAAAGGGTAAGAAGATGGCATTAAAACAGCGATTCAATGTAGAAGCGAGTTTCAGCATGGCCTCGATGACCGATGTGATCTTTCTCCTGCTGATCTTCTTCATGATCACATCCACCATCGTAGTCCCCAATGCCATAAAGGTGTTGCTGCCCAAAGCTCAACAGCAGGCCCAGGCAAAACCGATCACCCGGGTTACCATCGACAAGGATCTGAACTATTATGTAGCCAACGCAAACGAGAGAGAACGGAAGGTCACTTTCGAGCAGATCACGCCCTTCTTGCAATCGGTCTACACGGCCGAACCCGACATCTTTGTGGCACTCTACGCCGATGAGGAGGTTCCTTATCGCGAAATAGTGAAGATTTTGGATATTGCCAATCAGAACCGGTTTAAAATGGTATTGATGACAAGGCCGAACTAATAAAAAAGTTCATTTTAAAACGGAATGGAGATTACAAGGGAAAAAACAGCAGGAATAGCAGGGACAATCCTCTTTGCCATATTGCTACTGCTTATCCTGATGTTCTCTTATTTCACACTGGCACTTCCACCACAGGAACTGGAAGGAATTCCTGTCATGTTCGGGAATGTGGATGAGGCGTTCGGTTCTACCGAGTCGCCCAAGCATGAGATCACACCTGAACCTACACCAGCCCCTACCCCCGCAGCTCCGAAACCGACACCCAACGAACCGTTGATTACACAGAAGAGCGAACCCTCCATTGAGATAGCTGAACGGAGGGAGGCCGAGCGGCGTCAGGCCGAGTTGGTAGAACAGCGCAGACGAGAGGAGGAGGCTGAACGGAGACGGCGCGAACAGGAGGAGGCCAAAAAGCGGGAGATCAACCAGAAGATGAGCGGCCTTTTCGGTGAAAATGCCGGTAACCGGGGTGAAACCCAGGGCAGCGGCACACAGGGGGTCTCCACAGGCAACGCTACCGAGGGTGCCAAATCGGGTATCGGAGGTATCGGCACCTACGATCTGGGCGGTCGCAGCGTTGGACCCGGCGGATTGATCCAGCCTAAATATTCGGTAAACGATTACGGAACAGTTGTCGTCAACATCACGGTAGATCCGAATGGAAATGTCATCAAGGCCGAGATCGGAAAGGGGACCAATACTCCCAATACCGCACTACTTAACGAAGCGCGACGTGCCGCACTCAGAACCAAATTCAACGCCATCAACTCAACCAACAACCAGCAGGGGACCATCACCTACAAGTTCAACCTCAACTGATTACAATAGATCTACATCACAGGGCCACCACATCCCGGATGTGCGGGAGCCGAACAATTGTCGCTTCCACCTTGTTCAATGTCTAAACAACCCTAACGTTTAAATATTAATCCGATGAAGAAAGTAGCATTATTCTTGGCCAATGGTTTCGAAGAGATTGAAGCCTTGGGTACCGTAGACATTCTACGCAGGGCAGGTATTCCTGTTCAGACCGTATCGATAACCGACGAAAAAAGTGTTGCCGGCGCACACGGCATAACCGTCCAGGCCGATGCGACCTTCTCCGAAGTGGATCTTGCCGGCATGGATCTGCTGGTACTTCCAGGTGGTATGCCCGGCGCAAAGAACCTCAATGAGCAGAAAGAGCTGAAAGCGGCAATAAAAGAGCATGCCGAAAAGGGCAAGGTTGTAGCCGCAATTTGTGCCGCACCGATGGTTTTAGGCGGTTTGGGCCTGCTGGAGGGGAAAAAAGTCACCTGCTACCCCGGTTTTGAAACAGAACTGAGAGGAGCGGAGGTCACCGGCGACAAGGTGAGCGTCGACAACAACATTATCACCGGGAGAGGTCCCGGTCTGGTTTTCGACTTTGCGTTGGAACTGGTAGAAACGATTGCAGGTGCAGGAACGAGAAAAGAGGTACAGGAAGGGTTGCTGCTCTGATCCGGCTACGGAACTTTCGGTTAGCCCCTTCTTGATGTTTCTCGAAAATTCAGGGTGCAAAGAGTTGGTTATTAAGAAAAAACCGACTATCTTTGCACCGTTTTTTTGACAATATAAAGTCTAACTTATTTAATTATTAATTTTAAAAACAACAAATGACAGACAATTTAAAAAATGTAACTCCCTTAGAGAATTTCGATTGGGATGCTTACGCAAAAGGTGACGTCTACTCCAAAGAAAACAAAGAAAAACTTACCGAGAGCTACGACAACACGTTGAGCAAGATCAACGACAAGGAAGTGGTGACCGGTATCGTAACCTCCATGAACAAACGCGAAGTGGTTGTAAACATTGGTTACAAATCGGACGGTGTAGTGTCGATGAACGAATTCCGTTACAACCCTGATCTGAAAGTTGGCGACGAGGTAGAAGTATACATCGAAAGCCAGGAAGACAAAAAAGGGCAATTGATTCTTTCCCACAAAAAAGCACGTGCTTCGCGTTCTTGGGATCGCGTAAACGCAGCTTTGGAAAACAACGAAGTAATAAAAGGGTATATCAAGTGCCGTACAAAAGGCGGTATGATTGTGGATGTTTTCGGTATCGAAGCATTCCTTCCGGGTTCACAGATCGATGTGAAACCGATCCGCGACTACGATATTTTTGTTGACAAAACCATGGAATTCAAGGTTGTCAAGATCAATCCTGAATTCAAGAACGTGGTTGTTTCACACAAAGCCCTCATTGAAGAAGAGCTGGAACAACAGAAAAAAGAGATTATTTCGAAACTCGAAAAAGGACAGGTGCTCGAAGGTGTTGTCAAGAACATCACCTCTTATGGTGTATTCGTTGATCTTGGCGGCGTTGACGGCTTGATCCACATCACTGATCTTTCATGGGGCCGTATTCAACACCCTGACGAAGTGGTTAAACTGGACGACAAGATCAATGTGGTTATCCTCGACTTCGACGATGACAAGAAGCGTATCGCTCTTGGTTTGAAGCAGTTGACTCCTCATCCATGGGATGCTATGGACGACAGCCTGAAAGTAGGCGACATCGTTAAGGGTAAAGTGGTTGTCATTGCCGATTATGGAGCATTTGTAGAGGTAGCTCCAGGTGTTGAAGGCTTGATCCACGTTTCTGAGATGAGCTGGACACAGCACCTGCACAGCGCCCAGGACTTCATGAAGGTAGGCGACGAGGTAGAGGCTGTTATCCTGACACTCGACCGCGAAGAGAGAAAAATGTCGCTGGGTGTAAAACAGCTCAAACCCGATCCATGGGAAAACATCGAAGAGAAATATCCTGTTGGAAGCACCCACACTGCTACCGTTCGGAATTTCACCAACTTCGGTGCTTTTGTTGAAATTGAAGAAGGTGTTGAAGGATTGATCCATATCTCCGATCTCTCCTGGACAAAGAAGATCAAACACCCGAGCGAAGTGACCGAAATCGGAGCTCCGATTAAAGTACAGGTATTGGAAATCGACAAGGAGAACCGTCGTTTGAGCCTTGGGCACAAACAGTTGGAAGAAAATCCATGGGATGTATTTGAAACCATCTTCACCGCAGGTTCAGTTCACGAAGGCACCGTACTCGAATTTGTAGATAAGGGAGCTGTGATTGCGTTGCCTTACGGCGTTGAAGGCTTTGCCACTCCCAAGCATCTGGTGAAAGAGGATGGCACACAGGCTCAGGTTGACGAGAAACTGGAATTCAAAGTGATCGAGTTCAATAAAGATGCCAAACGGATTATTGTTTCGCACAGCCGGATCCACGAGGATGCTCAGGGTGGCGGTGACGAGAGCCGGAAAGGCAAACGTTCAGGCAAGAAAGAGGGCTCATCGTCAGCAATGGCAATGCCTGTAATGGAAAAGACCACGCTGGGTGATATCGAAGAGCTCGCCGCATTGAAGGAGAAACTGGATAACCAGAAGGTTGCTGCTTTCAAGAAAGAAGCCAGTGAGAAGGCCAAGGCAGCTGAACTTGAGGCCCAAAAAGCCGAGACCGATGAGTCTGCAGAAAACAAAACTGAAGAGACGACAAGCGAAGAGTAATCCTTACGCTGATCGATAATAAGAAAGAGGCTGTCTTCATTGTGAGACAGCCTCTTATCGTTTCTTGAACTTGATCGGTGGATCACTGTTTATATATCCTCACCGTATTTGTCACGCTGGAAGGTGTTGCAGAACTGCCCTTAAGATAGTTGAACTTCAACTGGATATCCTTATAATCCTGTCCGTTGAAATCTATCAGGTTACGCAGTTGAGCCATTTTGATCGCAGCAAATGCATCCTCATTCTTTTCAGTAGTTCCGGTGGCAGTTCCCGATTTCTCCAGCCGCAACTCCAGTGTAAACTGGTCCATTGCTGTCTGTTGCATCGTTTCGTTATATAGCCTTACCTGAACAGACTCACCCTCTTTCTTGGCCCAACTGTATTGAAGTATCAGAAAATCACCGAATCCTCCGGTTATAGGTAATCCACTGATCATGCCGAAGGAGTTGATTGGAGTTGAACTCCCCTCGGGGGCTTCCTCGTGAAGGTATAGACCGTAAGGTATCTGCTCGATATCCGTCGTAATGGCGTTGTGTACGGTGGAAGAGAGCATCCCGTTGGCTGTTGTCCACGACCAGGTGATCAGGTACCATCTTTCGGGTTCCTGCATCTTTATCTCGTTCGAAGTCATGGCAAATCCCCCGTTGTGGGCAATTTGGGTCCCTTCCGATTGGGTAATGTAAAACAATTGCCCTGAACCGGCAAGATTACTGTCTCCTGCTTCCAGACATGATGTCAGAAAGAGGCCGGAGACCAACACTGCAAAAAGTAAAATCAATTTTCTCATGTACATAATTATTACTGTTTAAAATTCTTAAAAGTCAAACCGGATACCGGCATTGAGATCGAAGACAATCTTTTTGTCGGTATATATCGTTCTATAATCGTAATTTCCTGCATCGAAGTAGTAAGCCCCGCCAATCTTGCCATACAGGTTGAATCCCCCGTAAATGGGATAGAAGAGCCCTACCCCGGCATTTACCGAGATCTGCGGGTTCTTCTGACTGATTTTGGTACTGATAACGCCCTGAGCCGTACTGTTCAACTCCTTGGAAACACTCTGTTCTCTCTTCCTGAATTCACCGTAGATATCTTTTTCTACCATCCCTCCAAACGATGCAAACATACCCAGCCTTCCGATATTCACAAAATTGTAATTCAGGTTGACAGGGATACCAAGGTAGTGGAAAAGCTGCGTCTCCTGGTTTTGAAAATCGACGCTGGTATTTTTTGCCCGGGAGAAGAGGTAGGTGTATACCACACCGGTTTCAACCGATAGCCGGTCGACAATGCTCCTGGAGATGGTAAGGCCGATAGATACGGGCTGATCGTGTACCATCTGGGCCACATTATCTGCAACACTCATGGTATTCAATGGCAAGGCTGCATAGGCCATCTCTGATGGTCCGGCAGCTGATGTACTGCGAAGGGTCATGGGACTGTTTACTATTTCCCTAGAGGATGTCAGCCCTCCTTTCGCATTGATTGCCAACGTCATCGGCTTCTTATTCTCCTCTTCGAGTGAGAGACCTTCGAAAGCGGTGGCCTTTCCGGCATGCTCAAACTCCTTGACGAGCCGTTCTATCTCTTCTGGGTCGGGTTGGGCAATACGTGATCTCGCAGTCACAGCGTCATTATCGGCATGAAGATCTTCAATCTGATCATCAACAACCATTTGCTCCGGATGTTCAGGCTTATCGCTTGCGATCTGCGATTTAGTTGCCTCCCTTTCGGTATATTTGGCAATCAACACCTCCTGTCTACCACCGCCCGCTCTCTGCCTCACCGGAAATTCAGATCTGGCTACCTCAATCTCTTGTTGCATATCGGGTATCTTTATCTCACCAGATGTCATCTCTTCCGCCAGAACAGGATGAACATTCGGTTCAATCGGCTTTGGCAGGTTAAAAAAGAAGAGACTTCCCAGGAGTATGGCTACAGTAGCAGCAGCCGAACCGATAAACCAGTTGCGGCGAACTATTCTGGTCCGCTGCAAGCTGTCGAGCGATTGCTCCAGTCTCTCCCAACCATCGGAGGGCACCGGAACCTCATAATCGCTGAAAACTGACCTGAGCTGTTCTTTAAATATATCTTCTTCGTTCATTGATATTCATATGTATTTCTTCTTCATTATCGATTGCACCTTGTTTTGTAGAAAAGTCTTGGCCCTGAAATATTGCGACCGAGAAGCATTCTCCGTTATGCCCAGCATGGCAGCTATCTCCTTATGTGGCATATCTTCAAAGACTACCATATTAAACACCGTTCTGTAACCTTCTGGCATTCCACGAATTATATCCAGCAACTCTTGCCGGGGAACGTCTCCTACCTCGAGGCAGTCATCCTCCGGAGCATCTAAAAAATCTTCATTCTCTTTTCCGTAATCGTTCAAGAAATCAAGTCTCTTTTTCTCCTTTCGATAATTCTCAAGAGCCAGATTCACGAAAATCCGGCGCAACCAACCTTCAAAAGAACCCTTGCCCGCATAAGAGCCAATCTGTGTAAAAACCTGCAGAAAACCGTCATGGAGAAGATCGCGAGCAGTCTCATTATCTTTGCAATATCGCATACAGACAGCCATCATCTTAGGAGCGTACAACTCGTATAATGCCTTTTGGGCACTACGGTTCTGCTTCTTACATGCTGCTATCAGTTGCGAATCATCCATGCTTTTCGCTTACATTAGTTAAGATGAAAAAAAGGTAAAAACGTTGCACCGGTTACCTCTTTTCCTCTACTCTTTATATTTTTTTAACCAACATCGGGTTTCCTTATCATCAAATTACCTCCAGCAGATCGGAGGTATATTTTTCTGCTAAGATTACTAAATGAAAATGTGTCTAGTTTCAATTGCAATATAACTCTTTTTTCCCTATTTTTGTGCATATAATCACTATAGGACACAAATTTATGAAAGATTTTTTTAAAATGATGTTTGCATCTGCATTGGGCTTCATCATTGCGAGTCTCATATTCTCGCTCGTCTCAATGCTGGTCATGTTTGCCCTGATGGGCTCCTTGATGGGCTCTTTCGGCAAACAGGATACATTTGTGTTACAGGAAAACTCCGTATTAAATCTGAGACTTGAAGGCACCGTACAGGAACGAATTGCAGAAAATGATCCTTTCATTGAGCTGATTGGTGGCGTACCATCAGCAATGGGTCTGAACGATATCATTGGAGCCATCCGCAAGGCCAAGAATAACGACAAGATAAAAGGGATCTACCTCGATACCCGGATTTTTGCAGCATCCAACGCCACACTGGCCGAAATACGTCAGGAGCTGGAAGATTTCAAGGAGAGCGGAAAGTTCATCGTGGCCTATGCCGATACCTACACCCAGAGCGGCTATTACCTGGCCTCTGTCGCCGACAAGGTTGCGATCAATCCACAGGGAATGCTCGACATTCACGGCCTCTCATCGATTCTCCTCTTTTACAAGGATGCGTTGGAAAAGATGGGGGTAGGAATCCAGTTATTCAAGGTGGGAACCTACAAGTCGTTTGCCGAGTCCTTTACGCAGACCGAGATGAGTGACGCCAACCGGGAACAGATCACCTCATTCATCAACGATATCTGGAACAACATGAAAAACGAGATGGCCGCTTCCAGGAAACTGGAGCCAGCCCAGATCGACTCTATCGCCAACCAGTTTCCGATGCTCAGGAAAACCGATTTCCTGCTGGCGTCAAATCTGGTTGACACTCTCCTCTATGAAAGCGAAATGAAGCAGTACCTGCGGGAACTTCTCGGAGTAGATGCTGACGAGAAAATTCCTTCGGCAACGGTAGCAGAGATGAGGTCGGTAAAAACGACACCTGCCATCAGGAAATCTACCAACTCCATCGCACTGCTCTACGCCACGGGGAACATCATGTCCGGTAACCGTTCATCGGGTATTCAGGATAAATACTATGTAAACGAGATTGAAAAACTCCGGAAAGACAAGAACATCAAAGCGGTTGTCTTCCGCATCAATTCTGGAGGCGGAAGCGCATACGCTTCGGAACAGATATGGAAAGCCATCTCCGATTTGAAATCTGAAAAGCCGGTGGTTGTATCGATGGGAGATGTCGCAGCTTCTGGCGGCTACTATATCGCTTGCAATGCCAACAAGATTGTGGCTCAACCCACCACCATAACAGGTTCTATCGGTATATTCGGCATGTTCCCCAATTTCAGCGGGACCTTCAATAAACTGGGAATCAATTCTGATGTAGTCAAGACCAACGATTTTTCCGATTTTGGCAACCCATCCCGGGCGTTCAATGAACGGGAGGCGGCCATGATGCAGGCTTATGTGGACAACGGGTACGACATCTTCCTGACCCGCTGTGCGGAGGGTCGTGGAATAGCCAAAGATAGCCTGGCAAAATTTGCCGAAGGTCGTGTATGGACCGGGAATCAGGCGAAGGAGATCGGGCTGGTAGATGAGCTAGGTGGCGTGGATGAGGCCGTACGCATTGCTGCAGACCTGGCCAATCTGGGCAAGAGTTATGCCGTTTTCGAGTATCCGAAGGCCAAATCTCCGCTCGAGGAAATTTTCAGCAAGGGCAAGGAGGAACTGGCTGCCAAAACGCTGAAGAGCTACCTTGGAGAGAGCTATGAGCTGTTTACGCTCTTGAAGGGGATCAAGGAGCAGGATTATATCCAGGCCCGCATCCCCTTTGAGTTGAACATCAACTGATATTGCCATTTCAAACTTCAAAGATGGAATTACCTCCTCCCAATATTCGTCGCTCACTACTGCCACTTTCGTGGCTGTACGGGCTGGGTGTAAGGTTCCGGAACTGGCTTTTTGACGCAAGGATACTGAAACAGCATAAGTTCGACATTCCGGTTATTTGCGTCGGGAACATCACCGTGGGGGGTACTGGCAAGACTCCCCATATCGAATATCTGATTGAACTCTTGTCGTCGAGATACAGGGTGGCAGTCCTGAGTAGGGGTTACAAGCGTAAAAGAAAAGGGTTCAGGATTGTAGATGTGGACTCGAAACCTCAGGATGTGGGTGATGAGCCACTCCAGATAAAGCAGAAATTTCCCGAAACACTTGTTGTGGTGGACAAGAACCGGAGAGGCGCCATTGAAAAGATCCGCTCCATCGATGCAGAGGAGCGTCCGCAGGTGATTCTGTTGGACGACGGTTTTCAACACCGCCACGTCTCCCCTTCCCTCTCCATTCTGCTGGTCGACAGTAATCGTCCGGTATATGAGGACAAGCTCCTCCCGGCAGGATATCTGCGAGAACCATTACGGGGAAAGGATCGCGCTTCGATCGTCATCGTCACCAAGTGCAGCCGTGATATGCAACCCATCGACTTCCGTATCTATGAAAACGGTCTAGACCTCTATCCCTATCAGGATCTCTACTTTACCACTTTCGATTATGGGAACTTGATGCCGGTCTTTCCCCAGTTGCAGCAGGAGACACTGGAACCAGACGATTTACGTAAAAAACATGTATTTCTGGTTACCGGAATTGCCTCCCCTCAACCGTTGGTGGAAAAACTGGAGTTGAAAACCTACAACCTCTATCCGATCTTCTTCCCCGATCACCACTTCTTCAATAAGGAAGACATCAGGAAGATAACCGATGAAATGGAGACACTGGATGTGGACGAGGACGACAAGATAATCGTAACCACCGAGAAAGATGCCATCCGTTTCAGGGCATTGTCTTTTCTGGATGAAAATATAAAACGGAGAATCTACTATATTCCGGTTAGAGTACAATTCATGAAAAAAAGAGAAAAAGAGTCATTCAATAAAAAAATCAACAAACATGTTAGAAGCAATCAAACAAACAGCCGATTATCTAAAAAATAGAATCGGAGATGTGCCCAATACCGCCATCATTTTAGGAACCGGACTTGGAGAACTTGCCCGGGAGATTACCGACAAGACCGAAATTCCATACACAGAGATCCCCAATTTCCCCGTCTCTACCGTAGAGGGGCACAGTGGGAAACTCATCATCGGCAATCTGGGCAGCAAAAGGGTGCTGGCCATGCAGGGACGATTCCACTATTACGAAGGGTACAACATGAAACAGGTAACATTTCCAATCCGTGTTTTCAAGGCACTGGGAGTGGAATACCTCTTTGTATCCAACGCTGCCGGCGGTATGAATCCCAGCTTCGACGTAGGCGACATCATGCTTATCGAAGACCACATCAACATGTTTCCCGAACATCCGCTTCACGGGAAGAACTACAACGAGCTGGGAACACGGTTCCCCGATATGAGTGAGGCCTACAACAAGGAACTCCGGTTAATGGCCATGGAGATTGCAAAAGAGAAAAATATCAAGTTGCAGCATGGTGTCTATGTCGGCGTTTCCGGACCCACTTTTGAAACTCCTGCCGAGTACCATTTCTTCCGCGTTATCGGAGGTGATGCCGTAGGCATGTCTACCGTTCCGGAAGTTATCGTTGCCAACCATGCCAAAATGAAGGTTCTGGCCTTTTCCATCATTACCGATTTGGGTGTCATCGGAAAGATCGTGGAAGTGACACACGAAGAGGTCCAGGAAGCTGCAAAAATCGCCCAGCCCAAGATGGCGGAGATTATGCGGACCATAGTGGAAAGGATATAAACCTATGCGCACAGAAATAAGCACGCTAGGAGAGTTTGGACTGATAGACCACCTCACCAAGGAGATCCAACTTACACAGCCCACAACCAGAAAAGGTGTAGGTGACGATGCCGCCGTAATCGACAACGGCGGGAAACATACGCTTGTCACCACCGACCTGTTGCTCGAAGGCATCCATTTCGACCTGACCTACGTCCCGCTGAAACACTTGGGATACAAAGCGGCAATTGTCAACTTTTCCGACATCTATGCGATGAACGGAAAACCTCAACAGATAACAGTTTCACTGGGTATATCCCAACGCTTTTCGGTGGAGGATCTGGAGACATTCTATGCCGGAGTGTTGCTGGCCTGCGAGATCTACGGTGTTGATCTGGTGGGTGGCGACACCTCCTCGTCGCTGACAGGGTTTTCAATCTCGATAACCTGTATCGGTACAGCCGATGAAGAGAAGATCGTCTACCGCAATGGGGCCAAAGATACCGATCTGATTTATGTATCGGGCGATCTGGGAGCGGCGTACATGGGGTTGCAGCTACTTGAACGTGAGAAGGCTGTTTTCGGGGAGAAGGGAAATGCAGATTTCCAACCCGATTTCTCCGGCAAGGAGTATATCCTGGAGCGTCAGCTCAAGCCTGAGGCCCGGAGAGATATCGTCCGGATACTGTCGGAGAACGGGATCGTTCCCACATCCATGATCGACGTATCCGACGGGCTTTCATCAGACATCCTCCATATCTGCAAGCAGAGCAACGCGGGTTGCCGCATTTTTGAGGAGCGGCTTCCCATCGATTACCAGACTGCCCTGATGGCCGAAACGTTCAATATGAACGTCACAACCGTCGCATTGAATGGCGGAGAGGATTACGAACTGCTCTTTACCGTTCCCCTCTCTCTCCACGACAAGATGTCTACCCTGCCCGGCATACACTTGGTAGGCCACATCACCAAACCTGATGAAGGGTGCTATCTGGTTACCCGCGACGGGCAGGAGATGAAATTGAAGGCGCAAGGATGGAATCCGTTGGAAAAATAACACCATTTTCCCCTAAGTTCAACTTAGAAGTGCAACATCCACGTGTTGTTTTTTGAAATGATTCT
>ENA-UOYA01003634-UOYA01003634.1-activated-sludge-metagenome-genome-assembly--contig:-NODE-3634-length-13599-cov-18.725635_pt1 | contig 13599 bp, 6 predicted proteins | sample MGYA00238163_ERZ764804 | MGnify/ENA primary metagenome ERZ764804 (study PRJEB28919, sample SAMN05720223) | activated sludge metagenome | isolation source: Anaerobic digester | place: Hong Kong...
TCACCATCATATTCATCAACATACTTCTTCGGAAAAGCGCCGTAACCTTTTATTTCTTCTTGTTGATAATATGCCAATAAGCAATTCCTATGTCCTGTTGCGATTTGGAACTGTTGGTTTCCGAAGGTCTGTTTTCTCTTCTATGCCCTAATTTACGTGCCTGTCCACAAATCCACTTCTTAACCTCAGAAGTTGCAGAAGCATTGTTTGCCAGTGTTCCGGCATAAATATCTTTTACAAGCACATTATAGCAGGAATCGGCCATCTTTAAAAGCATATCTTCAATTACCTGCAGGGACTCCTTACCAACAATCAGACTCGATGAAAGTTATCGTGTTTGGTTTTCCGACAGGTCTTTCTTCCAGATCATCAGTTTTTACAATTCGAAAATTCCCTGCAATAAAAATTTGAAAATTACAACTATTTTTTCTTCACTTTTATAATATCTGGCAGCTGATCATCGAGAACAGGTTTCTCAAGTAGATGGTCAGGCAGGAAGAACTTGTTTGCTATAAGTGTAGGGACTATTGCACTTGCAATCACTACTCCGACAATGATGGAATACTGTTCAGTATTGATGATATTATTTGTCAGACCAAACAATGCAGAAATAGTACCGAATGTAAGCCCGGTTGACATCAGAAGTGTATAGTACCATTTTTCCTTTTTATGCTTTTTAAACCTGCTTATAACAGGATAGAGTCCGAAAATCTTGAATAGTATTTTACTGCCAAAAAGCAGCATGAATAGCACAAAGGAACCGATTACTGCCGGCAGCGATACAAGAGCACCTGCCCTGAGGAAATAAATGGGTGTAAGAAAACCAATAGTCATGGTACGCAATCTCCTTACAAAGAAATTATCCTTCTCGATGGTCCTTGCAAGAATCATCCCTATAATATATGCTGGCAAGACGGGCTCACTTCCCGACCACATTGCCAGAACACCCATCGAAAGGAGAACAAATAATATCCATTTTGTACGGATTGCAGCTGTTTTGTAAGCAAAATGTTTTATCAGGAAGTTTGTTATTGAAGGCAGTATAAAGATCAGGACAATTGTAACTGCAATAAAAATCAGAGTCCGGTATGTAAAAGGAGCAAATATCAATCCCAGGCCTATCACAGTTCCCAGATCGTTTACGAAGCAAGCACCAAGGATACTCTTGCCGAATGATGTTTTGTTAAATCCATATTCAAGCATAACGGCATAAACAACAGCCATTGAGGTTGTTGACAATGCAATCCCTGTAAGCAAACTGGATTTCAGTTCCCACCCAAGGATAAAGTAAGCAAGAAGCGATGCACCAATGAAAGGAGCAAAGAAACCGACAAGACCAACAATTGTGATTTCCCTGATTTTCGATTTGAGAGAATCGGGATTTAATTCTGCTCCGGCAAGGAAAGTAAGCATTATGGCAGCAATTCCCGCTATAAATTTCATCCAGTCTGTGTCAAGTGCCAGCTTGCTTGTAAATCCAGTTTTAAAAGCAACAAAGCCTATAACAGCACCTATGGTAATTTCCATAAGGGCATTTGAAATTTTCAGGCGGTTTGCTATGACTGTGGAAACGAGCGCGGATAAGAACCAGAAAGCTGCAACAAAATAAATATCTATCATAATAAAACTCCTTTTATTTAACATTTGCAGGAGTCATCAGCCTTCGCGGTTAATGGCGAACCCCATCGCCAGGCCGCAAATATAAATATTATTTGAATTTTAAGGAAAATGTTTATAATGTCATTTGATTTATAAATTAGAATTCGATGAACCTCACCGACAGTTCTGACCGCCTCCTGCTGATTCATTGTATAAATCAACATATGTTGGCATCAGACCGGGATGTTATGCCTGAAGTTTGCGAAATATACAAGTTATATGCGTTTTACAGGAAATTTTCATCCAGGAACTCCTGAAACCTTTCCTTGTACTGATCTCCTATCGGGATATATGTCTTGCCGAAAACAATCCTGCTGCGATCAATAGTATCAATCTTCTCAAGATTCACAATAAATGACCGGTGAACCCTCATGAATTTTTCGGCAGGAAGTTTTTTTTCCAGAATTTTAAGGGAAGAAAGCGAAAGGACCGGCTTTTCTGAATGTGTGGTATATACTCTTACGTATTCTTTCAATCCCTCAATATATAGTATGCTGCGGAAATTAATGCGTTTAATTTTATAATCCGACTTCAGAAAAAGGAATTCATTGTTCGGAAGGACTTCATCGGCCGGTTTAGCATTTGATCTTATCATCCTTTCGGCTTTGTTGACTGAAGTAAGGAATTCCTCATATGTGAAAGGCTTAAGGAGGTAATCAGCTATATCAAGTTTAAAACCGGCAATCGCATATTTTTCAAAAGCCGTGGTAAAAATAACGACAGGACCGTTTAACATCGACCTGGTGAATTCAATTCCTGTCAGACCCGGCATCTGGATATCAGTAAAAACAATGTCTGTATGATTTATGCTAATGAAACGCGCTGCCTCAAGAGGATTATCGAATTTTCCCGCCAGTATCAAACGCGGAGTTTTCTGAATGTATTCCACAATCAGTTGAAGGGCCAGTGGTTCATCATCTATGGCAATGACAGTAAGCATTTTATAACTGAATAAACAAGTTCACCTCAAATTTGTCTCTGGTTTTATTAATTCTCAGATTATGCCTGCCGGGATAAAGTAAACTCAGCCGCTTTTTTAAATTCTCCAGGCCGATTCCTGAAGATTCAAAGATGATACCATTACTAGTTTCCGGCAAACCGTTTTCACAACTGAATCTTATGTTATTTTTTTCACAATCGAGGCTGATATTTATAAAAGATTCATCCTGGACGCTGATCCCATATTTGAAAGCATTTTCAATTAATGAGATAAAAAGCAAATGAGGTATATAAAGATCTTTGCATTCACCCGGAAGGTTGATGTTAAGTCTGGTTTTGGGACCTATTCTCAGCTTCATCAGGTCAATATAATTGTTCATGAAATCAATCTCATCACTAAGCAATCTGTTTTCCTGTCCGGATTCATTGAGAATATACCTCATCAGTCTTGAAAGCTTTATTACTGCATTCTTTGAGTCTTCTTTACTTCTGTCTATCAGGGAATAGATATTATTAAGAGTATTGAAGAAAAAATGAGGGCTGATCTGGTTCTTCAGAAAAGCAAGTTCCGCATTGAGTTTGGCTTTTTCTGCTTCCTCCTGTATTTTTTCGATTTTTGATTGATGCTCAAACAACCTGAGGCCAAGTGAAAGGAATATCATGAAAAGGGAAGATGATGTGTAACCTATAAGGCGGGCATTAGGTACAGCGATAATGATCCCCGGCCTAAGCGGTGGCCGGCGTGGAACCTGCCTTTCATCGCGTTGTCTGTCGACCTGTTCAGGATAGTCCCTGGTAATCATTTTGTTAATCTGGCTGTTGGCAAAACCGGAAATGAAATAAAATCCGGAAACAAGAGCAAGTACTGCAATGAAATATTTATATTTCTTTTTCTTGAAGAAAAGACCTGGTACAAGAGAAAGGTAATTTATATAGAAAATTATGGCATTTATGGCTGCGAAAGTGTAATATGTTAACAGGAAATCATTTCCCATCCGGTACCTTTTTGCAGCATAGACCGGTAAAGCCAGGATGACAATCCAGACCAGCAGGTGAAGTATTATCCTGGTTGTCTTTTCCCTTGACACTTTTCTCATAATATCAGTTGAATAAAGATATCAAACAAATTTAACCTGACAGATTCATTAATATTGAAAGACAAAGGATAAAAGTAAAAAGATAAAAGCAAAAAATTTGATTTTCAGGTTCTTCGCTTTTATCTTTTTACTTTTGTATTTTATCTTCATCATTCGGAACTAAGACTGTCAATCGGATTTGCAAGCGCAACCTTAATTGCCCTGCAGCTTATAGTTGCAAGAGCAATAGTTAATGCAATAAGTCCGCCTGCGGCAAAAAACCACCAGCTTATATTAATGCGATATGCGTATGCCTGAAGCCATTTGTGCATGTAATACGATGCAACCGGAGCAGCAATAGTAAAGGCAATTCCGATGAGAATTATAAATTCTTTTGAGAACAGAAATACAATATTGACTGCGCCTGAACCAAATATTTTGCGAATACCAACTTCCTTTGTTCTCTGCACGGCCATGAATAAAGCCAAACCATAAAGCCCAAGACAGCTAAGAAATATTGCGATGACTGAAAAAATTGTGTACAACTGAGCTAACTGGCTTTCCTGTTTGTAAAAGCCTGCAATTTTATCCTCAAGAAACCTGTATTCATAAACAAAGTCGGAAAGTGTCTGCTCCCATATTTTTTTTATTGATCGCAATGCGGACGAAATGTCAATAGTTTCAAGTTTTATTCCTGCCTGGCTGTACATAGTGTTGTTTGTTGTAATAAGCATTGGTGCGGGATAATTGCGAAAGGACCTGTTATTGAAATCTTTCAATACACCCACAACCGGACATTTTATGCGATCACCCCATATGCTTATTTCTTTATTAAGTATTTCATCAGGATTTGTTATCCCCAGACTTTTCATAAACGACTCATTGACCAGGAATTCCCTCGTCATCCCTGAAGGCTGCAGATTTCTTCCGGCTATCAATTGCAACTTATAAACAGGAACAAATTCTTCATCGGCGAACCTGGTAATAGCTTTAAAATCCGCTTCTTTCGCTGCGTGGTCAAATTTGAATGTGCTCCACATATCACCGTTATCTTCAACCGGTGACCCGGAACTGAAGGTTATTGCCTTTACTCCATTGACTGACAATAACTGCTGTTTTAAATAATCAACCCTTCTGAACCAGGCAGTATCTACACGGAAAGGGACATTTATAATTCCCACCTTGTCGAAGCCTAATGGCTGATCCATAAAATAGTTCATTTGCTTTACAATAATGAGTGTTCCGATGATAAGTACCTGTGCAATAATGAACTGAAAAACTACCAATCCTCTTCTGAATGAGATGCCATTTGAAGCATTGGCTTTTACTTTGCTTTTTAAGGTATCTGCAGGATTTAAACGCGATATAACAAGAGATGGATAAATGCAGGTGAGAGTGGTCACAGCAACAGCTACAGTCAAAAGGAAAAAGATGATTCCGGGGTTGCTTAAAATATTGAACGAAAGCGAAAGATCAAGAATCTTATTTATCAAAGGCAATGCAATGATTGTAATGGCACATGCAAGCATTACAGAACAAAAAACTATCAAAAAAGTTTCGGTGATGAACTGGATTTGCAGCTGAGATCTGCTGCTTCCAAAAACTTTTCTTACCCCAGTTTCTTTTGCGCGACTAACTGCCTGAGCGGTGAAAAGGTTGACAAAGTTGACACAGGCAATAAGCAGGATGAAGGCTGCAATCAACCACAAAACATTTAGCAGTTTGCGACTGATTGAAAGACTGCTGTAATTACCCGTTAGCGTATCATAATGCACATCGCTTAGTTGTTGAATTACATAACTGTCAGGATTATCAGGAGATTCCATATTTCTGGAATATTCTCCTAATTGTTCTTTAAATTTGGCAGCAGAAATATTCTGAGGAAGAAGAATATAGCAGCCAAAATCATTATTTGTTCTGTCGTGCCAATCTGTATTTTTCGCCATATCTTCGGTTATTCCTGTTCCAAAAGCCACAACAAGTTTTAGTTGAAAATCCGAATTTGCGGGTACGGTAGCAAGAATTCCTGTAACTTTCAGTACGTCAACCGAGTGGCTGAAGACAGAGCCTCCTGCTTTAAGGCTTATGGTTTTACCAAGCGCTTTTTCCCAGTCATCAAAGTATTTTTCTGCAATCCCTTTTGTTATTAATACATTGTTTGGTTCTTTCAATGATTCAAACGAACCGGCGAGCAAGGGGTAATCAAATACTTTAAAGAACGAAGGTTCAGTGAAAAACACACCTTTATCTTCTTTAAATACCTTATTTGCAGCTCCGTTATCATCGGGTATAAGCACCTGATCATTATGGCTTGCCCAGACAGAAACCACTTGCTCAACCTGGGTGAAGGTCGTTTTTAATGCCTGAGGCAACGGAAAAGGAACATCTTTACCTGTATTTGCTGCCTCTGCATTATGGTATTCAGTCAACACACGATAAATGCGATCTTTTTTTGTATGAAAAGTATCGAAGCTTGTCTGAAACCTTATTATGATGAAGATAATCGTACAAACGGCAATGCCAACGGCGAGGCCGGCAATGTTGATTATAGTCAGAATCCTGTTCCGAAGTAAGTTCCTTGATGCGGTTTTAAAATAATTGCTGAACATGAGCATGTCATATTGAGTAAAAGAAGGAAAATTTGGTTCCTGTTCTGTTCTGCATTGATGTACAGGAAATTTTTGCGTTTTTATCAAAAATAAATTGTAAAGAATGCGGGAGCAATTAAAATATAAGTAGAGTTATCATTTAATAACAGAAAGCGGATTTTTATATATGGAATGGATGCTGAGGATAATGCCTCAGGAACTCATATTACAGATTTAGTTTCGTTGATCATATTAAGGGGAATCGCTTAATATCAAAGCTTGAAAATGAAAATAATGCCAGATTAATTCTCTGTTTATGGAACAAACCAGGTGATTTTAGCGTTTAATTAACTGTAAAAAGCATATACCAATATAATTACATTAAAATGGTATTATATTTGCGGCAATAAGCGCATGAAGTTTTTTGCATTGATATTGTCATTTTATATACTCTTTCTCACAGCATTGCCGTGTAAAGACGTACATCATGTTAATGCTCTGATTCTTTCTGAGCAGCTTTCAACCCACAGGACAGATAATAACCATAATGACAATGATCATTGCTCACCTTTTTGCACCTGTGATTGCTGCATAAGTCATGTAATACCTGTCCTTGATACAACCCATCCTGAGTGTAGCGATTTTACTTTTGCTGAATTCGGAACATATTCAGTTTCATATAGTTCTTCTTTGTTTGCCTCAATCTGGCAGCCCCCCAAAATCAGCTGACCATTCTGCTGCTTCTGATTTTGCTAAATATCAGACAGACCTTGATTTAAGGATCACAAGGGTGTTCTTGAATATTTCTACATTCGTTGTTAAAACCCACATCATGATTTCTAAATAATTATAATTCAATATGATAGGTAAAATAATTGCTTTTTCTGTCAGAAACAAATTCATTGTCGGATTATTTGTTCTGGCGCTGATCGGATGGGGGATATATTCTCTTACCAGACTGCCAATCGACGCTATACCGGATATCACGAATAATCAGGTTCAGGTCATTTCTCTTGCTCCCTCCCTTGCCGTACAGGAGGTGGAAAGTTTCATTACAGCCCCCATTGAGGTAGCCGTTGCCAATATCCCCGACATAATTGAATTACGATCTATTTCCCGTCTTGGCTTATCAGTTGTAACTGTCGTCTTCAGGGATAATGTTGATATATACTGGGCCCGGCAGCAGCTTAATGAAAGGCTTAAAGAAGCGGAGGAATCCATTCCTCCGGGGGTGGCTCAGATTTCTCTCGCACCAATATCCACAGGATTGGGAGAGATCTATCAGTACAGGCTTGTTGTTGAAAAGGGCTATGAAAAAGAATATCCTCCCATGGAATTAAGAACATTGCAGGATTGGGTCGTGAGACGTGAAATGCTGGGAACTCCCGGTGTAGCAGATATAAATAGTTACGGAGGTTTTGTAAAGCAATATGAAATAGCAGTAAATCCGGAAAGGTTAAGAGCCATGAACCTTACTCTGACAGATATTTTTACTGCTCTTGAAAAAAATAACGAAAATACCGGAAGCGCCTATATTGATAAAAATCCTGCGGCTTACTTTATCAGAGGCATAGGTCTCGTAAAATCTCTGTCTGATATAGAAAAGATAGTTGTCAGAACAACCGGGTCAGGGGTCCCCTTGTCTATTAAAGACATCGCTACAGTTCAGTACGGCAATGCTATAAGATATGGTGCCTTTGTAGTTGATACAACCGAGGCGGTTGGCGGAGTGGTGATGATGCTAAAAGGTGCTAACGCCCATCAGGTTATTGATAATATTCAGCAGAGAATTAAATCAATACAGAAATCGCTGCCCGAAGAAGTTAAAATAGAACCTTTTCTTAACCGGTCAGATCTTGTAGGCAGGGCAATTGGTACTGTTTCAAGAAATTTGATTGAGGGAGCTTTGATTGTGATCTTTATCCTTGTACTATTACTTGGTAATATGAGGGCTGGACTTATTGTTGCATCAGTCATTCCTCTTTCAATGCTCTTTGCGGTATCTATGATGAACATCTTCGGAGTATCGGGAAATCTCATGAGCCTTGGTGCAATAGACTTCGGCCTGATCGTAGACGGTGCTGTTATAATCGTTGAGAGTGTGGTACACAGGATAACAATGAGCAGGCACCATCATGCCGGCGTAACGAGGCTGACTCAGGTACAGATGGATGAAAATGTTATTGATTCGGCAAAACGGATGATGAGCTCTGCCACATTCGGACAAATTATAATCCTTATTGTGTATCTGCCAATCATGGCTCTTGTCGGAATAGAAGGGAAAATGTTCCGTCCGATGGCTCAGGTGGTTACCTTTGCCCTCATTGGTGCAGCGATCCTCTCATTGACATATGTGCCAATGGCTTCTTCGGTTTTTCTGAACAGGGAAACCGGCCATAAACCAAATTTTTCAGACAGGCTTATGGATTGGATCAGGAGGTTATTTGACCCCGCAATAAGCTATGCCCTTAATCATAAACTTTTAGTATCGGTATCAGCCATTGTTCTCTTTATTTTCAGCCTGTTTCTTTTTGGCCGGCTGGGCGGTGAATTTATCCCTCAGCTTGAGGAGGGAGACCTGGCAGCTGGAGTCATGACCCTTCAGGGTGGATCACTAAGTCATACCGTGGAGAAGGTGAAAATGGCTAACAAAATATTGCTTGAGAATTTCCCTGAGATTAAACATACAGTCTGTAAAATAGGCGCCGGTGAGATCCCTACTGATCCGACTCCAATGGAAACCGGCGATTATATAATCACATTGAAGGATAAGGACGAATGGGTTTCTGCCAAAACAAGAGAAGAGCTTGTTGCCAAAATGGAGGAAAAACTGGTAGCTCTTGCAGGAGTCAAATTTGAATTCCAGCAGCCAATCCAGATGCGCTTCAATGAGTTGCTTTCAGGTTCAAAACAGGATGTCGCAATAAAGATATTTGGCGATGATCTGTTTGTCCTTGCAAATAAAGCAGGAGAAGTGGAAAAAATAATCACGACAATACCCGGGGTTGAGGACATTAATGTGGAAAAGGTGACAGGGCTGGCTCAGATTCAGGTTGAGTACGATCGCGACCGGCTTGCACAATATGGAATTTCGGTCAGTGACATAAACTCAGTTCTGCGGGCAGCTTTTGCAGGAAGCCAGGCCGGAGTTGTATATGATGAGGAAAAACGTTTTGGCCTGGTCGTCAGGCTTGATAAGGATTACAGGAATAATCTGGAGGATATAAAAAGCCTTTCGGTTTCACTGCCTGACGGTCATCTTGTTCCTCTTGAACAGGTAGCTGATGTCTCAATAAAGTCAGGTCCGGCCCAGGTTTCCAGGGAAGACACAAAACGCAGGATAACAGTCGGATTCAATGTCCGAAACCGGGATATTAAAAGTGTAATCAATGATGTTACAGAACAAATAAATCAGAAAATAAAACTCCCGACAGGTTATTATGTTTCCTACGGAGGTCAGTTTAAGAACCTTGAGGCTGCTCAGAAACGACTGTCAGTGGCAGTTCCTGTTGCTTTACTCCTTATTTTTATATTGCTTTATTTCACTTTCAATTCGGTCAAGCAATCATTGCTTATCTTCACTGCAGTACCTATGTCAGCCATTGGAGGCGTTTTTGCCCTCTGGATCAGGGGAATGAATTTTTCAATATCTGCAGGCGTAGGATTTATAGCGTTGTTCGGTGTGGCAGTCCTAAATGGGATAGTACTTATTTCCGAGTATAACAGGCTTGAGAAGGAGGGAGTGTCAGATATATACGAACGCGTGATTAAAGGATTAAGAACAAGGCTCAGACCAGTGATCATGACAGCTGCAGTAGCTTCACTCGGATTTATGCCAATGGCATTATCAACATCAGCCGGTGCTGAAGTTCAGAAACCCCTTGCAACGGTGGTGATAGGTGGACTTATCACAGCCACCCTGCTGACACTTGTTATCCTTCCTGTTTTTTATATCTTTTTTACTTCAGGCGGTCATAAGGTAAAAGACAGCAAAAATATCAGAAATATAGCACCGGTTCTTCTTATTTTACTGGCGGGCTCATTTCATGCTGACCTGAATGCACAGGAAGCTAGGAGGATCAAATTGCATGACGCGATCCGGACTGCACTTGACAGTAACCTGACAGTAAAATCAGCAGCTTATACGGTTGATGCTAACAAGGCACTTAAAGGCGCCGCATTTGATCTGCCAAAAACTTCCTTTGATGGTCAGTATGGTCAGTTCAATTCATTTACAAGGGATAACAGTTTTACCATATCACAATCATTTTCATTGCCGACAGTTTATGCCAATCGTTACAAGCTTGCAAATGCAAATATTAAAAGCAGTGAATACAACTTTAAAATCGCACAACTGGAAATTGCTTCACAGGTTAAGATGGTCTATTCACAATATGTTTACCTTGTTTCAAAACGCAATTTATTGTTGTTTCAGGACAGTCTCTATACAGGTTTCCTCCGCGCTGCAAAGCTGCGTTCAGAATCCGGAGAAACGAATCGCCTTGAAATGATAACTGCGCGTTCTCAAAGTCTTGAAATAAAAAATATGCTTTATCAGGTCAATTCAGATATTAATGTATATGGAAGAAAATTCCGGATTTTGCTTAACAGCAAATCAGACGTGATACCTTCCGACACTGGTATCAATTCGATAAATCATTTAATTGAAACAGATAACATATCGGTTGATGACAATCCTTTTCTTGGCTTTGTAAAGCAAAAAGTAGAGGTTACAAAATTTCAAAAGAAGGATGAGCAGAACCAGATGCTTCCGGACCTGAACATTGGATTTTTCAGCCAGACATTGATTGGCACACAGGATATTAATGGAGAACCAACTTATTTTAGCTCAGGTGACAGGTTTACAGGCATTCAGGCAGGAGTATCCGTTCCCCTATGGTTTGTTCCTTATTCCTCAAGGAGTAAAGCAGCAAAAATAAATTATGAAAAAGCAAAAGTTGACGCTGAAAATTATAACAGGATGGTATCAGGAGATTATCTGTCTTTACTTGATGACTATAAGAAATATTCATCAAGTGTTTCCTATTATGAGGACCAGGCAGTTCCTGAAGCCAATATAATAATCGATCAGGCATCAAAAAGCTACAAGGCAGGCGCACTGGATTACCTCGATTATGTTCAGACTCTCAGCAGGGCACTGGCAATAAAGCAAAACTACCTTGATGCTCTCAATAACTTAAATCAGACAGTGATTTCAATTGAATTTATAACAGGTAAAATTTTCTAAATCAGAATAAGATGACAAAATTTAATTTATTCATTTTAACGGCATTTATGGGAGCAAATCTCATAACATCTTCCTGTACCAGTGAAGGTAAGTCATCTCCCGCAACAGAGGAAGTTGAAGTATTGCCGGAAGATATTGTTGAACTTCGTGAAGATCAGATCAGACTTGCCGGGATAGAGCTGGGTAACATAAAAATAAAGGCACTTGGTAACGTTCTGAAAGTAAATGGAGTTGTCTCTGTCGCTCCCCAGAACCTGGCTACAGTTTGTATGCCGTTTGGCGGTTTTGTTAAAAGTACCACCCTTATTCCCGGGAATTTCGTGACCAGGGGTCAAACACTGGCATATGTTGAAAACCAGGATTTCGTAGATATACAGCAGAACTTTCTTGAAGCAAAGAACAAACTTTCATATGCGAAAGCTGAATATGATCGTCATAATGATCTTTATAAGGAGGACGTATATTCTGAGAAAAATGTGCAACAGGTTACAGTCGAGTATAAGAACCTGACGGCACAGTTGAAATCCCTGGAGCAGAAACTTTTGATGATAGGCATAGATCCTGAAGGATTGAAGGAAGACAATATCAGCAGCTCAGTTTGTCTGAGATCTCCAATAAGCGGGTATCTTAAATCAGTTAACGTAAATATAGGGAAATCTGTTTCATCCACAGATGTGCTGTTTGAGATCGTCAACAGCGACAGACTGTTCCTGGAACTGACACTATTTGAAAAGGATGCTGAAAAAGCTTCTGTCGGGCAAAATGTTAAATTTTTCGTGAATAATTCTGACGATGAGCATGAAGCTGTGATTACCCAGACTGGTAAATCCGTTGATGAGGATAAAACAATAAAAGTCTTTGCAAATGTTACAGGGAAATGTGAAAATGTTCTCCCTGGAATGTACGTGAACGCCTATATCCAGAATCCCGGCAGGGAGGTGACCACTATTCCTTCAGAGGCTCTGGTGAGTTTTGAAGATAAATATTATATTTTTGTTTTTGAAAGAAATAAGGAAGAAGCGGGGAATCCTTTTACCGAGTATAAAATGATTGAGGTCGGGAAAGGCGTTGTATCAGATGACCTTACGGAAATAATTCTTCCTGAAGGATTTGATATTGACAAATCAAGGGTTGTAATCAGGGGAGCATATAATCTTCTTTCTGCAAAAAAGAATGCAGGTGAAATGGCATGCTAATCTTAAGGATCGGCTGATGTAACCTTAACAGCAGCACTGACAGTACATTTAAGCACAAATATTCAGACCAGTATCAGCTTTATCGCTGCTGATCAGTTGCAGTACTTGAAAAATCCGGCATTGAACATTCTATCATCCGGATAGAATAGTGAGTAAAGGACGAGAAATGTGAAAATAGCTTTAACCGGCTTTTTATTTATTCCGGATCCATGCCTGTCAGACATATTTATCCTAAAAAAGCACCCTGCTGATGACCAGTATGTTGTGTCAGGCAGGGTGCCGTCATTTCAATAAGGGATGTTATAAATTCTAAGCATTTTTGAATGCCTTCTTCCCGGCAAATCTGGAAGCGCTTCCCAATGCATGTTCAATCCTCATAAGCTGGTTGAATTTCTCAATACGTTCGCCCCTGCAACCGCTTCCTGTCTTAAGGTGACCGGCATTTACGCCAACGGTTAAATCTGAAATGAAGCTGTCAACAGTCTCGCCGCTGCGATGAGAAACGAAGCAGTTGTATGAATTTTTGTATGCCAGTTCTATTGTCTCAAGTGTTTCCGTTACGGTTCCGATCTGGTTCAGTTTGATAAGCACAGCATTGGCCACTCCCTTTTGAATACCTTCGGTCAGGATGGCTTTGTTTGTGCAGAACAGGTCATCACCGACAATTTCAATTTTCTTACCAAGTGTCCTCGTCATGTTTGCCCAGCCTGTCCAGTCATTTTCTGCCAGTCCGTCCTCAATAAGCACGATCGGATATTGTGATACCCATCCTTCCCATAGTTTCACCATTTCATCACTTGTCAGGAATTTACCTGTGCTTTTGAAAAGCTTGTATTTACCGTCTTCCCAGAGTTCGCTTGCAGCGGGGTCGAGGCAGATGCTTACTTCATCAC
>ENA-UOYA01003637-UOYA01003637.1-activated-sludge-metagenome-genome-assembly--contig:-NODE-3637-length-13595-cov-5.764549_pt1 | contig 13595 bp, 12 predicted proteins | sample MGYA00238163_ERZ764804 | MGnify/ENA primary metagenome ERZ764804 (study PRJEB28919, sample SAMN05720223) | activated sludge metagenome | isolation source: Anaerobic digester | place: Hong Kong...
CAGTGACGATTTGGGCGGGGCTACGTCTTTAATAGTTACCACTCCCGTGGAATAATTAGCCGTAGGGATTTCCTGGGACGGGCTTTTGTTTGAAAACAGGTTGCCCAACAGGAACGTTGTGAGTAAAGCCAGGCCCAGCAAACCAAGAACGATCAAAGAAATTGTTCGTTTCTTAATTACCAAGGAAATCATTTATGTCCTCCTTTCCATCGGCAGAACCAGAATCCTCTGAGGTTCCACCCCGAGGGCCACCTGCGCCGCCGCGAATATTTTTGCTTTAACTCTGGAGTCAACAGCTCCTTCGGCAACCACCAGCACCCCCGCTATCTGAGGCGCAACCTCTCTCTCGGTTACAGGCTGCTCTCCGCCGTTACCGCCGCGGTTCATTACCAGCTGCTCACTGCCCGAATCTTCCGTGGTTACACGTGTCCCGCCGGCCTGGTCCTTCTCCTGGGTAGTCTTCTTACCGGTGGTCACATTAACGGCATATTCAGACCTGGTTGAGCCGGACAGGCGCACGGAGACTTCCACCCTGCCCGCGCCTTCCACCTGTCTCAGCATCTCGCAAAGCTTTTTCCCCAGTTGTTCTTCTTCCGCAGTCATGCCGCCGGTAAAGTGCTCGCGCGCGGGAGATGTTTGCTGCACAACATCTTGCTGGCCGCCCGCTTTAACGCCGTTTATCCCGGACAGGACCAGCAAAGCCACGCCAACAGCCGCAAGGCCTGCTAACCAGAGGTTGCGGCGGTTTTTTTCCCTGGCGAAAAAACCATCCTCACTCTTGCCGCCAAAACCAAACAAATCCAGTAGCTTTCTCATATCAACACCTCTCTTACCTGTACATAACTTTTACCTGCTCCGGACTCAGGTTGTAAAAACTGGCTACACTGCCGATCAAAGCATCTGTAATTTCCTTTGGCGGGCCGGCGCCGCCGGCTTTGTCTTCCTTTGGGTTATTCCTGCCGGCTACCCGCACAACCACAGGCGCCACTTCCCCGGCAGAAACACTCTTTTTCTCCTCTGCCGTACCGGGTTCCCTGGCCACGTACAAAACCACCTTATCGATCCGGCCGAAATCCGGTTCACTTTCTTTTGACTGGACATTTACTTCCACACCCAGTACAGTTGTATCCCTAGCAGTGCGGGTCAGCGCCATAATCTGATTGGCCAGCCCTTCCCTGTACTGCTCAACCGCTTTCTGCCGCTGCTCGCTGGAAATCTTTTTCCCCGCTTCCAAGATACCGGCGGCAGTTTTTTCGTCAGCTTTTTGGGCCAGGGAAGGCAAATCCGCCTGGTAATCCCAACGGGCCAGATCTCCCACCGCCTGGACTACCGCTATGATTATAAGCAGGCCCATGACCATTTTTACGTATTTTCTCATTTCACCCGCGGGCAGGAGCATTTCCAGGAACATGGCCAGGATTATTATAACAATCAGGTTTTGCACCAGATTTCGGATTACCTCCACCTAATCCCCCCTCGCTGTTACCTGAACATTACGGTGATATTCCCGACACCTACAACAATTGTTACTGTAAAAAAGAAAAGCAGCCCCACGGTAGCCACCGCGGCGAAAACCAGGAGCAGGTTGTTGCCGAGGCCGTTCAGACAGTCAACCATCTGCCCCTCGGCAATCGGCTGGATTAACGAACCGGCCAGCTTGTAAATAAAGGCCAGCGTAAGTATTTTTAATAGAGGGACCAATAGCGTTGCGCCAATTACGGCGATGCCGGCGATGCCCAGCGCGTTTTTTATTAAAAGAGAAGAACTTACCACCGCCTCCAGGGCGTCTGAAAGCATACCGCCAACGACGGGGACAAAAGCTTTCACCCCATATTTCGCCGTCCTGAACGCAACTGAATCGCCAACAGCGCCGGCAACCCCCTGCAGCGCCAGCACACCCAAAAAAATAGTGGTAAAAACCCCCGTCAGGCCCATGGCTAGGCTCTTCAAAAGGTCGGCCAGGTTGGTCACCTTAAAACGCTCGGTCAGGTTGCTGACTATCCCGAGAACGGCAACCAGGAATATCAGCGGTAAAATGATATTTTTGATCAATGTGCCGAACACGCCCAGGGTGGCAAGAATAACCGGGCTGAATATGGCCGCCGAGGCCACACCCCCGACCGCCGCCAGCAGCGTCAGCAGGACCGGCAGGAGCGCCTGCATAAATGCTACCAGGGTGTCGACCACTTCCCTGCCGGCGTTGACCGCCAGGGCAAATGAACTGACGGCAATGCTGATCAGCACCAGGTAGGTTACAGAATAGGTCAGCTGGCCCGCCGTACCTTTTTCAAAAGAACAAATAAGGTTTTGCAGCACCGCACAGATCACTGCCAGTATCACCAGTTTGCCCAGAAGGTCAAAGTTAGCCACGACCTCTTTAAATAGCTGCCGCAGGATATTATTGACAATCTCAGCCGGCTGCCAGTTCAATTCCCCTTTAGCCAGCTTTATCACCATTTCTTTAAAATTTAACTGCGGCAGGGAGCCTCTAACCGCGGTGTCCACCTGGTCCACATAATCCTGGATGCTGTTCAGGTCCAGAGAAGATGTTTCGAGAGAAGATGTTTCGGCATCCTGTCCTTCCGCAGCCGCAGCAGCCCGCTGCGCACAAAGCGCCCCCAAAATTATCAATAAAGCAACGATTAATATACCCGTTTTACTCAACTATCTCACCACCATTCGCAGTAAGGCGTAGGGCGTAGATACATCCTGCATTCCTTTTTAGTCGTGAGACGTGGGACGTGGGAGGTGAGAATATACTGCTCTTTTAAACCAAATTACTCTTACGATTACGACCTTACGGTATATATTTCTTACGTTGCTTTGTTTACGCCCTACGCCTTACGGCCTTCGATTTATTTTCCATGTTTTGTTTCCCATAACTTGTAGGTTCGGATTTCCGAACATTCCATTGGGGACATTCCTCGTCAGTACAAGGAACACCTGAAATTGAGGAGTGTCCCCTGACCTTAACCGACTAAAGTCGCACCTACACCTTCCCACGTCACACATCCCATTTCCCACGGCCCACGTCCCACGTCCATTTTCTACGGTACCAGTTTTAGGAGAGCCTGCAGCACCGCCACCACTATTGGGACAGCCAGCACCATGATCAGGATTTTTGAGGCAAACTCTATCTTTGTGGCTACCGCCCCTTCACCGGCGTCGCGGCAGATTTGGGCGCCGAATTCAGCTATATAAGCAATCCCTATGATTTTAAGGATGGTGCCAAGGTAGACCATGTTGATCCCCGCCCTGGCCGCCAGATCCTTGATGACGTCCATGATCGACCCGATCTTCCCGAGCACAAGCAGAAAAATGATTACTCCGGCTGCCACACTCAGGAGCAGCGCCAGTTCCGGCCTCTGGCTCCTGACCACTACCACCAGCACGGTGGCGATCAGCCCTATGGCCACAATTTGCAGCACATCCATTGTTAGTACCTCAGTTAAAAAAGCTTGAACACCGATTTAACCTGGTCAAATAAATTGGCCAGCAATTGGATCACCCAGATAAAAACAATAGCCAGACCAGCCAGGGTAACCAGGTGGCCCTGCTCTTCTTTCCCAGCGTGTTTCAGAATTGTGTTCAGCACAGCGACCAGAATACCAACACCGGCTATTTTAAATATCAGGTCCACACTGTTTCCCATTGCTGTTCCCCCTTTTATTAGTAAAGGATTATGACTGCCAGAAAGCCGCTTAAAAAGCCGAGGTAACTCCACAGCTTGACATTACGCGCGGCCTCTTCTTCAGCCCTGAGGTTTTCACTGCCGATTTGCTCCATTGCCAGCCGCAGATGTTTTATTTGGTCTGTCCGGTCTGAAATCCCCAGGGAAGCGCCAAGGTTGCGCAGTATTGAAAAGTCCTGGGCTTTAAGGGCAGACTCCTTGTAATAGCTCTGGATGGATTTTTCCCACGCCTGCGCGGCGGTTAAACCGGTCCTCGCAGAAAGCTCCGCCGCAGTTCTGCTGAATATACAGGCAACATCTTGATCACAGCGTTCAGCTACCATGCTCAGTGCTTCCTGCAGATGAGCGGCTCCATAGGAAATTTCTGTCTCCAGCATCTGCAGGGCCGACCTGATCGACTTCAGTTCCTTTGGACGCCGGGAGTAATTACCGGCGACAGCTATCCCGCCCAGACCGCTGGCTGCTACAATCAAAACTGAGCCAAGCAGTTTGATCATTTTTTCACCCCCAGTGACCGTAAACTTTTGCCGTCTATAATATCTTCTATGGTCCCCACACCGCGGGAACGGCCCAAGATGATAATCCGTTCAAATGTTTTGGTGCGGATCAAATTGCTGAAAACAGGTCTTTCTGCGAGTTCAGCCAGCGAAGAGCCATGGGCGGTGGTTAATATTTTGACTCCTGCGTTTAAGACTTCTTCCAGCGCGTCAGCGTCTTCACGCCGTCCTATTTCATCAGTGGCGATTACCTGCGGGCCCATCGACCGCAGCAGCATCATCATCCCCTCAGCTTTAGGGCAGCCGTCCAAAACATCCGTCCTGATTCCGACATCCCGCTGAGGTATACCCCTGCAGCATCCCGCTATTTCCGAGCGCTCGTCAACCAGTCCGACAGTAAGGCCTGGCAGGCCATAGGCCGGAGCGCCGCTGCTGATTTGTCTGATCAAGTCCCTGAGTATGGTTGTCTTACCGCAGCGCGGTGGTGATAACAGCAAGGTATGATATATCCCCCCGCATTTTTTGTTGATTATCTGCGGCAGCACTTCCGAGGCTGCGCCATAAATCTCCCGGGAAACACGGATGTTGCAGCAGGATAAATACTTCAATGTTTTTACTTTGCCGCCATCCAGCACGGCTTTTCCTGTAATACCCGCCCGGTGCCCACCGGGCAGGGTGATAAACCCGCTCCTTAGTTCCTCTTCCAGAGCGTAAAGAGATGAACCGCTCAGCAGGTTGATTAAACTCTCCATATCAGCCGGTGTAACCAGGTAAGCGTCACTGTCCTGGCGAGCAGGTCTGCCCTCACGGCTGATTAAGATGTCACCCTCTGCAAGACTTAAAGAAAGCGGTTTGCCCTGCCTGATCCTAACTTCTTCTACCTTCTCCTTTAGCTTCAGGTCAAGGGAAATAACCAAGCGTCTGATATTGGCGGGAAGCAGAGGCAGGATCTCTTCCAATACCCCCGCGCTGCCCCGCTGCCAGCCTGAAAATTGATGTTCTGTTTTATTCACAGGTTGTCCCCCAGTTTATAAATATTGCTTGAGCCGGTAAGTTATGCCAACAAAAAACCGCATTGTCAAGTCTTTATGGTCTGAGCTGTAACCAATGCGGCGCTTCCGGTATATTTTGTTAGTAAGAATATACATGATTAGAAAAAACTGAGCGGGAAGTGATGAACCATTGACGAACAACTCTGTAGAACCAGCAGCTTTCATTTTCCCCCTGACTGCGGATTTAAAGGAGCATTACGCCAAGTGGATCCAGACACACCAGCAGGGTGACGGTACAATCCAGGGAGCTGAAATCAGCGACGGTACGCCTGTCTTTATACCGGTTTACCCGGCCTACCCGGGTGCGCTGCCTTACCCGCCCAATTCATCCGCGTACCCCTGAGGAGGCTGGAGAAATACCGGGGTCCCCGGTATGAACCCTTTCATCTTGTTTTTAATCCTGATCCTACTGGTAATCATCTTCAAAAAGGACCAAATCATAGAGGCTATCCGGAAACTGATCGTAAAATGAAGAAAGCGGCCTCCGCCATAACCATAGGCGAGGTCGCTTTCTTTTCAAAAACATGTCCCTTTCCCGAAAGTACAGTTGGGGTAGCTGCACTGGGGGCACATCCTGCAAAGCCCGCCGTGAGCCAAAGCCACAATTTCTTTCCTGGTTATCCTTTCCCCTGCCAGCAATCTAGGTAGCAGCAAGTCTACCACTGTGATCTTAAAAAACATCCCGCAGGCAGGTATACCAAGAACGGGTACATCGTCGAGATAGGCAAGCATAAGCATCGCCCCGGGGAGAGCGGGTGCGCCGTATTTTTCCACCACCGCCCCCGACATCCGTATAGCGTTGGGTGTAACGTCGTCAGGGTTAACCGACATGCCGCCAGTTGCAAAAATTATTCCCGCCCCGTCCCGGACCATTTTCTTAATCTTTTCAGCAATCGTGCCAGCATTGTCTGGGACATACTCTACTCTCATAACCGAAGAGCCGTACGATTCAACTTTCTCCGCGATCACAAAGCCGAAGTCGTCACGAATGCGTTTCTCATAGACTTCGTTGCCGGTTATAATCACTCCCGCCTTATAACTCCTGAAAGGCGCCACTTCTAATATCCAGCAGGCCTGCCGGCAGATATTCTCGGCGCGGGCAATGGTCATTTCATTTACTACCAGGGGGATCACCTTTGTTCCAGCTAGCAGGTCACCCTTGTTTACCACGGTGTTGTTGGGCAGCGTTGATAAGATCACGTCAGGAAGTTCATTTATGGATTCCAGTGCCTGGATATTTATTTTCAAAAAACCGTCGCGGTCAGCAAAAAGGTTGACCCGGCTTTCCTTCGGCATACATGCCATTACGCCTGGACCAGCTACTGCAGCCCCCAGGCGCATACCGGCCTCGTCCTCGTGAACGTCACCAGGTTCAAGGCTGAGCACATATACATTTTCCTTACCCAATTTTAAGAGCTCAGGTATATCTATTTCCCTAATGATGTGGCCTTTTTTAAAAAATACACCCTTAAATTCACCTTTTACTACCTAGGTTAAATCGTGACTTAGAACCATACCAACCGCGTCTTCCACCTTCACGGTCTGCAACTTCATAGCCTTTTCCCCCAGATGTTTAACTGCGAATAACTGATATGAAAGACTTTGCACATAGTCCCTAGCGTGACTTTACCATAGAATTAGCAAAAAATCCTTCTCAATCCAGTAAACACCAAGCACTTCAAGAAACACGGCTTGTATAAACTAAAAGACTGATTTTTCCAAGTCAGCATAAAGCTTCTCAAGTTCCAGATCCATTTCCTCCAGTTGTGTTTCCTTAACAGGCTTGCTGTTCAGGCTGTAAATAGAAACGGTTTCCACCATACGCACCTCTGACAATCTATCGATCAGACCTTCGATGCTTATGTTGTAACCGGCATCACGCGCCTTTTTATGAAGCACCTGTGAGAGCAACAGTCCGGTTAGACAGATGAAAGTATGTACACGGATCTTTTGATCCGTCCAGTGATACTGGGGATGAACACAGTTGTGATAAGGATTTTTGAGATGTTTGAATACCCGTTCCACATTGCTCTGGCCGTGGTAAGCGGCGATGATCTCGGCATCAGACCAGTTATTCCTGCAGGTAACCAGTATCCGTTTGCCGAAGAGATTCTCCGTGGTCCACCGGTAAGCATCCTGGTCGATCTCCCAGTTAAGGTCGAAGCGGCCGGACTCGGTTTCATAAAGGGCAGTCTTAATGAGCAGATGACATCTTTCACCATTTAAAATATCCTTGATTTGACGTTTAACATCTTCACGTTTTCTTTTTCTGGCCCTTTTGGCGGTAAGCTTCGTTTTTAATTTATTTAACTGTTCATACTTGCTGGAAAGGGCCTGCTTTAGACCCTGTAACTGTCCCTGGCGCAATTTCTCACTCATAAAAACAACGATGGTTCTTGTTTTGCCCCAGACTTCTTTTTGAGCGCGGTAGCACAATATCTCCTGACCGTTCAACTGTACCCGGTGGTATGAGGAGAGGGGTACATTCAACAGGTCCTCATGGTAAGAAGGTGTCAGAGAAGCCACGTAAGGTATCTCTGAAATGTCGAGTTCGGCAAAGTTGCCTTTGGAGTTGCTTCCTTTATCGAAGACTATAGTTAGTTCCCGAACATCCAGATTGAGTTCCGAGAGCTTGTTTCTGAGTCGGGTCAGAGTTGGGACAAACATCTTTTCATCTGTCTTATTGCCTTCGTAGACCTCGGATAAAACGGGGATAAGAAATTCTTTTGTCACCACCTGGGCCAGGCCGAACTGCCGGAGGTCGTTGCGCTTCTGCTTATTATGGCCGCGTTGAGGCAGTTTGGCCCTCTCGTTACCGGTGCTTATGTGTGTAAAAAAATTAGTCAGGTCGTAGAACAGCAGCCTGGGAGAGAGCAGCCCTTGTTCCAGCATTTTCTGGGTAATCGCTTTCTCCACGCTTTCCAGTTGCGCTTCGGTGACGGTGTCCATTTGTTCCCAGAAGTGCTGGCTGGTAAGCCGCTGTGGATTAAAACCCGCGATTTCAGGCAGGGTGGTCTTTTTCGCCCAGGAGGCAAAAGCACTCTTGCTGCCCGGCTCGATCGCCCTGTGGATGGCTGCCAGCAATAAAGATGTTCCTGGAGGTAAGCCGTCTCTCAGTTGCTGCGCGAAATGCGTTTTGAAGATATCAGGCAGATCCAGCTCCTTTGCATTTTGCCAGAAAAGAGAGACCGCCCCGTGGGATGCTGAACGGATCTTCTTTTTTAAAGTACCTCCTCTTAGTTTATACAGTAACTGTTCAGCAGTCCCCAGATGCATTAGTACGATAGGTCTCGGCTTGCCGTTAACCCTTTTAGATTCGATAATTTGCCAGTAAATATGCTTGCCGACTTTTTGTTTTCTGATAGTAGCCATACTTAGTTTATACACTATTCTAAGAGCTATGTCAATACATGCTTTAGAAGATATTATGTATTAGTCTATACGTTTTATTGCCATTAATCTAAGTACCATAAGGCATTACTTGTTTTGGCTGGTAAAGTCACGCTAGTAGATTTATTTAAGTGATAAAGGACTTATACGGAATAATAACTTTCCTGGAGACATGTACCATATTCCCGCAGGACCCTCAAGAATAGGATAGCTATGTCCGAAAACAGCTTGAAGTAAACATGCAGCATTTTCTCAAATTCATTGAGTCTGCCCATCTCCTAATTGAAGCTGACAGACTCATAATTAACAGAACAAAAATTTTAATAAACTATTATTTAGAAATTTCTTCTAATGGTCTTCCTTTCGTTTCAATCCCAAAGAATATGACAAGTATGGTCATCAACAAGAAACAACCCGCGAATGCATAGAATATTGTGCTAACTGAACGGGCCATCATAAAACCAACAAAGATCGGCGAAATACCAGAAGCAATACGGCCTACAGCCTGGGCCGAGCCGGCGCCGGTAGAGCGTAGTCTCGTCGGGAAAAGTTCTGCGGTATATAACATAACTGAGGTCCAGGTCCCCTCATAGAAAAAGCAGGCTATTACCGCGACTATAAATATCTGTCTGACGGTTTCCGCCCCGTTATACATGGCAAGCCCGATGGCGGCCAATAAGGAAAATAAGATCAACACCTTTTTCCTACCCACGCTTTCAATTAAAAACGCTGCCAGAGCCCGCCCCCCAATAGCCACTATCGTCAAGTACGAGACAAACTTTATTGCTTCCTGTTGCGGCAATCCATAGTGTTTTATCAACAAAGTCGGAAGCATGGTTCCCATTGCGAAGTAAGGAAGTGACTGGGTAAGCCACAATAACCATGTGAAAAGGGTCCGTACAACATAACCCGAAGTGAATAGTTCGAGAATATTAACTTTCTCAGCTTCCTGTTTTACCGTATAAGTTTTAATATCCGTCGTTGCCGGAGTCTGAACGCCTGATTTTTCTTCCAACCATCTTACAACTTTATCAGCTTCCTCGTATTTCCCCTTGCTAACAAGATAACGCGGGGATTCAGGTATAACACGCCTGGCCAGGAAAGCCAAAAAGGCGGGTAACGCCCCTATAACAAAAAGCGCACGCCATCCCCATGTAGGGCCAAGATTATAAGCAATCAATGAGCCTAAAAGTATGCCTATGGGCATCGTCAAAATACTGTAAGCCATTAAACGTCCGCGAGATTTGGCAGGAATAAATTCAACCAGAACAGCATAATCAACCGGGAAAAAACCTCCCAGGCCTATGCCGACTAAAAAGCGGCCTATAAACAAAGTTATACTGTTCCAGGACAACGCACACAACCCTGTGATCAGACTGTAAGTTAGAATAGTTGCTTGCATCGTGCCCCGTCTCCCGATACGATCACCTAGTATTCCCCAGGCATACGCACCTATCACCATACCCCACATACTGCCAGACGCAATAAGACCGGCTACTTCCGAAGATACCTTCCATTCCTTGATTATCATCGGCAGAGCAAATGAAACGAGAAACAAGTCCATAACATCCAGAATAAATCCAATAGTACAGATCGCCCATATGTAATAGTGAACTTTTGACAGGGGAAAATTATCCAGACGGGACTGAATCGGGTCTGCTTGAAGTCCGGTATTTACCGCACTGCCTCTGGATGTATTTATTTCTAAGCTGCTCATATTAACCCCCTTCAATTTTCATATTTAACAATTAAGACTTCTTGAAACTAAGTGGATTGAAAACATAAATCGATAATAAATGAGCTTTCCCTCGGCATGATGCTGACCTCCCTGGTAGCATCACACCACAATAATAAAGCAATTGAAAACCAACTAATACGTCATTGTATTTATGTTATGAGGACTAAGATTATAACTCTACCGGCATTAAAGAAGCTTTTTGGATTTTCCCTCCTTTCATACTGATTTGAGCATTTAAATCTTTCAGGCTTTACTTCTTACCTCTCAAAAGATTTAGATGCAGTATATTTTAAATTTTAGCAATATTCATACCAGTTATTTGGGAATATTGATTTGCAGAAGTCTATTATAAAAAATAATAACTATCACAATCCAAAAGGTAGTCCCCAATTGTTATTTTGGGAAAATAATGTTCTCTTAAAAGATTGTTATCCTCGTAAAACAAACCATATATTTTGTTATTAAGGCTAAAAGAATAATGAGCCATGTAAGTCAAATTAGACTTACATGGCTCATTATTGACTTAAATAAATTCAGTTGAAGACCAACTGCATTCAGGCCAATTGATTGGAAGCGGAAGAATATCTTTATAATAAACCATTCTTATATTCTATTTTACTCTAAAAGAAGCTGTAATTAAGGCATCTTCTGACAAAAAAGACTTTATACAGTCTCTTTGACGGTAGATCGTACGTAGATAAGTCCATAATGACTCATATGAGTCTTTATAGACTTAATGCATTAACAATTTATTGTTGTTCAGATAAGCCAACTATCCCTAAAAGATAGTTTCACTATAGACAACTATCAATAGAAGTTTAATATTTTAGCAAGTATGCAGTTTAATCTTGGCACAACTCTTGCTTATATTAGCCAGTATGGAGGTGGTCTTTTATCAAGTAGTTATATCATGTTGGCTTATTGTCATAAAACCATAGGGGGTATAAAATGATCTTGCATGATTTTGATTACTTCAGGCCTGCCACTATAGCCCAGGCGCTGTCGCTTCTGGAAGCCAACCCGGACAGCTGTTGCCTGCTTGGTGGCGGTACAGATTTGATCGTCCGCTTGAAGCAAGGGCGTCTAACACCTAAAATTGTTATTGATCTTAAGGAGTTAAACCTTAGCGGTTTATCGTTTGCTTCAAACGACGTCTGCAAAATCGGGGCTTTGACAACACTGAGGGACATAGAAATTTCACCGGAGATAGCAAGCAATTATCCCGCCCTCCATGAGGCGGTTACTCACATGGCCTCAAAACAAATACGCAGCAGGGCAACCATTGGAGGTAATCTTTGCAATGCAGCGCCCTCGGCTGATACCGCGCCTCCCCTGCTTGTTTACGAAGCAAGCCTTGTGGCTGAAAGTCCATCAGCGGATAAGGTTAACCAGAACAAAAAAACAAAACCCGTGTCTATCAGGAGAAATATCTCGATCAGGCAATTTTTTAACGGACCTGGATTAAATTCTTTAAATCAGAATGAAATATTAACTGAGGTGCTTCTTCCCCTACTGCCGGCAAGGACCGGATCTACCTACCTGAAATTGAGAAGAACAGAAAAAGATATAGCCATCGTAGGTGTAGCCGCCTTGATCACTTTAGACAGTCAGGGAACGCATTGCATTGACGCAAAAATTGCACTTGGGGCGGTAGCATCCACACCGGTACGCGCGAGCGCCGCAGAAGAATTGTTACGGGGACGGCCTCTAACTGACGAAATTCTTAACATGGCTGCAAAAGCCGCCCTATTGGACGCCAAACCCATCGATGACTTCAGGGCAAGTGCCCGGTACCGCAGGGATATGATTAAAGAACTCACCCTGCGTGCTTTAAGAACAGCAACTTCCCGGGCAGAATCTTCAAATAAGGGGGGGGAAGATAAAATGCTGCATACAATTAATGTGGAAGTCAACGGTGAGAAATACGTTCTGGAAGTCACCTCAAAAGAAACCCTCTTAAAAATGTTACGCCAGCGCCTGAACCTTACTGGTACTAAAGAAGGCTGCGGCACCGGCGACTGCGGAGCCTGCACTGTTATTATGAACGGCCGCCCGGTAAATTCCTGCCTGGTGCTGGCCTGTGAAACTGACGGCAGCAAGATCACAACTATAGAAGGGCTCGTTAAGAACGGAAGGCTGCATCCTCTGCAGGAATCTTTTATTAATGAAGGATCTGTACAATGCGGTTTCTGTTCACCCGGCATGATCATGTCAGCTAAAGCTTTGCTGGATGAACACCCCGATCCGACTGAAGACGAAATCTTAACAGCTATTGCCGGGAACCTGTGCCGCTGTACAGGCTACCTTAAAATCATTAAAGCAGTGAAAACTGCCGCCCGTAAAATGGAGGAGGCTTAGAAATGACAGAATATAACATCCTTGGCAAGCCAATCCCGCGTCTCGACAGCCGTTCCAAGGTAACTGGAGAAACAAAACACCTCAATGATATCACGCGGCAACGCCGCTCTTGCCGCGGCAGAAGCTGTTAAGAAAGAGATCCTTGATGTTGCGGCAATTATGCTGAATGCTCAGCCATCTGAAATCGCCCTCCGTGAAGGTAGAGCATGGGTAAATGGAGATGGCGACAGGTCATTGTTGTTTGCTGATATCGCCGCTTATGCTGTAAATAAATTAGGCCATCCCCTGTCGGGTAAAGGACATTATGACGACCCGGTGGCGCCAACTGCCGGGTTGGATAAAGGACATGGCGAACATATCCTGTCGCATACTTTTGCCTGTCAAATCGCTGAGGTGGAAATTGACAGTAAAACAGGCACGATTAAAGTATTAAATGTAGTTGCGTCGCATGATACCGGAACTACTATCAACACTCTGATGGCTGAAGGCCAAATTGAGGGGTCCGTCGTGCAGGGGACTGGATACGCCCTGACCGAAGAGGCGGTTGAAGTGGATGGCAAGATGCAAAACCCCCGCTTTCTTGACTACAAGACCTGGAGCGCGGCAGACATACCACCTATTAAAGTAATCCTTGTAGAGAGCAACGATCCCGACGGACCATTCGGTGCAAAAGGCATAGGAGAACCAGGACTGGTCCCGACAGCTTCTGCCATCGGCAACGCGATTTTTCATGCCACAGGTAAACGTTTTTTTGAACTTCCCATGAATGCGGAAAGGGTTTTTTACAGGCTGCAAGAGGACTAAACACTACGCCCGCGAAATTAATAAAACCGACCGTAATTTGTGGGGTGAAGTATTGAAATACATGG
>ENA-UOYA01003639-UOYA01003639.1-activated-sludge-metagenome-genome-assembly--contig:-NODE-3639-length-13593-cov-5.783055_pt1 | contig 13593 bp, 11 predicted proteins | sample MGYA00238163_ERZ764804 | MGnify/ENA primary metagenome ERZ764804 (study PRJEB28919, sample SAMN05720223) | activated sludge metagenome | isolation source: Anaerobic digester | place: Hong Kong...
GGAACCAGGCGCGCGCCGGTTCAAAGCCGCGGTAATTCTTGGCATATCCAACCTGCGCATTTGGTTGAATCTCATGGATGATTTTGTAAGCGGCCGCGTGCCCTTTCAACAAATTGCGCATCACCTTGAACGCAGCGCCCAGGTCATTCTTGCCGGGAGGGAAATCCCCGCCCACGTATCCGCTGGTGACATACACATCCGGTTCGTTGATGGTTACCCAAAAATCCACCAGGTCGTGCAAAGCGCCAACAACTTTCCGAACATACTCGGTAAAATATTTCGGGGCGGCGTCGTTCTCCCAACCGCCGTTTTCGTACAACCAGAGCGGGTCGGTGAAATGGTGCAGGGTCAGCATAGGCTTCAATCCCACTTTGATCGCGCCCCGGATAATCTGACGGTAGTGCTCGAGCGCGCCATCATCCCATTGATCCGGCCGGGGTTGAACGCGGCTCCATTCGATGGATAGGCGGTGCGTGTTCTGGTTATCGCGGGCTGCGTTTTCAAGGTCTTCTTTCCATCGGCCGCCCCACCAATCGCAAGCCAGGCCGCATTTTTGTCCCTGAAAAATACGGCCGGGTTCGTTCTCCCAGGCATACCAGTTATTGTTGGTGTTCCCGCCTTCTACCTGATGGGCGGCTGTAGCAGTACCCCAAAGAAAACCCTGAGGGAAATGATAGATTGCGTCCGGCATTCGGAATCCTCCTGTTTGCAGCGTTTGACGAGCAAGATTATTATAAAGGATTGTCCGTTCTCTCTGTCAATGCTCCCATAGCAGAACCGGCTTCACCCTTCCCGAAAAAAAGCTGCGCTCATCTGATGAACCCTCATGCAAGCCGGTAAGGTAAAATAAACATGGAAATGTGATAAAATCCGGCGCTGTTTCTCTATCAGGAGTCTAAAAAAGATGATCCGTAATTTTCACAAAGTTTTCCCGAACCATTACCACTTGCCCGAGCGCATCAACCGCCTGGGCGAACTGGCATACAATCTTTGGTGGGTTTGGAACCCGATCGGCTTGCGCATTTATCTGCAATTGGACCGCCGGTTGTGGGAGAAAGTCAACCATAACCCGATCGCTTTTCTGCATCAGATCGATGAAGCCAAACTGGCAGCCGCTTCCAGGGATAAGTACTTTCTGGAAGAGTATGACCACGTCATGGCGGAATTCGACGCTTATATGGGCAATGAGAATACCTGGTTTGCCCGGCAATATCCTGATTTAAAAAACCGTCAAATCGCATATTTCTCCTTCGAGTTCGGCTTGCATGAATCTATGCCTTTCTATGCTGGAGGTTTGGGGATCCTGGCCGGCGATCATCTCAAGGAGGCCAGTGATTTGGGATTACCGATCACGGGGATGGGATTCATCTACAAGCAGGGCTATTTTGTTCAGAAGATCACCGAAGACGGCTGGCAGGAAACCAGCAATTATCACTTTGACTTTGAAGAAATGCCGATCATCGCTATCGTGGATGACAAAGAAAAACCGCTGACGGTATCGGTGAAGCTGCCGGATCGTACGGTCCATGCGCGGGTGTGGATGCTGCAAGTTGGGCGTGTTTCCCTTTACTTGCTGGATTCCAACGTGCCCCAAAACTCTGTCAACGATCGCCAGCTAACCTCTCGCCTGTACAGCAGCGACCTGGAGATCAGAATCTCACAGGAGATGCTGTTGGGCATGGGCGGCGTGCGCGCTCTGCGCAAACTGGGGTATAAGCCTGACCTGTGGCACATGAACGAAGGCCATTCCGCCTTTCTGACGCTGGAAAACGTACGCGAGTTGATTGACGAAGGCATGACTTTCGAAGAAGCTGCCCAAAAATTGCGCAAATCCAACATCTTCACCACGCACACCCCCGTCCCTGCCGGGAACGACCAATTCCCGATCTGGCTGATCGATAAATATTTCCCAAGCTATTGGGAGGAAATGAAATTAACCCGCGACCAGTTTGTGGAGTTGGGCAAGCAAACCCAGCCCTGGGGGGATACGTTCAGTATGCCCGTGCTGGCGCTGCACCTTTCGGAACGCTGCAACGCGGTTTCGGAACTGCATGGCGAAGTCGCCCGCAAGATGTGGAACTTCCTGTGGCCGGAACGCGAAGCCAGAGACGTACCCATCCAATACATCACCAACGGCGTTCACATGGGCTTTTGGCTGGCGCGCCGCATGCGGCTGTTGTTCGACCGCTATCTGGGAATGGACTGGATGGAGCACATGGACGATCCGGATCTTTGGATGCGGGTCGAGCAGATCCCGGATTTGGAACTATGGGACGTGCGCCGGCACTTGAAGCGCAAATTGATTAATTACGCCATTGAAAACGCGCGCGAAAATTGGCAGAGCACCAAACACAGCGCCAGCCAGGTGATCGCGGAGGGCGTTATGCTGGATCAATACTCGCTGACCATCGGATTCGCGCGGCGCTTCGCAACTTATAAGCGCGCCGACCTTTTCTTCTCGGATTACGATCGTTTGTTAAGGCTCATCAACGATCAGGACCGGCCGCTGCAAATCATCCTGGCCGGCAAGGCCCACCCGGCTGATGAACCCGGCAAGCTCCTGATTCAGAAAGTATACCGGGTTGCCAAGGACGCACGCAGCGGAGGACGCATCGTCTTCCTGGAAGATTACGATTTGAACATCGCCCGCCTGCTGGTGCAGGGTGTGGACGTTTGGATGAACACGCCGCGCCGGCCCAACGAAGCTTCGGGAACATCCGGCATGAAAGCTGCCATCAACGGAACTTTAAATTTTTCGGTTCTGGACGGTTGGTGGCGCGAGGGATTCAATGGCAACAACGGCTGGGCCATCGGCAATGACGAAGACTACGATGATCCCAATAAACAGGATGAAGTGGACGCTGCCAGCTTATACAACACGCTGGAGAACGAGATCATTCCGCTGTATTATCAAACCCGTTCGATGGGCGACGCTTCTCCCCAGTGGATCGCGAAGATCAAGGAAAATATGCGCTCGCTTTCGTGGCAATTCAATACCCGCAGGATGGTCAAGGAATACCTGCACAAGATGTATCTGCCGGCTTTTAAAGAATAAAGAATCAAGGTTTGGAGAATGGAACACTTTTTAGCGACACAGAGTATTTGGGTGGTTGCATCGATTATATTCATCACGCGCGTTTTGAATATGGCGCTGGATACCATCCGCATGTTGACGGTGGTGCGCGGCATGCGCGCGATCACCTGGATTTTGGGCGTCCTGCAAACGATCACCTTCGTTTTAGCGCTCGGTTCAGTGATGAGCGACCTGGACAACCCGATCAAAATCATGGCGTACTCGGTTGGCTTTGCCACCGGCAATGTGATCGGTATGATGATCGAAGAACGGTTGGCTTTTGGTTTTGTGAACATGACTATCATCAGCTCGGTACGCGGCCAGGCTTTAGCCGGTAAATTGCGCAGCCAGGGCCATGCGGTCACGGAAATCCCGGCGCGCGGCAAGGACGGCAGCGTTGCGATTTTGGAATGCAGCGTTCAGCGGAAATTTGCCCCTGAAGTCCAGACCACTGTTCTGGAATGCGATCCTAACGCCTTCATTACCACCCGGGATATTCAAAGAGTTTGGCGCGGATATTGGCGGGATTAATTTTTTCGAAATCAGGAAGCATGAAAGCCGGATCAATCAAAATCCGGCTTATTTTATTAATTTAAGGTCTTGCGCAAGTCAAATAAGAATAAAGCCACGCTGAGCAGGGTCAACAGGGTGCCTGCTGCCAACAGCAGCGTGTGCAGGTTCGTATCCAGGAGATAATCCCCGATGGGGTTTTCCCCAACTGGTTGATTACCCAAATCGTTTACTGCCTGCAACCGGGCCATCCGGTCATTGCGGTACAATCCGATGCAGATCCCTAAGATAATTCCCAGGATACCGAGCGCCAGGATGACAACGTTGATCGTCCTCATTACACTCTTCATATCAATCCTTTACAACAACCACCAGGAAAAACCTGATTTTTTAAGAGACTGGAGTAAATTCCAGTCTCTTCTTATGAATTTTTCCAACTTCAAATTAGCGCGGTCCTCCACCGCGGAAAATACTGATCATTCTATTACGCTGGCCGCCCATCATCATGCCATTCCTTTCGGGAGATTCTGTGTTGGAAAAAACCGCAACCCGGTCCCCCTCCTGAATCTGGTCGCTGATGATGGCGGTGTTGGTATCGGACTTCGCGCCGACCTCAACCGGAACGATTTGCATCGTGCCGTCCTTGCCGATGACATTCACGGCATACGTTCCATCTTCCTGGGTGACCAGGGCGTCGTTGGGCACCAGCAATGTTTCTTCGGTCCGGCTGACGATGATACTTGCCACCGCCGTGAATCCGGGTTTTACGTTTTCATCGGCGTCCTCAACCTTGATAACCACTGAAAAATAGACGATCCCATAGGTATTGGTTTCGCCGGAGGACGAGATGGATTGAACAAAACCGGAATACTGTTTTTTTGGAATTGCATCAAAGGTAATTTCAACATCCTGGCCGATTTCAATTTTATTGACATCTTCCTGCGATACCTGCACAGTAATAATCAGATTATCCAGGTTATCGATGCGGATGGCTTGATCACCGCTGCTGACCACATCGCCGGCCACCGCTGAGATCGAAGTGATAGTCCCGTCAAATGGCGCAATGATCTTGGCCTTGTTAACCTGGTTTTGCAGGCTTTGCACTTTTGCTTGGGCAGCGCTGATTTCTTTATTTGAATCCACATACCGCTGATATGCTACTTGTGCTTCCGCAACCGTTGCCACCTGTTGGTCATACTCGATAAAATCTGTCTCGACCGGGATATCAAACGGAATACCAAGTATTTGGTTCAACGCCCGCAACAGGCTGTCCCGTTTGAGAATTCCAGCCTGTAAAGCTTCGTACGCTTCCACCCTGGCGGGGTCGTTCTCTTCCAGGTTTTTAACCGCATCGTAAGCTTCCTCAAGATCCCAGACTGCAGCCCGGGCAGCATAGTAATTATCGCGCACCGCGTCAACTCGTTCCATGGAAGATTGGCCATAATTCCAGGCAAGTTTGTCCGCTTTTTTATTAATCAGCATTTTCTCCTGATAAACCAGGTCTGACAGGACGCTTTGATATTCGCTGTCAGCAGCGATCAACAAGTCCAGGTCATTTTGCGCTTCCAGTAAATCGTTGTAAGCATTCAGGATCGATGCCGATTGCGAGGAAGGTTCGAGTTCGATCAACACATCGCCTTTCTCAACCTTGTCGCCCACCTTCAAATCGAACTCGCCAACAACGCCATCCGAATTCCATATCAAGGTCGTGGACGGCTGCGCTTCCAGCGTACCATAGCTGTCGATGGTTTCCGTGATCGAGCCAAACGTGACCGTCCCGAGCTCTATTTGCGGCAATGCATCACCACCCCGGAACATCGGTAACACCACCACTACGGCTGCAAGCAACACGAGCAGCAGCACTCCGGCGATCAGTACCTTTTTCTTGTGGGTCGCGAAGAAGCCTGGTAACTTTTTTTCTTTTTTCATTTTTCAACCCATTTCTCGAGACACCGGTGGGAACAGAATCATCCCACCGGTTTTCTTTTTATTCACTGCGTAAGGCTTCTACCGGTTCGAGTTTCGAGGCGCGGTTGGCAGGATAGATACCAAAAACCAGGCCCACACCTACTGAAAACCCCATGGCTAAAAGCACGGAACCAAAAGTGATTACAGGCGTCAAATTGAAACTGGAAGCAGCAGCGATATTCTTTATCACGATTGTCAGGACCCAGGCCAAAGCAACTCCCAGAACACCGCCAACCAAACCGATGATCAACGACTCGACCATAAACTGCAGCAGAATGTCGCTATTCTTGGCTCCCACAGCTTTGCGCAAACCGATCTCCTTGGTACGCTCAATCACGGATACCAGCATGATGTTCATGATGCCGATACCACCCACCAGCAGGGAAATAGCTGCGATGCCGCCCAGGAAAACAGTCAATACTCCGGTAATGGAAGTGGCAGCCTCCGCCATGGATTCCATGGACATGATGTTGAAATCATCGTCTTCATCTGAGGAGATGTCATGGCGTGAGCGTAAAATTGACGTAATCTCACTAATTGCGGCATCAGTTGAATCCGAACTCACTGCCGACACCGAGATCATGTTCACTTCATTATTGGCATTGGAGCGCGCAATCAAGCGTGAGAAAGCCGTTGTGATAGGTACGATGATCTGGTTATCCGCCGAGCTGCCCATTGAGGAACTGCCGGAAGATTCCAATAAACCGATCACTTCGTATAGCATGTTACCGATGCGGATCTTTTGGCCGACAACACCAACGTCCGATCCAAACAATTCCTCCACGACATCGCTGCCCAATACGGCCACCGTGGATTTGGCATCGATATCATCATCGTTGATGAATCTCCCGGTGGATACCGATGTATTGCGGACAGTTGCGTAATCAGGCGTGACGCCGTTGATGGTAGTTGAAATGCTGTCATCGCCGTAAACAACTGTGCGGGTCGTACTTACCGAAGGCGCGACCGCCATCACGTGCGGCGCTCCGCCTGATTCTATGATCGCTTCGGCATCTGCCAGCGTGAGCGCTTGCGGATTGGCGTTTTCCCAGGCTCGTGACACATAAATTAAATTTGTACCCATCGACTCAATGGAACTTGTGATCGATGATGAGGCACCTTGACCGATAGCCGTCATAGCAACCACCGCCGCCACACCGATTACAATCCCAAGCATAGTCAATCCTGTGCGCAATTTGTTTGTGCTCAGGCTTTCCAATGCTTCTTGAATAAATCTCCAACTATTCATTTTCAACCCTTCCATCTAAAATCCGCACCGTTCGCTGGGTCAAGGCGGCAATCTTGGGATCGTGCGTTACGATAATCAAAGTGACGCCGCGTTCTTGATTCAAACCCAACAGCAGGTCCATAATCTCCCTGCCCGATGTCGAATCGAGGTTACCGGTGGGTTCATCCGCCAGGATAATGGCCGGGTCGTTCACCAGCGCTCGGGCGATCGCCACGCGCTGCTGCTGCCCGCCGGACATTTCGACCGGTTTATGATTCATGCGGTTCTCGAGCCCCACTCTGGTTAACAGCTCTTTGGCGATTTCCTCCGGGTTGCCATGCCCGTTGTTGCGCCGATAGCGCATGGGGAGCATAACGTTGGCTACCGCAGTGGAACGCGACAGCAGGTTATAGGATTGAAAGATAAATCCTACCTGGCGGTTGCGCACGTCTGCCAGTTGATCGTCATTCATGGCGTGTACATCCTCACCGTTGAGAATGTACGTTCCGCTGGTGGGTCGGTCGAGACAACCCAGCATATTCATCAGAGTCGATTTACCTGATCCGGAAGGACCCATGATCGCGATGACTTCACCTTTTTTCACTGACATAGAGAGTCCACGCAGGGCATTCACCTGGATCTCACCGATCTGGTAGGTTTTGACAAGGTCAATTACTTCTACAACATTTTTTTTCATTTTTTTAATACCAATCATTGATTTATAGACTATCTTCCACCACCGGCAGGAGCGCCGCCGCCAGCCGGGGGTTGGCCACCACCGCCACCCATCATCATCATGCCGAACATATCTTCGCTGTCCGTACTGTAGATGATCACCTGGTCGCCTTCTTCAATTTCGCCGCTGGTAATTTCGGCAAACAGATCGGAGGTCGCGCCTACTTCAACCGGCACCATGGTAGTGCTGCTGCCATTCACAAGGACAACCATATACGAACCATCGCGGCTGACGATGGCATCATAAGGCACCAAGAGTGCATCTTGCACTTCCGCAGTGACAATGGAGACAACAGATGTGAAACCGGGTTTTACCTGGTCATCAGCATCCTCAAGCTTGACCCACACGGAAAATTGAACCACACCGTTTTCATCTTCCTCACCGGAAGAAGAAATGGATGATACGTAACCGGTATATTCCTTGTTGGCAATCGCATCGAAGGTGACGGTTGCTTTCTGTCCGACAGCCACTTTGTTGATGTCAACTTCCGAGATTTGGACTTCGATCATTAAATTGTCGAGGTTGCTGATAGTCAGCGCTGCTGTGGTGTTATCCGAATCGGAATAGCTGGTGATGAGGTCTCCGGCGACAGCATCAATCTCCGTGATCGTGCCGTCGAAAGGAGCAATAATGCTGCCGGTTGCGATGGTATTTTTCAAAGCCTGCACGGCCGCTTTAGCCGCTGCAATTTCTTCGCTCTGATCCAGATAGCGGTTATAAGCCACGCGCGCTTCTTTGACGGCTGCCAGTGCTTGATCATATTCGATAAAGTCAGTTTCGACACTATAATCATAGTAGACACCCAGGATGTAATTCAGATTTCGCAGTGCTTTTTCCTGCGCTTCGATGGCTGCTTTCCTGTCTTCATAAGCCGCCATTTTTTCAGGATCATCGGCAGCTAAATCGGAAAGCGCATCATAAGCGGCCTCTTTTTCCCAGACAACCTCTTTGGCATCATAATATGCCTTGCGAGCAGCGTCGATGGTTTCGTCGGAAGCTCCCTTGGTATTCCAGTAATCACGGTCGGCCTTTTTCTGCCTCAAGGTATATTCGTTGTCCGCGAGGGTTTGTGCCGCAGTATGCAAGTCTGTATTGGCGCTCTTCAGGTTCTCGAGGGTTTCTTCAGCATCCAGCAGACTGGATTGCGCTTCGAGGATAGAGGAATCCAGCGTGCTCTCGGTCAGTGTCATCAACACGTCCCCTTCCTTGACCTTATCGCCGACTTTAACATCGAAGCTGTCCACAATACCGCCCGACTGCCAGGTAAGCGTAGCGGATGGAATAGCTTCCAGCGTTCCGACCACATCGATGGTTTCAGTTAAATCGCCCCGCGTCACCTTGCCATATGCGACAGTGGTTTCCGCCTGCTTGGGTGTCAGTAATGCCGGAAAGATAATTCCGGCCAGGATGACAACCACCAGCGCCGCGCTGATGATCCAGAAAAGTTTTCGCTTTGTGTTGTAAAAATTCACAATCTTTGATTTATAGAAATCAACAATCTTCGTCTTGATTTTTTCAATATCCATTTTCATATTCTCCTATCGTGTTTTCGGCAGGGAAACAAATTTCCCAAGCTGTAATCATAAAAGCAGGGCGTCAAAAATGCATATGCAGGGGGTAAACAAATGGCATGAAAGCAATCATTGTTGCTTATGACTGCCATCACATTTAATATCTATTAATATGTGTTAATATGCACATATGAAAAACGAGTTTGTTGACCGCCGTGTTCTTCAGATTTTACGCTGGTCTATTTTAGTCCAGTTGTTATTTCTTCTATTGAGCTCCTTTTCGCCTCTTTTTTCACTGCGCGCGAATTATTTTCAGGTAGATCTCTATGATTACATCACCTTGAGCGCTGTCGCTTTGATGGGGTTGATTCTGCTGACGCTTTCTTTCAAGAAGGTCGAACAACACATCACAAAGAAAATATTCCTGGCAATCCTTTATTCCATCGCCCTGATTACAATCCTCTCGCGGCATATATTTTCTCTTTCCGTGCAAAGGATGATACCGAATTCTTCTCCGACTCTCCTGCGCTGGGACGCCATTTTTTTTCTGATCATCCCGCTGGTATTCATCGCCTGGCAATTCCCGCTTAAGCAAGTACTTCTTTATTGCCTGGTCATACTTCTCGCGGATACGCTTCCGATGATCGTAGAGCCCAACCGTGGAGTGCTGGTGATCATGCACGACCTGTCGGCGAAATCGGGGGTAGTGATCACAGCAGACGATATCGACCGGGATATTTTTTTCTTTCTGGCGGATTTCATGGGCAGCTTCGCGCGCAGCGTGATCCTGGCAATTGTGGGTTGGATAGAAAACAGCCTGGTCACTGTGCAGCGCAGCCAGCACGAACAATTGGCCGAAGCCAACCTGAAACTGCAAAAATATGCGCTCACCAGCGAGAAACTGGCTCAGACGCAGGAGCGCAATCGCCTGGCGCGTGAATTACACGACACGCTGGCGCATACCCTGAGCAGTACATCCGTACAGTTGGAAGCGATCAAGGCATTGTTCGACCGCAATCCTGAACAAGCCAAGGCCATGCTGGCGCAGACGCTCGATAACACCAAAAGCGGCCTGGCGGAGACACGCCGGGCGCTGGTGGATTTACGATCATCCGAGCTTGAGGCTTATGGCCTCACGCAAGCGCTCCGCAACGTTTTCCAATCCGCCAGCGAACGAGGCGGTTTCAAGGTGGAATTTCATCTGGAAAAAAAGCTGGACGTTCTTCCGGATGAGATCAGCCATACCATCTACCGCACCGCACAGGAATCCGCGGAAAATATCCTGCGGCATGCCAACGCCACAAAGGCTGAAATCAGCTTGTTGGCGGATGGGGATCAGATAAAATTAAGTATCAGGGATAACGGAAAAGGTTTCGATCCGAAGAAAGTAAAAAAGGAACAACTGGGCATCCGCGGGATGCGCGAACGGATCGAAATGCTGGGCGGTACTTTTGATATTCGGAGCGCTGAAAAAAGCGGAACGGAAATCACAATCCACATGAAGATGAAATATGATTAGGCTCATCATTTGCGACGATCAGGAAGTGGTCTGCCAGGGATTGAAAGCCATCCTGAGCACGGCTGAAAACCTGGAAGTGCTGGGCATTGCCAACAACGGCGCCGAGGCTATCGACCTGGTGGAAAGCCATCCGGTGGACGTGGTCTTGATGGACCTGAAAATGCCGATCATGAACGGCATTCACGCCACTAAAGCGATCAAGGAAAAACACCCAGAAATCAAAGTGCTGGTGCTGACAACTTACGATGCCGACGCCTGGTTGTTCGATGCCATCCGCAACGGAGCAGACGGATACTTGCTTAAAGACACATCACGGGAAGCGCTCATCCAGGCTATTGAAGAAATCGTCGCCGGCAATACCCCGGTGGATACCAAGGTAGCGGGAAAATTATTCCACCAGCTTGCCAGACAAGCCCTGCCCGGCGATTCGACCCTGGGGCAGAATCTTTCAGACCGGGAAAAAGAAATCCTTAAACTGATCACTCACGGCATGGCCAACGCCGAAATCGCACAAACGCTCTTTCTTTCTGAGGGAACCGTGCGCAACTACGTCAGCGCCATCCTGGAAAAGCTGGAAGTGGAAGACCGCACCCAGGCTGCCGTTCTGGCGCTGCGTTACGGTCTGGTCGAGTAAAGTCTCTTCCTTTTCAGCTACGCTGAGCAATTTATTTACCTTATCCTCACGTAATTCGGTAGAATAAAAATATGAATAAAGAAATATATGACGATTTCAGCCGGGATTACGATCGTTTCGTCAATTGGCCAGCGCGCCTGGCCGTGGAAATGCCTTTCATTGAGAAACAATTCAGATTGGCCGAAGAGCAATTGCAGCGAAAGCCGAAAGTGCTGGACACAGCCTGCGGCAGCGGCATGCATGCCATCGCGCTGGCCGGATTGGGAGCCATCGCTTGCGGTTCGGATATCAGCCCAAAAATGGTGGAAATAGCGTGTGAAAATGCGCACTCCGCCAAGGTACGGGCAAAATTCCTGGTATCCGCTTTCGGAAACCTGGCCCGCGATTTTCAGGCTGAACCCGAATTTCCTTTTGACTTGATATTGTGCCTGGGCAATTCATTGCCGCACGCGCTTTCCGAGCAAGCCTTGCGGGAGGCCTTGCAAGATTTTGCTGACTGCCTGCAGCCGGGCAGCAGGATCATTATTCAGAACCGCAATTTCGATGCGGTGATTGAAAACAGGAACCGTTGGATGGAACCTCAAAATCACATCGAAGGCACGCAGGAATGGGTCTTTTTACGTTTCTACGACTTTGATTCAGACGGTTTGATCACATTCAATATCCTGCGCCTGCAGCGCAGCGGAACCGAAGCCTGGCAGCAGCGCATCTCCTCCACCAGACTGTTTCCCCCTAAACAGGCGCTTATGGCCGATCTGCTGCGGGAGAACGGTTTTTCGGATATTTGCTTTTTCGGCGCTTTGTCGGACGAGCCATTCAACGCTGCTGCCAGCGGAAATCTGGTGATCACCGCACGCAAGAGGTAATTAGGACTATATTTGTCTTATTTATCTACCGGATGATATAATCGCCGCATGAATAGACGCTGGCTGATTGTCACGACTGCCATTCTGCTGATTTTGACCATATTGAGTTATTCCCTTTTGTTGAACCGCACTTTCCAGGAAAAACTGGGGTGGCACATCAACCTATGGATGGGACGCTTGCGTACCTGGTTGAATCCGCCGCAAGTCGTCGCCTTTTCAAGCAACGGCAGCGCCGGCGATGTGGAGCAACTGGCCATCCCCAGCCCGAACGTAGCCACCATGACGCCCCTCCCCACGCGTCAGGTTACCCAAGAGCCGACTGCGACCTTCGCCCCCCTCCCTTTGGCGTATTCCATCGAGGGCGGAAATTACTTTTCACAGCATAACCGCTGGAACTACTGCGGGCCGGCCAACCTGGCCATGGCGCTGTCGTATTGGGGCTGGGAAGGAACGCACGACGACGTAGCCGGCAAGGTCAGAACATACAACAAGGATAAGAACATCACCCCCGGTGAATTGCAGGCTTATGCCGAAGAAGAAGCCGGCATGGGCATGATCATCCGCGTCGGCGGCAGCCTGGATACCCTGAAACGCATTATTGCGGCCGGTTTCCCGGTGATTGTCGAAAAAGGCCCCACTTTCCGCGATATCCAATACAACCTCACCTGGATGGGCCATTACCAGGTGCTTTCCGGTTACAACGATGCACAGGCTTACTTCATCGCCCAGGATTCCTACATCGAACCGGATTACCACCAGTCTTATGACACGCTTCTGAATGAGTGGCGGTCTTTTAATTATCTATACATGATCGTTTATCCGCCAAATCTGGAGAACGATGTCTTGAATTTGCTGGGTGATGATCGCAATGAATTTAAGAATTACGAGAAAGCCCTTGAAAAAGCCCAACAGGAATTTTACCAATTAAGCGGCATACAACGCTTTTACGCTTTATTCAATTACGGCACCAACCTGGTCAAGTTGCGGGATTACGGCGGTGCCGCCAAGGCGTACGACCAGGCTTTCGAACTTTACGATGCGCTGCCGGACGAAAGCATCATTCCCTACCGCATCCTGTGGTACCAGACCGGCCCCTTCCTGGCTTATTACTACAGCGGGCGTTATTCGGACGTGATCGAGAAAGCCACCAAGAATTCCATTGAAATGGTGCGGGATAATGAACCCGCGCTGGAAGAGAGTTATTATTGGCGCGGCATGGCCAGGATCGCCAGCGGGGAGCGGGAAAAGGGTATCGATGATTTCTACACTTGCCTGCAATACCACCAGGATTATGATCCCTGCGTGGAAGCTCTCAACAATCTGGGAATTTATCCATAATCGGCTGTTAGATCGCTTCCAGCAGAGCCGGTTATGAGATACCATTAAACCATTACAATAAACGCGATGCTGATTTTTAAAAAACTGGCCAGGTTTTTTCTGTTTGGGGTGCTTTTCGCCGCCAGCCTGCTCGCGTCCGTCTCTCCCATCCAGGCTCAGAGCAGCTTAAATCTACGCGTGAACGCGCCGGATTTGAGCCAATTTCCCAAG
>ENA-UOYA01003640-UOYA01003640.1-activated-sludge-metagenome-genome-assembly--contig:-NODE-3640-length-13592-cov-26.053705_pt1 | contig 13592 bp, 12 predicted proteins | sample MGYA00238163_ERZ764804 | MGnify/ENA primary metagenome ERZ764804 (study PRJEB28919, sample SAMN05720223) | activated sludge metagenome | isolation source: Anaerobic digester | place: Hong Kong...
ACCGCCGCCGTATCGCCTTCTCCTGGCTTTATCATCTGCCGTTTAGGCGGATTAAGAGCAGATTTTTGACTTAGCCCGAGAACTTTAAGCGGCAATGGCTTCCCGGAATATCGTATCTGGCTGGCCGTCCAGCTTTTAAGTTGCATTCCCCTGGCCCGGATCTCTATTTTTTTACTTTTGAGATCAATGACAAAATAATATTTTGGATTTTTAGCCAGAGTTAACTCTTCTTCCAGGAACCTGTTCTCTTTGAGCAAATCACTATCTTTTGGCTGGCGGGAAGAGGTGCCAGGCACTTCTGACGGCTTTTTCTGGGCATTTCCCTTTTTCTGCTGACTTACTGCCGAAGCTTTATTCTTGATCTGCCCGGTGCTTGATTCCCCCGGGAGAACCGGTGGCACCAGGCTCAGGACTAAACCAACAAGCAATCCAGCGGGCAGCCAATGAATAAGATTCCGCCGGCCCTCTCCGGTTTTCTCATCCCTGACAGCTGTCTGACCCATTTTCTTTGCTTGCAGTTTAATAAATATAAATCTTTGTCCCTATTTTTGAGGCCTTAAATATAGCCTCCAGGTCTTTATCGGCAAACCGGACACACCCGTGGGTAACATTTCTGCCCAGCAGCCGCGTATAGAGAGTTCCATGAAGGAAATAACCGTTGCCAAACCCCAGAGCATAATCGCCCAGGACCCCGCCTTCTACCCTGTCTTCCATCCTCCTGGGGATCGGTTCGCCTTCTTCAATAAAAGCCCAATCGGGCTTGACCCAGTAAGGATTCTGGATTTTTGATTTAACCAGAAACTCACCCTTAGGTGTATCAAAAACCCAGCTTCTTTTGCCGTTAGGTTCAACCAGAATTTCTCCACTTCCTGTTGAAACCAGGCCCTCCCGCAAAACCTTATCGCCTTCTCTTAGATAGTACTTGTTTTCAGCTGAATCGATCATGATATAGACGCCTCTGGGCTGATAGCTCTGAATTTTCTTTTTCAAGGCTGAATTTTGAGCTACCGGACTTATCCGGCTCCTGGCTTCCGGCTTGAAATCATAAGCAGTCTTCCACTCATCAATTAGTTTCTGATTATCAATAAGAGCCAGAGCTATTACCACTACGGCCGCTATGTAGATCAGCCCGCCGGCTATCAGAAGCAACTTCCAGAGTTTTTTCTTCATTTTGGTTTAGCGTGGTTTTAATATACCAATAATCTTATTGTTCGGATCGGTCGTGCCAACTATGGTTACTGGTGTACCAGGCTGAATCATTTTGAACAGCTCATCCATTTCCCTGTCGTCAAGGGCAATGCAGCCTTTAGTCAGTCCATCCTTACCGCCGCCATGAATTTCAATTAAGCCGCCGATCCTGGTAGCAGTAGCAATATATCCCATTTTCTTGGCTTCGTTAAATTTCTTAATATCTTCTTCATTGGGGTAATTGATGAGCAGTCCTTTGCCATATTTACTGGCGCCAATTTTTTTGACCACCTGATAGTCACCTTCTGGAGTAGCATCGTCACCGGCATGGAGTTTATCATTCAGCCCATTGAATCCCAGACCGACTTCATAGGTTTTGACTGGCTGACCAGCCCGGTAAACGGTCAGAGTCCTCTCCAGCTTGGAGATTAAAATGACTGTCTGGCCTGAAGTCCTGGATTTCCCAACTGCTCTTTCCGCCAGCCGTCGCCACTCAGCTATCTGAGCCTGATCCATATACCTCTTCAGCTGTTGCCGTAGAACGCTTTCCGCCCGGTCAAGAAGGTTCGCAATTTCATCCAGCCGGTTTCTGGCCTCATCATACTTCGAGCTAGCCAGCAGACGGTCAACTTCCTTGAACAAAATATCTGCCTGGGAAAGATGAAGACGCGAAAAACTCCGCTGGTTAATCTGCAGACTGAGCTTATCGAGGGTTTCATATTTTGTATGTAGAGTTTCACGTCTTGATTCTATCGCCTGGGATAAAGCAGCTTTCTTACTCCTAAGGAGAGAATCTATCTGCTCGCCTTCCTGTAAAACCTGGCGAAAAGTATCCCTGACCCGGTTATAGTTCCGGAACAAGCCTATCTTCAGTTCTTCCTGTTTCAGAATCTTTCGGGCTTCAGCCAGATTATGCTCATATCTTTGAAATTCCTCAGGGGCAAAAATAGAACCACCGGCCCCCCAGAGGGCTTGCTCCTGTAACAGAGCCTGCTCAACCTCGGGAGGAGCCGGTGGGGTTTTACATCCGGATGTAAAAAAGATCAGGCTAAGCTGAACAATCCCGATCAGAAGTGCGAGTTCTCTTCTCAGCTTCACAAAACAACTCTGCTCCTGCCTGAATTCATGCCAAGGATGACGATTATCTCGTTCCTTTTACCTTTTGGATAGCAGCATTAATCTGCTCGGAAATAGCGTTAGCTTTTTCCTTAATCGAAAGGGCCTTATCCCTGGCGCCAAAATAATCTTCCTGGTCAATAGATGCCTGGACTTCTGTCAGCTGGGCTTCGAGGCCAGCCAGGTCAGATTTCATAGCTTCGATATCTGCCTTGGTCCCTTTCCCCTTCGGAGCTTTGTCCAGGAGAGCCTTAGCGGCATCAAAAGCAGCCTTGGCTTCATTCTGAGCATTGATGGCATTATTCTTAGCTTCTTCTTTTCTGGCCGGGATTAACTGAGCCACGCTGTCGGCATCAGTTTTAACTTTGGCTAGCATTTCTTTTGCCTGGCCATACTTCTTGAAGAGTTTCTTGGCTTGAGCATTAACTTCATCCATAGCAGCCGTGTAATCATCATTGAGCTTTTTCAACTCGTCTTTGGCATAAATGTCACCACCAGCTTTTACCACCGCGTCAATGCCCGCCTTAGCGTCATTTATTAATTGAGTCGGCTGCTTGGCGCAGCTGGTAAACAGGAAAACCACGAGAAGGCCGAGAACCGAAATCTTCATCAGATTTTTCATTGTCATTTCCTCCTTTCTGATGATTTTTATAGCTTATTTGGCCTAAAATTATTTAGCTTGCCTTTATTTTATTTTCCTTATCTTTTCGGTAAATAGGGTGTTTAACCTTTTGCCTGATAATCTGCTATGGGGGGCTTAAGAAGTCTGGTAGAGAATTTTCTCCATCTCCACTCATTTTTTTACCTTCTTATTTCCTTTATCCTTCCGGTAAAGAGCGTTAAAATTATTAGCACAAATAGATCTGAATGTCAAATTATATATGGGCACTAAAGCTCTCGCCTTTTATAGCCGGATCATAAAATTTTGGATTAAATTTAAACCCGTGAAATGGTCGATTTTTCAGTTCAGAGTGGCGGCAGATAACTGTGCTGGTCTGAGGCTGACCGGATTTTAATCATCATCTACGGGGGTATAATCGTTTTTCCCGTCCGAGCGTATGGGAGGCAGATAGCCAGGCCATCTAAATCAAGTGTCTTTTAAGCTATGGATTAGACCCCAGGTCAGCCTGAAATAAAAAAAGCCCGGACCGATCCTTTGGTCCGGGCTCTGGTTAAAGCTTAATTGACGGTTCTATGTTTTATCAGGATCAGCAATAAAACCCTCTTTCATTAAGAGCTGGACTTCCTCCCGAGCTTTCCGGATAGTGTTTTCAGCCATCTTATAAAGTTCATCAGCCGGAACGTCTTTCCGGGCTACACCCTGCTCGATGGCTTTACGTCCAACAGCCACAGCTTCTCTCGGGAAAACTTCCCACTGGTCCATATTCGGGATGATATATTCTTCGTTGATCCCGTGGTCTTCAGCTACCTTAGCCAGCTCATTGGCGGCCGCGATACACATTTCGTCAGTAATGGTCTTAGCTCTGACGTCGAGCGTTCCGCGGAAAATGCCAGGAAAGCCAAGTGAATTATTAACCTGATTAGGAAAATCAGAACGGCCCGTGGCTACAATCCTGGCTCCAGCTTCTTTTGCTTCCCAGGGCCAGATTTCAGGGATAGGATTAGCTTCAGCAAAAACAATGGCGTCTTTGGCCATGGTTTTAATCCACTCTGGTTTGATAACTCCTGGACCCGAGGCGGAAACGCTAACCAGAACATCAGCACCTTTAATAGCTTCAGCCATATCACCCTGCTTATTCTTAGGGTTGGTTTTCAGGCACAGGTCCCATTTTTCCTTGAACTTGGATTGAAGAGTCTCGCGGTCAGCCCGGTCTTTGGATAGAATTCCTTTGGAATCGACGGCCAGCATATTTTCCGGATTTACGCCCGCCGACATTAACAGCCGGGCGATGGCAATTCCAGCTGCCCCGGAGCCAATGACTGCGACTTTGACTTCCCCGATTTTCTTATTGACAATTTTCAGGGCATTAATCAAGCCAGCCACCGTCACGCAGGCTGTTCCCTGCTGATCATCATGCCAGATTGGAATTTCACATTCAGCCCTTAAAGTGTCGAGGATGTGGAAGCATTTCGGATGAGAAATGTCTTCGAGATTAACTCCTCCAAAGGTCGGCTGGAGGGCTTTAACCATATAAATGATTTTATCCGGGTCTTTTTCTCTAAGACAAATTGGAAAAGCATCAACCCCGCCCAGATATTTATAAAGCAGGGCTTTGCCTTCCATCACCGGCATAGCCGCTTCCGGACCAATATCACCCAGCCCCAGGACCCTGGTTCCATCAGAAACCACCGCTACAAAATTCCCCTTGTTGGTCATTTCATAAGCTTTCTCCGGATCCTTATTGATTTCCAGACAAGGAGCCGCCACCCCTGGCGTGTACCAGATAGCAAAATCTTGAAAAGTGCGTACCCGGCATTTCAGACTAACTCCAACTTTCCCTTTATAAAAGGGATGAAGCCGCATGGCATCTTTTGAGGGCTGCTCGGCTTTGGCCAGCAGTTCTTCTACTGTGACTTTTTTATCCATAATTACCTCCTGTTTTTTTTAGAGTTGATATTAAAATAAATGTGAAAGTTAGTCAAACAATTTTTTGCCCCGGCCCCCAAAGATGATGATGGCCAGCCATGGCTTGACAGACTCATTCTTACTAATTATATTTAATATGTACTTACCGACCGGTAAGTAAGTTAATTAAGCCGGAGAGGCTAAAAGATGTCAAGAACAGGTAACTCAATCAAAACTAATGGCCAGCAGTCTAAAAAGAACATTATTGAAGCAGCCAGGGGATTTTTCTCTGAGTACGGTTATTTGGGCGCTTCGATGAGCGACATTGCCACCAGGCTCAATATTACCAAGGCAGCCCTTTATTATCATTTTGCTGGTAAGGCAGAAATCTTTAAAAATGTTCTGGATCAAGCTTTTGCCGAGCTTAGCCAGGCCCTGAATCAGGCCAGGGCTGAAAAGACACCTGAAAAGAAACTGGAGAATTTGATCAAGGCCTATCTAAAATTCGGCGCTAAAGAAAAAAATCTTACCCAGGCTCTGGTTCTAAAGCTTGCTCCTCATGATGCTAAGATCACCGAGCATATAGCTTTCCTCCGGGGAGAGTTAATCAAATTGATTGAACCGGTCATGGAGGAAGTGCTGGCCAGCAAAAAGATGGTCAAACAACTTGACAGCTGGACTTATGCTTCGTTGCTAACTGGCATGATGGATGGCTTGCTGCTTGAATATTCGTTTTTTAAGAGAAAAGTTGATCCGGAGGAAATCTCAGGGGCTATTATTTCGGCTTTATTTTGAACAGGTTAAAGCGAAGGCCAAAGGTTGTTGAGACTCAGTTTTTAACTGAGCAAAGAATAAGGAGGTCATCATGAGAACTGACTTAATTAAGGCCAGAATAAGGACTAATCTGGCTACCGGCACTTTGAAATTGATGGCCAACAAAAGCTGGCTGAGAAGTGTTGCCTTAAAAATTACTGCTGACCGGACCAGAAAGAGCCTCAGAGACTATGAGATGACAGAGGGCTCCAAATCCGAATATCTGGCAGCAGTCGAAGCTCAATATGTCATCAACCTGATGAACCTGGGTGTCAGGAATCTTGACCGGGGGTTTATCTCCAAAGAGTACCTGAAAAAAGTGGCCGAAACGCTGGGACGCGGAATCTGGGGTGAAACAACCCAGAGCCAGCAAGCAGCTCAAAAATATAGAGAAAAATATGGAATTAATCCGCCTGGTTTGTGCGTCATATCTCCAACTCAGAAATGTAATCTTAACTGTCTCGGTTGTTATGCTTCCAGCAATGCCCGGACGGTGGCTTCTTTGCCTTATGACCTGGTCGCCAGGCTGGTCAGAGAAATGCGGGATATTTGCGGAGTAAGTTTTATTGTCATCTCGGGTGGAGAACCATTTCTCTGGAAAGATGGCGATAAAGGCCTGCTGACCCTGGCTGAAGAATTTAACGATATGTTCTTTCATGTCTATACCAACGGGACTCTGCTGGATGAAGCTACTTGCCAGAAAATCTTAGAACTCGGCAATCTGACCCCGGCCATTTCTGTTGAAGGTTATGAGGCAGAAACTGATCACAGACGCGGTAAAGGGATGTTTCAAAAAATTCTGCACAGTATGGACAACCTCAAAAAATATGGCGTGGGTTTTGGGGTTTCGGTGACTGCTACCAAGGAGAATTTGCCTGTTTTACTGGAAGATAAGTTTTATGAATACTGGTTTGATGAGGTCGGGGCCACTTATATGTGGATGTTCCATCTGATGCCAATTGGCCGGGCCAAGGATACCATGGATCTGGTCTTATCCCCTGATGACCGGGTTAAATTGCTGGCCCAGTGGGAAGAGATGCTTTTTAAGCGGGGCTATTTTATTGGTGATTTCTGGAACAGTGGAGCAGCCAGCCGTGGTTGTATTGCCTATGGCCGGCCAAGTGGTTATTTTTATGTTGACTGGAATGGAAATATCATGCCCTGTGCCTTTGTTCCTTATTATAAGGATAACCTTTATGACCTTTATAAGGAAGGCAAAACCATTGATGAAGCCTTGATGAGTGACTTTTTCAAACGCGGCCGGCAATGGCAGATGGAATATGGTTATCTCAGCAACCCGCCTGGGAATTTCTTTGCCCCTTGCTCGATCAGAGATAATCACAAATATTTTAGAGAAAAAATCTTAACCCCTGATCTTAAACCAGAAGACGAAAACGCCAGATTAGCCTTAGAAGATCCACAGTACTACGAAAAAATGGTCAAGTTTGATGAGGAGATTCATCAAGCCACCGAAAGCTGGTGGAGAGACCGGCTGGCCAAAAAGCCAGAAGAAACCGAAAAGAGAAAAGAAGCCTGATCTCAGCCTCTACTGACAAAGGCGATAGACATTTCCGGTTGAGAGCTAAGCGCCAGTCCTTATAAATTTAAGATGTGCAGGGCTTCTTTATTGGACTTAAGAGCAGCCTCGGGAATAGCTTCAGACAGAGTTGGGTGAATATAGATAATAGAATCAAGGTCTTTAATCCTCAGCCGGCCAGAAACAGCCATGGTTAGAACCGGCAGCATCTCACTGGCCAGAGGGGCAAGAAGATGAGCGCCAAGGATTACATCATCAGCCTCGCTGGCTATTATCCGCACCAATCCATCAGGGCTGTCAAGGGTCAAGGCCCGGCCATTGGCTTGAAGTGGAAACTCACCTGTCTTGACTGCTATCCCCAGAGCCTCGGCTTCGGCTTGAGATAGACCAACTGAAGCCAGTTCAGGGTTGGTAAAGATGGCAGCGGGCAAAGCTTTATAATCAAGCTGACTGTTCAGTCCGGCAGCACTTTCCGCCGCTACCCGTCCATCATAATAAGCCTTATGAGCCAGGAGTTTTCCGCCGGCTAAATCTCCGATAGCATAAACCCCGGGAATGGAAGTCTGGCCCTGGCCGTCGACCTCCAGGTAATTCCCCTTCTGCCGCCGGAGCAAAGTTTCATCCCAGATTAAATCTTCAATGTTTGGCTTCCGCCCGGCAGCGATCAGAACCCGGTCGGCCGAAAATTCAAAAGGCTGGCCATCAAGAAGTGAAGATCCTTTAAGCCTCACCTGCCCGGTAGTAACCTCAGCTGACTCAATCTTCATCTGAAGATATATTTTTAGCCCTTGTTTCTTCAAGATCCTTTCCAAACGCTGGGCTGTTATCAAATCTGTTCCCGGAAGAATAGAGGGCATAATCTCGAGAATGGTGACTTCTGTCCCCAGGCGCTGATAGACTGAACCCAGCTCCAGCCCGATGGCTCCAGCCCCGATTATCAGGAGTTTTTTCGGTATTTCGGGCAGCGACAGGGCCTCGGTGCTGGAGATGACCTCCTGGCCATTAAACCTCAAGAAAGGAAAGTCGGCTGGCCGGCTGCCGGTAGCCAGGATGACCTTTTCTGCCTCAAATTTTATTTCCCCGGCCGATGTCCAGGCTGTAACTTGCCCGGGTGAAGTTAGTTTCGCTTTGCCTTTGATTACTTCCACCTTATTTTTATTCAGTAAAAATTCCAGTCCCTTGACCAGTCGGTCAACTACTTCCTGCTTGCCAGCCTGAATCTTTGACCAGTTAAGCCGCAATTCAGAGACAGGTCCTTCCAGATTTTTATTGGTTCTAAGCTCCCGGAAAATCTCAGTTTGGTGCAGGAGATATTTGGTCGGAATACAGCCCACATTAATGCAAATGCCTCCGACCCTTTCTTTCTCAAACAAAACGACACTTAAACCAAGCTGAGCCGCCCTGAGGGCAGCCAGATATCCTCCTGGTCCTCCGCCAATTATGGCCAGATTTCTTTTCTCCATAACTCTCTCCTTGCCACCTTAGTTATCACCGGATTCGGCTTTTAAGAAAAAATAAGCCCTCATCCAGTTCAGCCGGCCAGAATCTCCCGGAAGGCTTTTATAGCCCGTTCAACGTCTTCATCGTCAACATCCTTGTGAGTCACTAAACGGACGCCGCCAAAAACTCCCAGGCCCAGTATCCCCTTTTCCCTTAGCCTGGCCAAGAGTTCAGGTATAGTGATTTTGGGATGATTAAAATAGAAAACAATGATATTTGTTTCAACCTCAGCCGGGTTAAGCGTTATGCCCGGTAAATCATGGATGGCCTCAGCCAGTTTTCTGGCCCGGGCGTGATCTTCTTTTAGCCGGTCTACCATTCTGGTTAAAGAAATCAACCCGCAGGCAGCCAGGACTCCAGCCTGTCTCATTCCGCCTCCCAGGGCTTTCCGCAAACGGCGGGCATAATCAATGGTGGTCCGGTCAGACACAAGCATCGAGCCGACAGGAGAGGAAAGTCCTTTACTTAAGCAGAACATCACTGAATCGCAGTACTTAGCATATTCTTTAACCGGAACACCGGAAGCTATACTGGCATTAAAAATCCGAGCTCCATCGAGATGAATTTTTAACCCGTAGTCGTCAGCTACCTTCCTTATTCCTTTAAAAGTTTCAAGGGGAATGACTGCTCCACCCCAGTTATTATGAGTATTTTCCAGACAAATAAGAGAAGTTTTTGGCGTCTGAACCGAAGCCACCCTGATATTTGATTTAACCAGGTCCGGGTCAAGTGCTCCCCGTTTAGAAGGTAAAGGCCGGGGAGTTACCCTGGAAATAAAAGTCAGGTGGGTTGACTCCATGTTATAAATATGGCATTTTTCTTCGACGATCACCTCCTGCAGTTCCTGCGTCCACATTTTAACTCCAATCGAGTTACCCATCGTCCCGGAAGGCACAAACAACCCCGCTTCTTTACCCATGACGGAAGCCGCTAAGGCTTCCAGCTTCTGGACAGTCGGGTCATCACCCAGAACATCATCGCCAACCTCGGCTTCAGCCAGCGCCCGCCGCATTTCCTCGGTCGGCTTGGTGACGGTATCGCTCCTAAAATCAGAAAAGGCTTTCATCTGGTTCTCCTTTCTTCGGTCAGCCCGGTTATTAAACTAAATTGACGTTAAAATTCATAAACCAGCGGCAATTCAATCTATTGACACCGCGGTTTTTTATTATAAACCGATTAGCTGCTGCTCTCAACCGCTCAATTCAAGCTGGAGGCAACTTTAATCATGTTTACTTGGTTATCAATCTATGATATAGATAAGTCTGAAAAATTCATTTTTCCAGACAGATTTTTTGAAACAGACACAGCCCATGGGCAAAAAATATTCTTGGTGGTATCTTGACCTGATAAATTTTTTGCTTATCATTCTGATTTTCTTTTTTGGCGGGGCAGTCATCTCTTCTCAGATTATTCTCAATGATGAGCTGGTTTATGTGCCTAAGATCACCGGCCAAACAGTGGAGGAGGCCAGGGCTGAGCTGCAAAAAAGAGATCTGGGCCTGGCTATTACCGGTCATCAGTTCTCCGGTCAGGTCGGTAAAGGCAGAATTATCAGCCAGGATCCGGCCGCTGGTTCCCGCTTAAAGGTCAACCGCTCGATTTCAGCTGTTGTCAGCAGCGGGCAGGAGTCAGTGGTCATCCCGGAACTGAAGGGAAAAAGCCTTGAACAGGCAGTCAGTTCTTTGAGGCAATTAGGACTCAACCGAGGTTTCCTGACTCAGATTCATACCCCCCAGTATCCAGCCGGGCGAATAATTGCTCAATATCCTCCAGCCAGCACGGAAGTTGAGAGAAATTCAGCCGTTGGTTTTCTGGTCAGTCAAGGAGAAAAGGAGACAACTTATCTTATGCCAGATCTGATCGGGCGAAAGGCTGAACGGATCGTTTCCAGATTGCAAACCTCAGGCTTTAAGGTTGAAGATATCCGCCATGTCTATTATCCCGGCCTGGAAAAAGGAATTGTCGTCAGACAGAATCCGCCGGGTGGTTATCCGATTCAAAAAAGAAATCCAATCAATCTGGAGGTCAGCCGTTAAATGTATTTAATAGCTCCTTCAATTTTGTCAGCCGACTTTTCCCGTCTGGCTGAAGCTGTGGCTTTAGCCGAACAGGGACAGGCTGATCTGATCCACGTCGATGTAATGGATGGCCACTTTGTTCCCAGTATCACTTTCGGGGAAAAGCTGGTCTCTGATCTTCGTGAGAAAACCAGCCTGCCTTTAAACGTCCATCTGATGGTGGACAACCCTGAAAAATTGATACCTGGTTTTCTGGCGGCCGGGGCTGACTGGTTATCTTTCCATCTGGAGGTAACTCCTCACGCTCACCGCTGGCTGCAGATCATCCGGGAAGCTGGCCGGAAGGCCGGGCTGGCCATCAATCCGGCTACTCCTGTCGATTTATTGAGTGATGTCCTGGAAGAGCTGGATTATGTGATCATTATGACCGTCAACCCGGGCTGGGGAGGGCAGAAACTCATCCCGGCCACCAAAAATAAAATTAGAAATCTCAGCCGCCTGATTTCCAGCCGGCAGTTGCCGGTTTTGATTGCAGTTGACGGCGGCGTTAAATTAGAAAACCTTTCGGCCCTTTTTGAGCTGGGGATGAATATAGCTATTTGCGGCTCTTCGGTTTATGCGGCGGAGAATCCAGTCGCCGCCATAAAAAAAATGAAAATGGTGGCCAGCGAGTTTAACCAGAAAATTCCAGTCAAGAAATGAGGTTCAGATGAAGATACCGACCAAATCAGCATCAAGACTGATAGTGTTCCTGACTATCATCCTTCTGCTGCTTTCCACTTCCTGCCATAAAAGTAAAAATCCGATTGAGACCCTGCCGCCGGAAACAGTTTCTTCTGATGAAAATCTCTTTAATCTCGGCCAGCAGTACATCAAGAAAGATATGGAAAAAGGAATTTTATTCCTGAGGCAGGTCATTGATTCGTTTCCCCGCAGTTTTTATGCTCAGCGGGCCAAGTTATTAATTGCTGATGCTTACTTTAAAAAGGGAGATGAAGCTAATCTGATCCTGGCTTCGGCTGAATACCGCGAGTTTATGACTCTTTATCCGACCAGCCCTTCAGTTCCATACTGCCAGTACCAAATTGCCATGACTTACTATAAAAACGTCATGAAACCAGGGCGGGACCAGACCAAAACCCTGCAAGCCCTGCAAGAATTCAGAAAAGTTGTAGCTAACTATCCCAATAGCGACTATGCCAAGCAAGCTGAAGAAAAGATTAAAGATTGCGAGCAACGTCTGGCAACTCACGAATTTTTGATTGGTGAATTCTATTACAAAAGCCGGGCTCTCAGGGCAGCAGTTAGCCGGCTATCTGAAATTATGACCAAATACCCCGAGTTTAAGAAAATGGATTCTGTCTATTACTATATTGCTGATTCTTACTTGCAGAGCAAAAATTACGACCAGGCACTACCCTATTTCACCAAATTGATCTCTGATTACCCTAACAGCCAGCTGGTCAAGAAAGCTCAGGAAAAATTAAAAGTCATTGAAGATAGGAAAAAAACAGCGAAATAATAGCGGGAGGGTTAAATGCTGGTTAAAAACTTCAGGAGGCAAAGATTCCTCTGGTTAATTCTAGCCTTGATGATTTTCTTCGTTTCTGGGTTTAGGGCTGAGGCTGGCCTCCAGGACGAAGAACTCAATCAACCTGCGAGCTGGGAATTCGGACTCAGGTTTGATTTTCTAAACCGGGGAATCAAATGGGATGGAGTCAAATCGACTTTAAAGGGTTTGAATCTGGTCGCTGAGGCTCGGGGGAAAAATCTGGGCGGAACAGTTGATCTGCTTTTATTTGCCGGTCTGGGAAATTCTAAACTGAATGGGGCAGTATTTAATCAGCTGCCGATCACCCTTGATTATCAGGCAGGCGGGATCAACGGACTGGTTCTTGGCCTGGCCGCTGACTGGCCTCTGGTTCAGGCTTCCGATTTCAGGCTGGGATTGACTGCCGATTTTACCACCTGGATCGGCTTTAACAAAAAGTTCGCCATTGAAGGATTCACCTTTCCCGGTGAGGCCAAGGCCGAACCTGGCTGGTCCCAGGCTGGCGGCGGCATCTTGGCTGCATATGAGGGCTATGAAAATATAGAGCCGTTCCTATCTGTCAAGGTTTCCGCCCTCTGGGGAAAGTTCAAAATGACTGAAAATATTCAGGATCTCTCCGGCGAAGAAAGTAAAAGCCTTAAAGGTTCAGGCCTGCTGGGCATCTCCTTAGGTTGCCATCTGAAATTAACTGATAAGCTTTATCTGACCCCGGTAGCCGAGTTCTATCCAGCCAGCAAGTTCGGCCTGACCGGGAGCCTGGGCCTTTTTTATGCTTTTTGATTAAGACAAGGGGGCGAAAATGAGTAAACTTCAAAAAAGCACAAATAGAAATTGGCTGGTGGCAGTCTTAGCCTTGTTGGCCTTTCTGGCCTTAGCACTCGGCCCGGCCAGGGTGGAATTATCAGCCCAAAAAAAGAAAACTGATAAAAGGATAAGTGCCCTTTATAATAAAAATCAAAAGAAGGCCACACCACCAAGCAGTCAGGTTGAACGAAGAGAAGCAGTTAGACGGGTCAAGGTTATTAATTTCAGTCAGACTGGAGGCCCCGGTGATAAATACTCCCGGGAAAAAGTTCTGGTTAAATTCAAACCTGGTTTGACCACTCAGTCAGCTGATAGCCTGCTCAAAGCCTATCAGGCCGAATCCTACCATCTGATTCCAAAGATTAATGTCTATGTGGTGCGAATAGAAGACGGCGTAAGCGTTGAAGATACGCTTTCCGCTCTGAAAGTTAATCCGGATGTCCTCTATGCCGGACCAGATTATAAACTGCGTCTCTGTGCCACTCCCAATGATCAGTTATTTAGTTATCAATATGCCTTATCCAACCCGGGCGGTGT
>ENA-UOYA01003641-UOYA01003641.1-activated-sludge-metagenome-genome-assembly--contig:-NODE-3641-length-13591-cov-10.944518_pt1 | contig 13591 bp, 11 predicted proteins | sample MGYA00238163_ERZ764804 | MGnify/ENA primary metagenome ERZ764804 (study PRJEB28919, sample SAMN05720223) | activated sludge metagenome | isolation source: Anaerobic digester | place: Hong Kong...
CTTTTGGTGGGGTTGTTTTTGCTGTATCTGCTGCAGGGATTGTTTCTTCTCCTTTAGATTTTTTTTCATTAGGAGCACTTCCTAAAGGATTAGGGGCGGGTGCCGCTTCCATCATTGCCATATCTGACAATGCTGTGTTTTTCATCATTATTCCGCCACCTCTGAAATAATAACGATTGGGTGTACCTAAGTATAATCCGAAAAGATTTAAGTTGTCGTATCCGTGCGAGGTGTAATTTTTTTCTTTATTCCAATCTGTAGAGGCAAAAAATTCGTCGTTTTTAATTCCAAAAGCATCACTGGAATAGGTTGCCAAAAGCCCATTGTATATAGGTTTGTATAAAGAAAAATTGAAACTGTGCGGAAGAAACGCATCTAATGAAGCATCGTACATAGTAGCTAAAAGCTCTGAAGCTATTTTCTCTTTATTAGTACCGGTAATTTTTAACTTCCATTGTTCTTTTTGTCCGGGCAATAATTTATCTCGGAAGGTTATCCATTCTACATTCAGACTTTTATCCTCGTACGGAACTGCAATAAATTGATTTCCGTTGTAAAATCTATTTTTGTTTACAATAGCATAATTAATTTCCAACCCTCCTCTTTGCTCCTCTTTTATTGCGAGTGTAAAGGTTTTAATTTCATTATTTAGAGAAATTAATTTCTTTTCTATCACTTTCCCTTTGTATCCTATTTCTACCATTGCAAAAACATCTTTCATTGAGGAACCTATCTGATAATGCAAGGTGTCTCCCGGATTTACTGTGCTTTTTTCTGTATTGAAATAAGCGAATGATTTAGGCTGTACTATTTTATCTGTTGCAGAAGAAGTAATAAATGTTTTCTTTATCTCAATCGGATTTCCGTTTTTATCTTTACAAGAAAATTCCACAATATATGCTCCGCTTGACAGCGTGTTTGGAGCAATGGAAATTTCTGATTGCTTTGCGGTATTGAAAGAATACGTATTAATTAGCTTTTCTTTTTGCCAATTGCTCATCAAGTCTTCTTTGTCGTAAATATCATAAGGGAAAATTTTATCGTGCTCCGCTTTTGATAATACAAATTTGTCCGGCTGTTCCCAAAGCCTTGTTTTCTTTGGCATCTCTGGTAGTTTTAGGCGGTATAGCTTGACTACAACATCTGTAGGTTCAGGTTGTCCATTTAAGTTATTTACAACAATATTTATCTTGTTTTCTTTGGCATTGTCCAGATTATCGCCTATTGTTAAATTGGCATCAATAGCTAAGTATCCAACGCGAATGGTTGATACCGCACTATGTGTTTCTCCATTGATATCTACCACATCTACGGATATTTCGTAATTAAAATACGGTTTTAAATCTTTTGATAGTGTCAAATCGGGAATAGCTGTAAAATCTACAGTAAAACTGCCGTTGTCCGTTGTTTTTGTAGCGCCGTTTGCGATGATTTTTTCGTTAGAAACAGGCATCCACGGCCGTCTCCAACCCCACCAACACCATATTGGAAATTCGGCTACACGACGAACGGAATATTTTACTTCCGCATTGTCAATGTTTGCACCACTATACGAAACTGCTTTTCCGGTAATTTGTATTTTATCGTTTACGTTATACGATTTTTTTATGCTGTCGAAAGTTACTTCAAACTTCGGTCGTTTATATTCTTCTATTTGCACATTAGAAGCGCCATAAGGAGTTTCAATTCTCATGCTACCCAATAATCCTGTGGTAGGGGCAGTGAAAGTGCCGGTAAATGAACCAAAATCATTGGTGGTAAAATTCTGACTTTTTAGCTCTTGATAATTTACATCTTTAAAACTTACCGTAATATTTTCATTCGTCAATATTTTATATCCGTCTTTATCGTTTTGCGTGATGATGCCTTTAAAATATATCGTTTGTCCGGGTCGGTAAATACTTCTGTCGGTAAATAAATGCACTTGTTTTTGTAAAGTAGCAATTGTGTTTTCCGGATAGAAATAAGAATAATAAGACGTATTGCTTGGAAGAAAATCACCTTTATGTTGAATGTCAAATTGGAAATTCTCATTGTAGTAAATATTGGTTTTCTTATCTGTTTTTTTAGATACCCATCCATTAGCATCTGTGAACGCTGTGCCTAATTCTTTACGCACATATTTTCTGCTTGTATAATCATACGTGTTGTTATAAAATTTTACGGTGGCATTTTGTAAGGGTTGTCCTGTGTTTCTATCTAACACATATAGATTAAAATTACCGTCTTTATTGTTGTTATTCGTGATGTAGCTGATGTTAGAGGCAAACAATGTGACTACGGCAACGGCTTCTTTTCCGGTATTGATTACAAAATTGGGATGAGTGGAAACCAATATGGCGTAGTAGCCCATTTTTACGGATTCCATTTTTATTTCGGTGCTATGATCCAATAAATCATCTGATGCCGGCAGTGTTTGTGTCCACATTTTAACGGGTTTCAACACGCTTATTCTTTTTACAATATCTTGTTGGGTTTCATTGTTTTTTAAAGTAAAAATTTTATCTCTGTCTTTAAAGTCAATCGGTACGATGCGGACATAAACCTTGTCGATATTTTTGTATTGTATAAATGCTTTAAAGGGCTCATTCGGAAGTATCGTCTCTTCGGTAGTTACGGACAATTCTTTAAAAAAGATTGTTTCTTTTAACGCCGCACAATTGGTTGCACCCTCTGTATTCGGATAGTTCTTGATGGTTTCTTCACATACCGCTAAAGCTTCTTTTACGGTAAATTTAGTTTCCTGTTGCGTTACCGTAGCATTGTTGTAAATAAAATGCGCAATTTCATAGTTTATTGTAGCACCCATATTGCACTGGGTGTATTCTTTTTGTATCCGTTTTAATGCATCGAAGTACAATAAACTATTTTCATCTTTATTAAAATAATGTGCGTTTACATATTGCAATCGTTTTAAATCGGCATCCGCCAAAGCATCTTTATTTGCTTTATCTTTCTTTCTAAAGGAAAGTAAATCCTGATAAATTCTGAGTGCATTGTAATTTTGTGATAGCGTATCTTCTGTTGTTAATTGTAGTAAAATAAAATCCGATACTTCAGAAAAATATTTTTTATCGTTGATGGAAAATGCATTGCTCGGCTCAGCCAAATTACTTTTGTCGTCATTAAAATAATCAATAGCTCTATTGGCTAATAAATCATATAATGTAGGACGAAACACCAATGAGCCTTTTTGTTGCAGGAGTATCGGCAGGTAGGTGTTTAGTGGCGTTTGTTGCAATAGCTCTTTTTGTGATAAAGAGGCTACATACAAGCTGTTTATTTCTTTAAACAATGTTTTTAAATCCCATGTTCGGAAGTCATCACTTTGCTTAATGTCGGTCTCTGTTCTATTTGAGAACTTCCACGTATTTGAGTTATAATATTGAAAATACAATTCCGCTAAAATACTTTGTAATACCGCTTTATCCGCACCGGTTGTTTGTGTTATTTCTGCTTTTAATCCATTCACAATTGCCAGCTCAGAATTTTCCTCTAACACCATAGCATATTTATACTTATACAATAATGCCTTTACGGTTTGTGGTGTATTGTGTTCTTTTCGGGCATTTGCAACAATACTTTCCACCGCCTTTTGTGCCTCTTTGGTTTTACCCTCATTTTCTAATTTGGAAACAGATTTCCACTGTGCTTCATAGTTGGTTTGTGCCATAATAATTGGAGTTGTTAGAGTAATGACTACGACAAATGCGATTGATTTTAAAAAAGATATTTGCATAATTTGATTGGATAAAGTTGTAAAAAGAATGAAAAACTAAAATATTAATTTTTAGAATTTTGTTTTAGATATTCCGCTACACGCATCGCTACATTTTCACGGATATTCATGTAAAACAAGCTATAATCAAAGAGGTGATAATTTTTAAATACCATGGGAACAAAATTGCCTTCTTGTGGTTTTTGAATTTCTAAAATGCCATTGCCACATTTTGCACCAAAATTTGTATGTATAATTTCACCGGATTTTGCCGATAAACTTCCTTTGTTTTCAGCGCCCGAAATAAATAATTTATCGCTTGTCCAGCTTAATGGATTTACGACAACTGCGCCATTATACTCGTCAGAAATATCATTTATTTTGCTGTCTTGCCCAAAAGTGCAAAAAGAGATATACCCACCGATATCGGTAGCATTGGTGGCGGGTTTTAGCATTTGAAATTGGTTTTCATGCGTGGGATATCCGATGATATATGCGGTTACCAATTGTTTTTGCAGAGACGTGCCATCGAAAAACTCTTGTAATAGGCGTTGTGCAAGCATACTGCCTTGCGAGTGTCCGGCGATAATTATCGGTCGCCCATGGTTGTAATTTTTCAAATAATATTCAAAAGCAGATTTTATATCGGAATAAGCCGTATCGAAAGCATCTTGAGCACGATCGGTATTTTTAGTGAAAAAATTGTGCAACGCCGCTTGCCGGTAACGCGGAGCATACACTTTGCAGCTGCCGTTAAATACACTCGCTTGATATTTTATAGTGTAATTATCTGTTTGCCGATTGATGGCTTTGTTATCGAGATTGGCATTTCCCTTAAAGCCCATTACATCTGTAGTGGGATGAATAAAGAACACATCTGCTTTTGCTGTTGCCTGCTCGTTTTTTAAACCTTCCGGCGTCCAGTCAGCATTATCTTGCAGGGTGGGTAGTGCCGCCCAATTCTGAGGATTGGCATAATCGGTAGCAAGGCAACTAAAAAAAGTTACCAATAAATATACGATAAGCGATGTTTTTTTCATTTTACTTCTTTTACAACGCAAATAACGTGCCTTTTGTATGTTGTAGGTATATTTTTTATAATTTTTAGGAGGAGAAAATAGAATAATTGAGCGATTTTAATTTAATTAAATTTAAATAAAAGATATAAAAAATGCGCCTTTTGTACTCCAAATAAATAATAAATGCTATTTTTACTAATAATAAGTCTATCTTAAACAAAATTGTAATAATCACTTGAATACAACTTAACTTTGCAACATGCGATTAATACTAACCACGCTAATACTGATTTTTTCGCTTGCTGCTTTTGCCGTGCAAAATACCAATGGAGTTGAAAAGTTTAATAAAAATAACAAGCAGCTATGTGTGCAAGCTTTTTTGAATAAAGAAAAACTCAAACCCGATTCTTACTTGGCTAAAAACACGCAAGGTATAATTACCGTTTCTAAAGACAATAAAAGTAATGTTTATTTTAATATCACGCTGAAGTCTAATATCGGTAAAAAAGGCGAGCCGCCTATTTATCTGCGTTTTATTAAGCAAAAGCAACTCAATATTTCTGAGTTGTTGGAATATGCCTCTGAAGGGGATGAAATCTATATAGAAGAATATATTTCCTCGCTTGGCAAAGCGAATGTAAACTGTCCGGCTACGAGTATAACGGTGGTAGAAAATTAACCGATAAGATTTTAGTCATTTTCCATTCGATTTGGTGTTTCGATTATTCAGAATTATCAAAACGTTGTTTATTAATGTTGTTGGAAAAGAATTCTAACAATGGCGAGGGAAAGTCTAGTAATAGCAAGATATTTATGTCGTTTGTGTACGATGTTCTTGCAATAATGCTACTAAACAAACTGTTTATCTGTTTTAACCAACTTTCGTTTGTTGCTTTTATTCTGTTTCTCTTTTATTTTTTTGATGAAAGCACTAATAGCAAGCTGCTCTTCTTTTGTCAGTGGCTTGTCTTGGCTACCAATATAATCTACATCTAATTCTTTTAATTTAATTTTTCTCATTTTGATTTATTCTTTAAGGGTATTTGTAAAATTTATATTGGAAAGTATTTATTAATCAATTTTAGCGCAGCAACTGTATCAATAATCATAATACGTCCACCAACATGCGTCGCTCCTAAACTTTCAATATAATGCTTAATAAGTTGAGTTTTTGAAAAGAACGAAACATTACCCTCGTGTCCACGTTGAAAAGAAAGTTTACAAGCAAAAGCAACCAAATTACCAGGCACTCCGGCATACATTTTTGTTTTTCCTTTATTAAAAGGAGCACTTTCAACAAGATGCATATAAACGTGATCTTCTTTAATTTCAAGACTTACCAACCCTTGTACTATTTGTTGATTATTTACAATTGTAAGTTTTTAAACTTCTCGTTGAGGTTGTTTGTACTCAAAATACCAATCAAATTGCCATTTATTCTTTTTAGTTACTGTTTTTAAGTCGGCAAAAGATACAATAGAAATCTCAGTTGCAAAACTATCGCCAGTAACTACATTCTCAATAGAGTTGGTCAGTTTATCAACAATAAAGTCAAGTCCTATGTTTTGGTGCTTTCTCACTTTATAAAATTACTAAATATTATTGATAAATCTACTGCATGTCTTGGTATTCTCCTGCCCATTTTGGTGTTCCGATCATTCGGAATCACCAAAATACTGCTTATTAATATTGTAGGAAAAGAATTCCAACAATGGCGGTAAGCAACACTCACATTTTCATTTTCTCTTAATAATTAAAGCTATATCTTTGTATTTCGCAATGGATTTGCAGCAGCTTTTATTCTTGTTTCGCGACGACAAGCGCACACAAGAACTTTTACAACATCTTTTGTCTTCGCAGGCTCGTGTACTGTTACGAGGAACTATTGGGTCTTCTGTAAATTTTATTTCTGCCGCCCTATTTCTACAATCTGATTTTACGCAATTAATTATCGCCAACAACGCCGATGATGCGCAATACATTCAGAATGATTTACAAAATTTATTGGAGAAAAAAGAAATCCTCTTTTTGCCGTCCTCTTATAAAAAACAAAATACATTTTCGGAACAAAGCAACCACCAAATACTATTGCGTGCACAAACCTTAAATGCGTTGTTGAATGCCAAAAAAGGAGGCGAAGTCATCGTTACTTTTCCGGAGGCTTTGCAAGAGCTTTTAGTGCAAAAAGAAAAGCTAATCGAAAATACGTTATTCTTAAAAACAGGCGAGAAAATCAACGTAGATTTTATGCTGGATTTGCTGATAGAATATGGTTTTAACCGAACGGATTTTGTGTACGAGCCGGGTGAGTTTTCTATTCGCGGCGGCATTATAGATGTATTTTCTTTTGGCAACGAACTGCCGTATCGCATTGAGTTGTTTGACGATGAAGTGGAGAGCTTGCGCACGTTTAATCCTGAAACACAATTATCGGAGCGCAAAATTTCGGAGCTGACGATTATTCCCAACATCAATGCACATTTTACCAAAGAAACGACGGCATCCTTATTTGAGTTCTTGCCGGAAAATACAATAGTTTGGTTGCACGATACCGAATTATTCAAAGAACTGATTGAAAAACAATATCTGTCCGCATTAGAAACGTATGAAACCATTCAAGCAAAAAAAATAAAGGAGCATCCTTTTTTAAATAAAACGATAAATGAAATATTTGTAGCGCCGAATGATTTAATTTCCGAAATATCGAAAAACCGAATCATCGAATTAAAAAACCAACAGCTATTTCACAATGTTCAGAATGGTGTTAAAGAAATCAACTATCATCAAACACCACAGCCTTCTTTTAATCGAAATTTTGATTTGCTTATTCAAGCAATTCAACAACATCAAAAAGAGCATTATCAAACATTTTTATTTTCTGAAAATACTAGACAAATAGACCGTTTTCGAACGATTTTTGAAGATAAGCAAGCACAAATAAAATTTCATCCTTGCTACATTGATTTGTCACAAGGGTTTATTGACAAAGATTTACAAATTGCTTGCTATACCGACCATCAAATTTTTGACAGATACCATAAATACAAAACCAAAGTTGGCTACAATAGAAATAAGGCAATTACTATTCGTCAATTAAAAGATTTGAACCCTGGAGATTATGTTACGCATATCGACCATGGCGTTGGAAAATTTTCAGGGCTGGAAAAAATCACCGTCAATGGTCAGTCGCAAGAGATGGTGCGCTTGATTTATAAAGACAATGATTTGTTGTATGTCAACATCAATTCATTACACAAAATTTCAAAATATACAGGCAAAGAAGGGCACGAGCCTAAGATAAATAAATTAGGAAGCGATGCATGGACAAATCTCAAAAACAAGACCAAGAAAAAAATAAAAGACATTGCTGCGGAATTGATAAAGCTGTATGCGCAGCGTAAAGTAGCCAAAGGCTTTGCGTTTAACAAAGACACTTATTTGCAAGACGAATTAGAGGCTTCTTTTATGTATGAAGATACGCCCGACCAAACTAAAGCTACTGCCGACGTAAAAGCCGATATGGAAAAGCCGCATCCGATGGATAGATTGATTTGTGGTGATGTAGGGTTTGGAAAAACAGAAATTGCTATTCGTGCAGCATTTAAAGCGGTAACGGACAGAAAGCAAGTGGCCGTTTTAGTGCCTACTACTATCTTAGCTTGGCAACATTTCAAAACGTTCTCTTCTCGTTTACAAGAACACGGTGTGGTAGTAGATTTCTTAAATCGATTTAAAACAGTAAAAGAAAAACGAGAAACTTTAGAGAAAGTAAAAGAAGGGAAAGTTGATATTTTAATCGGTACTCATGCGTTGCTGAACAAAGAATTACTATTTAAAGATTTGGGTTTGTTGATTATAGATGAAGAACAGAAGTTTGGCGTATCGGCAAAAGAAAAATTGCGACAATTTTCAGCTAATGTAGATACACTTACGCTAACAGCAACACCAATTCCTCGTACATTAAAATTTTCGTTGATGGGTGCACGTGATTTATCCAATATTATGACACCACCCACCAACAGAATTCCAATAACTACCGAAGTGCAAGTATTTGATGTGAAAAATATCAAAGAAATTATCGAGTTTGAAGTGTATCGCGGCGGACAAGTTTATTTTGTTCATAATCGTGTGAAAGACTTGCCGGAGTTAGAGGCGGTATTGCGAAGGCTTTGCCCCGATATCACCATAAAATCGGCACACGGACAATTGGAAGGCGACCAACTCGAAGAGATTATGATGCAATTTATCAATGGTGAATTTGATGTGTTGCTCAGTACCAATATTGTAGAAAGCGGGTTGGATATTCCGAATGCTAATACGATTATCATCAACAATGCGCACCATTTCGGACTGAGTGATTTGCATCAGTTGCGCGGGCGTGTAGGGCGTTCTAACAAAAAAGCGTTTTGCTATTTATTATCGCCACCAAAATCTACCTTGACGGATGAAGCTCGAAAGCGCCTGCAAACTTTAGAGGAGTTTTCCGATTTGGGTTCCGGGTTTCAGATTGCACTGCGCGATATGGATATTCGCGGGGCAGGAAATTTATTAGGCGGCGAGCAAAGTGGGTTTATTACTGATATCGGTTTTGAGATGTATCATAAAATTTTGGATGAAGCTATTCAAGAATTAAAATACACTGATTTTAAAGACGTATTTAAAGAGCAAATTGAAGAGCAAAAACAATTTGTGTATGATTGTACCATAGACACCGATGTAGAAATGCTAATTCCGTTGGAATACGTGCAAAATACCGAAGAACGGTTGCGTTTATATACCGAATTAGATGCAATAGAAAATGAAGAAACGCTGAAAAAATTTGCACAAAAATTAGAAGACCGATTTGGAAAATTACCAAAGCAAGTCAATGAGTTGTTTGATGGCTTACGCATCCGGTGGATAGCCAAAAAAATTGGATTTGAGCGCATTATTTTGAAAAATGGGAAACTGCGTTGTTATTTTTTAGACAATCCAAAATCGCCGTATTATGAAAGTCCGTATTTCCCGAAAGTGATGGAACATATCCAAAACTCTAAAAAGAAATGTAATTTAAAACAAAGTGGCAACAGTTTGATTTTGGTGTATGATAACATTAAAACGATGAGTGAAACCGAAGCTATTTTTAAGGATGTGGACGAGAAAGTGTTTATGTAGTTAATTTAAAAACAGGTAAAGATATTAAATAATCCAACCATTTTCTTTCCGAGCAGGTCTCACACAACGTCAGTCTGTAGCACACATTGGACTCTGCGTAATTAATATGCATTACTTTTATTTCCGCAGAGTGTTGTCCTACTGTGTGTCTATGCTCAGAATCTTTATTGAGAGTAGATCATTTTTCTTCTTGACCAACGCAAAAAATTCTTTCTTATTTATACCAACTTGAAATAAAAATTTTTTCACTATTTTTACAGTATGAATTTATCTTCATCAGATATCGAAATCATGCAAAATTATTTTAAAACAAAACCTGTTTTAAAAGCTTATTTATTTGGCTCTTACTCAAGAAATGAAGCCGATGAAAAAAGCGATGTAGATATTTTAGTGGAATTGGATTATGACAAACACATTGGTTTAGGTTTTGTGCAAATGCAATTAGATTTACAAGAATTGCTACATAAAAATATTGATTTAGTTTCTCAGAACGGTATTTCAAAACATATTGCACCATACATCAATCAAGACAAGCAGTTGATTTATGCGAAATAAATTTGGCGATAAAGAACGTGTTTTGCATATTTTAGATGCGATTATTGAAATTGAAAATTACATCTATAAACGTTCTAAAGAAGAATTCTTAAACAACTCTATGATGCGGTTTGCAAGCATCAAACAAATAGAAATCATTGGCGAGGCAGCCAATCAGGTTACGCAAGAAACACAAGATAAATTTTCTGAAATTGAATGGAAACAAATTATTGGTTTACGAAATATTTTAGTACACGAATATTTTGGTGTGGATGATAGCTTAATCTGGCAAATAGTAATTACAGATATTCCAGAATTAAAAGTACGAATAATAGAAGTATTAAAGACACTTTAAAACGATGAGTGAAACCGAAATCATTTTTAAAGATGTGGACGAGAAAGTGTTTGGTTTTCGTGCTGCGATTCCTATATAGCATTGCGAAAAAAGCTATCTTAGCTAAAATTTACAACTATGCTCAATAAACACTATACAGATTTAGGCTTGCTCATTATTCGGATAGGCATTGGGGGTATGTTCCTATTGCATGGCTATCCAAAAATAATCGGAGGTGCGGAGAAATGGGAAATGATTGGCGCCGCCATGAGGAATATACATATTAATTTTGCGCCTGCCTTCTGGGGGTTTATGGCGGCATTTGCGGAGTTTGGTGGCGGCATTTGCTTAATTCTCGGAGTTCTATTTCGTCCGGCATTGGCGATGCTTATTTTCACTATGTTTATTGCCGCATTTATGCACTATACGAATGGCGACGGCTTTGGGGGCTACTCACACGCAGTAGAGAACGGCATTGTATTTTTGGGTTTATTTATTGCCGGGAGTGGTAAATATGCACTAAAGATTGTTCGCAAATAAATTTTAAAACCGCAAAGCGCACAACGGATTTCGCAAAGTTTATAAGAGCTTCCTATAGCATTACCTAATTCATTCGAGTAGCGGTTTGTTGGGGAAGAATATCAACATGGTGGGGCTTATAAAGGCTTAAATTTCACTGACTAATAGGTTCTCTTATTTACTCCTACGTTAATTGCATTGGGCACCACCGGATGCGGAGATTCTATTAAGTACTTAATGTTCCGATACATTTCATACTGATTATAAGACGTGTCAATCTTGTTGTATAACGGTAAAAATTTCTCTACTGTAGATTTTGTATAGTTGCAAAATATTGAATAATAGATATACCTCACTGTAGAAAATGAAATTGGCCTGCTGGAATAGAATTCAAATTCAAGTTTGTCATAAATAGAATCCCTAATCCTTGACCTTTCCTGAAATGCTTGTTTAAAGCTACTGTCTCTCATTAAATTTGCAATCGAATCAGAATATGTCTTAGGGGTTTTATATACTGCACAAAGGCTGTCAAATGTGTTGTTTAAAAATACTTGCTCTGTATTTATAAGAGAATTGGTAAAGCTTACCTTTTTTGATTCGGCGTCAATATCTACGTAAAATGCTGTATTTTCTATAAGAAATGGTATGTAATGTTCTATGTCATCATTTATAATAATAACTTGCGGAAACGGTTCAGCCGCAGGGGTGCAAATGGAATCCTCCGTAATAGGTTCTTCACAATAATACAAATAGGATGAGCCGTTTCCAATAGTTAATTTCTTCAACGAACTGCTGTTCTTAATTCTGATATGCAATATGCATTTGCTATCTGCATCTAAGTAGGCAGACGAAAACAGTAGGCATATTAAAAGAATTCTCTTCATCTTTTTCTAATAATAGTGCATACAACTGCTATTGCCACATTCTGCACAATCACTTCCATACCCTCCTATTTTAGAAGGATATTCCAAAATCATTCTCCGTTTTCTTGTATGCATTAAACGCTAATACAGTACAAAATAATGAAATTATTTTTTCATATTTTAGTTGGTTCTTAAACAGTGCCTTAAACAAGTTAATCTCTGTTTATGAATTTTTAAACATTTGACTCATAATAACTTATATTTTTGTTTATTTTTATTATATTTATCACTTAAATTCAGGTTCTATGAAATTTTATTTGTTCTTTGGAATATTAGCTATCTATCTAAATTCTTTCTGTGGAGATCCTTTAATTTTTACAGAAGTTGTTAAGTTGGATTCTACTATTAGTAAATCAGAATTATTTTCAAGAGCAAGAAATTTTATGAGTGAAAGTTTTTCAAATTCAAAGTTAGTTCTTGATGTTCAAGATAAAGAATCAGGCGAACTTATAGGAAATGGAAATTATAGTTTTTACTCTAAATTTGCAGGTGATGCTCAAGTTAGATTTCAAATTAAAATATTAGTAAAAGATGGCAGGTATAAGTATGAATTTTCTGAGTTTATACACAAAGGTACTTGTGGTCTTAATTGTGTATCATATGGGTTATTAACAAATGACCAAGAATGTCCATATAACATAAAATGTTTTCTATGTGGTCAAAAACTAAACAATAAAGCATGGAATGAAATAACAGGAACCATGAATACTCAAATTAATGCTCTTATAGTAAAATTAAAAATACTTATGGAAAAACCTATTTCAGGTAGCTCTGATTGGTAAATTAAGAATATCGGGCTTAAATAATCTTATCTTTCTTCTCAAAACAGTACAACATTTATTTGTCTGCTGCTTTGATTTTTTTAACCTTACTTTTTATTCTGCTAAAAGCTGCTTTTCATTCTTGAATCTAAGTTAACCAATTGAGCGGTTTGAGCTAATGAGAATTTAATATAATTAATAGAATTGCTATTCTCTTATTAATATGTTGCTTTTAAAATTTACGGAAGTTGTAATAATTAATCTATACCATAATTTTTTGCGGTATGCGGTATGCGGTATCACAATAGATTTTTTATGCAATACAAATGTATGTTTTTAATTCGATATATGTAAATATCTATATAAAAATAGTTATACTTTTTAGCTTGTGTCCTAAATCCTTACCAATAAGCATATAAAGCAACTTGCTGCCATTGTTGAAGTATAGTTTGCAAAGCCAAAGCGGGGCAAATGACACCAATAATTTATTCAGGCAGCGGTTTGTTGGTGAAGAACACCAACAACCGCGGAGAAAAAAAACTTCGTATTGTATAGAATAAACAAAAAAGCCAAACAAGAATTTCTTGTTTGACTTTCTTTAAACTATTTATTTATCAACTACAAGGGTG
>ENA-UOYA01003642-UOYA01003642.1-activated-sludge-metagenome-genome-assembly--contig:-NODE-3642-length-13591-cov-10.132018_pt1 | contig 13591 bp, 14 predicted proteins | sample MGYA00238163_ERZ764804 | MGnify/ENA primary metagenome ERZ764804 (study PRJEB28919, sample SAMN05720223) | activated sludge metagenome | isolation source: Anaerobic digester | place: Hong Kong...
AAAATTTGGATAAGAACATTACATATTCAGAATATTTAGCTGAAAATTTGGATAAGAACATTACATATTCAGAATATTTAGCTGAAAATTTGGATAAAAATATTTCCTATTCTGAATACATTGCTGAAAATCTAGATAAAAATATAGCTTATTCTGAATACATTGCTGAGAATCTAGATAATAATATAGCTTATTCTGAATACATTGCTGAAAGCTTAGATAAAAATATCTCTTATTCAGAATATTTAGCTGAACATTTAGATAATACTATAGCTTACTCTGAGTATTTAGCTGAGCATGTTGAAGGAAACATAGCTTACTCTGAGTATATAGCAGAACATTTAGATGATAATATTGTTTATTCTGAATATGTAGCTGAAAACTTAGATAAAACTATTTCATACGCTGGTATGATAACAGATAAATTAAACGGTGGAAAACTGTTTGAAAATAATACAGAATTAATTCCAACTCTTGAAGAGTCTGGATTTGATTCACTCGAAGAAGAATTATCATTCGGAAGTGAAGAAAATGAATTTGAAAATGAAGAAGATGCTGTAGTTTCTACAGAAGAGAATTCCGATGATTTTACAAACGAAGAATTAGAATCTAGTGAAGAATCAAATAAAAATATAGAATCAGATAGTGAATTATCTATACAAATAGATAAACTAATAGAGGAAGCTAAAAAACGTAAAGTTTCTGAATCAAATGATTTACACTTTTTAAAATTTTTAAATAAATCTCAAGTTGATAATTATTATGACTTATCAACTGAAGATCAAGAGCAAGTTAAACTTTATATAAACGAGAGAAGTTATTTTACAAGCTCTGATGTATTAAGATTTATTTCCGAAGCTTTATCAGTGAAAAATGAATCAGTTGAAGAAAAATTAGTCAGATTGATGCCTGAGAATATCAAGCCAATTTGGAATCAACTAAATGAATCTTCTAGAAAATCTATCTTATCACAAGCTAGATTATACCCAGATTTGGATACCGATTCAAAAATTGAACATTTCTGGTTAACTAGAAACATCAAAAAAAATGAATCTACTTCAAAAAAATTAGTTTCTCACGAAAGTTTAATACAAGAAGATAAACTTTCAGAAAATGAAATTAATTCTATTATGGAAAGATTCAAAAACCTTTAATCTGTAGAAACAGACAAAAAAATTATTAAAAAAAATGTCAAACATTAGAATAGACAAACAAAAAGCCTTCAAGAAATGGGCTCCTGTTTTAGAAAACATGGGCGTAGTTGGAGACGAAAGATTGGATTGGATGTCAGAATATGCTGAATTACACTCAATCAATGAAAATGCCTTTGTTAATGCTGGTATCGCTGGTATGGGTGCGGTTACTTCTCCTCAACCATCAACTTTATCTGGTACAACACTTGGTACTAATTGGTCTGGAAATAGCGGAACAGTTGGTTCAGGAGACCTAGGACAAAATCTTTTACCAGTAGCTATGAAAATTGCTGCTCAAACAATTGGTCTTGACCTTGTTGCGGTAAAACCTTCTCCAGGTCCAAAAATCGACTTGTTATATATCGATTTCCAATATGATGATACACAATCTGAAGAAAGACCTCAAGTTTTTAAAGTAAATGCTACTAATAACACTGCTTTACGTGCAGGTTTAACAGCAGCTATGACTTCAGCTTCTATTACTGAACTTGTGGGTGGATTAGTTGGAACTAGATTATGGGCTAATATCCTTAGTGGTACTACTACTACTACTGGTGCAGGATCTGGAACTAAAGCTAATATCGTTGAATTCTTAGGATTTTCACGTATAGATGGTTATCCAATGTTCAGAGCTTACAGACAAGCTAATGCAGTTGGTACTTATACCGGTGGATTGGCTCCTTATGTATTTGATCAAACAAAAAATACATTTAACCCAACGGGTTCTATGGTTTCTCAAATTGTTCAAATCGCTGGTGTTACAGCTTCTGGGGTTTCAGTTGAATTAGTATCTGCTCTTGAAGATCACATTCCTGGATTCGTAGCTAACTGGACAGCGGCTTCTGGCGCACAAACTGGATTATATCCAATGTCTCGTCAAGATGATGATAACGTTTACGCAGGTGTTATCGGTCCTAAAGTTTCTACTAAGTCAATTGCGGTTGGTACCATTGAAGTATCTTCTGCTCTTAGAAGAACTGAAATTGAAGATATTAAAGCTAATACAGGTATGGACATCGTACAAAAAATGGAATCTATCCTTGTTAATGAATTATCCCAAACAATTTCTAAACAAATTGTTGCTAAAATCTTCGAATTAGGATTACTTAATAGAACTTCAGCTCCACTTAGAGGAGGTAGCTCAATCTTCGATTTAGATACAACTTATGTTGCTTCTGGTCCTCAAGGTGAAACTACTCACGCTGTACAAAGAAAGTTAATAACTAAGATTGTACATGCTTCTAACTATATTGCAACTGAAGGTCGTGTAGGCCCAGCTCAATTCGCAGTTACTAACGGTGGACTTGCTGCAGCTTTCATGGATATTGCTGGTTATACAATTAATCCAGTTAAATCTAAACTTAATGGTTCAGGTCAATTATATCCTGTAGGACAAATTGGAGATATTACTATCTACGTTGATCCTTATATGAAATATAATGACAATAGAATTGTTTTAGGTAGAAAAAATAATCCCGATCAACCTGGTGTTATATTTGTTCCATACTTAATGGCTCAGTCAATTAGCATCATTTCTGAAGCTACCTTCGCACCAAGAATGTTATTACGTTCAAGATATGCGGTATCCGAAGTAGGTTGGTTCCCACAAAAGCAGTATATGCAATTAAACATTACTGACGCAAATGGTTATCTTAACTAATTTTAGTTAGAAAATAAAAAAACCTCTCTTTTGAGAGGTTTTTTTATTTAATTCAAATAGCAATTTCTAATGGAGATTGTATTTTTGTAATATTACTTACACCAGTTATTATAAAATCATCTAGATCAAAATCATAAAATGATTTTTTGGATTTTATTTCAATAGTAGGTTGTATATTAATACAATCCTTTTTAATTAATTCACTCACAGCTGTAAAATGTCTATCATAAACATGTAAATTTTGAACAAAGTGACAAAATTTACCAACACTATATCCCAAATGTGAGGCAAACATCATCTGTAATGCAACATATTGTATTTTATTTATATATCCAGCCATTACATAATCATTGGATCTTTGATTTAATGTTAAATCTAAAAACATAGTACCATTAGATTCCCTGACACTCCATATTGTCTCATATGCGCATGGATACAATCCTTTGGTCCCCATCATATCTTCCTCTTGATACATATTTATAATATGTCTTCTAGAAAATGGGTCCTCTTGGAGATTTTTTAATGTTTTATTAACCATATCATATTTTTTGATAGTATATCCATATCGATGCCCTATTGTTCCATCGCCAATATTCCAATCATTCCACCAATTAATGCCCATTTCCATGGCATCATCAAGACTATTAGATTGCTTTTGATATATCCAAAATATTTCTTTGATTCCTGTTTTTATTGCTGTATTTCTCAATGTTGTTATTGGAAATTCTCCCTTAGAAATATCATATTCCTCAAATACTTGAGTTATAAATTTACTATGCGCTGGTGTCCCATCTTTATATTTAGGCCTCGGATTCTTATCTAATGATCCGTCATCAATGATTTTTTTCAAATTATTTTTATAATAAAGGTCTGCTTTAATCATTTAATATTTTATATTCTTTACTATGTTATAAGTAAAGAATTATCCTTTGTTTAATATCCACTTGAGATGCCATTTAGTATCTATATCTGGATAAGACTCAATAAAATCATCAATTTTTACAAATTCTTTAACATATTCAATTAGTATTTTTTCATTTTTTAGTCTTTTTATTTCTATTTCCTTTTTAATAAATTTATCTGTGTTGAATCTATATCTTCCTCTAGAAATAAGCCTATATGATTTTTGGCTTAGAAATATTATAATTGGTAATATACACCAAGCTAACCATCTATCAATTATTAACCATGGACCTTTAATATTCATAAATTTCATGTTCATTTAATGGCAATCGGCTAGAATTTGAAATTAATTCAAATTTTTTACAGCAATTGATAATATATTTAGAGTGTTCAATGTTCTTTTCATTAGCATATCCTAGAGTTAAATGAAATCCGAAATATGGACTTTTAGATAGTCCCATTGATTCCCTTATTGCTTCAGCTTCAGGGCAATATACTCTTAACCACCAATGAGCTTCTTTTCCTCTAGGTTCCAACTCAATATAAAAAGTTACTTCTTTGTTATTGAATATTTGTGATGCTTCTTCAAAAATATTTTTTTCTAATCTATCGGATATAAAGGTGACGTGTGGACCACGAAGATTTTTATTTAGTTCCAAATTAAATCTTTTTTTTAAGAACCAAGCATAATAACGATCTATATCACAATTTGTTTTAATAATTGCAACTCTTTTCCACGAAGATTGAGCTTTGTGCTTCCTTGTTACATCTTCTGGGCTAAATTCTATTATACCTTTAACCTTAATAAGCATATTGTAAATATACGAAATTTAGAGGAATTAGGTGAAATTATATATACCTTATGAAAAAAAAGGAAGATATAAAAATAATAAGAGAAAGATTTATTTCAATTTATTGTAAAAAAAAGGGCTGGGATCAAAACAATTTGTCACCCAGCCAACTTATTGAAATTGTTCAAAAAAAAGAATTTAAAAGTTAAATTATAAATCCTGTGAATCCATTCCACATATTTGAATCTAAGTTTGGATTCTCCCAATCATCATTTTCTTCTTTTTCTTTCTCTTTTATATCATATTTTAAATGTGCTATTGGTATTTCTTTGAAAGATGGTATAAACATCATCAAGTCACCTCGACTTCCCAAATAGGTTTTACCAATCTCAGCTTCATCTTCTGTCCAACATGTCACTCCATTCCATTCAATATCAGATACTTTCCTATTTTGCTTTTTAAGCATATCTATAATCAATAATTTTTCATGATTTATCCATGTTTGTGATATATATGCTTTCCTTTTTGAATTAGTTTCTTTATCTAAAACATATGTATATAAATTTTCTGAATATTCAGAGTATAAAGAAGATCGGTAATATGATTTGGAATCTTCTTTATATGATTGGCCCGCCATTTTTCCAACCGGATCGTAAAGATCAAATTCTTCATAATTATCCTTCCAATACTTCCAATTATAGTCTGCTTTTGGATCCCTAACGATCGGTAATGATTCCCAATCTATTGATACAACAGATTTGCATAGCTTATATAAGTGGTCTATATCTTGTTTTTCCCGAAATGTATGTTCATCATAATATCCGACCGATATATTAGTGCATTCGGATATAAGACTCATGAATTGAGCTGAATCGGTTAGAATTCCAGTATTATCAGGCACCATAGCTAATCCGAAACCAGTACTATTCAATTTAGAACATAAATCTTTAGCAAATTCATCAGAACAACACCTGCCATAAAATTGGTCAGTTATGACTGAATTTGTTCCTTTTCTATCAAAAGAAACAACCTTTTTAATATTTTTTAGTTCATCTGGATATCCTATCCCCTTTTCGAATCCATCAGCCAGATCGGATGACCCTATACAGCCGACTTCTTCTCCTGTAAAGAAATAATATAATCCTGGAATATTTTTTTCTATCATATAAAGAATAACAATCATACCAGCTTTATCATCAGCTCCCAGGATTGTTGTCCCATCCGTCATTATATAATTATCATAAAAGTCATGTGTAACCTTACTTGATTTTCCACAAGATGTGTCTAAATGACATGTGAACATAGTACTGTAATTATCCCCAACTGAGATATAATAATTTCCAAATCCATCTTTTTTATAATTTGTTGGTAGATATGACTCTAATCGATGCTCGGTTCCATAGGGATACGTGGATCTAGTTAATTGTAGAAACTTTCTTCTAATCTTCATTCTCACTATTTTAGATATACAAATATATGAAATATATAGATAATATCCAAATATTATATTTAACTAAAACAAATAATTTAAAATCGAATATAAATTAAAAATAATTTAAAAAATGCGTATAACTTACGTTATAGGGTATCGTCATAAAATAGATAGAATAATAAATTTAAGGAAGGTTCTAGAGTGGTTATCGGGATTTAGTAATATGGATATCATACTAGTTGAACAAGATACACATTCTAAAATTTCACATTTTAATTTACCGGCTAATCATATTTTCATTAAAAGTGATAGACCATATAATAGATCTTGGGCATTTAATGTCGCCTTAAAAAGAACTTCAAATCCAATTATAGTTTTTGGAGATAGTGACTTAATAATGGATCCAGAAGAATTTGTTAAATCTATTAATGAGCTCAATAATTATGATGTGGTTAGTCCATATTCTTCTGTTCTAGATCTGACGGCTGAGGAAAGTAATTATCCATTTAATATGTTACCAAAAATATCTAGACCTGGAAGAGGAGAAACCGATAATCAAAAGATTAATCTTTGTGGAGGTATTGTTATGTTCAGGACAGATGCGGCTAATAGAATTTCGGGATGGAACGAGGATTTTGTTGGATGGGGAGGAGAAGATAATTTTCAGACATTTAAAGTTCAAAAATTAGGATTGACTTGGAGGGAAATGCCATTTAAATGTTTTCATTTTTGGCACCAAAGAGAGAAATCTGATATGGTATTTTATGAAAGAACAATGCAGATACTTCAACAATTAGCCACATTGGATAAGGATAAAATACAAAGTCATGTAAATGCTACGGCTGGTAAAATAGGAATGAAGAATAAATATGCTTAACTAAAATAAAAAATAAAAAATGAAAAAAAATTACACACATGTTGCAATTCTCCTTGATAGATCGGGGTCTATGCAATCAATTAAATCGGATGTTATTGGGGGATTCAATCAATTAATTGAAGATCAAAAGAAAATACCGGGAGAGTTGACGGTCTCCTTAATACAATTTGATGAAAATCTTGGATTGCAGTATGATGTAATCAATGATTTTTCTCCTATTAGCGAAGTACAGCTATTAAATGAGTCGAATTATATACCAAGAGGTATGACTCCATTAAATGATTCTTTGGCTAAGCTAATAAATGAAACCGGATCTAAACTTGCTTCATGGAGTGAGTCTGATAGACCTGAAAAAGTTTTAATTGTTTCCATCACGGACGGACTTGAGAATAAATCAAAAGAGCATACAAAATCATCAATTAAAGAATTAATATCTCACCAGGAGGGAATATATAAATGGCAATTTATGTACATTGGAGCAAATCAGGATGCATTTGCAGAAGGTAGTGACAGAGGAATTAAGGCAAGCTATAAATTTGATGCTAATTCGATGGGTACTAAAAAAATGAGTAAAGTAATGAGTTCAACATTAGCTTCTTATAGAAGCTCAACTAGTGATTCATTTGATTTGGCTCAAACATTAGCCGAAGAGTCATTGAAAGCAGATAGGGAAGAATTGGAAAACAAATAACTTAAAATTATCCTGTACAAACTCTTAATTTATTATATTTTATTAAGAGTTTGTACATTTTTTCATATTCAATATCAATGTCGTTGATTTCTTTTTCTATCCATTTATCATTATTAAAAAATTCAACAATCATTCCTTTTTTTAATTGAGACTTATTATTTATTATTTGATATCTTTTTTGGTCTAAAAAAGAAAACGATAATCCGTCATATAAGTATTTTTTCACATTGGATTCTGATTCATAAATTACTATATCTAATAATTTTTCAGATCCATCATTTAATAATTTTTTGGCTATACTTTCACCCTTATATTTTATAATTATATAATCTTGACTTAGCTCCTCTATCAGATATATAGCATCTTTTCTAATTAAATCATTGTTTTCTTTTATAGCTATGAAAGAATTTTTATAAACATTATTATAATATTCTTTAATAGGAATCACTACATAATTTTTAGAATATAAAATATTACACAATTTGGTGCACAGGAATTTGTTTTCTTCTAAATTTTCTGAATTTTCGGGAGAAACTAGAATATAAGATAAATTTATATCTGATAAATTAAACATAAAGTATATATTAGATATTAAAAATTAAACTCTTCTTTGAGCATTTTATTAAATATTATTTCAACTATATCTTTATATTTTATAGAGCAAATTATACTATCATGAACTGTTACAATTTTAATTTCGGGGTATATATCCATTAGCTTCTTAATTATTTTATTAAATATCAAATTAGACTCGGATCGCTGTAAATTATAAGCTAGTATTCTATAATCACCCATTTCCCTTTTATATGATTTTATAAATAAATAAATGGTAGGAAACACACTTTTAAATATTTCATCTGACTTACTTTTATAATTCTTACCGAAGAAAACCCTATATACAACTTCTTTTATTCTTTTTTTATCTAACTGGCAATTTGATTTTTCAATTAGGTATTGATAAAAGTTTCCACTTAAAGTAAGTGATTTAAATAAATCTTTTTCTTTGTCATCAACAATAAATATATCATTCTCACATATTAATTTATATAAAAAGAGTGGCTGGCTATTATTTATATCCTTTTCAAATGTTTCTTCACCGTTTATTAGTAAACAATTTTTCCTTATATAAGATTTTAAAATTGTAAAATTTGTATGTAGTCTACCATATGAATCAAAGTGGTAAAAAATGTGATTATCCTTTATGCACTCAACGCTGTATTTATTTTTATTATAGATATCAATATTTTGATTAGTGCTGTCTAGGTAAAATATTGATTTTTGAAAATCAATATTTACCGAAAAAAGGTCCTCTATTAATTTATTCTTCACATCTGGTAAAATGTGGTCTTTATCATTATCTATAAATAATTTTGATTTTTTTAATAAAAACTTGTCATAATTTTTATACCTTTTAATTTCACTTTTTAAAATATCTTCATTCAATTTATAAATTCTTGAATTTTTTCCTTTCAAATGTTTTTTGATCATTGATATAATATTACAAGATACAAGATAATTTATATAATAGTTATATTTAAATCCATATTTTTCCTTTAATATCAAAGATGATAAATTAAATGAATTTTCTTTTTTGAAATAATATCTTAAAATTAAATTATGTACTATATCAATTAAATATGCGGATTTTAGATTTGAATTCTGATATTTAATATATTTCAATTTAGATATTGAATCGAGAACATTTGGTAAAAATTGAAGGATGTATTTATTTTGATTCGATTTGGAAAATTTATCTTTAACTTCTATAACTTGGTTCATAGAAGTTATATGTAATTATACATTACTTTGTTTTATTTATTTAATTATATTGAATGGTCACTTTTTTTTGATATATCAGATTTATCCTCTTTCCCCTTTTTCTTTTTTGAGCTATCACCTTTTTCTATTTCATCCCAAACTGATGGATATACCTGATCCTCGCTATCAGTATCATATTTTATGTCAAAAAAATCACTGAAATCTAGTAATCCTTTTTTTACTAAATCGGTCTCACTTTTTTTATTTAAATATTGATCTATACTTTTATTTATAAAATCGACAAATAGATTAAATATCGTTATTGTATTTTCTGTAAAAACACCGATCGGTTTTTTTCTTTTTTTATTGAAGGATCCTAATATAACTTTAAATATATATTCCAATTTTCGATTTTCTTCCATATACTGCCTTGTTAATTTATTATTAATTAGTTCAGTGTTAATTCGAAATTTTTCTTTATCAAAGAATTCGGGTACAGTAAATTCGAAATTTAATAAATCTTCTTTAACCTCAGATACATACATATTAAATAGTTTACACATTAGGTATATGTAAATTTCTTCTTTTTTTTCACCCTTAAATTTGATGGAATTAAATTTAACTGATTGACAAAAGTTAAGAAAATTAACTAATATTAAGCTATACACCTCAACAAATTCCGTTGAATTTGAATTACTTATTCTTTGGTATAATGGGTTTAAAAGCTCAAATGACAATTCATTAACCTCTTCTTTTTTACCATCAAAAGTAAATTGAATTATTAATTTTTCAATATTTTTTTGAAAATCATTATCCATTAGAAATGAATTGTTTAGTTGAGGATTTAATATTTTATAAAAGAAGAAAGCAAAGGATTTATCCCCGAAAACGTATTCTAAATCTGATTCAGATGTATTTAAAAAATATTTAATGGCTTCAGCGGCTTTTTCACTTAAAATTCCTTTAAATATTACTGGTATTGAATCAACATTAAATAATCTAGAATATTCTTCTATTTCATCGATTGTATATGAATACTTTCCATTTTTAATTATTGATATTAATACAAGATGATTTTTTGGAATCCTATGGTATTGTATGTTTGCTGGCTGATTATCTGGAAAATATTCAAAAACAAAAAACCAATTTTTATTTAGAAGTCCTTTAACTCTATTATCAATTGAATTAAAGTAATTAATTGCATGGTTATAATAATTTTGCATAGCTAAGTCAACCATATTAATTGGATCTGATGTAATGGATCTAGATCTTATTGAAAAATTATCACCCTCCCAATTAACAAAAATTTTTGATCCTTGTATATCCTCATAGACAACAATTTCATTATTAAATAGTTCACTTAATAATTGTTCATCTGTCATATCATTTAATTTTACTAATTTTCCCATATTGATTATATATTAAATTTTTCCATCTTGTTTAATTTAATATATAACTAATGAAAAAAGTAAAAAAATTTAATGAGTTATCTGATGATATAAGAGATAAAGAGTTTAGCGACTATATACAAAAGGCATCAGGCGAATTTCAAATTGAGGAGATATTAGATATATTTCTAGATCCAAAAGATATCCCAGTTAAGGAAGGAGCTATTGGTATCAATACAGATTTATCTGTAAAAGAGGTTAAGAGAGGCGATTATGTTTGGATAACAGCATTATTGAGAAAACAAGGGCATAGCTTTACATCTCCATCCGTACAAGGTGTTATTAAATTAAGAGTCGTTGATATATTCTATGGACTACAATATTTAAATAAAGTTATAAATAGATGAGATATTTAAAAGTTTTTGAAAATTTCGACTTAGGATTTAGTGAGATTTCTTTCGGATCTAGAGGACCTGTTAGTAAAGGTGTTGAAAAATTTACAAATAATAATAGTGAAGAATTTACTGATTTAGAAATTAAACAAATAAAAATTTTTTTAAAAAAATATGAAATTGATGAGACTAATTTAAAAATTATTCCTGGATCAGGTGGAAGTATAGCAGTGTTGGTGCCATATAAAGATACAATGTGTGAAAAGTCTATATTAGTAGAAAAATTTAAAGATGAGTGGTTTTTAGTAACAGACTATCCATTCTTTTATGAATGCGATCAAATATATGGGGTTATTAATTTTTTTAAAAAAGTATTATCAAAAAAAATAAAAGAATCCTTTAGAGATGATTCGGGATTTGATCTAGATAAATCGTTAGAAATAGATAATTATTGGAAAGGATATCTTAATAAAATGAAAGCTGATCAAGATAAGCTAAAAAAGGAATTAGAAGAGGACACACATTATTTTAATTTAGTTGAGGAAGATGATTTAGATTATCTTTTTGATAAAATAGTTGACTTTGAGGATGGTGAAATTGAAAAAATAAAAGTATTATTTACAGATAAATACCTTGTGAGAGAAGGAAAGTGGAAAAAATATAATGGTAATAATGCTGTTTCTTTTATGGAAGCAATTAGGTCAAATTTTTGTCTAATTAGGATATGGAAATTGGAGGATGAGTGGTATTTAGTATCAACAAGCGATGTTGATAATAGAGGAGGGGTGTTTAATAAATGCGATCAATTTGATGGATTAAAGAGACTATTGGATAAAACATTAATAAAATAATAATGAAATATTTAAAAGGATATCACGAATCAATTATAAATGGTGAATCAAAATTAAAATCACAGATAATTCCTTTGATTGAATCAAGAAAGTTAGGTCCGAATTTTAAAAAAATTATAATAGATGATTTTGTCGTTTACCAAGGAAGAGATGCTAAATCTAATGATTATATAACTTTAGAGATTGCTAGTGACGATGATTATTGGTTTCACGCTAAGGGTTATCCAGGGAGTCATGTGGTACTTAAAATTAAGGATAAATTACCCACTCAAGAAACAATTAGAAAGGTAGCTAAAATTGCTGCTGATAATTGTAAATGTCCAGAAAGTAAAGTAAAAGTTGTATATTGCAAAAAAAAATTTGTGAAAAAGAAAAGTGGTATGAATCCAGGTCAAGTAAGTGTCGATACGTTAAATTCATATGAAATAATCGTTGAAAAAAATTAATATATACTAGATGGCAACAGGTGTTTATTTAACAAAAGGAGTGTCGGATATTTTTGATTCGATGGAGAAAATGGGGATAAAGAAGGTTAATAGGATCATTGGTGATTTAAGGGGATTGATGGCTAATGGATCAGCTGGATTTACCTCAATGATAGATTTGAATAAGGAAAAAGTGGCACCAAATGTGCTTAAAATCATTTTTGATAAAAAATATACCGATAAGGATTTAGAAGATTTTGTAAAAGTTTTTAAAAATATAGAAGGAAAAGACACAATGGGATTAAATAAGAAACAAATAGATAAAGAGCAATTACCAATTAAATTTACAGATGATTTTTGGGTAATGCTGGATAGAATCGATAACGAGGTAGCATGGTCACTTATTGGGTTAGATCAGAGCTCAGAAGTAAAGAATAAGCTTGGAATAGATAAATTAGATACCTCTGATAAAGACTTTTATTTTGATATATATTTTGAGAATGGTAAAAAAAGACCAATTAAAATTATTGAATTTATCAATACTTATTTACCGCAGAAATTTACAAGAGGTCAAATATATGATTTTACCAAGGAATATAATAAGATCAAAAATGAAGTAGCTAATAATATACAGCCCGAGAATACAATTAAGGTTCCGGAATTTAAATTTAATCCTAAAGATGTTAGGTCAACCTTTTTATCACTTGTAACTGAAACATATCCATATGGTACCGAAGATGAGGTTACTAAATATTTACCAGAATTAAATACCGATAAATTTGGAAATTACTATAAAATAATAGGCGATTCTGATACAATGTTTACATCACATTTAGATACTGCATCTAGGGATAAAGAATCCATATCGCTTATATCTATGGAAAAAAATGGGCAAGAATTAATAATGTCAGATGGGACAACGATTCTTGGGGCAGATGATAAAGCTGGTGTTACTGTTATGTTATATATGATGGCTCATAATGTACCAGGAATATACTATTTCTTTTTGGGTGAAGAAAGAGGAGGAATTGGTTCCGGTAAAGTAGCTGATGCTTTTCACACATTTTCTTTTTTGAAGGGGATCAAGAAAGTAATATCCTTCGATAGGAGGAATTATTATTCAGTTATAACTGAGCAGGCAGGATCTGAATGTTGTTCTGATGCTTTTGGTGAATCACTTTGTAAAGAATTAAATAAAAGTGGTATGAAACTAGGATTAGACCCAACAGG
>ENA-UOYA01003643-UOYA01003643.1-activated-sludge-metagenome-genome-assembly--contig:-NODE-3643-length-13590-cov-6.171777_pt1 | contig 13590 bp, 14 predicted proteins | sample MGYA00238163_ERZ764804 | MGnify/ENA primary metagenome ERZ764804 (study PRJEB28919, sample SAMN05720223) | activated sludge metagenome | isolation source: Anaerobic digester | place: Hong Kong...
TATATTCTATCGATGGGCTACCGCCAGAACGAGAAACCTTTTTCGGGCATTGGGTACAGGGAGATACTCGCCTGTATTAACGGTTTAATTACCTATGAAGATATGGTAAAAGAAATAAAAAAGCGCACGAGAAACTATGCAAAAAGGCAATTTACATGGTTTACAAAAGAGAAGGATATAAACTGGCATACGTATCCTGAAGAAATGGACGCAATCTTTTCTTTGGTGTCAGGATTTTTGAAATAATGGAGTTAAAACGTATAATAGAGGCAATCCTTTTTGTATCTCCAAGACCTGTAACCTTGAGGGGACTTTTTAAAAAGATTGAGGGGTGTTCGATCAAAGATGTTGAAAATGCCCTAAATGAACTGACAAAGGAATATAATTATTCTGATAGGGCAATCGAGGTCGTTCAGGTTTCTGGCGGCTTTCAGATGAGAACGAGGATTGAATTTAAAGATTGGATCAAGCGGTTTGTAAGGGAAAAGGATGTGGAGCTTACCAAGTCAGTTCTCGAAACGCTTGCGACGATTGCCTACAAGCAGCCGGTAACAAAAAAGGAGGTGGATGCAATAAGAGGTGTTGATTCATCCCGTGCGATAAAACATCTGTTGAATAAAAGATTGATCGAGATTGCCGGTAGAGACGGTGATATAGGAAAGGCAATAACATTCAGGACGACGGGAAGGTTTTTGGAGGTATACGGACTAAATAGTATTGAAGATTTGCCAACTTTAAGAGAGTTGGAATCAATTTAGAAGGAGGGTTTATGGATATATCTGAGCTTCTCATTTTTATGGTAGAAAACAAGGGGTCTGACCTGCATGTCAGCTCTGGTGAAGTGCCGATGGTGAGGATACACGGCGAAATGAGGAAGATTGAAGTTCCTCCGCTTGAAAAGGATGAAGTGCACAATATGGTGTATGAGATCTTGAACGACCAGCAGAGGAAGACCTTTGAAGAATTTCTCGAACTAGATTTTTCATTTGCCCTCGGTGATATTGCCAGATTCAGGGTAAATTGTTTTAAGCAGCAAAGAGGAGATGCCGCTGTATTCAGGACAATCCCAACGAAGATACCAACCTTTGAGGAGCTCAACCTCCCAAAGGTTTTTAGGGATATTGCGGGGCTGGAAAAAGGGCTTGTTCTTGTTACAGGTCCAACAGGAAGCGGAAAATCAACGACTCTTGCGGCTATTATTGATTTGATAAATAGCGAAGAGATGGGTCATATATTAACGATAGAAGACCCCATAGAGTTTGTCCACAAATCAAAAAAATGCTTAGTAAATCAGAGGGAATTGGGACCTCACACAAAGAGTTTTGCCAATGCATTGCGAAGTGCGCTCCGTGAAGACCCTGATATTATACTCGTTGGAGAAATGAGGGATTTGGAGACAATATCCCTTGCCTTAACAGCAGCTGAAACAGGGCATCTTGTTTTTGGTACATTACATACAAGCGGTGCCCCCAAGACTGTGGACAGGGTTATTGACGTTTTCCCTTCTGCCCAGCAGGCACAGGTACGTGCAATGTTTTCAGAGTCTATCCAGGCAGTAGTAACCCAGGCGCTTTTTAAAAGGAAAGACGGTAAAGGCAGGGTGGCAGGCTTCGAGATTATGATCGGAACGCCTGCTGTGCGCAATCTCATAAGGGAGGGGAAAATAGCACAGATACCATCGATAATGCAGACGAGTAAGGGTGTCGGTATGCAGACAATGGAATCGTCCGTGAGCGAACTGCTTGCTAAGAACATAGTTACAAGAGACGAAGTAGCCTTCTGGCTACCACAATCTTCTCAACAGAGGTGAGATATGCCTGAGATATTAGATTATCTAAAGTATATGTGTGAAAAGGGTGCTTCAGATATTTATATAACAAGCGGTATGCCTGCGATGTTTCGTATTCAGGGTTCTACACAACCTTATGATGAACCCCCCTTGACACCGGAAGACACTGAGAGAATTGCAGCGAGTACGATGAACGAAAAACAAAAGAAGATATTTGCAGAAGAGCTTGAAATGAACCTTGCCCTTCATTATCCGGAACTCGGGAGATTCAGGGTCAACATATTCAGGCAAAGGGGATGCGTGGGTTTGGTTATAAGGCAGATCAATACAGTAATCAAAAGCATAGACGAGATGGGGCTTCCGCAGATATTCAAGGATATCATGATGAGCAAGAACGGTTTGGTACTTGTTGTCGGGGCGACAGGTAGTGGCAAATCCACGACATTGGCTTCCATGATCGACCACAGAAATGCAAACCAGCGCGGACATATCATTACCATTGAAGACCCCGTTGAATACGTTCACAATCATAAACTTAGTGTTATTACCCAAAGGGAGGTCGGGTTTGACACACACTCTTTTGCGGCTGCCTTGAAAAATACCCTAAGGCAGGCACCTGATGTAATCCTTATAGGCGAGATAAGGGATACCGAAACCATGGAAGACGCCATTACTTTTGCCGAAACCGGACACCTTGCGCTTGGTACGCTCCACTCGAATAATGCAAACCAGGCGCTCGAAAGGATTCTGAACTTTTTCCCTATAGAACGTCATATGCAGATATACATGCAGTTGTCACTAAATCTGAGGGCGATCATATCCCAGAGACTCATACCGACGGTTGACGGAAAGAGGGTTGCCGCCATTGAAATCTTACTTGACAGCGCAAGGATAAAAGACCTTATCCTGAAGGGTGAAGTAGGCCTTTTAAAGGAGACGATGGCCGCATCTTACAATGAAGGGATGCAGACATTTGACCAGCACATTTTTGACCTTTATAAGGCCGGCATTATAGATTATAACAATGCGATAGCATATGCTGATGCACCAAATGATTTGAGGCTTAGAATAAAGATGGCAGGCATATCGAAAGAGGAGGAAAGCCAGAAGGAACCGGCATTCAAGCTGAAGATAGACGGGAAGTGATGACGTCTAAATGCTAATAGCTAAAAGGACATAGAAGGAAAAAGGCAAAGGACTGTAGGCGAGAAAATGCAGCTGATAGCCGATAGCTCATGGCAAAAGCCTTTTCGATTTTCGACAATGTATGATGAATAAAACAGAGCAGGCGTTAAAACTATTCAAGCAATCATTCAGTTGCTCTCAGTCCGTTTTTTCTGTGTATGCAGAAGAACTCGGGGTAGATAAGGGGACTGCCATGAAAATTGCTGGTGCATTTGGTGGAGGGATGGCGAGGATGGGAGAGACATGCGGTGCTGTAACCGGCGCATTTATGGTAATTGGACTCAAATACGGACAAACGAATGCGGAAGATAAAGCAGCAAAGGAAAAGACATATGATGTTGTTAGACAATTTGTTGAAAGATTCAAGTCTATGCATGGCTCGACCGTATGTAGGGTGTTGACCGGATGTGATATGAATACGAACGAGGGTTTAAATGCATTCAGAGAAAAAAATATCTTTGAAACGCATTGCATGAATTATGTAAAAGATGCGGTAGAGATCCTTGAAGGGCTCATATGAGCATTGATAAACAAACCTTAAGCATCCAAAGAGGTTCAAAGTGAGCAGATTGAAGGAACTAAAAACACCTGTCTTTTGGGCGGAGGGCCATCCCGGCATACTCGACCGGGAAGACTGGAGTATCAGTGTCGGGGGATTATGTAAAAATCCTAAAATATTTACCTGGCAAGAGATTATATCGATGCACAAAACCGTTGTCGATGCACGCCTGACAAGCGTTACGCGTTTCTCTGTAAGTGGAAAATGGGGTGGTATAAAGGTTTCAGATGTACTTGATGCCGTTGAAGCCTCCGATGAAGTAAGGTATGTACGTTTCTGGTCGGTAAAAAATATCTATGATACATCCATTCCTATAGATGTTGCTAAGCGGGAGAAGACAATTCTTGCCTATGAATTTGAAAGTGAGTATCTGGAAGAGGATTATGGTGGTCCGGTAAGGGGTTTCTGTCCGTATCTGTGGGGCTACAAGTCTGCAAAGAGTGTGGTAAAGATCGAACTTATGGACAGATATGTGTCTGGATTCTGGGAGTTGAGGGGTTACCCGGACGATGCATTGATAACAGCAGGCAAAGTACGAGATTTGAATCAGGGCGGAAGGATTCGACCTATACCTGGTGGCGAAGTGATAACCTTTCTTGATGAATGAGAGAATATTGGATGTTATCCGGTTGCTAAATGTGGTATTGAATTACACTGTCTATCTTTTGAAGGAGAATGGGAACATGAAAAAGTTGATAATTTTTGTGGTATTTTTTTGCCTGATAACCGCTGGGATGGGTTATACGAGTGAGTTGAAAAGATATTCGGACATTGAATCGTCGTATCAAATGCAGCCAAAACAAGGAGCACCGGATACGCTGATATTCAAAAAAGAGGGCGTGGATGCTAAAAAATTCGTAAGGTTCATTATTGAACCGGTTGTGATTTATCAGGGTGACGATGCTGATTTTGGAAATGTTTCCAAAAAGGATATTATAGCGGTTGCTGATTTTATGAAAAGTGAGTTTGAAAGGGTTTTAAAGGACAAATATCAGATTGTGGATGTACCAGGTCCTGGCGTATTGCGCATAAAGTTGACTTTGGCAGGAATAGAATTGACAAGGCCCGCATTGGCTGTTGCAACGAGGATTATACCCTTTGGACTCGCCCTGAATCTTGGTAAAAGTGCTGTTGGCATGAGTGGTTCTTTTACAGGTTCAGTGACATGCGCAGGGGAACTTTATGATGCAGAGACGAATACGCTCGTGTTTTCATTTCTTACAAGAAGAAGCCCCAATGCTATGGATGTGACGGCGGTTATTACCGGACTTGATGCCTCGAAAAAGGCTATTACTGAGATAGCGGAAAAGTTTATCGAAGGGGTCGATAAGATACAGGGTGTGGTTAAAAAATAGATTATAAAGGGTTTATGAAAAAGATCGTCGAATGTGTGCCAAATTTCAGTGAAGGAAGAGATGCGTCGAAGGCGGAAAAGATTGCTGAATCCTTTTGCAAAAAAGAAGGGGTAAAGCTATTAAATTACGAGATGGATAAAGACCACAACCGTATGGTAATCACCGCTGTAGGTGAACCTGATGTTTTGGCGAATGCAGTTGTTGATGCGGTGGGGATTGCTATCGAATTAATTGACATGAGATGGCATAAAGGACAGCATCCAAGAATGGGCGCAGTCGATGTAATACCTTTTATTCCGGTTAAAAATATTACAATGGACGATGCAATTCAGCTTTCCAAAAAGGTGGCTAAGACTGTTTGGGAAAGGTATCAACTTCCTGTTTTTCTCTATGAGGCCTCAACCGATAACCCATTGAGAAAAAATTTGGCTGACATCAGGAGGGGACAATTTGAAGGAATGTCAGAAAAGATTAAGCTGCCCGAATGGAAGCCTGATTTCGGTGAAGCGTATATCCACCCCACTGCCGGGGTGGTTGCCATCGGTGCGCGGATGCCTCTTATTGCATTTAATATAAACCTCGATACGGACAACATAATGATTGCTAATAATATAGCAAAGGCGGTTAGGCATTCAAACGGGGGGTTGAGATACTGCAAGGCAATTGGTATCGAGCTGAAAGAACGTAATATTACACAGGTGTCAATGAATTTGACCGATTATACAAGAACGCCGTTATACAGGGTTGTCGAGCTTGTCCGAATAGAGGCTAAAAGGTATGGGGTCAATATTGTTGGTAGTGAGATTGTTGGACTTGTGCCAATGGAGGCATTGGTTGATGCAGCAACATACTATATGGGGCTTGAAAATTTTGGGATCGAGAAGGTGCTCGAATCGCACCTTACTGATTGGGGTCCATAGACTCTAAATCATGTATAAAATGTTCTGTTTCATCGAGGGCTTGCCTTGCCCTATCCCCAGTTGCAATAAATTCAACAGATTCACCCCTGTCTGCCTCCAGATATTTGGGGCAGAGTATCGATTTGACATTCAAATATTCTTTTTTACCAAATAAAACGAAATTATAGTACTTCATCATTTTTTTATGGATGTAAAGTTCGCAATCATATTTTTTTGCTATTTCGGCAATATGAGCTATTTCTATGTCGATAGATTTTTTGCCCTGGATCAGGATTTTAATCTCAATAAACTTATTTTTTTCAAGTGACTCCTTTTCTTCTCTCCAGATAGAGCCGTATTTTTTGACCCATTCTTCAGCCGCCTTTTCGATGCCGATGTCGTATCCCTCTTTTTCCGATTCGATCCATTTATACTTCATGATTTCATCGTTTTGTTCTTGTACGTCCTCAATCTGTTTTGCCGTTAAAAAATCTGCTTCATAGTTGATAAGAAAATCAACAATCGCCTCTTCAAGAGAAACCTCTCTGCCTTCTTTTTGTGAAAGGTAGTACTTATGTGTCTCTATGGTGCAAAGCTCGGAAGGAATTAAATCAATCTCTTTTTTGATCATGTTTGCCGTTATTTTGTTCAATGATATTGAGTTTTATCTTGTGTGTCAATATTTGTCTACTTAAATATAAATTTTTGATAAACCGTTATCCTTGTAAACCATCAGGATTGTTTTCATCTTCTTTCATTATAATCCTGCCGTTGAAGATGCTGCCTTCAGCTATTGAAACCCTTTTTGCTATTATATCGCCTAAAGCAAAGGCCGCAGAAGTAATTTCGGCAAGGCCGCTGGCATGTATATTACCCTCCACCTTGCCGCCTATGGTAATTACATCTGCTGTAATATTGCCTTTTATATACGCATCTTTGCCTACTATCACATGGTCTGCGGTGATGTTTCCTTCAAGAGTGCCGTCCACCCTCAATGTGCCCTTCACATCTACGTTGCCCCTGAACCCTGAATTTGAGCCTATCAGGGATTCAAGTCTGTTATTGTTACTCTTTTTGAACATACATGCCTTCATCCATATATTTCTTTGGATTGACGTAGTTTCCGTTTCTTAAGACGCTGTAATGAAGATGGGCGGTCTGTGCATTGCCGGTTGAGCCTACATATGCTATCGTTTCGCCCTTCTTTACCTTTTGGCCTACTTTTACCAGATTTTTCTTGTTATGGGCATAATACGTTGAAAAACCCATTCCATGTTCGATAACTACGAGATTTCCATTATCGCCTTGCCAGCCTGAAAAGCTGACAATTCCGTCGGCCGTTGCCTTTACAGGGTCTCCAGCGTTTGTTTTTATATCTATACCATAGTGAAATTGTTCTTTTCCTGTGTGAGGATGTATCCTTTTGCCATAATATGATGTGATGCTTCCCCTAACAGGTGAACCCAAGGGTGTTGAACGATAAATATCCTTTTGTTTGTAAAGGTATTCTTTTATTTCACTCACCGTCTCTATCGTTTTTGCAATTTGATTTTTAAGGTTTTCAAAATCTATCGTATCCTGCATCAGTCCGGTGGGGTTGTCTAGATTTTCCAGGACGTCTTTTTTTGATTTAAAGGAAAACAACTTCTTGAGTTCTTTTTCGCTGTTCTTTATCCCGAGCATGGTCCCCTGTAGTTCTGAAAACTGTTGGGAATAATAGGTGAATTTTTGTTTCATCGCGCGATATTCTATGGTTTTAACGGTGCTGGAAAAAACTAATAGTGTGCCTACAATAAAAAATGCGATACAAAACATAATGCCTGCCGATGGAACCTTCAAACTCAGCGGTTTTTTACAGTTGTGTGGTATAAACATGATGGTAACAGGTGTAAATGCCTTTTTAAAAAGTTTTTTTACGATATGGGTAGATAACATATTCCATGTCCTCCCGAATGGGCAATGGGTAACTTCAAACAAACAAAATATTTTGAATGAACCAATATGTTATCAATAATAATGAAAATATACAAGAATTATATTTGATTTTATCTGTTGACAATTTCGTGAAAATGTAGTTAATATTCACGCTTTTGAAATATTTTAAGGAGGTGGTGCCGTTATGCAGTGTGCAACAGTGAAACCAGGAGTAGAGTGTGTATTTATGAAAAAGACAGGATGCTCCTATAATGGTGGTACATGTTATACAGTTGTAGAGAATTGCGAAGGATGTACGAGAATTGTAGTTTTTGAGACAGGAAAATATTGTTCCAGCTTTCCGAACCCGGCTCAGAAATGGCAGAAGGGCGCATGCCCCATGTCAACTCATGTAAAAAAGGTGCAGAAGACGGAAGAGCAGAAGTTAAACCCGCTTAAAGCATCCAAAAGAAGCGCCGGAAAAAAATAAAGCTACCATAATTAAAACTAAGTCGGTTCACTCATATATACGCTAACCAGTGTCTGGGAATGTTGTTTCGAGATGCACATTGATTATAGGTTGGATTGTCATTTATCTGTTTATGACAGTGGATTGTTGCGTTTTTCATTGACTTGGTTTGATGATAAGTGGTAAAAAAGACAAAACAAATTTGGAGGCACCGTTTTGAGGAAAAACAAATCTGCAATAAAAAGAACAAGACAGTCTGAGGAGAGAAGATTAAGAAATTCTCATGTGAAATCAACCATGAAGACCTATATCAAAAGGGTAGTCCAGGCTATCGAAGGCAAAGATAAAGAGCATCTGGGGGAATTGTTTAAAAAAGCCGTGTCTTACATCGATAAAGCCGCCTCAAAAGGGGTTATACATCCGAATAATGCATCCAGAAAGGTCGCCAGATTGTCGAAAAAGGTAAATGTCTTTTCCGATAAGACGACCGCCTAATAATCAATCAGCATAATAGAGCAGAATTTTCTTGCCATACGCCCTGAAAGTCTTTTCAGGGCGTCTCTTTTATTAAAATCTTCAGCGTTTATATCGACGACATTGTACGTTTCGTTATCTGAAAAGCTCCAACTTCTCAATAGCGTACCGTTATTCCTGAAAATGGCAACATCTACTGTGGCAAAAATGGTTTTTTCAACTACAAGACCTTGGGCATTCATTGTGGCGGGCAATATTTTGATTTCTGTGATTGTGCCTTCTATATATCCGTCAGGATTACTTACATTTACCTTGAAAAGCCCGCTCAAGACGATTTCACGCGTGAATGAATCTGTTACATACATGGATGCATGTGGTTCAAATGTCTTGTTTTTGAACACCGGAACGCTAAGCGATGATATATCGCCTCCATAGATACCCTTTTCCCTTACCAATTGATAACCGCATGAACACAGCACTATTAAGCTAAAAACCATTAAATATGTTGATTTCGAATGAATTATGTTTTTCATCGGTTTTCAAACCCCGTTTCGAATTTTTTATAAGCAGTCAACAAACAAGCGTTTTTTTCATGTGCACACAACATTCACGAGTTTATCAGGTACGGTGATAACCTTTTTTATCTCTTTACCTTCTATGTGTTTTTTAATCTTGTCGAGGTTGAATACAACCTCTTTTAGTCTTGTTGCATCAATACCCCTTTCGACCTCGCAGGTATCCCTTAATTTACCATTGATCTGAATGGCTATCGTCACCCTTTCTTCCACGATATATCTTTCATCGTATTCAGGCCAAAACAAAGCGAGTTCGTCAGGATTATTCCCGATCGTTTCATACAGTTCCTCTGCAATATGTGGTACAAAGGGGAATAGGAGGGCTATTGTCGTCTCGATCGCTCCTTTTAATAACCCTGCCTCTTCTGTCTGATTTTTTTCGTTTTCAAGGAATTTGTATATCGCATTTACGAGTTCCATAATGCTTGCCACGGCGGTGTTCAAATGAAATCTATCGATGTCTTCTGTTACCTTTTTGATTGTTTTGTGTATCTTGTAAGAAAGCTGCATCGTTTCATCATTTATATTTTTTGGTTTAAGGCTGGTGTTGCTGTCTTTCAATATCTCGATCCGCTCGTTGACCAACCTCCAGACCCTCTGTAGAAATCTGAAAGAGCCTTCGACCCCTTTATCACTCCACTCGAGGTCCTTTTCAGGAGGAGATGCAAATATACAGCACAGCCTTGTAGTATCTGCCCCATATTTTTCTATGAGATAATCGGGGTCTACAATGTTTCCCTTGGATTTACTCATTTTTGCACCATCCTTGATAACCATGCCTTGAGTGAGGAGGTTTAAAAAGGGTTCCCTTTCTTTTACAAATCCTAATTCGTTTAATACCCTGTTGAAAAACCTCGAATATAAAAGATGGAGGACTGCATGTTCAACTCCGCCGATATACTGATCAACAGGCATCCAATAATTGACCTTTTCTTTATCGAGGGCACCATCTTTATATGCCGGACATGTATATTTAAGGAAGTACCAGGAAGATTCCACAAAGGTATCCATGGTATCCGTTTCTCGTTTTGCCTTACTCTTGCAATTGGGACATGTTGTTTCAAAAAATTCTGGGTATTCTGCAAGAGGTGATTTTCCAACCATCTTGATTTCGAGATTCAGCGGCAGCACAACCGGCAGCTGGTCGTAAGGAACGGGCACAACACCACATTTTTCACAATAAATAATAGGGATTGGTGTTCCCCAGTATCGCTGTCTCGAGATACCCCAGTCTCTCAAGCGATAATTGACCTTCCCTTTGCCAAGTTCCTTTTCTTCGAGATAACGTATGATTGTAGGGATCGCCTCTCTGTTATGCATACCGTTGAAGTGGGCAGAGTTTACCATTTTTCCATCACCTTCATATGCCCCCTGCATTGTTTCGGCTGATAGGTTTTTGTCTTCGGGCATAATTGTGATAATGACGGGGAGCCCGTATTCCTTCGCAAACTCAAAGTCCCTCTGGTCGTGTGCTGGAACAGACATGATTGCTCCTGTACCGTATTCCATCAATACAAAGTTTCCGATATATATAGGTATTTTCGCGCCATTCAATGGGTTTATTGCGTATTTGCCGGTAAAGACACCTTCTTTTTTTGTACTTATTTCAGCCCTGAAGCTTCTGTCCTGTTTTTTTACCTTTTCTATAAACGCATGGGCATCCTTTTCATAGGGGGTTCCTATCGGAAGCGAATAGGATAGGGGGTGTTCCGGTGCGATTACCATGAATGTGACACCGTAAAGCGTATCGGGCCTTGTTGTGAAAATAGTGAACGGCGAACCATCCTCAAGATTGAAGTCTACCTCAACCCCATAGCTCTTTCCAATCCAGTTTTTCTGCATACTGAGAACCCTTTCAGGCCACCCTGGAAGTTTGTCGCAATATTCGTATAGTTCGTCAGCGTATTTGGTGATGGCAAAAAACCACTGTGTAAGCTCCTTTTGTATAACCTCTTCACCGCATCTCCAGCAAAGACCACCCTCGACCTGTTCATTGGCGAGAACGGTTTGACATTTTATGCAGTAATTAACCGGGGAACTCTTTCTGTATACGAGGTTTTTTTCAAACATCTTGAGGAACATCCATTGTTCCCACTTGTAGTATTCTACGTCACAGGTTGCAATCTCTCTTTCCCAGTCGTAACTAAATCCAAGCCTTTTAAGCTGTTTTCTCATATATGAAATGTTGTCGTATGTCCAAGCAGCTGGATGTATACCCCTTTCTATTGCTGCGTTTTCTGCAGGCATCCCAAAGGCATCCCACCCCATAGGATGCAGCACATTAAAGCCCCTCATTCTTTTGTATCGGGCAATTACGTCGCCTATGGAATAGTTTCTCACGTGTCCCATGTGTATTTTACCCGATGGATAGGGGAACATCTCAAGGAGATAGTATTTTTCTTTTGTGTTGTCTTCTGTTACACGAAATAACCTGTTTTTTTCCCATAATTCCTGCCTTTTTTCTTCTATTGCGTGTGGTTCATAGTAGTTCATTTCAATATCTCCGATTTAGAGAATTTAGACATTCGATATTCTGCAATTCTATTGATTCATCAATGCCCTGATGCGTAGCCTAAGTGCATTGAGCCTTATGAAACCTCCTGCATCTTTTTGCTGATAAACATCATCCTTGTCAAATGTCGCAAAATTTTTCATATAAAGTGATTTTTCAGATTTTCTACCCACAACAATACAGTTGCCCTTGTAGAGTTTCAGCCTGACAGTGCCAGATACCCCTGCCTGTGCTTCATCTGTGAATGCCTTTAGGACTTTCATCTCCGGTGAATACCAGAAGCCATAGTAAATAAGCTCTGCAACCTTGGGGATAAGGCTGTCTCTCAAATGCATTACCTCTCTGTCCATTGTGATAGACTCCATTGCCCTGTGGGCGACATGGAGAATCGTGCAGCCTGGGGTTTCGTAAACGCCCCTTGATTTCATGCCCACGAACCTGTTTTCTACAATGTCAACACGGCCTATCCCGTTTTCACCGCCTAATTTATTTAGATACTTTATGATGTTGTAAGGTGTCATCTCTTTTCCGTCAATGGCGTATGGTGTTCCGTCCCTGAAGGATATCTCAATATAGCTTGGTTTGTCAGGTGCCCTTTCGGGTGAGACAGTGGTGAGGAACATGTTTTCATCCGGTTCGTTCCATGTATCTTCGAGTATGCCCCCCTCATAGCTTATGTGCATGAGGTTTCTGTCCATACTGTATGGTTTTTCTTTACTGACAGGCACATCGATGTTGTGTTTTTGTGCATAATCGATCAGTTCTTCCCTTGACGAAAAATCCCATTCCCTCCATGGAGCTATCACTTTTATATTTGGCTCGAGCGCATAGTAGGTCAGTTCGAATCTTACCTGGTCGTTTCCTTTACCCGTTGCGCCGTGAGAAACAGCGTCAGCGCCTTCGATTCTTGCAATTTCGACCTGTCGTTTTGCAATGAGAGGCCTTGCAATAGAGGTGCCGAGCAGATAATTTCCTTCATAAATTGCATTCGATTTTATAGCGAAGAATACAAAATCCTTTGCAAACTCTTCTTTTAAATCTTCGATATAGATCTTGGATGCACCTGTTTTGATAGCCTTTTCTTCAAGTCCTGTCAATTCTTCTTCCTGGCCAACATCCGCAGCAAACGCTATTACCTCACAATTGTATTTCTCCCTCAGCCATTTCACGATTATGGAGGTATCGAGACCTCCGGAATAAGCGAGAACCACCTTTTTTATATCTTTCATTTAAATACCTCCATTTTTAAAGATTCGAATGTATTGGGTTTGAGGATTAAAGTGTTATGTTTAGCCACTTGATCCCTTCCTTTTTTTATTTATATGTTTAGGCTAATAGCCACTCCAAAAGCGCCTTTTGAACATGCAATCTGTTTTCTGCCTGTGTAAAGATGACATCTTGGTATTTCTCAAAAACACTGTCCGTAATCTCCTGATTTCGATACGCTGGGAGGCAATGCATTACTATTACGTCTTTGTTTGCCTTTTTAAGAAGGTTATCATCTATTTTATAAGATGCAAACGCTATTTTCCTTTCCTTTTTTTCCTTTTCCTGCCCCATGCTTACCCATACGTCAGTATTTATCACATCGGCACTGTTTACAACTGTATACAGGTCGTTGTCAATGACAAATCTTTTGTTTTTTTCGGCCATTTTCAAAAGCATTTCGAGGGGTCTGTAATTGTTTGGTGTTGCCATAGCAAAATTAAGGTCAAAGAGAATGGATGCTTCTATCCATGAATTTGCAACATTATTCCCATCACCTATATAGATGATCTTCGGGTTTTCGAGACTACCTTTAAATTCAGTGATCGTATATAAATCTGAAAGAATCTGACAGGGATGATAAATGTCGCTGA
>ENA-UOYA01003646-UOYA01003646.1-activated-sludge-metagenome-genome-assembly--contig:-NODE-3646-length-13574-cov-5.551076_pt1 | contig 13574 bp, 10 predicted proteins | sample MGYA00238163_ERZ764804 | MGnify/ENA primary metagenome ERZ764804 (study PRJEB28919, sample SAMN05720223) | activated sludge metagenome | isolation source: Anaerobic digester | place: Hong Kong...
GGGTCACCGGCATATTTCTGGCAAACAGCTAACATGGCCTGATTAATGGTTCTTGCCCCGCGCGAACCGCCTACCGAAACTAGCGTAAGCTTCTCCGGCGCCAGACCAAAGAACTGTAGCCCTGCTTCTCTGGTCACCTGCAGGATCCCCGGTCTGACCGGCAAGCCGGTAACCTGTAGTTTTTCTTGCGCCCTGGCCGGAAAATATTGCTGCGCGGCGGCAAAAGTGAGTAGGATTCTCTCAACGCGACCGGCTAAAAGACGGTTGGTCAGGCCGGGCAACGCATTCTGTTCATGCAATAAGGTGGGAATCCCCAGGCGTGAAGCAGCCCAAACCACCGGCAGACAAACATAACCTCCTGTCCCAATGACCAACTGCGGTGAAAAACGACGGATGATTTTTTGGACAGCGCCGAATGCTCTGAGGGCTTTCCAACCGGCCTTGACGGCCTGCAGAGAAACTTTTCTTTGCCAGCCCTCAACATCAATCAGGGTCAACGGAAAACCAGCCTCCGGCACGATTTTATTTTCCAACCCTTCCTTTGTCCCAATATAAAGGATTTCCGCCCCGGGCCATTCCTGCCTGATGGCCTGCCCAATGGCTACCGCGGGGTAAATATGCCCCCCTGTGCCACCTCCGGTCAAAATCACCCGGAGCCCTTTCTGATTATTGTTTTCCACTTTATTCTCCACCTTGTTTTCCACCTTGCCTATGTATTCCGGGTATATCGTGAGATATTTAACAAAACGCCAATCCCCATCATGGAGATGAGCAGAGAAGAACCGCCATAACTGATAAACGGAAGCGAAATGCCGGTGATGGGTATTAAGCCCGAAACTACGCCCATATTCATAAAGGCCTGTAAAACAATCATCGTCGTGATGCCCACCGCCAACAAACAGCCAAAGGGATCAGGACAGGTCAAGGCGATCCGGTAACCCCGCCAGGCCAGGATGAAGAAGAGGACAACAACCAGAGATGCCCCCAGAAAACCTAACTCTTCCCCTAGTATAGCAAAAATAAAGTCAGTATTCTGCTCCGGCAGGTAATCCAGTTTTTGCCTGCTATTGCCCAGCCCCATGCCAAAAAAGCCGCCCGAGCCTAAGGCGTAGAGGGAATTGATGATCTGATAACCCTTATCACCGGTATCCGCCCACGGATTCCACCAGCCGGTAATCCGGGCCATACGGGTGGGGTCCATCAAAATTGCCACCACGACGGCAGCCACCCCTAAAAGCCCCAGCAACCCCGCATGGGAAAGGCGTAAGCCGGCGGCAAGCAACATGATCCCCACCGTCCCGGCAAGCGCCAGGGTAGTACCCAAATCGGGCTCCAGCATAATGAGACCGGCAACCACCCCTAAAATAACCAGATTAGGGCCTACCCCGGAAATGAGCTTTTTGATATCCGTACCTGGTCTGCTTAAGCGCAGCGCCATTAAAAAGACCATACAAAGCTTCATAAGCTCCGAAGGCTGTAAACCAAAAAATCCTAAATCAATCCACCGTTTTGAGCCTTTGATCGGCTCCGTAAATAAGACGACAACCAGCAAAACTAACCCGGCCGCAAAAGCAAAACCGAGATAAGGCTTCCAGCGGAAGTAGTCAATTTTCATCATAATGAACATTAAGATAAGGCCCAGAAACGCCCAGGTTAACTGTTTGCGCAGATAATAGTAAGGGTCTTTTTCCAACGTATCGTAATAGCTGGCACTAAAGACCATGATTACACCGATGGCTAAGAGCATTAAGGTCACGAAAAAAATCAGTAAATCAGGTCTCCCCTTCTTTTTAAACCGCATCCTATTATCACCTCAATAAAACCGACTTCCCAGCCACATTCATCCACACTACTCATTTCACCAGTTGACGCACCAGCTCTTTGAAGACCTGGCCACGCTGCTCGAAATTGGCAAACATATCAAAGCTGGCACATGCCGGTGATAACAGCACAATATCACCTTCCCTGGCCAGTCTGCTGGCCTTCTCCACGGCATCAGCAAAGCTGTCGGCAAAATGAATATGGGTATACCCTACTTTCTTGACCGCCTCATTGATTACCGGCGCCGCTTCCCCGACCAGGACAAGCTCTTTGACCCGCTCCTTGATTTTCTCGGCAAAGGGCCCTAAATCACTGCCCTTGTGTCTTCCGCCGGCAATGAGGACAATCGGCGCAGTAAAAGCTTCCAGCGCCTTAATGGCCGCATCAGGGTTCGTTCCTTTCGAGTCATTAATGTAGGTCACCCCTTGATAAGTCAAAACTGGCTCCAGGCGGTGCTCCACAGGCTGAAAAGTACGCAGGCTGTGGACCAGGCTTTCCTTGTCAACGCCCATCACCCAACCAGCGGCAGCCGCGGCCAGCGCGTTTTCCACATTGTGCCCGCCTTTAATCTGCAACTCCTCGATTGGCACGAGGCGCATCGTTTGACCAGAATCTCTGGCCACAAGCCAGCCGTCTTCCACATAAAAGCCCTTTTCTAGCTTATGTTTACGGCTGAAAAATAGAACGTTCGTCCGAGCACGGGCAGCTAATTTGGCCGTTTCCTCGTCATCTTTATTCAAAATTAAATAATCCTCGGCCGTTTGGTTGGCAAAGATTTTGGCTTTCGCGTCAATATAGCCCTCCATGGTATGATGACGGTCCAGATGATCAGGCGTAATGTTGAGAATCAACGAAACCCGCGGGTGAAACGTCTCCGTTGCCGCCAGTTGAAAACTGGAGACCTCCAGCACCGCTATATCCTCTGATCCAAATTCCTCTGCTTTACCGACAAACGGCACGCCGATATTGCCGCCGATAAAAGTCTTGCGTCCTGCATCACAAAAGATTTTCCCAATCAGGCTGGTGGTCGTCGTTTTCCCATTAGTACCCGTCACTGCCACAAGCGCTGCTTTCGTCAAACGGGAAGCCAGCTCCAGTTCGCCCCAAACCGGTATCCCCGCTTTTTCAGCCTCAATTAACGGTGGCGCCTCAAAAGGCACACCCGGACTGACGATCACAAAATCCGGTCTCATATGCGCAACCGGGGCATGCCGCCCCAGAATCAGTTCGACCCCCAGCTTTTCCAGTAACGATAATTGCTCCTCCGCTATCTCTGCCCTCTGCTTAAGGTCATTTAAGCTAACCTGCGCGCCCCGTTGGGCTAAGTATTGAGCCGCCGCCAGGCCGCTCCTGGCCGCGCCAATCACCAGCGCCCTTTTTCCGGTAATCTCCATTTGCAAATTACCTCCCCATTAATTACTGCCCCCGCCGGGTTATAACACAATCAGCACCGTGAGGATGGCAAAAAATGCGGCCGCCACCCAGAAGAAAAAAACTACCTTCTGCTCCTTCCACCCCAATAACTCAAAATGATGGTGCAGGGGAGCCATTAGAAAAAGCCGTTTTCCGCCCGTCAGCCGAAAATAACCCACCTGCAAAATAACAGAAAGGGTATCTATCACATAAACCGCTCCCAATAAAGGTAAAAGCAGCTCCATTTTCATCACTACGGCCAGGGCACCTACCGCGCCACCCAAAGCCAAAGACCCGGTATCACCCATAAAAAGGCGGGCCGGATGCAGATTAAAAAAGAGAAAGCCCAGGCAACTGCCTAGTAAGGCCGCACAAAACAAGCGGAGATCAGTTAACCCCCAGGCATTAGCCAGCAAGAGAAAAACTAAAGCCGTAAATACCATTACGCCTGCGGCCAAACCGTCCAGGCCATCGGTAAGATTAATGGCATTGACCGTGCCCACAAGCACGAAAATTGCAAAAGGCAGATAAAGCCAGCCCAGATCAAGATGAAAGGCCGTCCCGGGGAAGATAATCCCCGTCCCCCGGCCCAGATACGTCACCGCCACATACGCAAAAACCCCGGCCAGAAGAAGTTGTCCCAGGATTTTTTCCCGTGCCGTTAAACCGAGGGAACGTTTCATGACAATTTTGATAAAATCATCGAAAAAACCGATTAAACCGAAGCCAAAAGTAACCAGCAGTAAAACCAAAAGGCGCGAAGAGAGCTCTTCGCTAAAGATAAAACACACTGAGAGGCCCAGGAAAAACATGATCCCTCCCATGGTTGGTGTTCCGGCTTTTTTCAGATGCGCTTTCGGCCCATCGTTACGAATTTGCTGTCCAAATTTTAATTTATGTAAGAACGGGATCAAGACCGGTCCGCTAAATAAGCAAATGGCGATGGCTAAAAATAGCGCCAGATGATAATCCTGCATCCTGGAAAACCTCCTCTGTCTCTAGCCAAAAACAGCTCTGCCCAAAGCCGTCGTCCGCTAACATTGAAGTTACTTCAAAAACTCATATTCACCAGCATATGCCAAAATGCCTTGAATAGCAAGGGTAATTTTCTCCAGCCTTTCTACTTACTTTTATTAAGCTTTCCGGTTTGACGCAAGGCATCAAGCGCCACTTCCCGGTCATCAAAGTGAATTACCTCCGCACCGATAATCTGATAATCTTCATGGCCCTTGCCCGCAATAATGACCACATCCTCCGGTTGTGCTTCCTGAATCGCCTTGAAAATTGCCTCTTTTCGGTCGGCAAGACGGAAATACTGTTTGCCCCCGATGGTTTTTTCCAGTCCCGGCATGATTTCATCAATAATGCTTTCCGGATCCTCCGAACGGGGATTATCGGAGGTAACAATACATACATCCGCTAAACGCCCCGCTATTTCACCCATCAGTGGCCTTTTGGTCCGGTCACGGTCTCCGCCGCAGCCAAAGACAGCAATAACCCGCCCTCTCGCAAAAGTCCTGGCGGTCTTCAGGCAATTTTCCAAGCTGTCCGGCGTGTGGGAATAATCCACAATAACCGTATAATCACCGTTGCCGCCGCTTTGCACATTTTCAAAACGCCCGGGTATCCCCGGCACCTCTTCCAATACAGCAATGATTTGTTCGGCCGGAATTCCTTCCACAAGCCCGACGGCGATTGCCGCTAAAGCATTATAAACATTAAATAGCCCGGCTAGTTTTAGCTTGATCGGTAACTCCTGATCCGTGTACTTCAGGTAAAATTCCACCCCTTCAGGCAATACCCTGACCCTTTCCGCCTTGACGTCAGCATCATTTTTCACCCCGTAAGTAATCACCGGAGCCATTGTTCTGTCCGCCAGCAAGTTGCTTGCGGGATCATCCGCATTCAGAATGGCAAATTTACGCCGTTTTTTAAAGCTGTTCTGTCCCAGCCCGCTAAACAGTTTGCCCTTGGCGGCCAGATAATTTTCCATATTTTCATGATAATCAAGATGATCCTGTGTTAAATTGGTAAATACCGCAATATCATATTCGGTATGGTCAACCCGATGCAAATCCAGGGCATGGGAGCTTACTTCCATGACGGCATAATCCGCTCCCTGATCGGCAAAATACCGCAAAGTGCGCTGTAACTCGGGCGCTCCCGGCGTAGTATGTTCAACCGGAATAATCTCCTCCCCGATGCGGTTATGGATCGTCCCAATCAAGCCAACACGGTACTTGGCATTTTCCAGAACCTTGGCAATCAGATTGGTGGTCGTTGTCTTTCCATTTGTCCCTGTTACCCCTACAATATTCATTTTACGGCTGGGATGTCCATAAAAAGCACTGCTTAAAGCGGCTAAAGTTTTGCGGCAGTTTTTTACCTGAACCCAAGGGTACTGGTCCGACCGGTACTCCTTGTTTTCAATGACCACTGCTACCGCCCCATTTTGCAAGGCCGTCTGAATATACTTATGTCCGTCGGTTTTAAAACCCGGCACAGCCACAAAAAGTGCTTTCGGTTTAATTTGACGTGAATCCTCGGTAATCATCTCCACTTCAAGATCGAGCCTGCCACCGGATGATATATATTCTATTCCATTGATCAGTTCCTGCAAATTCAAGTGTATCCACCCTTTCACAAAATATATTATTTTTTCACGATAATTCTATTGCTGAATGTTTAGTATTATTATTGCCTAAGTAATTTCGCGGGAAACTCATGGTCCGATTACATCCATGACATCCTCCGTCAAAACCTCCAGATAAATCTTCACCGTACTGCCCACCGGAAGCTGTATTCCCGGTTCCGGTTCCTGCCGAACCACTTCGCCGCTCCCATGTATCTCAAAGTTCAGGTTCAGCAGCCCGGCCAACTCTTTGACTTCACCGATGGTTTTCCCTGTAAAATCAGGTACGGCGACCGTTTCCGGCTCCGCCCCTTTGGCGGGAATGCTGCTGTATAAAACTACCTTGCTTCCTTCCGCTATCTTTGTCCCGGCAAGAGGCAACTGCACCTTTACCGTAGTACCCTCCCCCACAACTTCGGCGACGATTTTCTGATTCTTTAATTCCTTCACGGCCTGCTCAAGTTTCAGGCCAACTACATTTGCCAATTCAACTGTTTTTCCCTGGCGGCCTAAAATCTTCTCCTCTTCAATCTGGGCTGGCACCTGAAGGTAACGCAAACTATCACGGACGATATTGCGAAAGGCCGGTGCGGCCACCTGCCCGCCATAGTGAATTCCCTGCGGCGCATCAACCACAACCAGACATACCAGTCTGGGATCATTGGTCGGCGCAACCCCTAAAAAAGAAGCGATGTACTCACTGCTGGAATAACCTCCACCGGGAATAATCTTTTGCGCCGTCCCTGTCTTTCCGCCAACCCGGTATCCTTCCACATAAGCATTGCTACCGGTTCCTTCGGTAACCACAGACTCCAGAATCTCCATGACCTGCTTTGCGGTTTCCGGGGCAATAACCTGCCGCACAACTTCAGGCTCAATGGTTTTGACAAGATTCCCCTTGGCATCACGAATCTCTTTGACAATCTGAGGCTTCATTAATTTCCCGCCATTAGCCATGGCTGAACAGGCAGTGACTAATTGTAAAGGGGTTACGGCATTGGCCTGCCCCATGGCCATGGTGGCCAGATAGATATCGGATTGCCTGGCCAGATTCTTATTCACAAGTATTCCGGTGGCCTCCCCGGGAAGCTCAATGCCGGTCTTTTTGCCAAAACCGAATCCTTCCAGATAACGATAAAAAGTATCCACACCCTCCCGGAGCCCTACCGTCACAAAAACCGGGTTGCAGGAATTCTGCACACCTTCCACAAAGGATTGACTGCCGTGCGAGGCTTTCCAGCACTTGACTTTGCGCTTCCCGACCTGGACATAACCGCCGCAGTAAAAATGGTCAGTTAGCTTTACCACTCCCTCGTCCAGCGCTCCCGACATCGTCACTGTTTTAAAAGTGGAACCGGGCTCATAAGCATCGGAGATGGCCATGTTGCGCCAAGTTTCCTGAGGATATTCGTTGTATTGATTGGGATCATAGGTGGGGCGCATGGCCATCGCCAGGATCCGTCCGGTTTTGGGGTCCATGACAATTGCCGCAGCTCTTTTGGGACTGTGTTTTTTGATGATCTCATCCAATTCTCTTTCCACCACATACTGAATCGTTTCATCAATGGTTAAATAAATACTATTACCATCCTGCGGCGGAATATATTTTTGCAAGGCGTCAGGAATTTCCTGTCCCCGATTATCAAATTCAACCATAATTGTACCGGGAACACCGCTCAAAACACTGTCATAGGTTAACTCAATCCCGTTTAGTCCCTGGTTATCGATGCCCGCAAAGCCTAAAACATTGGCCAGCAACATCCCCTTGGGATAAAAACGTTCCGGTTCCTCAACATACTTAATACCCGGCAGGCTTTTCGTGGCTGCGGTGTTTTCCCCGGCGGGCAGACCCATGGTTTTCAGCTTTTTCGCCTTTTCCTCCGGGACATGCCTTTTAATCCAAACAAACGCCTGATTCTTGGTGATCAGCTTATAGACGTCCTCTTTCTCCAGTTCAAGTACCTCGGCAATAATCCCGGCAATCTCGTCAGCCCGCTTGGATTGCTTAACCTGGGCAGGAATGGCATAAAAAGAATCCGTACTTACACTAATAGCTAAGGGTCTCCCCTTAGCATCATAGATTACTCCTCTTTTTGCTTTCACCTCAACATTACGGAAACGCGCGGCATACGCTTTTTCGCGTAATTCCTCCCCCATCACAAACTGCACCCAGATGAGCCGGGCAACCAAAGAAGCCAAGGCAATCAACACACCGATAAATATATAGGTAATCCTTTTCCTAACATCGATCGAAACGGACAATTTTCTCACCCCAAATGCAGAATCAAGGTTGAACACCGACAGCTTGCGCAAGTAAGCAATAGAGCTTCGCAAAGAGATTATCGGTCTCGTCTGTCCCGCCGGTCAGCTTAGGCAGCTTAGCCGCAATCCCCAGCCCGGCAGTAACATCAGCTCCAGCAACTTCACCCAAGGCTACCTGCGTCATTGCTTTTTCTGTTTCTGCATCATTGGTGGTCCTGCTTATCTCTTCTTCCGTATCAGCCTCTGTTACGCCCACTTGATTCATGACTATGTATTCAATGCCGGGATCCTTAATCATCCCCAACTGCGTAACCGCCAGTTCCTCGATTCTATTGGGGGCTTTTAATTTGGCGATTTGCAGATTGGTTTTTTCAATTTCACCGGCCAGGACAACGTTTTCATCTTTGAGCTTTTGTAAATCCCAGTTTAAGCAGGCAAGTCTGGCCTGCAGAAAGGTATAACCAAGCCCCGTTAAAAAAAGAGCGGTAATGACAAAGGTATAGGCGGCCACAGCCACGGCCAGGGAAGCCCGGTTTTTTCTCGCAGCAACCCTCTGCCTCTTCTTCTCTGCGAGCGGATCAGGACTAACCTTGCCGTAATGGTATCCATAATCGTATTCGGCTCCTGCTGCTTTTCTTAACGCCATTACCAAGATTATTCACCTTTCTTTCAGATTAGAACTTTGTTCCTCTTCGTACTTCAAGCATCCGCTCATACTCTTTCCGCAATACGCAGCTTGGCGCTGCGGGCCCGCGGGTTGTCTGCCAATTCCTCCGGCGACGGTAGCACCGGTTTGCCCGACAACAGCTTGATGCGCGGTTTTTTATGGCAGATACAGACCGGAAAATCTTTGGGGCAAGTACATCCCTGAGCGGCTTCTTTAAAAGTCTCTTTCACCAGGCGGTCCTCTAAGGAGTGGAAAGTGATCATCGCGATTCTCCCCCCGGGTTTCAGGAGTTCAATCGCATCTTTTATAGTGGGCGTCAGAATCTCCAACTCATGATTCACGGCAATCCGGAGCGCCTGAAAGGTCCGTTTGGCTGGATGCGGTCCTTTGCGGCGAGCGTTGCTGGGAATCGCTTTTTTGATAATCTCCACCAGTTGACCGGTTGTTTCGATCGGCGCATGCCGCCGTGCTTCGGTAATAAACAGGGCAATTCGTTTGGCCCATTTTTCCTCGCCATAATCCTGAATTATGCGCGTCAGTTCTTCGGCGGAAGCATTATTCACCAGGGTAGCTGCATCCTGGCCCTTTGTTCTATCCATCCGCATATCCAGAGGGGCATCATGTTGATAGCTGAAGCCTCTTTCCCCCTGATCCAGCTGATAGGAAGAAACCCCTAAATCCATTAGGATGCCATCCACTTTTTCGTATGCGGTGTGCGTAAGAACATTAGCCAACTCACGAAAATTCCGGTGAAAGATTTGAAAATTATCTGCTCCTAAAGGACTTAAGACTTGTTTGGCTGCAGCGATCGCCTCTAAGTCCTGGTCAAAGGCCAGCAGCTTCCCGCCGGGGAGAATCCTTTCCAGGATTGCCTTACTATGCCCGCCTCCTCCTAATGTGCAATCAACCATCACCATCCCGGGTGCGGGGCGCAGAAACTTCAGCACCTCCCGGAGAAGAACCGGTTTATGAGCAAAGACCATATCAGTCACCTCAGAATCCTAAATCCAACTCCACCATTTTCTCAGCCAGTTCTTCATAATTTTCCTCAGACTGCTGATTATAAACCTCCCATTTTTCCTTGCTCCATATTTCAATGCGGGTTCCTACCCCAACAATAACAATGTCTTTATTGATGCCGGCGTATTCTCGCAAATGAGCAGAGAGCAAAATCCGCCCTTGCTTGTCGATCTCATATTCCACCGCGCCGCCAAAGATAAAGCGGGCAAAAGCACGGGCATTACTGTTGGTAAAAGGCAACTGCTTTAATTTTTGCTCTAACGCCATCCATTCATTACGAGTGTAAACAAAGAGGCAGCCGTCCAAGCCCTTGGTGATCATCAGCCAATCGCCAACCGCCCCACGGAACTTGGATGGCATACAAAACCGTCCTTTTTCATCTATCGTGTGCTGATACTCACCTGTGAACAACTGCCTCACCCCCTCCCCATGGACCTTTCACCAATTTTTATAATCATTTTATAAAGTGAACCACTACACTCCACATTATACCACTTCACTCCACTCTATACCACTATATTCGCTGAAAAAGTTTATTTTCCTTCCACCGGATAAAAATTATTTTTGATAAATTGCAAAATTGATACACTCTTGCAACAATTGGTCCTGTAATTAACATAAATTAGGCTCCCACGTAAGCAGACACTACGCAGGCAATAGTTAAGCCCGAGCGCAAAAATGCTCGGGCTTAATTTAAGGACAATCTGTTTTTTCTTTTTTTCATCGACTTAATTAAGCAAGAATTCGGTTAAGGGGCCAAACCGGAATGATTCAGATTAAGGTATATATTGAAGGCGTGTGCCAGTTGTTGTACTTGTATAATGTGTCTGTCCCCCCTGATTGATTGCTGATACAATAGCCCTTATGCATCACCCTAAACTAATAGCTACCTGCTAGGCTATGCCAAAAAAAAAGGAACCTCGCGGTGCCTTTTCCTAATTACAGCTGTTTTGTTACAGCCATTTTGCCTTCAAAGACCCCTATTATATTATCTAAATTACACCTTTGCTCCCAACTGCCTGGAAATCTTTTGCGCAGCCTCAAGGAGATGCTTTTTACTTAATTCAAATGATTCCTTGTTTATCCTGACCTTCGGTGCCGAAATACTGATGGCCGCCACCGCTTTGTTTTCATTATTTATAATTGGCGCCGCGATACAATTAATTCCTTTGGTCAGTTCTTCCTTGTCGATGGCATAACCTCTTTGATGAACCAGCTTTAGTTCCTCTTTCAAAACTGCCGGATCAATAATCGTATTTACTGTTTTCGGCTGCAGTTTTCCTTCTGCCAGGTACCTGTCAAGTTCCGCCTCCGGCAGATAAGCCAGTAACGCTTTGCCTAACCCGGTGCAATAGGCCGGATCTCTTCCCCCAATCGGGCAATCCATCCGCAAACTGTTATGACTGACACTTTTCTCGATATAAACGACCTCCAGTTTGTCCAAAATGCCCAAATTGACCGTCTCCCCGGTTATCTCCGCCAAATCCTGCATCACCGGTTTCGCGATATCATTAATATATACACGGTCAATAATTTTATTGCCAATTTCAAATAACTTGATCGATAATCTATATTTTTGATTATCCGGATTCTGATCCAGATATCCGGCATATTTCATACTAGCCAAAAAACGATGAACCGTGCTCTTGGTAATTTTTAAATAATTACTGACATCAGATACACTGGCTTCACCTAGTTCGCTCAAACAATTAATTATTTCCAGGGTTCTGATCACCGAGTTGATAACATAATAGGGTGTGTCTTCTCCGTTTGTAATTGGTTCGGACTCTCTGAATTGATTCATGTTAATACCCCAATTCTAATAAAATTTTCATTGGCTGTCTATTTTTCCGTTTATACTTTTCATTATATTATAAATAATTCTTTAAGACACACATTTTTGTACTTTCTAATACTCTTTCGTAATATTTTAAACTTATTATAATGCGGATGCTTCCTTGCCGGTATCCGCCGCTTTTCAGGGAGGTTAAAGTGGAAAGAATCCCGGCAAGGGAAGCACCCTATAGTAAAGAGAATGAGAATTAGGTGGCGTGTTTATTAACCGTAAATCCTTTTTTTCGTCGCGCCGATAAAGTTCATCGCTAATGCCGCCGCCATAATTGATGTAATATTATGCAGATCCCATGGCGGGGAAACTTCCAGCAAATCCATTCCACGGCACAGAGGATGTTGTCCGATTGTCCACACAGCTTCCAAAGCTTGATGGGCCGTTAAGCCGCCCGGATTGGGAGCACAGGTGCCCGGAGCATAAGCCGCATCTAATCCGTCAATATCAAAGCTAATCCAGATGGCATCTGTTCCATCGCTGACAATCTCCAACGCTTCCTGAACTATTTCATCGATACCCCGTCTATGCACTTCACGGGCGGGGAAGATGGTAATGCCTTTTTCTTTACAGAAATCCCCATACTTTTTCGAGGCCAACCAACCATTAATACCGATTTCTACTAAATTCTTTGGCTTCAAAGGATTCCTCTCTGGCTCTTCCATCAATCTGCGGAAAGGAGTACCGCTGGAAATCATCCCGTGTTGGTCTGTCCGTACATCCAAATGGCCGTCAAACATGATAATTCCTACATTTCCTTCAAGATTGTTGAGCAGAGATTTGACATTCGGATAAGTAAGACCATGGTCTCCACCGAGCACTAAAGGCGTTGCCCCGCCTTTGATAATATCGGAGAGAACCGTCTCAACCCGTTTATGGGTTTCCAGTACATCAGTATAAATGACATCGATATTTCCGAAATCGGCGATCTTTAAACCGCTTAAATCGTAGTCAAAACCCGGCTCATAAATATTTGACAGGAAGAACCCATCCCGGATACTATCCGGACCAAAACGGCAACCGGGGCGAAGCATGACAGATGTATCAAAAGGAATTCCCAAAATAGCCAGGTCAACCTTATCCATCTCCCGCCAGTTCCCCATAAGCTGTGCCAGTTTGATATCAGCTTCATCGGGGACTCCGGCCGCGATTGCTTTCGCATTGAATAAATACTTTTGAGCCTCTGCTGATAATTTCATCTCGTTGTCTCCTCTCATCTAATATGTTTTGTTCACTCTGCTGCTAACCATTACTCCTTTAACGGCAAATCTCGAGCGCGGTTTGTGCGTATACCTTTGTGGCAATTTCCAAATGGCTGATCGGCAGATGATCCTCGGGGGTATGAGCAAAGTGTTCATTACCTGGCCCGAAGCCGACTGTCGGAATCCCCCGGTCGGCCACAAAAGCTCCGTCGGTACCAAAAATCCAAGCTGACATTTTTCCTGCTTCGCCCATCACCTTTTCCCGGGCCGAAATAATCTTTTGGACAATTACCTCTTCAGGGGGAGTATAAAAGGCCAATCCCCATTTGGTAATTTCCAGGTCTGCCTCCAAATCTTCGATTTGCGTTTTGGCTTTGTCGATTAAGTCTTGGAATTCCTGCAAAATTTGTTTCTTCGTTTCACCCGGTAAAAAGCGGCGATCTACGTATATTTCACAACGATCAGGTACTACCGGAGCCTTTCTGCTCGTTTGCGTTTGAAAATCCAGAATGGTTGTGGTGCAATCTCCCAGCCAATCATGCTTTGGCAAAGAATAATTTTGCAGCAGAAAAGAAATGAATTCTGCCCCCTTTACGACCGCATTGACCCCCCGACCGGGATTCGAGGCATGACTCATCCTGCCCTTTACAGTTACTTTCACTTCGGCATTCCCCCTATGCCCAAGGTATACATTCAGGCAAGTCGCCTCAC
>ENA-UOYA01003648-UOYA01003648.1-activated-sludge-metagenome-genome-assembly--contig:-NODE-3648-length-13569-cov-6.111070_pt1 | contig 13569 bp, 17 predicted proteins | sample MGYA00238163_ERZ764804 | MGnify/ENA primary metagenome ERZ764804 (study PRJEB28919, sample SAMN05720223) | activated sludge metagenome | isolation source: Anaerobic digester | place: Hong Kong...
GTCAATTCCAGACCCCGCAAGATTTAAAAAACATTTTCATGCGTCAGCTCTGGGTGGCAGTGTTTTCCCTTGACGTAAAGCAGTTTATTTTTTATAATAAAAAACAGGCAAAAAGCCAACATATTTAGGGGAGTAGCTCAATGGTAGAGCACTGGTCTCCAAAACCAGGTGCTGCAGGTTCGAGTCCTGTCTCCCCTGCCAAAAAATTAGGAACTGCAGCTTGCAGTTCCCTTCTATTTTATATTTATTTAAGGAGGCAGATATTTTCCTTATCCTTGACGATCCTGCCTTCCCGGACCAGTTCATCCGCTAGAATACTGAAGGTGATAAACTGTTGGATACCTGCTAGTTCCATAACTTTATTAATATCTTTGGCACTGCCAAGTTCCTTGATGGCTGCGAATAGCGATTCTTTTTTAACTTCGATAAATTCTTTGAGCTCCTCTTCTAACTTTTCAGTCCGGTAAACAGTGTCATTGCACCTTATAAAATAACCAAGCTTTATGAATTCCTCCATATCAATGCCGCTGTCTTTCTCCAGAAAAACAAGATGTCTGAACAGTTCTTCATCCATTTGTTATACCCCCAACCAGTTAGCTTATAACTTGTTTTAAAAAATTATGCTAATGCAGCTAACTTTTGTTTCCGCCTTTTTGGATCAAAATCTTTATCTTTTACAGCAAGCCGTCTTCGGTATCATCATAACAAAAAAACTTGGCACCCGGGGTTAAACATTCTCCGTACCACTTATTTTTACTTTCCCAAACCCAAAACTTATAACTCATATTATTGATTACTACATTTTCGATCCTTTTGACCGACATGATAATCACCTTCAATGTTTATATTGTCACAACAATTCAACATTGAAAGAGATAATCCTTGAAAAATATTTCGACATATTACGCGAATAAACACGTTTTAAGTTAAGTATAAGTTTAAATCAATCAGCTTCTCAACATAAATAATAAGACATGGTTGCGTTTTGCCATAATTATATGATTTTTGAGCCTGACTCCATTTCTTCCAGCATAATATCAATAGCCCTGGCATAAATACCGTTCAACATACTATAGAGTTCTAAAATGGTCGTTTCTTCAGAAACACTGATCTGTAAGTCATTAATCGCCCTGCCAATATAGGTGGCGCCCTTGCTTTCATTCTCTAAAAAATAACTTATATCCATTGTTTTCCCCCCTTTTATTGAACTTACTACTCTAACTAGTTCAAACGAAGTTCTTTAATTATTTCCCTCAAAATTATATCACCACCCTTACTTCAAGTTTGACAATATTAAAGCTATACGGGGAATGCGGCGCATATGATAAAAAAGCGGGGCCTTCCCCGCTTTTTTTATTTTTCCGCTTCCGCTTCAGCCTTGGCTTTTTTAATTATCTCTTCGGACTGGCGGCCAGGCACTTCTTCATAGCTGTAAAACTCCATGGTAAAAGCCCCCCGCCCCTGAGTCATGGATTTGAGGTCGATAGCGTAGCGGTACATTTCCGAAAGGGGCACGTTCGCCTTGATTTTGGTAAGCCTGCCCGCCGACTCAGTGCCGAGCACGCGCCCGCGCTTGGTATTAAAGTCGCTGATGATATCCCCCATAAAGTTTTCCGGCACAACCACTTCCACATTCATGATAGGCTCTAAAAGAACCGGTTTAGCCTGCAGCGCGCCTTTTTTAAAGGCCAGAGAGGCCGCGATTTTAAAGGCCAGTTCCGAGGAGTCCACGTTGTGGTAAGAACCGTCGTAAAGGGTTGCCTTTATGCCTGTAGTCGGGTAACCCGCCAGAACACCGTCTGTCAGGGCTTCACGGAGTCCTTTCTCAACGGCCGGGAAATACTGTTTGGGAACCGAACCGCCGAATATATCTTCTTCAAAAACAAAGTCTTCCTCGGGGCAAGGCTCAAAACGGATCCAGACATGGCCGTACTGCCCCCTGCCGCCGGATTGTTTTTTGTGTTTGCCTTCCACTTCTACTTTCGCCCTGATCGTTTCCCTGTACGGCACCTTGGGATCGGTCATTACCACGTCCACACCATATTTACGCTTCAGCTTTTCGACCATGGTGTTAATGTGGAGTTCACCCATACCTGTAAGCAGTGTCTGCTTTGTTTCAGTATTCTTTTCAACATGCATGGTCGGGTCTTCTTCGAGCAGCTTGGAGATGGCGTCTCCCAGCTTATCTTCGTCGTTTTTGCTCTTGGGATTAATGGCAACCGTCAGGGTTGGCACGGGGAATTCGATCCCTTCCAGAGTCACCGGCTTATCCTTTTCACACAGGGTATCGCCCGTACCGGTATCCTGCAGCTTAACCACCACAGCAAGGTCTCCTGAGTGGACCGCCTCGGTGGTGACGGTGTTTTTGCCGCGCACAAAGAGCACGTTGCCGATTCTTTCAGTCTTGCCCTTTTTGCTGTTCAGGACTGTGGAATCACTCTTAAAAGTGCCGCTGTAAACTCTTAGGAAGTTCATCTTGCCCACATAAGGGTCGGCAATGGTCTTAAACACCAGGGCAGCCATCGGCCCATCTCCTTCTTTGGGAGCAGGCAGGTAGTCGGTCACAAAGTCATTCAGCTTTGCGACGCCTATGTTTTTAGTCGCCGATCCCGCCAGCACCGGTACTACCTTACGCAGTTCGATACTTTTGCGAAGACCGTCTTTGATCTCTTCCGGGGTAAGCTCTTCACCTTCAAGGTACTTCATGGTCAAATCATCGTCACCTTCGGCGGCAGCTTCCAGCAGCTGCTCACGATACTGGGCGATTTCGTCCTCAAGTTCGGCGGGAACAGCTGTTTCTTCTCCTTTTCCAACACCGGTATACGCCTTGTTGTTGATAATATCAACCACACCGCTAAAGGTGTTGAAAGAGCCGATCGGGATCTGGACCGGCACAAAATTAGCCTTGAACTTAGATTTAAGGTCATCCAGCACTCTTTCAAAGTTGGCATTTTCACGGTCCATTTTATTGATAAAAACGATCCTGGGCAGGTCATATTCATCCGCTATATCCCAAATAACCTCGTGCTGCACTTCAACCCCGTCCACCGCGGAAACCACAAACATGGAAGAGTCGGCAACCCTTAAGGCTCCCTTAACTTCTCCTATAAAGTCTGAAAACCCGGGTGTATCCAGCAGGTTGATTTTCACACCGTTCCACTCACACGGAACAAGGCTGGTATGAACTGTAATCTGTCTTGCTATTTCCTCAGGATGGTAATCCGAGGTTGTGGTACCGTCCTCCACTCTGCCCAGTCGTGAAAGTATTCCGGTATTAAAGAGCATTGCCTCAACCAGGGAGGTCTTACCGGACCCGCCGTGCGCTACCACCCCTAGGTTGCGTATTTGTGCTGTCTGATAGTTCTTCAAAATACTTGCCTCCTTTTGTAAATAATGGTTCCCTACAATAATTATTTCTATACTTATTAAAAACCATAAATGGACAATTATGGTTATAAACAAAAAATAAGAACCCCTGAGAGTTCAAAGGTTTATTTAAATAAACTGCTCAAGTCAACAAACCACAAACCTTTTCAAAACAGTATTTCTACAGAGCGTCTCTAAATTCCTTGTTATAAAAAAAATATGAGATATTTTTTCAAAAAAAATCGTTCTTAAAGCTGCTTCATACACATAGGTAAATTTAGGATATCTAAAATATTCCAGCAGGAAAGGCAGATGCGCTATTAAGCAGTCCTTTGTATACGGTGCCCTGGTCCTTTTACTATCCGGACTATTCAACAGGGTTCTGGGTTTCGTCTATCAGATTATTATGATCAGGCTGATCCACCCGGAGGGGATTGGCCTCTTCGCCATGGTCTACCCTGTATACGTCCTGGCCTTAGTCCTGGCAACAGCGGGCATTCCTGTAGCCATATCCAAGCTGGTGGCGGAAGAAGCCGCTCTCAGCAACATGCGCGGCGCCTACCGTATTTTTAAGGCCTGCTTAGCAGGTTTGGTGATCAGCAGTTCCCTGGTAAGTGTCCTTTGTTTTTTGATTACCCCAGCTTTGCTAAAATATGTGTTCCCGAATCCCAAAGTATACTATATTTTTCTGAGCCTCATCCCAGGCGTGCTGATAGTGGCTCTTGGTTCTGCTTTAAAAGGATTTTTCCAGGGAATGCAGCAGATGACGCCGAGTGCCTTGACCCAATCTCTGGAGCAGCTGCTGAGAGTTGTTTCAGGGCTTTTTTTCGCGCGCCTGCTTCTGCCCAAAGGTGTTGAATTTGCTGCTGTGGGAGCTTCGCTGGGCGTTGTTATCGGCGAAATGTCAGGTCTTTTACTGATCGCTTTTATTTTTATCAGGCGCCGGCCGCGTGTTTCAAAAAAGACAAGCCTTTACAGGGCACAGCCGTTAAAACAAATATGCGGCAGGGTTTCAAGCCTGGCGGTGCCTGTAACATTGACCCGCTTTATTTCCACCCTTTTTTTATCGATTGACGCTGTGCTTATTCCACAGAGGCTGCAGGCCGGCGGTCTCAGCCTTGCTGACGCTACAGCCGCCTACGGTCAGTTTGTGGGCATAGCCCAAAGCATTCTGTTCGTCCCGGGCATAGTCACCATCTCGCTCGCCACTGCTTTGATCCCGGCGGTATCCGATGCCCTGGCCTTGAACAACATCCGTCTGGTCCGCTCGCGTTGCGAAACCTCGATCAGGGTAACATTACTGGCCGGGTTGCCCTGCGTGGTAATTTTCCTGCTGCTGGCAGACGAGCTCTGCGGTTTTATCTTTGGTTACGCGGAAGCAGGCGCCAGCCTGAAGGTGCTTGCTCTGGGCGGCATCTTTCTTTACCTGCAGCAAACAACCACAGGCATCCTCCAGGGTATGGGCGAAGCCTCACGCCCCTTTCGCAATCTTGTTATCGCGTCAGCCTGCAAAATAACCGGAATTTTTTATTTAACCAGCCTGCCTCTCCTGGGCATTAAGGGCTGCGCGGCGGCTATTGCCTCAGGATACCTGATCATGGCCTGCCTGAACATATCCGATATATACCGCCTGACCGGCCTTAAAATCAAGCTGGCAAAAGTTGTATTGAAGCCATTGACAGCAGCGGCAGTCATGGCGGCGGCAGTGTACACATTCAAGAATTATTACGGCCTTACTGCTCAGGCCGGTTTTTTGCATATAGCCGGGTGTTTACTGGCAGGAATGATTACTTATCTCTTTCTTTTACTGCTGAACGGCAGTGTAGATAAAAATGACGTAAAGCTATTCAAAAATGGCAGCTATTAGAATTTGACGTCAGCATTTTGTGGCATTAAATAAACAATTAAACTGGTTTACTCTAATAAATTTGTCGGCATAATAAAAAAACGGTGAACAAAAATCTCTTTTTAGGAGGATCTAAAATGGCGCAGTTTTTTGAAAAACCGAAGCTTTTACCGGACCAGGTGCTTGATCAGTTCAAGTATGAGATAGCAGGCGAACTGGGGATAACGCCAAAAATACAAGATGGTGACTGGGTCGGACTGTCCTCCCGGGATTGCGGCCGCGTGGGCGGCAAAATCGGCGGCAAAATGGTCAAGGTGATGGTTAGACAAGTGAAGGAAAACCTCGCGAACAGCGGCAACAGCTGATCTCCGTCTTACTGCAGGCGCCTGAAATTAAGGGTTAAGCCCTTATTTTTTTTATATTTTCTCTCAAATTTTCCAAGAAGCTGTAGTCTGTTAAATCAAACTGCACAGGTGTTATTGAGATATAGCCTTCCTTAACGGCCCACACATCAGTTTCCGGATCATCTATATCCAGGTCAAAAGGTTCGCCTGCCATCCAGAAGTAGACCCTGCCCCTGGGATCAGTCCTTTTGTCAAAAATATTCACATAGCGCCTGTTGCCCAGGCGGGTCACCTTTGTACCCCGAGGCATGCCGGGCGGCGCGTTGATGTTCAGCAGCGTGCGCGCCGGTAGTTCTTTGCCCATGGCTGCGATAATTTGTTTGATGAAATCCCCTGCATATGAAAAGTCCCTGAATTCGTAGCTGGCCAGGGACACAGCAAGAGAAGGGATGCCGTTTATTGTACCCTCCACTGCCGCTGAAACTGTACCGGAGTACAGCACATCGGTACCCAGGTTCGGTCCGAAGTTAATGCCTGAAATAACCAGGTCGGGAGGCTCGGGAAGCAATGCTTCCAGGCCAAGTTTTACGCAGTCCGCTGGAGTGCCGTCCACCGCCCAGCCTGTTGCGGCCGAGCCGGGATAAGTCCATTCCTTTACCCTGAGGGGCCTGTGAACAGTTATTTTATGCCCGGTCGCGCTTCTTTCCCGGTCCGGCGCCACCACATAAATCTCATGCTTTTCCTGCAGAGCAGCTCTTAATTCATTGAGGCCGTCCGCCTCGATGCCGTCGTCATTACTGAGTAATATTCGCATAAAGTCTCTCCGTTATGTTTCATAGACAGATATAGTCATTGTATCGTTTTCGGCGTCCTTGGTCAGGCCGAAAATAACATTTTTGTCCTTTAGGGTCTTGTTTAGAAAATCTACTACTTTATACATTTCATCATATGATTTAAAACTCTTGACTGCGATAATTTCAAGCTTACTCATTTTCTCCCCATCCCGCTAATCTTTAATCAGGGCAAATGCTTCAGCCCTGGTTGCCTGATGCTTATGCAAAACTCCCCTTACTGCTGATGTTACGGTTTTTGAACCAGGTTTTTTTACACCTCTAAAGGTCATGCACATATGTTCGGCCTCAATTACGACCAGAACTCCGTGCGCTTTCAGCCTTTTCATAATACTGTCTGCAATCTGCGAAGTGAGCCGCTCCTGCAGCTGCGGCCGCCGCGCAAAACCGTCGACCACCCGGGCCAGCTTGGACAGGCCGGTAACGTTGCCTTTACGCGGGATGTAAGCTACATGCGCTTTGCCGTAAAACGGCAGCAGGTGGTGTTCACAAACTGAATACAAAGGTATGTCCTTTACGATAACCATCTCATCGTGGTCTTCAGAAAATGTTTTCGCCAGGTGAAGCTCAGGATCTTCGGCCAGGCCATAAAATATTTCCCTATACATACGGGCGACCCTTGCCGGTGTTTCCTGCAAACCTTCACGGTCCGGGTCTTCACCTATTGCCTCTAAAATCATTCTAACCGCATGCTCAATCTTGGCATCATCAAACACTCTTTCTATCTCCCCTTTAGCGCTGTGTCTAATTCTATGATCCACTTGGGGACATTCCTTCACTTGAATGTCTGCAAGCTGCACAGCTGTTGATATCCTCAAAGCTTTACCTTAGAGAAAACCCATGACCTTATGCATCTGGGGAATAATCCTGACATCACTCAAAATTTTCAGCGCCGACTGCTGCAATTCCAGGGCATAGCCGGCGTTTACAGGATTTATCCCGGCGCTGCTGCTTACCGGCTGAATGATCAGAGGTATGCCGGGGGCGGTGTTGTTAATTATCTCAGCCGCTGTTTCGATCTCATTAAAAGGTGTGTCGGCGCTTACCACTACCTTCACAAAAGTCCTTTTTGATTTGGCAACAGTCAAAAAACTTCTGTGAAGATCCCAGCACTGCCTCTCACCTGTGACACTTGGCAGTTTAAAGTCCATGGCAACTATATCAATCAGGTTGATTACCTGCGCCAGGTTATCCGGCAGTGTCCCGTTAGTTTCAAGGTATATGCCCCCCCTTGTTCCTTTCAGAAGCGGGGCCGACTCTTTAATCAAGTCAGGGTAAAGCAGCGGTTCACCACCGGTAAAACTTACCGAATCATGCCAGCCCAGCCCCAGGCCGGCAGCGGCAGAAGCAATATCTTCAGCCCGTAATGGGTTTGGCAGCAGTTTAAAACTGCCTGTCCCGGGTTCTGTTTCTATACGGCAGTGGGCCGGCGTCTCACCTGAATAAGTGTCACAGAAGGCACAGTTGAGATTACACCCGTGTACCCTGATAAAAATCTGGCGGCATCCCAGCAGCGGGCCTTCTCCCTGCGCCGAGGAATAAATCTCACTTACCGGATAGCCCACTTATTTAACCCCCCGGACTTTACAGCGGGCCAGCCTTATATCACGGCATTCCCTGGTGTACAGGCTGCATATGTGTTCACCCAGGTGCGCCACCTGATTTTCAGCAATCCCCAGTTCCGCCAGCCCAACAGCGGCAACAGGTACATCTTTGCTGGTGATATTCAGCCCGGTATGGATCATGCTTGAAACCGGTGAAAGCGTGGCGATTGATACCGATAATTTCTTTTCGCCATAATAAAGGTCATCACCGCTGCGCAGTAATTTTATATCAGCTGTATTTTCAATTACATCTTTAATAATAGCTATTAAAAGCCTCTGTCTAAAAATAGTTTTTTCCAGATCAAGTTCAAAATGTTCCGCGATGAAATGGAGCATGTCAGTGCTGTAAATAGGGGAGTCTTTTCTGACGTCTTCCAGGTCAACCATTTCGGTCAGGTTTACCCGGCAGGGCCCCCGAAAGGACACGATGCTGTCACCCTGCCAGCCAAAGTTGCGGAAAGCCCAGAGTGATGATAATTGAGTCCCGTCGTATGTAATTGTTTCATTAATAAAATGTTCTATCACCGTCATCCCTCGATTGCAATCTTTCCAATTCAAGGCCGGCGGCCTCAACAGCCCTCTTCAGGCGCATACAGCTCTCGCAGCGGCCGCACATTTTCTCTCCGCCTCTGTAGCAGCTCCAGACATACTGAAAAGGAAGGCCAAGGGCCAGCCCCAATTTAACAATCTCCGCCTTGTCAAGCTGCTGTGTATAGCTTACCAGCCTTACCCTGCGCAGTGTGGAAAAACTCATCGCCAGGTTAGCCGCGCTTACATATTCCCTGCTGTTGTCCGGGAAAGTAGCAGCCTCCTCACGGTTGAAGCCTGCTACAATAATATCGCACTGATAAGCTTCAGCAAAAGAAGCAGCGATATTAACAAACAGGCCGTTTCTGTTCGGCACCCAAACCATCACCGCCGAGGCGCCGGATTTTGCACGGTCATCCAGGTCGGAAAGTCCAGGTTCCGGTACGCTTTCCCCGGCAACAAGCGCGGATGTCGTAATCTCTTTTAAAAAATTTAATTCAAGTACCCTGTGGTTAGTTTTATAATAAGCCGCAAGAGCGGCCGCTGCCTTTTTTTCCTTAGCCGCGGACTTCTGGCCATAGTCAAAAGTCAGGCATAAGGCCACATCTGTTTCCCGCAGCGCCTGCGCCAGAGCAACTGAGGAATCCAGACCTCCTGATAAGAGCACAATACTCTTCATCCGTTATCTACTCCTCCAGATATGACGCGGACGCGTCAGGTGATTCCCAGACCCTTACAGCTGTTATTTTTACAAAAGGTTCATGCGCGCTAAACTCCAGTTTCAGGCGCCGGTAAATGTACCGGGCCAGGTTCTCAGCGGTAGGGTTATCCTCCCCGCCTTTTTGGAAAGGAGTCAAATCGTTGAGATTAACATGGTCAAGTTCATCTACAATATTTCTGACCTTTTCCTTTACCTCTTTAAAATCAAGCAGCATCCCCGAATGGTCCAGGTTCTGCCCTTTAAAGGTGACCTCAACCTGCCAGGTATGGCCGTGCAAACTGGCGCAGGGGCCTTTATAACCACTTAAAAAATGCGCTGCAGCAAAACGTGTTTTTACCGCAATCTCAAACATTTACCATTCCTCAATTCTGAACATCGTAGCCCGCGTCCTCAATTGCTTTTACCAGGCCTGCGCGGTCTACCCTGTCCCGGTCATAGTCAACTTGAACAGATTTTGCATCCAGATCTACCTCCGCGGCCAGGACCCCGCCTGTATCTTTCAAGGCTTTTTCAACCGCGGCCTTGCAATGGCCACAGCTCATACCTTCTACTTTAAGCGTAATCTTTTCCATACTGATCCCCCTTTCTGACATTAATTTTCCCACGGCAAAAAACCATATTCCAGTAGAAAACTTACATAAATCAACAGACGATTTTTATACTAATAACATAAGGAGGGAATTAAAGTGGCCAAGTTTGATCAAGGCGATAATTTTATTAGTGAGAAAACGGGTTCAGCTACTATGATTAATGTGGATAGAAAATGGGAACATGATTTTACTGATGATCAAGCCACTGCTGCCGTCAAAAATATGAAATCAACAAAAGCTGACAAAAAAAGACCTGACGTCATAATAAAACCTTAAATACAAAGCACCCTGCTCCAAGGTCAGTTTAAGCAAACAGTCATAGATAACAACCAGTTACATAAAAATAATTATAATTATTTTTTGGGGGTGTTGCAATGCCTTTACCAAATAAGGACAGCTTTACCGGAGGGATTCAAATAAGCGCTGTTTTAAAAGGAACCATAATAACTATTTTCATCTCATTCTTCTTAAGCATCGGGGCCGGCTTTGTTTTTCATTTCACCTCGCTGACTGAACAATCCATGTCCTGGTTCGCCGTGACCATACTGGCTGTAAGCTCTTTTTGCGGCTCCCTGGCAGCAGGCAGGGGAGCGGGCAGCAGAGGGCTCTACCACGGGGCAGCCGTAGGAGTTATCTTCTTTTTCTTTGCCTGGTTTCTAGCCGGTGTGGTTTTGCCGGGCCAAGAAGCTTTGGGCATAATCTACAAACTGCTGGTGACTTCCTGCGCGGGCGCGCTCGGCGGTGTTGTCGGTGTCGGCATGTCATAAAAAAATGTGCCTGGAGACTAGATTCAGTTTCCAGGCACTTATTTATATTAGTGTCTACATTAATTAATATTTCTAAAATAAAAGCACAGCATCTTTGGTATACCCTATCGCTTTATCGCTAGAGAATGTTATTTTTTTGTATAATCTAGCCCACCCTGTCAATTTTTACAGCGCAAACTTTCAGATCAGGTATTTTAGAAATAGGATCACGTGCGGGATTGGTTAGTCTATTGATTGGTACGTCCGGGTACTGGAAGGATGTAAACACCAGTCCCGGCACTACCGTATCAGTAATTTTGACTGCAACCTCCACCTGACCGCGACGTGAAGTTACCCTGACCTTATCTCCGTCATAAACACCCAGTTTTTCAGCGTCGGGAAAACTTACTTCCAGGTATTCCGTCGGATAGAACACTTCCAGGGCGCCGGTGCGCTGGGTCATGGTCCCGGTATGGTAGTGGTATCTCCTGCGACCCGTACTCAGAATAAACGGATATTCATTATCCGGCAATTCATCCGGCGGAATGTGCTCAACCGCGTGAAATTTACCTAAACCACGCGCAAACTTGCCAGAGTGCAGGAACTTGGTGCCGGGGTGGTCAGCAGAAAGGCAGGGCCACTGAAGACTTCCCTTCTCCAGACGGGCGAAAGAAATACCGGCATAAGATGGTGTGAGGCTTGCGACCTCGTCCATAATCTCTGCAGCGGAGCCGTAGCTCATCGGGTAACCCATGGCAGTGGCAACCATGCAGATGATTTCCCAGTCAGGCTTGCTGTTTCCGATAGGCTCAATAGCCTTTCGCACTAATTGGACGCGGCGCTCGGTATTGGTAAAAGTACCGTCTTTCTCGGCGAAGCTTGCGCCCGGCAACACCACATCAGCGAACTGAGCCGTCTCGGTCAGGAAGATATCCTGCACCACCAGGAAGTCGAGATTTTCCAGCTCGTGCATTACCTGGTTGGCGTCGGGGTCGGATATTACCGGGTTTTCACCCATAATATACATACCCTTGATACTCTTACCGCATTCACCCAGTAATTCGCCAACTGTCAGGCCGATTTTTGCGGGCAGCTCCTGCACGTTCCAGGCGGCCGCGAATTTCTTCCTATTTTCCTCAACAGCTATACTCTGATAACCGGTGTAAACGACAGGCAGCGCGCCCATGTCGCAAGAACCCTGCACGTTGTTCTGACCGCGCAGCGGGTTGACACCACTGGACTCTTTGCCTATTTGACCGCAGAGCATGCACAGGTTGGCGATGGAAAAAACGTTGTGCGTGCCGCAGATGTGCTGAGTAATACCCATAGTGAAAAATATGCTTGCATTTTTGGCCTTGGCGTAGCCGCGCGCCACATTCCTGATCGTTTCTGCCGGTACGCCGGTTATGCCCTCGACATATTCAGGCGTATATTTTGCAACAGTTGTTTTAAACGCTTCAAAGTCTTCGGTACGTTCCTTTACAAAGTCCTTATCCCAAAGGTCCTCTGCGATAATCACGTTGGCCAGGCCGTTAAACAGGGCGATGTCCGTGCCCGATTTGATTTGGAGGTGATAATTTGCTATCCTTGCCAGTTCAGTTTTGCGGGGATCGACCACAACCAGAGTTGATCCGTTGCGGGCAGCCTGCTTAATCATTGCTCCAGCCACCGGGTGCGTGTCGGTAGTATTTGTACCGGATATAAGGATAAAATCTGCACCTGGTATCTCTGCAAAGGAGTTGGTCATGGCGCCGCTCCCGTATGCTGTCGCCATACCTGCTACAGTCGGAGCGTGGCAGAGACGGGCACAATGGTCGATGTTATTGGTACCGATCACCGCGCGGGCCAGTTTGTTCATTAAATAGTTTTCTTCGTTCGTAACACGGGCGGACGACAGGAGGCCCAAAGCATCCGGGCCGTACTTTTCTTTTATGGAACCAATTTTTTTCACAATTAAATCAACGGCCTCATCCCAGGTAGCCTCGACAAATTTTCCGTCTTTTTTAATCAGCGGTGTTGTCAGGCGGTCGGGGTGGTGAATAAAACCGTAGCCGAAACGTCCCTTCACGCACAGGGCACGTCCGTTTACCTCACCGTCGGTGGAGGTGACGCCGATCACCTTGCCGTTCTTGACATTTAGGTCAAACTGGCAGCCGACACCGCAATACGGACAGGTAGTCGTAACTTTTTTAACTTCCCAGCGGCGCCCCTTGCCAATCATGCCCTTTTCACTGAGGGCGCCGACCGGACACACCGAAACACAGCCGCCGCAGAAGACGCAGTTGGATATTTCCGTATCAGCGTAATGGGCGCCCATGGCCGGCGTGACAACAGAATTGAAGCCTCTGTAAGCAAAGTTTATAACGTCGTTGCCCTGGACTTCTTCACACATCCTGATACATTTGCCACATAAAATACACTTGTTCATATCCCTGACAATGAATGGATTATCATCCTCTATGGGATAATTGTGCTTTTCACCTTTAAAGGCGCCCTGCTTTACACCGTAGAAGTAGGCGTATTCCTGCAGGCGGCAGTCGCCGCTCTTCTCACAGGTCAGGCAGTCGGTGGGGTGATTGGCCAGCAAGAGCTCCAGGTTTGTTTTCCTGGCTTCAATTACAGCCGGTGATGCGGTGTTTACAACCATTCCCTCTGTAGCTTCCGTGACACATGATGCCGGCAGGTTGCGGGCTCCCGGAATCTCAACCACACAGATACGGCAGGCGCCCGGCTTGCTGAGCTGGGGGTCATGGCAGAAGGTAGGTATAAAGATACCTGCCTGCTCTGCCGCTTCCAGAACGGTGGCCCCTTTCGGCACTGTGATTTGAATGCCGTCTATGGTTAGAGTAACTTTAGACAATCCCTTTTCCCTCCTTTACGCCTTAATAATGGCGTCGAATTTACATTTTTGGATGCAGGCGCCGCACTTGATGCATTTTGCCGTGTCGATGACATGAGGCTCTTTCTTCTCGC
>ENA-UOYA01003649-UOYA01003649.1-activated-sludge-metagenome-genome-assembly--contig:-NODE-3649-length-13567-cov-7.040779_pt1 | contig 13567 bp, 7 predicted proteins | sample MGYA00238163_ERZ764804 | MGnify/ENA primary metagenome ERZ764804 (study PRJEB28919, sample SAMN05720223) | activated sludge metagenome | isolation source: Anaerobic digester | place: Hong Kong...
GGGCGAAAGTCTGAGAAAAACTAAGCTGTTCTTTCATCTTAACTTTACAGAGCCTGATTCATCCCTTATCAAATTCGAAGCCTTCCGCTTTAAACAGGCCTGAACGAAGAAACGCAGATATAGTCATATCGATATCGAATCGGGGGTTACCGGCCAGATAGTAATTAAGTCCCGAACCTCCCGGATAATACCATTCAATGATATACAGCGCCTTTTCAGACGCGCAAAAGCTTACAAAGTCGATACTGGCTGAAGAATCTGGTGCAAGAACAGCGCTACCCGACAAGACCTCGCATTGCCTGTCCATCGCATCCCGGATACTGTAGGACACCGCGACTGTGTCTTTTGTATCGTTTACCCCGTACAGCTCAAGCCCCCAATCCCCGGGCTCGCCAAACATCAGGCATACGGGCTGCTGGCTCATCTGAATGGCGTAAAAGGCCTGTTTCCTGCAGAAATAGTAATCCACCACGGCCTCCGATATCTGAGGCCATCCGTCCAGCAAGTTCCACCAGATGATTCCGGTTCGGCGCCATTTTCCGATCCGGAACAGCTCGACAAAAAATTTCATGGCTTCTGCCTGAACGATCTGGCTTGCGAGCGCGAACCGCTCCAGATCATCCGGGATTACGCCGAACAGCTCCTTTATCTCATCAGCCATGACCTTGGTGCGGAAAGCGAAGGGGGAATCATTCCCGTACGGCTCGCTGTCCTGCGTCTCAGGCGCCGCTCCGTGCAGCCGCCATTCGTCGTTGCTGTAAGGCCAGAGACAGGCCGGCGACAGAAAACGCTTAAGGCTCCGCGGCGAAGGGCAGCCCATATAACCCTGTTCGCTTGCGAAATGCGCGACGGCGTCTTTGTAATATCTGTTTTTATAATAGCTTCTGGCACCCCACAGATGATTTTCCGGCAGCAGGTCGATTCCGCCGTGCGCAAATGCATGAGAATCTATATATGGAGAGCTGGGAAGATAAGGCCGGGTCGGGTCATGATCGGCAATAGCCCGCGGAAGGATACTGCGGGTCAGCCTGTTATTGTTCGGGTCTCGGCGGATTCCGGTCCATCTCTCGTATACCAAATCGCATTCGTTGTCTCCTGCCCATAGGACAAGGCTTGGATGCTGGCGCAGCTTTCTAATCACATGCGAAGCCTCGTTGTAGATTTTTTCAGAAAACGCGTCGTCTTGAGGATAAATCGCACAGGCCATGGAAAAGTCTTGCCATACCATGATGCCGTTTTCATCGCAGAAATCAAAAAAAGCATGGTCCTCATAGACATTGCCACCCCAGCACCGCACCATATTGCAGTGTAGCTCCGGCAGCATTTGCAGCGCCCGTTCCAGACGAAGATGGTCCCGTGAATGAAACGCGTCCAGAGGCACCCAGTTAGTCCCCATGACAAATACCTTTTCCCCGTTGACGATAAAGCAGAATTCCCCGTTTCCCGACGCGTCCGTTAGGCTGCTCCTGCGCAGTTCCACCGAGCGGATTCCCAGTCGCGTATCGTAAGTATCCATAACTTCTCCATGCCGCAAAAGCCGCGCCTGTACCTGATACATATCCTGGGCGCCGCGCCCTGCGGGATACCAAAGCTTGGGCTTTTCAAGCGTAATCCTGTATTTCCCCCCAGTGGACCAGAGCGCTTGTTTTTCATAGAACACGCTGTCGCCGCAGACGCCGGATACTTCAATGGCGTAATCGCGTATATTCTCCCTCTCGTCGATTCTTACGTTAAATAAAAAAGAGAGCGTGACGGATTTTGAAATATCGCAACTATCCTGAGGGAAAATATAAAACTCCGATATGTGAGGAAGCGTCCATTGTTTGATGTAGACCGATTTCCATATTCCCGCCGAGACGGCCCGGGGCATAATATCCCAGCCGAACATATGCACCGCTTTCCGGATTCGCAACCCGTCATACCAATATTTATGGGCAAAACTGCCCGCGTTCGGCTGATACTCGCGAGCTATTATGCAGACAGGCTTTAGATGAACCACCAAGCTGTTCTCTTTTTGGACGACACCGCTGATATCGAATTCATGACTTATAAGCATATTATCAGTGCTGGCGACCAATACGCCATTCAGATAGATATCCGCCAGCGTGTCGATACCGTCAAAGCGTATCGTCGTTTTTCCGTATGCCGGGTCTTCGACGGAAAACGTTGTGGCATACCACCAGTGTGTATCCTCGTAGTCCTGAATTTTTAGAATGTTGTCCCCGTAATACGGGTCCGGTATAAGCCCGTTTGCGTGCAGGTCTAACTCGAAATTCCCCGGAACCGTTCCTTTAATGCCACGCGGATCGTTTTTCACCTGGCTTGCCTCGGTATATCTGATTTCGTGTTCTACCACGTCCCGGTGCTTATAAAACACTGCGTTCCAGATACCATCCAAACACAATTCTTTCATGATATAGAGCACAACGCGCTACTCATGCCGCGCACAAAACAGCACGAATGGGCTATTCTGTTATGCTCGTGCGCCACCTTTCGTCATTTTTTATGTTCATGCTTCCTTTTCCTCGACACATTCTTTATTATGGTGCCTTATTATCCCTTCACGCTTCCGATTACGATTCCTTTTACAAAATATTTTTGCAGAAATGGATATACTGCCGCTACTGGAATGATGGCGACAAAAATCTGCGCGGCTTTAATGGACCTGCTTGAGGCGTTGATATACTGCTGGATATTCGCGGTAAGCCCGCCCAAAAGACTGCTCGCGTCCCGGTTTAAAACTTGGAGATATGTCTGAAGCGGATATTTGGAGGGCGTATCCATGAGAATCAGCCCCTGAAACCATTCGTTCCAGTTGCCCACAAAGGTAAAAAGCGTCAATGTGGCTAACACTGGCTTGCATAAGGGCAAAATAATTTGCACCAGCACCCGTGTGTGACCCGCGCCATCAATCTGCGCAGCTTCCGTCAGAGCCGGGGGAAGCTGACGAATATAATTTGACAGCAGGAAACAATTAAACACCGGAACCGCGCCGGGGATTACAAAAGCCCATATGCTGTTGACCAGTCCCAGGGAAGAGAGCGTGAAATACCATGGAATCAAACCGCCTTGTATCAGCATTGGTGTAAATAAAAACCAAGCGTAAAACGTACGGGACTTAAACTTCCTCGAAACCTGAGACAGCGGATAGGCAACCATCGTTGTCATGACTGTTGTTATTATAATTGCGAGAAAAACCCGCTGTACAGAAATCAAAAACGCCTGCCAGAAATCTTTATTGCCAATCACCATCGCATAGGAATCCAGTGTGAAATCAACAGGAAGCAGGCCCACTGCTCCGCTGGTCGCCGCTGCGTTTCCGCTTAGCGAAACAGCCAGCAGGTTGACCACCGGAAGAAGGCAGGTAAGCGCCGCCACGGACAGAACAAACCCATTTAAGGCGGGAAATACACTAAAAGACTTTTTCCTCCAGGCATTTAACTTCATTGCTTCCACCCAAAATCAAAAAACGCGGTAATCAGTAAATTTATAGGCCATAAAATAAGAGATGCTGATTAATATAAATGAAATAAGAGATTTCATCAGACCCACCGCTGTACCCACGCTGTAATTTGTATTCTGAAGCCCGATACGGTAAATGAGCGTGTCAATAATATCGCCGGTGCTGTAAACCTGTATGCTGTACAGATTGAATATCTGATCGAAACCTCCGTCCAAAATCCCCCCAAGACTTAAAACCATAAGAAGAACAATGCAGGCTCTGATGCCCGGCAGCGTGATATGCCACATTTTTTTAAAGCGGCCCGCTCCGTCGATTTCCGCGGACTCATAAAGACTTGTATCCACCCCTGATATGGCCGCCAGATAGATAATAGAACCGTATCCGAAGTTTTTCCAGATGTTTGTCACGATTACCGTAACGGGGAAAACTTTTGGATCGCCCAGAAAATCCGGAGGCGTAATGCCGAGCATACGGAGCAAAGCGCTCATGGCGCCATTGGACGGAGATAACAGGTCAATAAAAATGCCCGAAAGGATGACCCATGAAAGAAAATGCGGCAAATAGACAATTGTCTGGATAGAACGTTTCAGGCCCATCTGCTTCATCTCATTCAGAAACAACGCAAAGAGGATAGGCACAACCAGCATCAGGGTCAGGTTGGAAACAGATATCAGCAGCGTGTTCCGAATGACCCCCCATATGCTCGGGATGTGAAAAACGTAGTTAAAGTTTTCAAAACCGACAAAGGTTTGCGGCCCGAACATACCCAAAGCCGGCCTAAAATTCTGAAATGCAATTACGACGCCAAAAATCGGTACATATCCGAAAATGACAACCCATACCATCGCCGGAACCATCATCAGGTGCAGCGGAAGATTTTTGATAAACCCCGCTTTTCCGCTTCGCTTCAATGCAACACCCTCTTATATTTCTAATCAAACCTTGTTATATCTTGCTTTATTAAATGGAAGCGCATTATTGCGGTTTGTTGTCCTTGTATAATTCATTGAGATCGTCCAGCATCAGCTGTCCGCCACTGGACAGCCACTGGGAGACATAGTTGTCATAATCGCTGATTTTTTTCTTGCCCAGAATTACGTCCAAGTAATACTGATCCCTTATCTGATCCAGCACTCCGCCAAAATTGGCTGCTGTTTCAGGGATTTCATAATAGTAATCCGGCGGATAGGGCACACCTTGAGCCAAGTATTCCTTCAATACGCCAATTGCTCCGCCTTTGCCGTAAATTACGGAAATCCCCCAAGACTTAGGAGATTTTTCCTCCTCCCATTTTTTCAGGATATCCACCATCGTCTTAATGTCCCGTGTGACGTCACCGTAACCCGTCTGCCCGTCCAAAACAGCGTTAGCCTTATCATAGATTTCCACATTTGCCTTATAGGACAACAGGCTGACGGGCGAAATGGCCCAGATACTTTTAACATGCTCGTTATCCATATAGAACTCGGGATCCTCCCGTGCCGTTTCGAGAAAGACATTGAGCATTCTGATGAGGGTCTCCGGCTTTTGATAATCCTTGTTTACTACAAACCAGCCGTTGCAGGGAAGCGGTATATTCTGTTTAGCATATTCTCCGTTCATATCATAAATAGGAAACGCCTTCCATTCAAAATCCGGATTGGTTTTCACCGCCTGCTCGTAAACAGAACTCAGTATAGCCTGCGGGACCCAATGCTCGCCAAAAAACATTCCGATTTTGTTCTGGGCGATGGCTTCCGTCACCTGCTGGTCCGTGATCGTTGAAAAATAGGGGTCGATTATGCCCTCGGCGTACAAGGCCACAATCTTCTCCAGCGCTTTCTTGTTAGCATTTGAAATTTCCGATTTGGTAACCTTGCCCGACTCATCGAGCGTTATTCGCGGCACCATGCCACCCAAGCCGTAAAACAGGCCTGTAAACGAATAATATTCTCGCCAGATATCCGGTCTGCCTCGCACACCGAATCCGAATGTATCTTTTTTGCCGTTCCTGTCCGGATCCCGTTCAGTGAAAGCTTGCGCGATATCCAGTACGTCATGGAAATTTTTAGGCTCAGACAGATTCAGATTCTTAAGCCAGTCGGTCCTTATCCACAAATACTGCAGGCGGTCCAGCGGCGAATAAAGATTCGGGATTCCGTAAAGATGCCCGTCAACAGTCACCGCATCCCACATCTCCTGCCCCGCGTCTGCAAAATAAGCTTTAAGGTCATCAGAGGCATACTGCTCAAACAGACCGTCCAGGTTTTTTAAAAGGCCCGCTTTATAAAGTGAATAAAACCGGTTGGTATCCACTATAAAGACGTCCGGAAGTTCACCCTTGCTCATCATCAAAGAAAGTTTTTCAAAGTACTGACTTTGATCCACAAGCCAGCTGTATTTTACGTCTACGCCCAGTTTTTCTTTAAACCGGGTAATCCAGCGGTTATTCTCCCATGTTTCGTTAAGCGGTCCCAATATCTGCTGCTGGACGCTGCCGCTTGTCTGTTTGGCAAAATAAATCACATTGCCGCCTGTCTCTTGGGGGGGAGACCCGCAGGAAACAGGTGCAAGCAGCAACACCAGTAAAATGAAGCATATAAGGATTCTTTTCATCATGAGCATCATGAAAACCCCTTCTTGCTGATTCCCAAATAACCAGCGTATCGCATGTCGGGATGCTTCAGCTCAAATTGGTGAGCACCATAAAGCTCCTTGCCGGAATCGCTACAGTTACGCTGCCCTCGTTTGCCTTAATTATGCCGCTTTGTGGGATGAGTCTGTTATTTGTCGGTAAGGTTGCCTCTTGATACAAAAACCGTTTGAAACTGCTGTTTTTGAAAGCGCTGTTGCTGACGTTAACCTTAACAGTATAATCATTGTCGTTGGTAAAAAGTTGCGTCCATTTGCCATTGCCGCTCTTAAGGAAAACCGCTGATATGCCGTTATCCTTGCCGCTGGTCCCAATAGTTTCCCCTGTCAAGTCCTTTTCCACACCGGGATAAATTTCCGAACCCGGCTCGCAATACCGCGTGAGCAGCGAAAACGAATAATAATAGGGCCGGGCTTTCCACTGGTCGGTGTAAAGGCCCCAGAGGCCGCATTTCATCATGCGCTGATCCTCACGCATGTAATCAAAGAGGGTCCAGTGGGTGTAGCCTACGCCTCCGGCATTAAGGAGATTGATAGCGGCACGGGCATACATTAACCCGCGTCCGTACGTTTCAAGGTCGGTCTGGGTGGTTACGGGATAATCCACCGCAAGCCCGCTGCCGAATTCCAGTAGTTGGAACGGCTTGTCAAAAGCATTGGTCTTGATAAAACCCGTAAGCGTTTTAAAATAGTTGAAAATCACATTGTCGGTGGAATCAGCCGTTGCCCTATAGTAATGGGAATTGAAAGAATCCGCTATATTCTTGAGATTGCTTTTGCTGCATTTCTCGAGCCACTCTGGGAAAGTCGCGTCATCGCTAACATTGAAATCAATTTTATCACGAAGCCCCTCCGCTTTCAATTTGGCGTCGATAGCTTCGCACATCTCGACATAATAGTTGAAATCCACATATTCCCTGCCCTCCTGGGGACCTTTAGAAAACCCAAAATCAGGCTCATTATAAGGCGTATACTGGTAAATGCACGTGTATTTTTTATTTATCAGTAAATGTCTGAGCAAAGCTGCGCTGTTTTCGGCATATTCCTCTATGGAGGTTGGAGCGGTGTTCCACCACCAACTGTTTGGAAACGCGAGCCATGTCATATTGCTGCGTACGCCAAACATCGTGATATTAACTTTTATGTCGTTCTCCTGGGCTACATCCAGAATTTTATAAAGCGCCTTCATATAATCGGATTCCCACTGGAACCCATTCCAATTGAAACTGTCGGGATTGTCATTGTCGTTGACCGGCTCAAAATAATCGGGCAGAACCGCAATGCGGATTTTGCGCAGCTTCATCTCCTTGATACGGTCGAGCATCACGTCATAATCCGCCTGACCGACGCCGTAGGAGGTGTTAAAGTGCATAAAATACTCCGTATTTATCTGCGCGCCGAACCCGTCCAGCTTATTCTTGTTTTTTGCGCCCAGCTCAATCGTCATATCATATCCCGATTCCTTAATCAAACGTTTGTCCACCCCCCCTGACGGTCTCCCTGATGAACTTGTGTTGCCGGATGATGCTCCAATACCGGATGATGCTCCGATATTTGAGCTACTCGCGCCGGCGGAGCTGTCATCGCCGGGCAGCGAGGATATGTCGGGGATGCTTGCACCTTCGGACGATGCGGGGTCGGAAACGGCTTTTGAAGCAGAAGATGCACCCGACTCATTACCTACAGACTCACAGGACGCAGTGGCAAAAGCAAGGAGCAGGCATAACGCAATAATCACAAAATGGAATAATCTTCTGTTTTTCATTAATTAATCCCCTTATCCTTTCATATTTTTTAGCACCTTTTACCCGCCTCGCGATATCTTCAGCGAAAGACGGCGGAATGGCGGTTTTCCTTACGCCTTGATATCACGAGAGCAGCCGCAAACACCGACAACAGGATTGTTATTATAGAAATGAGCAGCTTACTGCCGGTTTCCCCGGTGTCAGGCGAATCAGTGTCTGAAAGCATATCCCATACGACAAAGCTTCCCGTTTCCTTGATGAAGAATTCCATTTTTCCTTCGCCGTTTACAAATCCGTTCATCGGCACTAATTGGCCTTGGGCATTCAGCCAGTAAACCTCATGGCCCTCTTTGACATCAAATCCGGAAAGCAGTATATCGGCGTAATCATTAAGCGAAGTGATAGGCTCGTCTTCGTCGTACAGCTTTATAGAGAAACAGGCTGCGTATTCCTTATCTCCAATAACATTTCGGATAGCCTCATAATCGGCACCGGAAGTCAGATCGTCCGCTTCCATTGAAACACTTTCAGGAACCGCCTCTTTGGGAATAGTCAGTTGCACATGTATCCCCGACGCAGTCGTCGCGTTTAGGATTAGGTTATTATTGCTTTCTTCCTCTTCGTCGTCATCTTTAGGCGGTGGTGTCGGGAGATTCTCGTTTTGATAAAGCATTCTGGCTTCCGTCGTATTAACCGCGTAATCATAGACCCGTATCTCGTCCAGCCATCCTTTAAAGACGCCTTGCGCGTTCTGATAGTCGTCGTCCCACTGGCCGCCGAACGCCATTGTGTATTTCGAGCAGTTAACAATCAGTTTTTTCATCGGTTGGGAAGGCATTACGTCGACAGCCTCTCCGTCAATATAGAAAGACACCTTATCATCTCTTTTATTGACCGAGATTACGATATGATGCCAGCTTGTATCTATGCCGCCTCCCTCGGCCTCAGGTATAAACTTGACGAGCTTACGATAACTTACTAAAGTGTTTTCCTCGCTCAGATACTGATAGTCAAAAAACAGCTCGACCTGGCCTGCGGCTTCCGGGTCGATCCATTTATTTGCCATGACCCTTATACCCTCGCCGGCCCAATTCTTATTGGAAAAAACAGCTCCGTTAGTTATAGCGGTATCCATCCGGAAAAAGAGGGATATGGAATAGCTGTCGGCAATATCCAGATAATCGGGCTGATTTGCCGCCCGCACGCGTGGAACCATCACCGCGTGCCCATCAAGGAAAACGCCTTTGCCTCCTTTCAGAATACCTCCGCTGGGTGAACTGATAGCCGGGTTGCCCCACATTCCGGTTTCAAGGTGATTTTCGTTGCCGGAAGTATCATATCCCAAGTCCTTATCATATTCAAAGCTGTAATAGGCTATCAGATTTTCAAGAGACAATCGGCTCGGCACATCTTCCAAACGGTCGATAGCATCCCGAAGTGCCTGTGCGCCCTGATCAATCGCATTCTGGTCTGATGAGAAAAGCAACGCCTGTGCCTGCGTGACGGCATCCGTAAGACTCTGCCATGAATCGGCCGTATACATGCTCCCGTCTTTTTTCTGCGCCTCCCTAATCAACTGCATTAATTCGGACGTATCGGCGGGCGAGTTGAGGCTGTTTAAAGCTGCGAATGCCACCTGCGCGTATATACGCATGCTGAAATCGTTGGGGTGGTTCACGTTATTGCCAGTAATGTCACCGTACGTTTTATTGCTGAGGATATAATTGAAGGCATCCGTCACACGTGCCACGGCCACGCCCGAAAATTCCGACTGCAGCGCGAGCAATTCGTCCTGATAAAGGTCCTGGTTGCCAGTGGCGAGCCAATCCACTTGTCTGTTCGGCAACATTGGGGACACCAGCAAAAATTCAGTATCGGGGTGAACGAGCCGAACCTTTTCAATCATGCCTTTGATATTATTGCGGTAATCGCCGGGAGAACGGTCCCCGTCGTTCATGCCAAAAGCAATAATCACTAAGTCAGGGTTTTTATCGATAACCCGCGGCGTTAAATTAGCATCGTCCACGCCCCACGCCGTATCGGTGGAGGCAAGCGCCGAATTAATAGCATTGATATTGCTATACTCATACTGGGCGCGCAGCATTCTATTCAGCATTTGTGCCCAAGATTCCGCAAAAGGCTTGAATCCGTTAAAACCGCTGGCGCCGAAACCCTGGGTTATACTGTCGCCGTAGAATACGATATTCAGCTCTTCCTTGGCGTTCAGTTTCGCCATCGTATTTGAAAGATTAAATCCCTCGTAAGGCTGGAGGTCTCCCGTCCATGTTCCCGTGTGTTTATATGTTACCGCTATCTGGCGCTTTTGAAACTCTTCGGAATAATAAATATATCCGCCGCCGACCTTGTTGAACGTGGAGCCCTCAGACCAAGTTTCGGGATAATATTCGCTGTATTCCATTGAGGGAATGGACGAACCGGCCGGAAAAACAAGCTTCCCATCCTGGAGAATCCAATCGTCACCTTCGTCATATTCCGTTTTCAAATCCTGTGAACGGACGCTGATAATCTCGGTGGCTGGATAAAGCAGTGACTTTTCGGGCATATTTCCGCTTTGATCCTTCAGCACCAGTACAGATTCGTTGTAAACCGTGTCCCCTTCCCAAAGCGGGAGCATTGATGTGTATAGGTCATATTTATCAAGAACCGGCTCGTTCCCGATAGCCCAATCATCCTCCTCCACATCCATCATGTTGGCGGCAAGTATAGCCGCTTCAGCATCGGTAGCAGCGAAATCGTAGATGCGGATCTCGTCGAGCTCGCCGTCATACGCGCGCTCGGCCGACGGCCACTGGGGATCCAGCATGGCTCCGAACGCTATCGGATACTGCACACACTCCGACACAAGCGTCTTCATGTTGGAGTTCTCATCCACCAGCTTTCCGTCGTAGTAAAACCGGACGGTATGGTTCGGCTTATCCACCACCAGCACGAAATTGTGCCATGAAGTGTCGACCCCGCCGCCGGGAGCCTCCGGCATAAACTTGACGCATTTATTGTAATTATACGCGTTGTCGGAGGCGTCGATATACCGATAGGTCAGCCATAATTCTACCTGCCCCGTCGCGGAGGGATCAGACCATTTGTTAACCGACACCTGTATGCCGTCCTCGCCCCAGAACTTGTTGCTGAATATGTACCCGCCGTCACAGACGCTGGTGTTTTTAAAAAACATCGAAAGGGTGTACACATCCATCATGTCCAGAAAATCGGCCTGGTTGAACGTCGCGTCGGACACTGTCAGCACACCCCGATGATCGGGCCGCTGATCGAACCCTACGCTTTGTCCCAAATTAAGATCACCGCTGTCGCTGTCTCGCGGCGTAGGCGCGTAGCCCCACTTGGTCGCCAGATGGTTTTCATTGCCCGACACGTCTTTCCCGATATTCCCGGAATCTTCAAAATTATAATAGGCCGCCAGATGCTCCTCAGTCAAGCGGTTTTCAACCTGTGCAAAATTAGAAGCCAAACGCGACGCCTCATTGTCATCGACCGCGAAATCGTAGATGCGGATCTCGTCGAGCTCGCCGTCATACGCGCGCTCGGCCGACGGCCACTGGGGATCCAGCATGGCTCCGAACGCTATCGGATACTGCACACACTCCGACACAAGCGTCTTCATGTTGGAGTTCTCATCCACCAGCTTTCCGTCGTAGTAAAACCGGACGGTATGGTTCGGCTTATCCACCACCAGCACGAAATTGTGCCATGAAGTGTCGACCCCGCCGCCGGGAGCCTCCGGCATAAACTTGACGCATTTATTGTAATTATACGCGTTGTCGGAGGCGTCGATATACCGATAGGTCAGCCATAATTCTACCTGCCCCGTCGCGGAGGGATCAGACCATTTGTTAACCGACACCTGTATGCCGTCCTCGCCCCAGAACTTGTTGCTGAATATGTACCCGCCGTCACAGACGCTGGTGTTTTTAAAAAACATCGAAAGGGTGTACACATCCATCATGTCCAGAAAATCGGCCTGGTTGAACGTCGCGTCGGACACTGTCAGCACACCCCGATGATCGGGCCGCTGATCGAACCCTACGCTTTGTCCCAAATTAAGATCACCGCTGTCGCTGTCTCGCGGCGTAGGCGCGTAGCCCCACTTGGTCGCCAGATGGTTTTCATTGCCCGACACGTCTTTCCCGATATTCCCGGAATCTTCAAAATTATAATAGGCCGCCAGATGCTCCTCAGTCAAGCGGTTTCCACTATTTGCCAAACCGGAGAATATCCCCGCAGAGATAAGCAGGCCTACAAGTAAAAAGGCCGATAAAAGCACGCCCAGACTTTGTTTAGTGTATCTCTTCATAGAAAATACCAGTCCTTTCATTATAAACTTAGAGCATCTGTTGCCAGTTATTTCATATAATCATGATATCATATCTCAAAATGGATGTGGTAGTGAATTTGTTCCTACAAACTGACTTTTTGTTTTGTGTTGTTGTATATTATCATGACTTGTGCTATAATATAGCGTAAACTTTTTATATACTTTGGTTTGAAATATGGGGTGAATAATATGCCGGAATTCATGATAGAACAAGCCATGCATCTAAAGATGGAACCAGAGGGGTTTGTTAAAGACCGGCCTGACGGAATTGAATGCTGGTCATTTTTGCATTTTATCAATCCGGTTGATATAAGAATCGGTGAAACACTGTATCATGCTGCGCACGATGCTTGTATCTTTATCCCCCCAAATGCGCCTCAATATTATTTAAGCACTCCGACTTACCCTCTTTATCATAACTATGTTCATTTTTCCATGACGGATTCGCTGTTTTTTGATATGCTTTATTTGCCTGTCAATCAGATTTTCTACACAAATGTCTCCAAAATTATTACGCGATATATTGAAAGCATATGCTGGAAACTCATGGCGAAACGCAAGAATCTGGAGAACACAAACGAAGAATTTGAAATCACCGCGTCCAACAGCTTGAAAGAGTTATTCAAACTACTTAGTGAAGATCTTAAGACTCAAAGGCGCAGAGATTCCGACACTCATCCCTTTAAACAACTGCGAGAGCTTGTTTATAGTGAGCCTAAAAATTGGAATGTCCAGAAAATGGCTAAATATGTTTATCTCAGCCGGTCGCATTTTTCCGTAAAATACCATGAATTGTTTAACATAACGCCCCAAGAGGATTTAGCACTCGCCGCCTTGAACTTAGCCGAAAAGCTGTTGACCACCTCAAAGATGAGTGTTATGGAAATCGCCGACGAGTGCGGCTTTAGCAGTGCGGAATATTTTATTCGTTTCTTTAAAAAGCATCGAAAAATTACTCCTGACAGATATCGCAAATCTTTATAAAACGCCGGCGATATCCACCGCGGAGCAATATGTTTTCCTTGGGCGTTTCGTTTTGAAGATACCCACCTGTGCTACAATGCCCAAAACAGTAAGAATGCTGCCCAAAAGCCAAGGCTGGAGCAGCTAAAAAGGGTATATCACCCTCAAATTTTGGGAGTGGTTTACCGGTCGGTGTGGGAGAGCGCTTGAATGGCAGGACGAGGTCAGCGGTTCGAACCCGGTCAGTGGCTTCAAAAAGCATCCTGTTTAATCGGGATGCTTTTGTTGTGCCCTAACAAACCGGAACGATCGATTGGAGGGTAACACTCATTCCGCCTTAAGTTTTGGTATGTAGAAACCCACCGCCTGGCGGAAATTTTTAAACGGATTGGCATAAACCCGTTGTATCTGTCG
>ENA-UOYA01003653-UOYA01003653.1-activated-sludge-metagenome-genome-assembly--contig:-NODE-3653-length-13560-cov-4.924917_pt1 | contig 13560 bp, 6 predicted proteins | sample MGYA00238163_ERZ764804 | MGnify/ENA primary metagenome ERZ764804 (study PRJEB28919, sample SAMN05720223) | activated sludge metagenome | isolation source: Anaerobic digester | place: Hong Kong...
CATCAGAGATCCAAGTGTACGCGCTCGACGTAGCGAACGCAACGCACGCCGTAACTAACAACACAAAACAACGCGCCAGTATGGCCCTCGCGGACCGCTGGCTTGCGAACAGCTTTTCCTGTCGAGGTCCATTTGACAAAGCATTGCGTTCGATAATTGCAAATCTCGACTTCTCGCAAAATCCCTCTAGAAGCGCTGTTTTTATTGACTTTGCGTCAAAAGCCATTGATCGCAACTTGGTAAGTGCGGAATAGCGTTGCGTTTTGTCGGATCGAGTTTTTGAAGATTTTCTAGAGGGAAGTTATCCACAGGCTGGCGAAATTCGCCGTTTGAACGCGTTGCGATAGGTAGTACGTCGAAGTGTTGCGTTTCGCCGAATCGTTCTAGCGTGCCCCTGTGCCCACGTCGCCGCTCGTGGCGATGCTGTGGAGTATGTCGCTACGAACTCTTTGACGGTACCGAGCTAGGCCACAGCGCCATAGGAAATTCGCCCAAGGTAGTCTTCGACCGTCGTCGCTCCGACCGATGTCGTCAGGAAGTCTATCGGGCTCCGTCCCCCTAGAGGCAGCGCGGGCGATAGAAGCCAACGCGCCGAAACCTCCCGGTTGCCGAATAGCTCATCGGCACGTTGCAAGATCGCTTCTAGCCTTAGCGCACGTTTGCTCACGCGCGGGCCCAATCGCTCGCCTGCCGCGATCTTCCGCTTGAGCGTTCGATCGCTGATACCCCATGCGGCCAACATAACGTGCAATGGCAACCCTGACCGCCTGATTCGCGTCTGCGCCTGAAGCGGAGTCAGCCCGCGAAGGATTTGTGTGTGTGCGAGCAGCACAGAGGGTGCGAGTGGGCGTCGCGAACGGCCGAGCAACGCGGGGCGCGGCCGCCTTGGTGTTGTCAGCGACTTCTGCTTAGCGCTCGAACTGGAACGTGTCATAACTGGCTTCCGTCGGCAGGGAATCGGGAGCATGGCGGAGTCTGCGTCCTGAGGAGTGTAGTCGCGCGGAATTGGCCGACAGGACTCAAGTCGGAGTCCGGACTTCACCTCGCGACGAGGGCGTGCGAAATTTAGGGCGCATCGCCACGTTCGGACGGGTGGCCGACAACTTGAGAGAGCTCGCTCTATAGAATAACTTCACTTCCCCCCCGCAGGACTTGGCCGCAAGGTCCCCTGCGGGGTTCTCGTTTGTGGAGCGCCACAATTCAAATCGCGACCGGCTTTTGAAGACGATTTGTGCAAGTTGCCGCTGACAACTCGCATCCGTCGGAGTGCCGGCTTCGGATTTCGCGATGTTGCATCCTCGCGGAGAGTCATTAGCTTGCTGGTCACGCTTTGCAACCGCGCACCACCGCGGAAGTTGGCAGTTCCAGTAATGACGGCGGCCGCGATCGTTCGAGGGCGCAGGCGCCCGTGGCCCAGAGGGTGAATCGCGACCGTGACTGGTAAGATACTTATGTGTAACCGTCGCCTAGTGGAGTTGATTAAGTTCAATGAGCACCTGGCGCGAAAAAGCCGCCGCGAGGCGGTTTTATCATTTTCGAGGACAGTCTTTCACGCTATCGACAAGCCAGCGGGATTTCACTCGACTGGACTACGCGCGTTCCTATTTAATTAGTCTGGCGGCACCGCTTTCAAGCCAAGTTCTTCGTATCGCGGGGCAGCCAGGTCGATTGCATGAGGAGCGGGGCAACGCGTGGCTAACAAGAACGACTATCTGGGTGCCGTAGCGTCGAACGCCGGCGACCATTTCCACGTCATGTGGGCGACCCGCGAAATACTTCGATTGCTAGATGCAGGTAACGATGTAGCGGCAGTCAAGATCGAAGGTGTTCCAGCCAGCGAACTGCATGATGAGCTCGGTGATCACGCACAAGCGGTTGACGTGACGCTGACCAAACGTGCGGCGGACGGGCCCCGGTACCGCTACTTGCAACTCAAGTACTCAGCCTCGAACCCAGAAGCAAAGTGGACGTGGTCCCGACTGCTTCAGCGCCGAACCAAGACCAAGCCGAACAGCAGCGTGCTCGGCAAACTCGCAGGCGTAGTCAAGGCGACGAACTTCCAAGGTGATTTCGCGATAGTTACAAATCAGCCCTTGGCTGTCGATGTGGCTTCAGATGTTGCGCTACTCATTATGCCGGACGGCATACACGCCGCCGAGAATGCGAAGCTCGTTAAGAAACTCACGAAAGAGCTCGGTCTCAAAACCGATGAGCTTGCAAAGTTTTGTCAGCTCTGGGATCTGACGGAATTTTCCGCCGCTACGCGGCAGGCGATCGAAGCCGAAGTAAACGAACAACTTATTCGCTTGACTGACGCAGAAGCTCGAGACGTCGCGGATGATCTCTTGAAGCGCGTCGCAGCTTTGATGCTCCCGGAGAGTGTCAACGATGCGCCTGTCACGCTCGAAAAGCTGTTGGTTTGGCTAGGAGCCGGTAGCAGAGTCACCCTTTTCCCTGCACCGTCGCATATCGAGGCGGCCAGTCCGTATCTCAGGCGAAGCGTCGTTGATCGCCTTGTGGAAACGCTTCGTGCTGCAGGAGGGAAGCCCATACGCGTCCACGCTGCAGGAGGATGCGGCAAAACTAGCTTGCTTTGCGGGCTGCGATCCGAACTGCCGGCATACTCTGAAGTCTTCATCTACGACTGTTACGGAGGTGGCCTTTTCCTTGCGTCCGATCAAAGGCGCCACATGCCCGAACATGCCTTCTCGCAACTAAGTAATGAGATGGCTGCGCGACTGCTGATGCCGTTGGTAATGCGGCGTCACGGCAGCATCGATGTCCTGGCGGCTTTTCGAGCTCGCGTCAGCGTCGCGGCTGGCATTCTCGCAGCGCGCAGCCCAGACGCGCAGTTGGTACTTTGCTTTGACGCTGTCGACAATGCTCGAATTGGCGCAGATCATTGGCGTGAACCCTGCTTTCTCGACTTGCTGAGTCAGGCATCCGGCTGGCCAGCCAACGTCCGCATCGTTGTGAGTTGTCGCACGGCGCGATTGGCTGAGGTCGGAGAGAAACGTCTCTACGAGGACTTCGAAGTTCCCAGCTTTGACACTTCGGAGGTTGATCAGCTGATCACTTTGTTGCAACCCAAGTGGTCGACAGAGTTTGCAACCGAGTTCGAGAGTCTCACGGGCGGAAATCCACGACGACTTGTGTACGCCATCAAGGGACTGCCATCCGATTCTATTCAGCAAGCAATCGATCGCCTGATGCCCAAAGGCGATGGCATCAACCCGTTGTTCGAGAAGCGCGTCGCTGAGGCAGGAAAGCATTTGAGGCACGAGAGCAAGGTGTGGCAAGTCCTTGACGCCTTGGCGCATTTGCCGCGTCCAATACCAACCAATGTTCTATCGACCGTGGCAGATTTGGTGCCCGCCGACATCGGTGACATCGCCGTAGACGTCGGAGGGATTATTGAGCGGGAAGGTGGTTGGTCGTTTCACGACGAAGATTTTGAGGCGTTCGTGATCGAGCGACCCGGGAGCGGCGGACGCGCGCTTCTCGAACGCGCGGCGGACCAACTTCTCCAAGCGAGACTCACTGATCGCTACGCTGCGCTGAGCATCGCAGAGGTACTCGCGAATGCGGGTCGACTCGAGGAACTCTACGCGTTGGTGACCAATTCTCAGGAGAAGTCGTCAGTACTATCGGAACTCGAGATGCAGTTCGTATGGTCGCGGCGCTTGAGTTTTGCAATTCGTTGCTGTCGAAACGCGTCAGACGCCACAAATGCATGTCTTCTTCTCATAGAAGCGGCGGACGCAACTCGTCGCGTCAAACTGCTCGAAGAGTTGGTTGTTGACAACCTGGATCTTTCCGTACGATTTGCGGCTGATGAGGCGAACCGCCTGGCCTTGGTAAGTCAAGATTACCGTTCCAAGCGCCCGAGTCTCCGTATCGAGCACGCACTGCTGAACGCGAAATCGCGTCCCGAGACGGCCAAGTTTCACTACCGCTGGTGGCGGGCATACCTCGGAGAGTTGGGGAAGCCTAACCCTGCCTTTCGCGTGCAGCCGCGAGACATTGCCGCCGAGTTTTTGACTTGCTTGGCGCTGTTCGGTGAAGAGAAGGCAATTGCAAACTTGCTTCTTTGGCGGCCGAAGTCATTTCTGACGGCGACAATGGTAGAAGTCGCACAGGCAGCGGCAGGACAAAATCGCCAATTGATACTCAACACAATTGGCGCGCGCCGATGGCCACCGGTTGCACTGGCGCCGCTCATGACTGCAGCAATCCTTGCCGGCGCTCAACCGAACGATCCGGTAATGCACGCGTCTTTTGAGCGGCTTGCGCGTGCTACGAGCGCGCGATGGGGAAAGGTTGATGGCATTGCGCGTGCGGAATCGTCGCCGCTGGATATGCACGATGCGACGCTATTTTTGTGTGAGCGAGCTGTAGCTTACGACGAACTAAAACCATTGGTTGTAGACGTGCTCGATCACGCGTTCCCAAAGCCAGACCTGAGTGAGGCGCATTTGCTGTATCGGTTGCTCTCTTCAGGCGGCCAATACGCTCGCGCCCACGCGCTGCGCGAGCTGATCGCCGGGGTCACAGTACCTGTCAAAGAATGGCTTCCGCCTCGGAGACCCGAGCCAAACAGGAGCCAAACTGATCGTAGCATCGGCTACGGGGGGCGACGTGAAAAATCACCGGAAGAACGCTGGAACGAAACACTAGAGGAGACAACGTCAGAGTTCTCCGTTTTCGTTGAGGCGGCTCGAGTAACGTTGATGTCGCTCGCATCGGAACCGTCCGGGGCTTGGTCGGAGCTAGAGCGAATCCTTGACAACCAGCGCGGAGTCGCTCGCAAATCCATCAGGCACCCTCAGGTGGCGACTCAGCTGATGAGAAATCACGTTGTGCACACGGCACTGTCTACGGGAAGCGTGTCGTCGCTAACGACTCGCATGCGCAAGACACTGTTGAGTTTGCAAGGCGACAGTATTTCGCGAGCACTCAACCTGGCAAAAGCGCTCGTACTGATGCCGCAAACTCATGACGCGGCGCGAGCACTGTTGACCGACATCGGCGAACAGATCAAGTCGGATGCCTTGGGGGCGTCGCAACGCGTCAAATTGCTGAGCGAGAGCGCGCGTATCGCGGCACCCGTCGATTCTGAGCTTGCAAGGTGGTTGTTCAATAGCGCTGTTGAGTCAGCCGGAACGGTGGATATCGATGCGCGAGGCGCGCTGGTAGCCGCTGGCACCATCGGCCGAGCGGGCCTCGCGGCTTCCGAAGTTGAAGCCGCAGCGCTAGCCGCGCGACTTGCGGATGCTGCACGTTCTCTGGCTGCATCACTTGAGGTCGACGATGACTTCCATTGGGATGAGGTCATCGAATGGATGTCGCACATCAGCATCCCAGCGGCCTTGGTGGCTGCGGCGCGTTGGCAGGACGAAGGGCTCGTTCCGTTCGACGATAGCCTGCAAAAAGTGATTGCCATGCACCTTGCACTTTCGTTGGCAAGTCGAACGGCACTTGCGACGCTGACCACGGACGGGCCGGTAGATCTCCAAGCTTTGGTGACCGAAGGGGAGTTGCTGCCAGATTGGTTAGTCACGCCGGCGCTGGAAGATCAATTTCGGCACGGCGAGATCAACTCACTGCTAACCGCATTTGACACGCTTCAAAAAATCGCTGCACCCGATGCGTCCAGCTCGATTGCGGCGGCGAAGTCGCGCTGCGACACGGTACGAGCGTGGAACGGCATTGCTGAGAAGGTACACAGCTCTACCGATAAGCCAGGGGACGAGTTGGATGCAGACGAGGTCGTACGCATTCACACCGAAGCGGGAATACGAGCGGCACTAACTACTGAAGGTGGGAACGGCCGTCTTGGAGCGCATCACTTCATAGATGTCGCTGAACGACTAGACAGCATGGCGTTACGCGTGCCGTTTTTGGAGATTTCCGCAGCACTCGGCGCGAACGACGGTGAGTTTGGCGAGGCCGTCCCTCAAATCCTTCGCCTTTGGTCAAAATATCCTCCGGTAGATACGTGGTTGCGTGAGCAATTTCCGGCCTACATTTCTCGTTCACTCTACCGCCTGTTCCAGTGGAGCTATGAGGACACGGAGGTCGTTGAGGCCGCACTCGCCGCCACGGGACTGCCGGCGGCCGCGCAAGTTGAGGTCCTGCTCACGGGCATTGAACAACTAGGCAATCAAAGCTCGGCAAGCGTCCTCTACGCACTGGCCGGTTTAGTTGCGAGCAGGTCCCCGATTGAGCGGCGAGCGCAGCTCCTCGAGGCTCTGTTGAGTTTGGTCGAGTCTCGCGCGTCGCGCGCCCCCAGTGTTCGCCTAACCGACGTCGCCCCGCCACTGGAAGTCGCAGAGTGCGTCGCTCGCACAGTTTTTTCCGCGTTCGGCGACGCGGACCGGCGAATGCGTTGGCGGGCGTCACATGCCGCGCTGGTCTTACTACGCGCGAAGGATCCTGCGTGGGAGAAACTGGTAGCCTGCCTGGCGCGTGACAATGAGCCAATCTTCGCGAATGCGCCGTTCTATCGTTACGCGGCACTTGAGCAACTTATGTCCGTGCTGCTACGCGCCGCCGCGGAAGCTCCCGTGGAAGTCGCAAAGTACACACAACTCGTTCTAGACGCGGTCTTCCGAGAGAAGCACGTGATCGTGCGAGAACTCGGCCGTGCGGTGCTGCTGACGATCCATCAGTCTGGAGCGTGGCGTGCTGCTGGCGGCGAGGTCAGTCGCGTACTGCAAATCAACCGTTGCATTCTTCCACCAAGCACTCGCTACTCGAACCCGAAGACTGAGGTGAAAAGTGAGAATGAACGGATCCGCAAGTATGCGTTTGATGACATGGACGCCATTCCGTACTGGTATGCACCAGCGGCCGAATTCTTTGACCTGCGCATGCCCGAGTTCCTGGACCGGTTGGAGACGTGGATTCACGGAAAATGGGGCTTCGGTGAAGACACCACGTATTGGGCCAATGAGCCAAGACCGCGACGATTTCGCACATCGGACGCTTGGTCGTCACGTCGCCACGGCGAGCGCTCTGCATTTGAGCGACTTAGTCACCACATTGAGTGGCACGCAATGATGTGTGCGGTCGGCGAGCTGATCGACGAGCAGCCGGCCTGCGAGGCGGATTGCGATAGTGAATTGGCCGAGTGGATACGGTCTTATCTTCCCACTGTGGCTCCGCAGTGGCTCAGCGACCTGCGTTCGTCATCCCCGCTCGAACCACGCTTTTGGGGGATACCGCCTGAAGGAGTGCCCCGTTCAAGCGATCGGCCGCAGGATGAGTACGAAACTGCGGTCGGTGTTTGGGGGCGCTCGGTGTCGGAGGATGCATTCGACGCTGAGATCACGGCGTCCGAAGATCTCGTTGTGGCCGCAAGTTTTGAGACACGTTGGAACGAGGCAGTTCAGCGCGTCAGCATAGACTCGGCGTTGGTCTCCCCGCGTACGGCGATCGCGCTTGCTCGGGCACTCGCGAACACACATGACCATATGGACTTTGCGTTGCCTGATGGTCACTTCCACCGCGACATCCAGGAGCAAGGCTTCAAGCTTGAGACTTGGTTGATCTCCTCACCACGGGAGCCTATGGAAGATCGATTCGACGAACGTAGAGGAGTGGTCGCCGGGATTCCCGTCTCGCCATCACGCGCACGGAAGTGGCGGCCCGAGTTATCTGGCCCGTCGGGCGCCGATTCGTTGGCGACAGAGGGAAGGGCGATCAAGATTGCTCAGTGGGGCACGGAGGAGAGTCGCAACGGCCATGGTTGGCGTGCGACGGCCGCAATTTCCGAAGTTACCGAGATCCTCGATCGAGAGAAGCGGAGTCTGATTTTGCTCGTCGAAGTTACGCGCTATCTGCGCGGCGATGAAACCGAACGCTTTCCAACGCGGTGGGTGCTCTACGTGCTTCGCGCGGACGGCACACTCACTCGGGTGGATCGCGAACGACGCAGTCTTGGGAGATTTCTCGTCCGAAGAGAACGATTGCACAACAGCGTTGACACACTGGGGCGATGGATGTTGCACCGAGCGGCGGAGCTTTGTCACCAGCGCGACGCCGCTGGCGCACGAAAGCGCGCATCGCTAGATCGAGCCGTCGAGAAACTGTGTGCAGCTTTCCGGACGCGCAATCGCACGCGACATTAGATTTCGAGTTGCGTAAAATTTAGGTAAGGTTGGTGAAGCGCTCCAATGGGCAATCGCCTAAGACGCTTCATGTAAGACCTGACCACCCACCCCAGCCTGGAGCTGGGGTTTTCATTTTTGGGATGAGGTTGTCCCCGGAATGTCGGGTTTCTGGGCTTAATCGCGCAACGTCGCCGACCACGTATACTTCCAAATGAGACGTCGGCAAGCTTCCCTTCTCGCAAGGGTGCCCCGATGTAAAGAGCGAAGAAGCCTCCCCCTGGGAGGCTTTTAGCTTTGCGGGGTCCGTTCTGCGCTCAGCATGACTTCCGACGATTGGGATGCGCCGCGCGACGACGGCAAGGAGGCCTCACGAACTCGATCGCGTTCGAGCACGCCGACTGTGGGTACATCGAGACCCCGGGCCTTCAGCCAAATCCACCGGCGGGAGTTGCCCAGCCGGCGCCAGCCTGCCGCGCCGATAGCGCGTAAGCCGCTGCGCAAGTTGCTTCCACTGAGGTGACGCTTGCGAACCTGTAGGGCGGAACGCCAGCTCGGCTGTCGAAAAGGAAAGACCTCCGCGAGGGAGGCCTTTGAGTAGACGCGAGGGCCTCTTTGATTCCACTTCGGGTGAAACCACTTTCGTGGCGGGGAGCAGCCGGTTTTAACGCCTCGCTGAGCTGCTACTTCTCACGCCACCGAGGTGGCGCTGCTTGATGCGGTCCACAGCCCGTAGGATGCAGCGGAACAAGCACTTGGCGCTATTGTGCCATTCCTGCGATCGATCGGCAAACGCCGGGCCCACGAACGAGGGTGCGATAGCTGGCGATCGAAGACGGCACTGTTTTGTCTAACGAGTGGACCACTCGCACGGAGCTCGCCCCGCCGCGTCGTCGATAAGCTGTGCTACGGGTCGTGTGCGCCACCCCAGGCTACCTGTCAGAGACGGAAGAGCGCCGCGAAGGGAAGAGGGAGCCCAGCTCTGAGGCGACCTGGTCAAGCAACTCTGCGCCGCCGTCGTCCTTTCCGGCGTGGCAATAGGCCAAGGTCACCACGGTGAGCGGATGCACTTTGAGAACGGAGGCAAGCTCGTCGATCTTTGAGAGTGTTGGATTGCGTACTCCGCGCTCCACGCTGCTCACGTAGGTGCGACTCGAAACGAGCGCGAAGTCCTCCTGCGTGAGGCCGCGCGCGTTGCGAACGGCCTTCAACGCCGAGTGCAAATGATTGCGCGCAGGTTTGCTTGATGGCATTCACCAATTAGCTTCGAACGCCTCTTATAGAGCTACAATCTATAGTGTTCAAGAGTAGTGCCATGTTCCGTACATCTGATAGCGATCAACATCCGATAACAAGCCTCATATCGCACAAAGGAAACGCATACTGGTCACGTATTGAAGTCACGCTACAACTCCCATGGTTCATCGTTCGAATTGTCAGATCGAGCGACGATGCCGAGGACGCGGGTGAGATGCGGCACTTCATCCTCCCCGACGAACGTGTCCTAGATCTGGCGCAACTTCACCGCGACCCCCACATCTGGGTCGAATCAGTTTTGATGGTCTCCCCTGGCTTCATGAACGGATCGTCCGACTGGCAGATGAATTCGCTGGCAGCCATCTGGACTTCGGTCGAGCCCGACGCTCCCTCGCAATACGCGACGGTGTATGAGCTAGACGACGGGCGCCGATACGTGCGGTCAGCGCTCGGCAGCAGCCTGGATAGCCTTCCGCCTCCTAAGCTGATCGCCGACTTCCGAAATCATCGCGCCGCCGTATAGGTAGCGGCGCAGAGCGGAACGAGCTATTCAGTCGTCGCCGCCGCACTGACCCCCGCGACGTATCGGCATGCGGTGGTAGTTCATCGCTGACGCGCATTCTGCGCGTCGAATCGCGGCAAGGCAGTCATTTCAGGCTTTGATAGCACCGTGCCGCTCGTGCCACGGCGTCGCTGCCGCATCGGGTCACCTCAACGGTTTAGCCGGACACGCCCGTACTGGCAGACGTAGTTTTGTCCGAAGTTTGCACACAGATTCCTGCCACCGTAGGTTGCTCAGCGCCCACCGTGTTTTGTCCAGCCTGGCGTCGAATGTTTTGCCTGTCGACCGTGATGGTGACGAGACGCCGCTGCATACCTCAGAGCGAGCACAACCTCTGCGACGACATGATCGCGACTTAAACGTATCCTCCGGGGGGGGATACAATTGCTATCTAAATTGTGCGCCCGCGACGCGTTCGGACCGTTACACCCGTCCCGCATCCCGCGCTCGCTCTCAGGGCATCGGCGCCCACATCAACCTGAATGCGACTCAGATGACTGAACAACAAACTTCGACTCAGAGCCCAACCGTGTCGTCCGGTCTGATGTCTTTGATGACGACCGATCGATGGATCGAGGTCACGCGCATATTGGTGACGGGGCTCGTCGCCTTCCTCTTCTGGCGCAATCTTGCCCCCGTAGAACTCCTGTGGGCCGCAGTGGCGGTCGGCCTCTATCCCTTAGTGAAAGCGGGGCTTCTCGACCTGATTCATGAGCGCAAGATCGGCACCGAGATTTTCGTCACCATTGCAACCCTAGTCGCGTTGTTCGGTGGTGAGACCCTCGCTGGCGCGGTGCTGATGGTGATCATCCTGATCGCTGAATTCATCGCCGAGCTCAACACCGACAGGGCACGCGCTTCGATCAAGGCTCTAATCGGCTCGGTGCCCCAAGTCGCACACCTCAAACAGCTGGGCATGGAGCGCACAGTCCCGATCGCGGAGCTTGCGGTCGGCGATGTGGTGCTCGTGCGGGCCGGCGAGAAAATTCCGGTCGACGGCCTCGTCGTGGAGGGACAGGGTTCCGTCAACGAGGCCCCCATCACCGGAGAGAGCGCACCGAAGGACAAACGCGAAGACTCGCAGGTCTTCGCGGGCACAGTGCTCGAATCCGGGGCCATCGACGTGGTCACGGTACGCCGCGGCTCCGATACCACTTTTTCGCGAATCATCGCGATGGTGGAGGGCGCGGAGGCGGAGCAGGCGCCCGTACAGAAGCTGGCCGATCGCGTGGCGTCCTGGCTGATCCCGGTGGTGCTTTTGTTCCTGGTCGTCGTGTACCTGGTCACTCGCGACATCCGGACCGTCGTGACGCTGCTGATCTTCACGTCCCCTGCGGAGCTCGGCCTCGCGACACCTCTGGTGATGATCGCAGCTGTCGCGCGCGCCGCACGGGCGGGGATCCTGATCAAAGGGGGACTCTACCTCGAATCGCTCGCCAAGATTGACGCCATGGTGTTCGACAAGACGGGTACATTGACGGCGAATCGGCCCGAGGTCGTTGCGATCAGCACCGTTGGCACCGGCCTAGACGAGACGGCACTGCTACGGCTCGCGGCGGCCGCCGATCGCCGCTCAGCCCACCCTCTGGCGAAGGCCGTCGTCGCGGCGGCGGTAGCGCGCGGGGTCGAAGTGCCCGAGCCAGAGGCGTTCGAGCAGGTGCAGGCACGCGGGGTCCGCGCCATCGTCTCTGAGCGCGCGGTGCTGGTCGGCAACCCCGCGCTGCTGCGTGAGTCCGGTGTGGCGCTCGACGATGCACCGGACGTCGACGGTCCACGCACCCCCGTCCACGTCGCCGTCGACGGTCGCCTCGCCGGTGTGATCTACGTCGCGGACGCTTTGCGTCCGGGCGTGAAGGAGGTCCTGGCGGACCTCAGGGCCAGCGGTGTCCGTCGGATCGTGATGTTGACCGGCGACAACGCGGCCACGGCGCAGGCGGTCGCTCGCGAGGCGGGCATCGAGGAAGTAAGGTCTGACCTCATGCCTGAGGACAAGGTAGCAGCCATCGCGGAGCTGCAGAGGCAGGGCCACCGCGTCGCCATGGTCGGCGACGGTATCAACGATGCGCCGGCGCTCGCGCGCGCCGAGGTCGGGATCGCGATGGGGGCGGGAGGGACGCAGGCGGCACTTGAGGCGGCCGACGTCGCCCTGATGACCGACGACCTCTCGAAGATCGCCACTGCGCGGGCCGTCGCACAACGCGCCTACCGCACCGTCCAAGAGAACCTGTTCGTCGGTGTCGGCGTCGTGCACGTCCTCGGCATCACCGCCGCGCTCGCCGGCTGGATCGGCCCCATCGAGGCCGCCATCATCCACTTGGGGCCCGACGTGCTCGTGTTCATCAATTCTGTGAAGTTGCTGAAGGTCCGCATCAAGGGCGCTTAGGTTTGCGCTGTGCCCTTGAACTTTATCGCTGCGAACCGCCGTGCGATCGACTCTCGCGACGCGGCGGCCGAACCCGCAGAGCCATTCACCCCAATCAAACCAGCCATTCAACGCCATGAATAATTTGTTTCGCATCTTCGCAGTCCTCGTCATCCTTGGCTTGCCACCCGTGGCCACCGCCGGTGGACCGGAGGACTGTCATTTCCATGACGACGAGCCGGCCACACAACGTGTCATCTCGGGCTGTGCAACACGGCGACTACAGAGCCTGGCACAAAGCGGGGCGGTCGCGAAGGCATGGGCGAACGCGTCCCCAAGTGCGTTCGAGCAGATCGACGGTCAGCGCGGCCGTCAGTGGCGCGTGGTGTTCGACGGCGCCCCCGGCGACGTGAAAGGCGGCGAACGCCTCTATCTGTTCTTCACTCGGGAGGGCAACTACATCTCTCACAGCTTCACCGGCAAGTGAGGGTGTGGCGCCGCCTCCGCTCGATCGGCGTCGGCTGGTGCATCGCGATCGCACTCGTCGTGGCGATCGTCGCAGCGATTTCCGTCGCCCTCGCGATGCTCCTCAACTATCTGGCGCTTGACTAGGCGGCTCTAACCTAGCTGGGTGCATTCGCCTTTCGAACGCGTGCCGTCACCTACGTCGGCGGCGCCCAGCGCATCTCGGCCGACCGGCATTCGCTTACGGTCGCGGCAATCTGTGGCTTGGCGTCACGCGGGGGCGGACCGCCAGCTAATTCACTGCGTTCTGCTTGAACTCGAGCGTCTCCACATACTTGTCTACGTTCGCCTCCATGCCTTCACCCACCGCGCCGGCGTAGTCGACGGCGATGGAGTCGATCAGCTGCCGGAGTTGAGTGGCGTCGGCGGCGCCTGTCTCTTCGCGACGTTCGTCGCGAAGAGACACTGCATCATCCACGTACGCTCGGTCCGCGTCGCACGGTCCGCCCCATCCATCTGACATGCGCGGACGCGCCGCCGGGACATCTCGTCAGTCGTGCGCGAGATCCCACACCAGATGGGCGTCGACCAACAGCGTGTGCCAAGTCTTCAGCAACGCGGTCTCCGCTTGCAGTGCGAGCGCCGAGCTGGCGACCGTCTGCCGGCGGGCCATCAGCAGCGCGCTGAGATCCGCCTCTCCGAGCGAATAGGCACGCTGAAGCAGGCGCGCGTTCTCGGTACTGAGTCGCACGCCCTCTCGCGCGGCGGCGACGACACCCCGCTCGCGCGGTACTACCAGCACT
>ENA-UOYA01003656-UOYA01003656.1-activated-sludge-metagenome-genome-assembly--contig:-NODE-3656-length-13554-cov-4.808801_pt1 | contig 13554 bp, 12 predicted proteins | sample MGYA00238163_ERZ764804 | MGnify/ENA primary metagenome ERZ764804 (study PRJEB28919, sample SAMN05720223) | activated sludge metagenome | isolation source: Anaerobic digester | place: Hong Kong...
TAAGCCAGCAAATCTTCTCGTGTGAGGCTCGACAACGCCTTGCCGCGTGATCGCACCGCCCAGAGGAGGAGCCGCTCGACTTCCTTCTGGTAACTACGCAGGGTGTTGGGGCTAGCGGAATATTCGCCGAGCCATGCGTTGACCGCTTCAATGTCGTTGGACGCGGTGAGCTGGCAGTTCCCGCTACGCGATCGATTACTGCCTTCACGGCCGTCATCCAAAGACGAGAACGCCGGGCTGATCGAGGCGCGGTCTGCACGAACCAGCTCGGTTGGCTGACTCATCTCCGAAATTGTGCGGGTGAGCGCCCGATTCATTCGCGCGATTCCATCTGAGCAGGTCTCCTCGTTTTTCGGAGGGCCAAGTTAGCCCATACGGCCAATTCTATTTTGATAATGAGAGTTATCGTAATTTATCGAATGATTTCGTTACACATATAACGTAATATGATGATATACTGCACGGATGGGACGAATTCTGAGGCACCCACATGGGTCGATCAAGCGATACGCGCACGCTTACACGTACATCCGCTGCGAAATTAGTGTCTTCCGGCCATCGACCGCACACCATCACCGTCGACCAGATCTATGCCGAGATCAAGCAGGGCAGCCGCACGACGATCAATGACGAATTGAAACTTTGGAAGGATGAGCAAGCCAGGGGCAATGCACTCAGCGCTGCCATGCCCGAACCAGTCGCAAAGTCGATGCTCGCCATCTGGGCGCTTGCAGTTGAGCACGGTGAGAACGAATTCGCCGAAAGACGCCAAGCGCTAGAGTCAGAATTCGCAGCTGCCGACGCGCGAGCGCAAGCCGCAGAGGCCGCCCAGGAGGACCTTCGCGCCAGGCTGGAGCAACTGTTGGCCGAAATCCGGCGCTCGCAAGACCGAGAGGGTGTTCTGCGCACCGAGATCGAGTCTCTACGTTCGGCGAAAGATGATGCCATGCAGCGCGCAGCAAGTGCGGAACGGGAAACGATCACCGTCCGTGCTTCTGCCCAAGCGCATGAGGCGACGCTCAACGCCGATCATGAGCAAAAACTGGGCGCGGCGCGCGCCGAACTCGCAGCTCAAGAGACCAAGCTTCGCGTCGAATTGAGGGAAAGTACGGAGCGCCTCGAAGGCGTTCAGAAGCACGTACTCCTCCAAGTCGCGGACGCGCGCGAACTTCAACGCCGTGCTGAAGATCAGGCTGCGAAATCCAACTTGCGTGCCGACAAGCTAGTGGCGGAGCTCGAAACTCTTCGGGGGCAAGTCGCAGAATTGGCACCGGCGCACGAACAAGCGCTCGCTAAGCTCGACAAAGTCACGGGTGAAGCTACTGAATTGCGCTTGCAACAGGACCGCTTAAGAGAAACGCTAGCAAATACCACCGGACAACTTGAGGCGGCGACAACACAGTTCGCCGCGCTGTCAGCGCGAATTTCCGTACATCAGACACCTACATCAAGTTTGCGAAAGAAGCGACGCGTCGATCGACCCGCAACGTAGGATCCCTCGGACGAGTACCGCCTTCCGACATTCGGGTCGAACCGAGCGTCGAACATCTTGCTGCTGAGGTAAAGAAGCACGAGAACTTGTCCGTTTAAGTACGGCATGGAGTGCTCGTGTAACTCGTAGTTTTCGGCGTCATCGTTCTGGAACCAGACCTCACCCGACTGCTTGCGTAGGCCGGTGGTTTGGGTTCCTTTAACCAACAGGTCATGTGCGAAGCTGTCCTCGCTCAATTGTTCGACGACAAACCAGCGCTTCGGAACATGCGGTGCCGGGATGCTCCAGTGCCGTCCGCTCTTGGAAAAGCACGCCACAATAACCGGCAACGTATCGATCGCCGCGAGACGAAGGCTCGTTGCGACCATGCTAGTTTGGAAGTCACTCGCCAAAGCCTCAAGTTCCTTGAAACTCGGCGTGCCCAGTGCCCTCACCGCAGGATTGAAGATAGGGCCCGGCATGAGAAGGTGCGATGCGAACTTGTCCGCATCCTTTTCAACCGTCTTGTTGCCTACTAGGTTCATGTCGGGTTCGTCGACGCGACACTGAAATGATCTGCCTCGGTGCATGTCCCAGTGGCCAAGCTCATGCGCCAGTGAGAACCGCTCGCGGCCGACGATATGAGATGGCTTGATAGTAGCGATTGCGCGGTCTTCGAATCCAATCAGCGTGGCCTCGCACCCGGAAAGTTCTTCCCGTTCAACCGTCACGCCCTGGTCGTAAGCGATCGCCTCGAGGTCCAAATCCTTGGCATCGCGAATCCCTAACTGCGCGACGAGCGCCTCTGCTCGTTGGCCGGGCGTCATGACTGGTCGTCGCGGAACTGATCGCTCTCAAGTCTCTTCAGCTTCGCATACCTCCGAAGGACCTCTTCGTCGCTCAGCTCTTTCAGCTCGCGAGCGGCGATCGTGAAACGGCTGTCGTTTGCAGCCTGCTCGAGGAAACGTCGTGCCTCTTGCGCGCTCACGGCTGACACGGTCAATTCGCGCGTGGAACTATCCTTTTGCTGCGCCAATTTCTCGCGGGCGCCGGCCAACCGACGGCGACCGGCCGCGTCCTGGGCACGCTGCAGCAAGGCTTTACCTTCTTGCTCCATCGCGGCCGGATCGGCACCGTCCAGCGCTTGTTCGTCCGACATGGCTTGGAGTTCTTCCACGAAAGCGTCCAGCAGTTTGTCGAACGCGTCGGGCTTCGGCGCTGATGTGTTCATCATGACTTCCTCAAATCTTGTAAGGGTTGGAGACGCCTGAGCAGGCGCTGCCGGACAGCGTCATGCTTCTTGGGGTCCCAGCCCAACTGGTCGGCGGCCTCCTGGCCACGGGAGCCCTCTGCCCACAACTGCACCAAGCACCAGCAGTCCTCATCGTCCTCGACAAGCTTCTCCAAATACTCAAGTTGGCTGCGGCTGTCGACCTCCCGCTCCGGGCTCTGATCCGACAAGGCTTCGACCACCGGGCCGTCGGCTGCCTCGTCGGCCACCACATCCGTCGAAACCGACACGCGAGCATCAATCGGTCCATACTTTTGCTTCTTGAAAGCGTCGTCGGCGATGCTGCGCATGATCATTTTCAGCGTCACGAGCGCATGAACGTCGCGCCGCCAGACGCGGCGGCCTTCCTGCAATCTAGTAAGCGCCTCGGTCAGCAAGTCATCGCCCGACCACCCCAACAAACCCGCCGCTGCGAGTCGTGCCAACGATCTCGCTTTGGCCCAGTCCGCAGCGGTAAAAGCGCGCAATCGCGCGTCCACCTCCTGCGGACTTAGCCGCTCGTCTTCAGGTACGGGTGACTTCATGATGTGACTTCATCGGGTTACCTCCACCTGTAGGACTCCGTCGCACTTCGCCGTGGACGCGGGTGAAATATTTTTCTTTCCCGCGTCCACCAAGGCTGCGTCAAGAGTCCTACCCCCCAAGCGCCCCGAATCTTTCTGAATGTGGCGCAAAGACAAAAGGAACGCAAATGACAGTAGACCGCAACGAAAAGGTCGGCGTCAAGCCGACCGCAGGCACCGAAGTCAATCATTCAACCGCCGCCAGCGCCGCAAAGGAGGACAACATGGGCAGCAATCACGACAACGACATTCTCGATCTGGAGGAGTTCGCCGCAGCCAGCAAGACGGTACCGCCCGGCAAAACCTATCGGATCCGCATCGACAAAGACCAAGTGGTCGTCAAGGTGGACCACATGAATGGGGGTGAGATCCTTGCGCTCGTTAACAAGACGCCAGAGAAATTCATTTTGCGCCAGCGCGTCAAAGGTGCTGTCAGGGCGATCGGGGCGGACGAGATCGTGAGTTTCCTGGAACCGGGGGTCGAGCGCTTCATGACAATTCCTAACGAGGTCACCGAAGGGGAGGGCCCGCAACCGCGTAGCGAGTTCAAGCTGCTGGAGGGCGACCAGAAATTCCTCAACACCCTCGGGCGGCGCTGGGAGGCCGTCATCGACAACAGCGTGCATGCCGTGATCATCTACGGGTGGCGCGTGCCAGCGGGCTATACGGTGGCCACCGCCGACGTGCATGTGCGCTTCTCCAGCGGCTACCCTGATGCGCAGCTCGACATGGCCTATTTCGCGCCCGCTTTGGCACGCACGGACGGCCGCGCCATCAACAACCTGGCGTCGGTGAAGTTTGATGGGCGCGATTGGCAGCAGTGGTCGCGCCACCGTACGGGCGCCAGCGCCTGGCGTCCCGACGTTGACGACTTGAGCTCGCACATGGCGCTGGTCGACGACTGGCTCGCTGCCGAACAGCGCAAATAGTGGGTACCGTTGTCGAAACTCGCCTCGCGCTTGCCGGACACCATCACCTTGAGCTGCGGCGGCACCTGTTCCTTGGCGACGGCAAAGAGGCAGTGGCCTTCGCGCTCTGCGGCCGTGCTCGCCGCGATGGCGTCGAAGTACTGTTGGTGCGCGAAGTGGTGCCCGTGCCCTACGCGCTGTGTCCTGTGCGCACGCCGACCCAAGTCACGTGGCGCGGCGAGGCACTGGACGCCGTACTCGCGCGTGCTCTCGAACACGATCTGGGTTTGCTGAAGGTTCATAGCCATCCAACCGGATATGCATGCTTCTCCTCGACCGACGACGAGGCTGACAGCGCGCTGTTTCCGAGCGTTGCGGGCTGGCTTGGCGATGACCGGGGGCCAATGGCTAGCGCGATCATGCTGCCGGACGGGCGCATGCTCGGCCGGTCAATCTGGGGCGGCGCCATCGGGCCCGAATTGCAGGCGATCCGGGTCGCCGGAGAAGATTTCCAGTATTGGTTTCCGGCCTGCAAGAGCGCGGCCGTGCCGGACCACGGGCTCCGGGTCGCGCAGACTTTCGGCGACGCCACATACGCCCAGTTGCGCCAACTGAAGATCGGCGTCGTCGGATGCTCAGGCACGGGAAGCCCCGTCGCCGAACAACTGGCGCGAAACGGCGTCGGCGAACTCGTGCTGGTCGACGGCGACGCAGTTGAACCTAAGAATTTGAACCGCATCCTCAATAGCACCAAGTTCGACGCGCGCGCCGCAGTGAACAAGACGCTCGTTCTGGAGCGCACGATCGAAGCGATGGGACTGGGTACGCGTGTACGCGCACATGCGCGCGACCTTCTCGACATCGAAGTATTGCGCGATCTTTCCACTTGCGATCTAGTATTCGGATGCATGGATTCGGTCGACGGCCGTCACGTGCTCAACAAGCTGGCATCGGCGTACCTGATTCCGTACATTGACGTAGGCGTGCGCTTGGATGCCGACGGAAAGGGAGGCATCAATAGTATTTGGCTCGCAATCCACACGCTGCAGCCGGGCGGTTCAAGTCTGAAAAGTCGCCGCGTCTACGACCAGCAGGATCTCGAAGCCGCGTTCATGCGACGCGAAAGTCCACAGGAGTATGAGCGACTGCGGCGCGACGGCTACATCAAGGGCGTCCGGGTGGACCAGCCTGCGGTGATATCGGTCAACATGGCAGCCGCATCCGCCGCAGTTAACGAATTTCTCGCTCGTCTGCACGGCTTTCGCGTCAAGTCCAACGCTGGTTTCGCCGTCAGACGGATCTGCGTCACCGACCCGGAGGCGAGCGTGGATGAAGGCGATGGCACACCCTGCGCGGAAATGGGAAAACTTCAGGGAAGCGGCGATCAGGATCCGTTTTTGGGATTGATGCAGCTTCGAGAATAACCATGGTGAAAGGGCTATTCTCGTGGTTGGCTAACCTCTTCGACGCGGCGCGAGCAGCATGCACGCGCGAATCGCGGTATGTCGTTCGACGAGAGAGTGACGTACCTGACATGGCTATCCGCGGAGCGCTGCATCTCGTAGAGGACGGTAGCGGGGAGCCGTGGTTGGCGGTGCTTCGGTGCCCGTGCGGCTGCGGGGCGACAATTCAACTTCCCATGACGGCCTCCAGCGAGCCGGTCTGGTACCTCGCGGGACCGCCCGAACGACCAAGCCTGTGGCCCTCCGTGCGGCGTTCGACGGGTTGTAGGAGCCACTTCATATTGCGCAGCGGCTTAGTTCAATGGTGCCGCGACCTGTGAGCCTTGCGCATGACGCCAAGCGTTTTGGACCGCAGACGGAACCGCTCGTAGAGCAGATTGTTCTTCCACGACCTGAGTTCCGGGCGAGAGGGCATCCGACAACACGCAAGCGCGACAAGGGTCGCCACGCGGTGATTCGAAGCGGCGTTCGGTGAGGAAGCGCAATACCGACCCGAGCGGTCGGGGCCGGGTTGCACGTGTGCGATCGCAGGCATCGTGCTTGCCAAACCTCATCTAGCGGGTAAGTTCACCGGCAGTTCCTCGCTCGCCGCGAACGCCGATAAACTGAAACTGAGGAGGCGACCCAGTGCGCAACATCACCGGCGAACAAATCAAGGCTATTGGAGACGAGGACCTTCGCGAGCTCATTCGGCGCCTCTGCGTTGCCGAGATGCGGCGCCTTGGGCTGCCCGAGTCCGCGGTGACCGCAGGCGGAAATCAGACTGCCCCTGACGGAGGAGTCGACGTGCACGTTGACTTACCCCGGGGTACGTCCGCCGCGTTCGATTTTGTCCCACGCCACCTCACTGGCTTCCAGTCAAAGGCCTCAGACCTTGCGCGCTCCGGCATCGTAGCCGAAATGCACACGGAGAGAGACGGCCCCCTCAAGCCTTCTATCGTCGAACTCGTAGAGGCCGGGGGGGCCTACATCATCGTTAGTTCGAAGGGATCAGTGGCAAATGGGCCTTTGGCCGATCGAAAGGCCGCAATGCGCGAGCAGGTCCAACATTTGGGCGGCTTTACAGAAAGGTGCGTGGACTTTTACGATCGTGACCGAGTCGCCGGCTGGGTTGATCGATACCCAGGGGTGGCACAGTGGTTGCGCGCGCGGTTGGGTATCCCTCTGGATGGATGGCAAGGCATCGCGAACTGGTCGAATGCACCGCGATCGTCACCGATACGAGACGACGGCCGAGCTAGGTTCGCTTCGCGCAGCGATCGTGAGCCTTCCGGATTGACGCTATCAGAAGGCATCAGCGAAATGCGAGATGCATTGCGCACGCCTGGAAGAGTTGCTCGCCTCGTGGGATTGTCGGGAACGGGCAAGACGCGCGTGGCCCAAGCGCTGTTTGAAGCATTCCCCGACGGAAGCCCACCGCTCGACGACTCCATCGTGCTCTACACCGACGCAGCGCAGGCTCCCCAGCCGGCGCCCATTTCGCTGATTCGCCAACTTGGCTACGACGCGAAGCGCGCCATCGTGATCGTCGACAACTGTGACACCGCGTTTCACGGTCAGCTCGCGAGTGCGATTGCACAGAGCAGCGATCACGTTTCGCTCCTTACGATCGAGCATGACGTTGCAGACGATCAGCCCACGAGTACGGATGTCTTTCGGCTAAATGCCTGCAGCGACACCGTGGTCGAAGACCTCCTGCTCGATCAGCATCCGGCGATGGCACTAGGCAATCGGAGGGCGATCTCACACTTCGCAGGCGGCAACGCGCGCATCGCGCTCGCATTGGCCAGCACACTCCATTCCAGCGACAACATTGCACGTTTGTCGAGTAGAGAGCTTCTCGTGAGGTTGGTGCAGCAACGCCAACCTCACGACGAAGTATTGCTCCGCGTAGCCGGAGCGTGCGCGCTTGTGTACTCGTTCCGCAATGCCATCGGAGGCGAATCGGTATCATCGGAAGTCAAGCAACTCGCTCAAGTTGCGCATTGCACGGAGATCGAGGCGTTCGATCGCATCGCGACTCTCGAAGCGCGTAACTTGGTGCAACGGCGCGGCGACTCGTGTGCGCTCCTGCCGCACGCGCTCGCTAACATGCTGGCGATCGATGCGTTAGCTCGAACACCGACGAATGTGATCGTGGCAGCATTCGCGAGCATACCCCGACTTTTCGGCTCGTTCATCCATCGCCTTAGCTACCTGCATGAGAGTCCGCGCGCCGTAGGCTTGGCCAGAGAGTGGCTTGCGCCGGGTGGTCGATTCGGCTCTGTCGCTGGCCTGGATGGAGTCAATCGTGTGATTGTCAGCCACTTGGCTACGCTTTCGCCCGAATCAATGCTGCAGGTTCTCGAACGTACCGCAGCAGAGCCGCCGCCTGACTTTGACCTATGGCAGTTACCAGCGTCAAGAGACTGGGTACGTTTATTGCGTCAGATGGCGTACACACCCGAACTGTTCTCCCGTGCCGCACTTTTACTTCTGCGTTGCCTTGAAGCTCAAGCAGTGTCGGGTCCGATTGGCGGCAGCGAGTGGCTCGGACTGTTCCAAGTCAGCTTGTCGGGCACCATGGCTACGCCTGAGGAGCGAGCCACCTTCCTCCGCACTACTTCAGCCGCTGCTTCGCCGGCTGAACTCCAGTGGATAGGCGCTGCAGTAGGGCGCACACTCGCCACTACCGTAACTGGCGACATCGCGACGCCCTTTGGCGGGCGGGCACGCGGAAGCGGTTGGCATCCTGACAGTGACGTGCAGCGGCTCAGCTGGTATCGCACTGCTGCGGACCTGGTCAGATTCGGAAACAGCGCGGGGATTGCAGTGCTGCGAAGGCGGGTTCGCAGAGGGCTCGCACTTGAACTTCGCAACCTCTGGCGTGTTCCGTCATTGAGGACGATTTTCGACCCAGTTGTCCGAGAGTTCGCTCAAAACACTGGGTGGGCTCAAGGCTTGGTGCATTTGAGGCTGCTCCTTAGGTACGACCGCGAGCCCGGCCGTGTGGACGAGGCTGGTATTCGATCGGCAAGGGACCTTGCTGCCCTCTGCGAGCCACAGACGCTGGAAGAGCGGATTCGCTATGCAGTGATAAACGAAGTCCACCCGAACACGGCCGAAGATGAGGCAACACCGTCAACGGCGCGTCCAGACAGAGCGTACATCGAGCAACTTGGAGGAGCTGCTGCGGGGAACGACGCTGCGCTTTTCGAAGTGTTGGACGAATTAGTCACCGCCAATGGCCTGCAAACCATAGAGTTCGGCCGCGGAATGGCGATGCAATCGACGCGACCGGAATTCCATTGGTCCCTAGTCTCTGCCAGTTTCTTGAACAATCGAGTTCAGGGTGCCTCGCTCGCCCTGCTGATTGGCTACCTCCGGGGCCGGCACCAAGTCGCGCCGGCAGAGGTCGACAGTCTCTTAGATGCTCTCGTCACGGACGCGACTTTCGGTCCTTTTGTCGCAATTCTTCAGACCAACGCTTGGAACGCAGCAGCCGCAGAGCGCCTCAAGCGCGTGATGGCGACAGGCTCAGTCTCTGCAACGCAGTGTCCGATCGGTTACCTTGACGTTGGCGAAGGCGGATGGCCGATTGAGGCGTACTGCGAACTTGTGCGGAGACTCAGTGCGATGCCCGACGGAGCCCCACAGGCGCTCTGGCATGTGCACGACCAAATCGTCAAACTGCAGGCGTTGCCGCGAGCAATTCCGACGGAACTCGTCACCCTGACGCACGAATTGTTAACGAACTACGACTTCTCTGCTCCGGATGCGACTCTGGGCGACGCGTTGGCCGAGCTCATCGATGCCACCGTGACCATTCCGGCAGACGCAATCGTCCTCGACTCGGTCATCGCTCGGTTGAGCGAAGCAATCAACATCTCTGAGTGGTCCGCGCGCGATTACGGCTCGCTCGTCTCGCATCTCTTCGCGCGTTATCCGACGGAGGCTCTGGGGGGGTTGCTAGACCCGCAGCGCACAGAAAGGCTCCAGCCAATGGCATCGGTTTTCGAGGGGAGCGACGTACGACCGCTCGAGTCAGCGCCCTGGGAAGCCGTCCTAGCATGGGCTCACGCTGATCTAACGTTGCGGCCACCTTTGGTTGCGTCCGAGATCTCAATTCTCGCTGCCGGTGAGAACGGCGCCAGTCTGACGACGAAGGCGCGGGACATACTCGGCGTTGCGTTGGATAAACCAGCGGTGCTCGCAGCGTTCGAGCAAGAGATGCTTCGTTGGCCGCGCTGGTCGGTTGACCACGAAGAGGCCATGCGCCCAACACTTCAGGTACTGGACGCGCTGATTGCCGAGGCTGATCCGCTAGTCTCCGCTTGGGCCGTGGGTGTCCGCGTGGCAGTGAGAGAGGCCATTGCGCGGCGAAGCGCCGTTCGCCTTGAGGTTGAGGTTGATTTCGAATGAACGGCGATACATGAACGGGCCGCATGCCTGTTCGGACTGAACGAAGTCCACCATTGGAATCTCGCGAAATGTTGTCGCCAACCAAGAATGTTGACAGACGGGACTTCAAGAACAGGCAGACCGCGTCGCCGGCTTGCGCTGCGCGACGTTTCAGTGACGCACCCGTTCTTGGCGCGGTGCACAGCCCAGCCTGTACTGAAGATCCGAGCATGGGACCTGCAATGAAGTCGCGCATCAACGCTTACGCAATGCGTCGCCTGTAAGTCATCAATCGGAAACGGAGGAAGATGTGCTGCGCGAGCTCGTGCGGCGCCAAGGCAAGGGCAAGAATCTCATGCGCGTGGCACGAGTTAACGAGAGCGTTTTCGCTCTGCAGAGCGCTCAACGAGCGGAGTTACCTTCGCGTCATTCGGAATCGCGCGCATCGTGTTCAACGCGTCGCGTGTGTGCTCGAAGGACTCATAGAACGCAGCCCATTTCGCAAACCCGCCGAGTTCGCCCACCGCCCGAAGCATCGCAAGATGAGATGCGGCCAGCATGTCCAGACGTCCGGTGAGATCCGCGATCGTGTTGTCCTTGTCTACGATGGTCGCGGCAATGTCGACCATAGACTGCTTGCGCACACGTCTGCTGGACCGTCGGTACTCGGCCTGCCGCTGCTTGTACTCGAGCAGCAGTCGTCGGCGAGCGCTGGCACGGGTAATCGATGAAGCCGCACGGAGGGAGGGATGCCGCCTGGCTACCTCGCGCGCTGTGACGGTCACGTCGTCGACCAGCAATGTCTCCAGGATCTCCCGCATGACGTCGTCTGAAGCCACCGATGACGCAGTAGGCCTAGCCATCCATCAGGCCTTTCGAAGGTCGCAGAGAGCGATCCACGCCATCAGGAAACACAGCCTGCCCGGCGGGCGTGGCGAGTAGCTGTTGGACGCCGTTCAGACGAACCTTCGCGTGCGCAAGTTGGTTCTTCCAGCCGATGCTCTTCGCAGGTCGCTCCTGGATGGCTCGAATTGCAACGACGAGCTTGCTTTCGAGCTTCACTAGATTTTCTCGATGCTCGGGAAGATTGGTTGCCGACAGGTGGCGGCAGTTGTTGAAGCACTCAAGGTGCTGGGGGCAGGGGTCAACGGTGAAGGAGTTGATGCAGTGGCCGTACGGGGTCGCGTGGAATCCGTCCGCTTCGACGCTCAAGAAATCGAACGCCGCGGCCTCACCTTCGGTGGCTTCGATGCGTCTAAACTTATCGACGATCGGGCCGCTGGCGCGGCCGCCCTTGATCAGTTTCGCCACTGTGGTGGCCTTGTCTCCGAGCTTCGCCTCAACCTCTGGCGGGATCTCGATTGCATCGAGTTCCTCCGCAAGGCTTCGGTGATCGTATTCGTAGCTTTGAACGACGCTACGACGATTGAAGCGCTTCGTGATCATCGTGTCCGCGACGCCCAGGCGAAACAATTCAGTGTTTTGCAGATGCCGCAATGAATGTGAACGTAAGCGCAGTTTCCGATCTTGATCGGTGAGGCCGTATTTCTCGAAAAGCGATGGTACGAGTTTCTGATCCCCAAGGGCTTGGCCGATGAACTGGGGGTCCGGTCGGTTGATAGCAATGAAACGCGTCACATCACATAGACCATCATTGCGTTCCTCGGCCAATGATCGCTTCGGTAGGATAAACAGCAGTTCCCAGGGTTGAACCGCCCCGTCAGAAAGTGGGAGCGGAGTAGTGTCCGACACTTTGGTCGGAACGATCGCGCGGATGTGAGCCTCAAACTCATCCGCTCGAAAATGAGCCGAAGACCATTGGATGCGCGAGCCGTTGAGTTCTCGCCCGTCCGCGGAGCGAAATCGGAGCGATGTGGTCCCCTCACGCATCATCGCGCGGAGACGATTTCCCCAGATGTAGATCGGCATATCCAGTCGACCGACACCGTCTCGCTCGCGGGCGAGTTGGTCGACCCGCAAGGCTCGCAGAACATTCGGATCGAAGTCCTGCCGGTAGTTCGCAAGATAACTCGCACGGTCTATGTCGCGCCAAAACGCATTCCCCGTCAACCGTGTGTAGAGATCTGCGATGGGCACCATCTCATGAAGCGAATACCACGGCAAAAGTCGACCAGTTTCGCACTGCAGTTTCAACGTTTGCCGCAGCGGATCGGTGAGGTCGGCGACCCGTTTCAACGTCTCCTCAATCAATTCACGAAACATTTCGGGAACGGGTTGGGCTGCGACTCGCAGCACGCGGCTATCTGACTCGTTTTCGTATTGCTTCTCGGCAAAATGCCGAATCATCAGCGATGTAGAAAATCCGCCAGACTCGCCGGACGGTCGACCGTTCCTGTCCACGTGGCGCTGCACTCGCCTCCAATCGATCGGGAGCAGGGCGGCCTCGCCGATTCGAAATCCGGTCACAATCATCAGGCGAATTGCAGCAAATTTGATCTCGTCGACGAAGCTCTGTGGCCTTTCCGTCATCACGATACGCGCGAGTTCCCAGAACGCTCGACGGTCGGGCAAGCGTTCGGAGCGCTTGCGCGACTCCAGGTTCGACCGGAGTACGTCCTCGGCCTGAACGTGCTTCGCCTTGTCCTCTCGTGGGCGTCGCACCCGTTTGGCGCCAACGACAACTGAAAGCGGGCCCGCGTCGCACAGGTGCCGCGCGTCGAACACCAGTTTCACGACCCCCGCTATCGCGTCTGCGAAGCGTCCTTGCTGCTGTATCAGACTGCCCACCCGTATCGAAGTACGCACATCGTCGACAGTGAGAGCCCAAGGCGCGTGCTCCGTGCATGTGGCAATGACGCGCAGCGGGCGGACGACGAGTGGTGCCACGTAACCTGGTGTGTTGCGCCTCACAAACAGTTCGTGGGCCGCCGCCGCCTTGATGACATCCTGCCAAGGGGCGGGAACCGCACTGCGAATGAGTTCAGATTGGCCACTCGACTGTCGTTCGCTATTTACCGCGGCCAACGCCGACTGGTCATGACCGAAGTCTCGAAGGTAGAACGTGACGGTACCGACTTCTCCAACTAGCGCGCTCAGATTCCAACCGATCTGATCTATCGCTTCCCCATGGCTATCGAGTGGAATATCCCAGGCGAGGCCGCGCGTGTCGGCCAACTTCTTTCCATAGTCAATGAACGCTCGGTAGTGACGGTTCATGACGCAGTCGGCAAAATTTCATCGATCACGCGACTCACGTCAGCGATTGTGCGTTGTAGTTGCAGGTAGGCAGGGGAGTGCTCGTCACCACGAGCATTGCGTTCGAATTGGCCCACGACGCCTCGAAGCTCCGACAAGACGAGCTTGTGGATCTGTATGTCATTGAGCGGCATGAATTTGCGACAGCCGTAGCAGGAGACGATCGGATTGAATGGACATAGCGACTGGCCGGCCCAGCACCCGCCGGTACCACTGATTGGTGCGCCATGGGGAACGCCGGCGATCTGCTGATCCTCTTTGA
>ENA-UOYA01003658-UOYA01003658.1-activated-sludge-metagenome-genome-assembly--contig:-NODE-3658-length-13542-cov-8.469563_pt1 | contig 13542 bp, 9 predicted proteins | sample MGYA00238163_ERZ764804 | MGnify/ENA primary metagenome ERZ764804 (study PRJEB28919, sample SAMN05720223) | activated sludge metagenome | isolation source: Anaerobic digester | place: Hong Kong...
GTACCCGCCGCCCGTAGGCCCCGATCTGCAGGAGCAACTGCGGCTGTACACGCATAACGTCATCTCGGTGGACTGGCCCCTTCAGGGGCGCGACATCATTCCGGCCGAGGGCAACGCCCAGGTCGACTCCATCCAGTCGATCCTCTTCGCCTACGAGCCCTCGACCAGCGGGGGACAGGCACTGCACAACCAGACCGTGGGTCTGTTCTTCGACTTCGTCGAAGCCCGCCGCGCTCGGCTGGACGAGACGAAGCTCGCCCTGCCGCCGCTGCTGTGGGTGCTGGTCGCGGTGGGGGCCGCCCTCAACGCCCTGATGCTCGCGCTCGTCGAGGCGCGCAACCTGCGCGTGCACCTGATCATGTCCGGCCTCATCGCCGTGTTCGTCGCGCTGCTGATCTTCGTGACGGCGGCCATGGATCACCCGTACTCCGGCTTCGTCAGTGTGCCGCCCGAGCCATTCCAGAATCTGCTCGAGCAGGCGATGAAGCCCTGACCGGTGGTGCCCGCCCTGACGCAGGGCCTACTGGTGCACGGGCCTGCTCAAGATGGCGGCGGTCAGCGCATCGATCGGTCCGCGGGGCGCGCTCGGGTTGTCGAGCAGCGAGAAGTCGACGTCGCCGAGTTCGGGAAGTTCGTAGTTGGCGGAGACCTGCGCCAGGTCCGGGGGGATCAGCGACTGGGGGAACACCGCGATCCCGATGCCGGCCCGTACCGCCGCGAGCACTCCGTTGACCTCCTTGACGTTGCACGTGATGCGCCACATGCGGCCGACGGATTCCAGGGAGCGAATCGCGTACATGCGACTGAGGCTCGGCGCCTGGTAGGCGATCAGGGGCACCGGGGCATCCCGGTCGAGGGTCATGCTGCGGTGACCCAGCCACACCATGCGATCGCGCCGCACCAGTCGACCCTCGGTGCTGCCCGGATCCTGCTTGATGAATACGAGATCGAGGGCTCCGGCAGCGAGCCGACGCAGCAGTGTGGGGCTCTGGCTGACCGTCAACTCCAGATTGATCTGCGGGTAGAGCTGCCGGAAGTCCCGCAGGATGCCCGGCAACTGCGTGAGGGCGAGGTCGTCGGCCGACCCGAAGCGCAGGCGCCCCCGCATTGCTGACCCGGTGAAGTAGCTCTGGGCCTGATCCTGCGCGGCGAGAATCGTTCGGGCGAATCCCAGCATCGCCTCGCCGTTGTCGGTGAGTGCCACCGATCGAGTGTCGCGGGTCACCAGATTGCGCCCGGCGGCGAGCTCCAGCTTGCGGATGTGCTGGCTCACCGTCGGTTGGCTGAGGCTCAGCTGATGGGCCGACTGGGTGAAACTCAGCGTCTCGGCGACGGCGACGAAGCTGCGCAGCAGCACCGGATCGAACACGGCCAGCCACCTCTCATTACGTTTCGCTATGGGACTTATTGAGCCAATTATCCCATCGCATGAATGACCCGAGACTATCGTCGTAGGGTGACTGATCCCGCGACGATGCCGATCGCCGTCGCGATGCAGCGGCCAGCATGGCGCGACACCTTCAGCGCGCTGCGGTTGCACAACTACCGCCTGTACGTCGTCGCCCAACTCATCTCGAACACAGCCGGCTGGATGCAGCGCATCGCCGTCGACTGGCTGGTGCTCGAGCTCACCGGCAGCGTGGCGCTGGTCGGTCTGACGATCGCCCTGCAGTTCCTGCCGACGCTGGTGCTCGGCGCGCACGCCGGAGTCATCGCCGACCGGTTCTCCAAGCGTGCCGTCATGCTGGTCTGCCAGGGCGCCGGCGGGCTGCTCAACCTCGTGCTCGCGATCCTGGCGATCACGGGCAATGCCCAACTGCTCACCGTGTACGCGCTGGTGCTCGCGGTCGGCATCGCCCAAGTCTTCGACGGTCCGGCCCGCTCCGTCTTCATCACCGAGATGGTCGGGGCTCGTCACCTGCGCAATGCCATCAGTGTCAACGCGTCGATCTTCCACCTCGGCGCACTCGTCGGCCCCGCCCTGAGTGGCCTGCTGATCGTGGCCGTCGGATCGGGGTGGGCGATCGGACTCAACGTGGTCGCCGCGGCGATCGGCATCGTGCTGCTGCTCGCGATCCGCTCGGCAGACCTGCATCCCGCGCCCCGGGCGCCGAATACGAAGGGACAGGTGAGGGAGGCGGTGCGCTACATCATGGGCAAGCCCAGCCTGTTCTGGACGCTCGTGATCGTCGGTGTCGTCGCCATCTTCGGGATGCCCATGCCGGCCCTCCTCGCAGGCGTCGCCGACTCCGTGTACGGCACCGGCGCCACCGGGTACGGGCTGTACAACTCGCTTGCCGCCGTCGGAGCGCTGACCGGGGCACTCGCATCCGCCCGCCGGTCGAGTCTTCGACTGCGCACGATCATCTTCAGCGCGCTGCTCTACGGGCTCGCCATGACGCTGCTCGGCCTAGCGCCGTTCTACCCCGTCTTTCTCGCGCTCCTCGTGGGCGTCGGCCTGAGCCGCCTGATGCTCATGACCGCGGGGGAGACCATGATGCAGTTCTCGTCGAACCTGGCGATCCGCGGTCGCGTGATGGCGTTCTGGGCGCTGGTGATCGTCGGCGGTCAGGCGATCGGCGGCCCGCTGATGGGGTTCATCGCCGAGCAGATCGGCCCGAAGAACGCCCTCGTCGTCGCGGGGGCCGTGCCCGCCGTCGCCGCCGTGGCGATCGCTTTGCTCCTGGCCCGCTCGGGTCGGCTGAAGATGCGCGTCACCCCTCGCCGCGGTCGCTGGGTCGCGATCGTTCCGCGTTCGAGCTAGACGGCGCGCTCCGGCTCCTCCTAGACGGCGCGCTCGTTGCGATCGAGGAACGCCTCGACCTCGTCGACGGCCATGGTCGGCATGGTCTGAGCGCCGATCGGGTTCATCACGTCGTTGCGCAGGTTGTCGGCGAGAGCAGTGAGCATCTCGACCGCGTCATCCACGATCTCGGTGCTGCGCGTCTCGGTGCCGTGCAGCAGCCACTTGGCCACCTCGAGCTCCGCGTACAGGGTGGCGCGCTGGCGAAGCTGGCGGTCGCTTGCACCCCGCAGCCGGGAGTACGCGTCGAAGGCGCTGTCGATGATGGCGTCGCTGTGTGACCCGAGCAGCCACTGCATGTCCCTGGCCGGGTCGCCGACCCGCAGCTCCTGCCAGCCGAGCACGCCGGTCACACTGCCGTCCTGCTGCAGGAACGAGTCGGCGGCCAGTGAGCCATTGATCACCGTCGGCTGGAACTGCCAGAGCTTGGCATCCTCGGCCGCACGCTCCCACCGGCCCAGCAGGGCAGCGGGCACCAGCCCGGTCGCGGCGGCGCGGTCCATCACGGTCACGCAGGAACGCAGGCACTCGCCGGCGGTCATGACCGGCAGTCCGGCGTCGGCCACGAAACTCGTCGGCAGGCCGTGGATCGCCGCGATCGCCCGACCGACGGATGCCGCGAGCGAATCCGGTCCGGCGGTGTACGAGTCGAGCGGGGTCTTCGTGCCGTAGACGAACTCATAGACGATGCCGCGGGTGCTGTCGACGGGCACCTGGCCGGCGAAGGCGGAGACGGCGAACGGCAGTCGGGTGCGCACGCCGGTGCTCAGTGCCCGAAGGGCCACGAGGTCGGCGGACTGCTCCGCCTCGGCCCGCGGATTGCGCGGAACCCGGATGATCCAGTGCCGACCGTCTCTGCCGGTGATGATCGCCGCGTCGAAGTCGCTGCTCTGTCCCGCCCCGAAGCTGGCGGCGGCGGCGATGTCGAGGCCCGGGACGGCGGATGTCGCGAGCGCGGCTAGAGTGAGATGAGATCTGGCCATACCGCTAAGGGTAGGTCGGCTACGCCTCGCATCCGCCGCACGCCACGCATCTTCACGGGGTCGCATCCATGTCACAGTCCTTCCTCTCGAGGCTCCCGCTGTCGCGTTTCGAGCTGGATCGGGACCACCTGGGTCGAGAGCGGCCCGCCCTGTTCGACGAGTTGTGGGCGAACCCGGCCACGCGCATCCTGCCGATCTTCCAGGGCTCGGCGCTGCTGGCGACGCCCGATTCGCTCGCGCTGCTGCCGGTGGATGCTGTGCCGCACTTCAGCGAGCGGGTCTACCTCGGTACGTCAACGTCGACGACGAGTCCCGAGCCCGCGGGAACCCCGATCGTGGCCGTCGAGTTGGACGATGCTGGCCACCTTGCCGAGTCGGACTGGGCGAACCTGCGCCAGGTCGGCAGCCGCCTGAGCGACCGCGACGCAGGGCTCCTCACTGAGGCCCTGGGCATCCTGAACTGGCACACCTCGCACCGCTTCTCGCCGCGCACCGGCGAACCGACTGTGTCGGAGAAGGGCGGCTGGGTGCGCCGCGATCCGGTGTCGGGAGGCGAGGTCTTCCCGCGCACCGACCCCGCGATCATCGTGGGCGTCACCGACGCCGACGACCGCATCCTGCTCGGGTCGAACGCTCTCTGGGAGAGCAACCGCTACTCGCTGCTCGCCGGCTTCGTCGAGCCGGGGGAGTCGCTCGAGAGCGCCGTCATGCGCGAGGTGCACGAGGAGTCGGGCCTGCGCGTGGTCGACCCGGTGTACCTGGGCAGCCAGCCTTGGCCGTTCCCCGCGTCACTGATGGTGGGTTTCACCGCGCGCGTGGAGGACGGCTTCACGGGTGCCGCAACGCCCGATGGAACCGAGATCCTCGACCTGCGGTGGTTCTCCCGCGCCGAGCTGGCCATGGCCCTCGACGAGATCCGTCTGCCCGGTCCGACGTCCATCGCCCGGGCGATCGTGGAGCACTGGTACGGCTCGAGCATCGACGACGGCCAGCGGTGACCACACCCGCAGCTCTGCTCGACGGACTCGACGACCAGCAGCGGGTCGCGGCCGAAGCGTTGCTGGGACCGGTCTGCCTCCTCGCCGGTGCGGGCACGGGCAAGACGCGCGCGATCACCCACCGCATCGCCTACGGGGTCGCGACCGGCGTCTATCCGCCCGGGCGGGTGATGGCTCTCACCTTCACCGCGCGCGCCGCAGGCGAACTTCGGGGACGACTGCGCGCCCTCGGTGCCGGCGGGGTCGCGGCCCGCACGTTCCACGCATCCGCGCTGGCGCAACTGAACTTCTTCTGGCCCCAGGTGATCGGCGGCACGATGCCGCGGCTCCTCGACAGCAAGGCGCGCCTGATCGCCCACGCCGCCGACGGCCTCAAGCTCAAACTCGACACGGCGACGCTGCGGGATGCCGCGGCCGAGGTCGAATGGCGCAAGACCTCGCGTCTGAGCGTGGAGCAGTACGCCACCCGAACTCGCACGTTGCCTACTTCGCTGCCCATGGATCGCATGGTCGATCTTCAGCGTGCCTACGAGGACCTCAAGGACGAGCGCCGTCAGCTCGACTTCGAGGACGTGCTCCTGGCCGCGGCCGGAATGATCGAGGCGGAGCCCCGGGTCGCACAGCAGGTGCGCGAGCAGTACCGGTTCTTCGTGGTCGACGAGTATCAGGACGTCTCACCCCTGCAGCACGATCTGCTCGAGCTCTGGCTCGGAGACCGCGACGACCTGTGTGTGGTGGGCGACGCCAGCCAGACGATCTACTCGTTCGCGGGGGCGAGTCCCGAGTACCTGCTCGGCTTCGCGGGCGAGCACGAGAATGCCGTGGTGCTGCGGCTGGAGCAGAACTACCGGTCGGCTCCGCCGATCATCGATGCGGCGAACCGTCTCATGCGCGGTCGTCCGGGTGCGCTCAGTCTGACCGCCGCATCCGAGCTGACCGGCCCTCGGCCGACCGTGAATACCTACGACAGCGACAGCTCGGAGGCGCGGGCGGTGGCGGCGGCCATCGCCGAGGAGATTGCGTCGGGCATCCCGCCGGAGCAGATCGCCGTTCTGTATCGCATCAATGTGCAGTCGCAGGCGATCGAGACGGCGCTGGGCGATGCCGGAGTGCCCTGCGTGGTGCGCGGTGCGACGCGCTTCTTCGACCAGCGCGAGGTGAAGGAGGCGCTCATGCTGTTGCGCGGCGCGACCGTCACGACCTCGATCGAACCCCTGTTCAAGACCGTCAGCGACGTGCTGCGCTCGATCGGCTGGTCGCAGGAACCGCCCGAACTTCGCGGAGCCGTGCGGGATCGGTGGGAGTCACTCAACGCCCTCATGCAGCTCGCCGAGGCGGCCGTGCCGGGCACGACACTGAAGCAGTTCGTCGACGAGCTGTTCGAACGCCAAGCGGGGCAGCACGAGCCGGTGCTGTCCGCCGTCACCCTGGCCACCCTGCATTCGGCCAAGGGCCTCGAGTGGGAGAGCGTGCACCTCGTCGGGCTCAGCGAGGGCCTGCTGCCCATCAGCTACGCGAAGGATCCCGCCGCCGTCGAAGAGGAACGCCGGCTGCTGTACGTGGGCGTCACTCGCGCCCGGCGTCGGCTCGGACTCAGCTGGTCGGCGAGCCCAGCCCCCGGCCGCTCCGCGCAGCGGCAGCCCAGTCGATTCCTGAGCGACCTCTAGGGCCGAGCGCACCGAGGTGCTCGATGCCGCGGCATCCGCAGTCGGGGTGCTGGTGCCAGGTCGTGTGAGTGCGCTCGCCGGTGTCGGCGTCGATGCGCAGCGACACGGATGACGCGCGCGGACCCCCGGCCAACCGGTCGAGGCTCAGTCGATCGAGGCTCAGTCGATCGAGGATCAGGCGCGCCGCCGCCGCAGCGCCCTCGCCCGCGAGCAGGGCGGACTCCGCGGCTCCCCGTCGCCCCACCAGCTGGGTCGCGATGGCGGGCCACGCGATGTCGCGGTCGCGGTGGTGCAGCTCCAGGCAGCGCAGGCAGGGCCCGGTGCCCGGCTCGACGATGGGGCCGACCCTTACGGCGGAGTCGCTGAACACGATCGGCAGGTGGGGAACGTCACGCCGCAACCACACCGAGTGGAGTTCGGGCGCCAACACGTAGTGGGCGACGGCGACGGCCAGGTCGGCTCCCTCGTCGACGAGTGCCTCCACCCGTGGGCTGGTGAGCACGTGCACACCGCTTCCCGCGAGAATCCGCGCGAGGTCATCGGCCAGCGGGCCGGAGCCGGACAGGGCAACCACGAGTGGTTGGGTGGCGGACTCGGCAGCAGGCAGCAGCGCCGGAGCCAGGGCGTCGAGCAGCTCCCGGGCCTGCGCTGGCGCCTCCCTGGTGACGATGCCGACGCCCGCGTCGCTCACTCCGGGGCCGAGGGCAGCGAGTAGCCGCTCCTGGCCGCTGGTGAGATCCTCGACGACCACGATCGGCGGATCGATGCCGACCTGCACGCTCGACGGGCTTCGCCAGACGACCGGATACCGAGGGTCAAGCTTCAGGATCATGCGCTCAAGGGTGCCGGTTCACGGCCTCGCCGCGAGCCAGCGTTCCACAGGCTCAGTCCTCGTGCGGGCGGTCCGTCGTCTCGTCGCCGAGCAGATCCTCGATCGCCCGGTCGATGTCGTCGGGCTGCACCTCGGTGGCGGTGATGCGCGCGATGAGGGCGCTCGGGTCGTCGATGTCCTCACCCTGGGGCACAAGATCGGGGTGCGACCACAGTTCGTCGCGCGCGGAATTGCCGACGGCATCCGTCACCTGCTGCCACATCGCTGCGGCCTCACGCAGGCGACGCGGACGCAGCTCGAGGCCCACGAGGGTGGCGAATGCGGATTCTGCCGGGCCGCCCGAGGCGCGCCGCCGCCGTACGGTCTCGGCGATGGCGGCGCTCGACGGAAGGCGGGTGGTGGCCTGTGCGGTGACGACGTCGACCCAGCCCTCGATGAGGGCGAGCATCGTCTCCAGCCGCTCGAGCGCAGCGAGCTGCTCGGGCGACTTCGGCGGGATGAGCGCGCCGCTGGTCATGGCCTCGCGCAGTTCTTCGGGGTTGTTCGGATCGAAGTCGCTCGCGAGCTGCTCGAGGCGCTCGGTGTCGATGTGGATGCCCCGGGCGAACTCGGTGATCGAGGTGAGCAACTGCAGGCGCAGCCACTTGGCGTGCTTGAACAGGCGGGCGTGGGCGAGCTCACGCACCGCCAGGTACAACTCGACCTGGTCGATGGGAATGTCGAGGCCGGCCCCGAACGCGATCGTGTTCTGGGGGATGAGCGCGGCCTGGTCGCTCTCCATGAGCGGGATGCCGATATCGCCTCCCGAGACGACCTCGCTCGAGAGCTGGCCGACGACCTGCCCGAGTTGCATCGCGAACAGGGTGCCGCCGACGTTGCGCATCATCTGGCTTGCGCCCTTGATCATGTCGTCGAGCTCGTCGCCGGCGCTCTGCTGGAGCACCTCGGTGAGCGAGTTCGCGATCGAGTTGGCTACGGGCTCGGCGAGCTGGGTCCACACCGGCATCGTCGCCGCCACCCACTCCTGCCGGCTCATCAGTCGAGGTTCGGTCGCGAGTGGTGAGATCTCGGTCACTTCATCGAGCCAGAGGGATGCCACGTGCAGGGCCTGCTCGAGCTGCGAACGCTCGGCGGGCAGGGACACGACCGTGGTGCGCCCGGCGATGCCGCGCGCCTGTTCGAGCGCGAGGCCCCAGTTGATTCCGTCGCCGCTGTTGGCCAGCGCACTCTGCAACTGGCTGATCAGCTGGGCGACCATCTCGGGATCGTTGGGCAGTCCGGCAGCGCCCGCGAGCTTGGCCGGGTCGATGCTCGTGTTTCCCGCGAGGAAGTCGCGGAGCATGTCGCGGAACTCGTCCTCGGGGTTGTCCCGGTCGTCTTCCGGCGAATCGTCAGGCATGAAAACTACGCTAGCCGCTGCGTGGTCGGCGATGCTGACTTTTCACCTAGGCTGGGGCTCGTGGCTGTGCGCCTGTGGCGAACAGATGGGCAGCCCCACCCGACGCCTCTCAAGACCCCGGAGGATCGCTCTGACCCTGTTCACCGATCTCGACCCTGATCCGCCAGCACGCCGTCGTGCCAGTGGATGGCTCGGGTGGTCCTTGCTGATCGTCGCGCTCGTCGGCGCCGTCATCGTCGCGCTCCTGCCCGCTCCCTATGTGATCGAGCAGCCCGGCCCCGTCTACGACGTGCTCGGTGACGTCACCGTCAACGGCGATGAGGTCCCCATGATCCAGATCCCCATGGAGGAGACCTTCCCGACCGAGGGCTCGCTCGACATGCTCACGGTGCGGGTGCTCGGCAGCCCCGACAGCCTGCCGAACTGGCTCGATGTGGCCACGGCCTACCTCGATCCGAGCCGGGCCATCGTGCCGGTCGAGGAGATCTACCCTCCCGGCGTCACCTCTGAGCAGTCCACCGAGCAGGGCAAGGTCGACATGGCCAACTCCCAGAAGGAGGCCATCGCCGCCGCTCTCACCTACTTGGGCAACGAGGTTCCGAGCACGCTCAGTGTCGCCGAGGTGCAGGCGGGCGGCCCATCAGACGGGCTTCTCGAGGTCGGTGACGTCATCGAGACGGTCAACGGGGTGACGTTCCCGGATGTCACGGGCCTCCGTGCCGCGATCGCCGACAACGGCGTGAGCCAGCCGGCGGAGGTGACCGTGTTGCGCGCCGGAGTGTCGACGACCCTGCGCATCAATCCAGAGCTCAGCGCCGGCGACAACCCGGTACCGATCTTGGGCATCGTGGTGGCGAGCGATTACGACTTCCCGTTCACCGTCACCATCCAGCTGGAGAACGTCGGAGGGCCGAGCGCGGGCATGATGTTCGCGCTCGGCATCGTGGACAAGCTCACGCCGGGCTCGCTCAACGGTGGGGAGTCGGTCGCGGGCACCGGCACGATCAGCTCGACGGGCGAGGTCGGGCCGATTGGCGGCATCCGGCAGAAGATGTGGGGCGCCAAGAATGCTGGTGCTGACTGGTTCCTGGCGCCGTCATCGAACTGCGATGAAGTGACAGGGCACATCCCGGGCGGACTCACCGTGCTGTCGGTCACCACTCTGGACGACGCCATGACGGCGCTCGCCGCGATCCGCGGAGACGGATCAACCGCGGGATTGCCGACCTGCCCCACGAAGTGAGCTTTCGGGCGACTTAGCAGGTTCGGCCCTTAAGATGGGCGCAGTCCCCAACAGCATGGAGAACCTCGTGTCAAGCACCGCAGCGTCCGGAACGTCCAACGCGCCCGCCAACCGGACGAGGGTCACCCTCACGATCACGGCCATCGTGATCGCGGTTGTCGTCATCGCCTTCTTCGTCGTAGCGAACCTCTACACCGATGTGCTGTGGTTCGACCAGCTCGGGTACCTCAACGTGCTGACCACGCAGTGGATCGCCGGCGCGATCATGTTCTTCGTCGGGTTCTTCGGCATGGCCGTGCCCGTGTGGGCGAGCATCGAGCTTGCCTTCCGCGCGCGCCCCGTCTACGCGAAGCTCAACTCGCAGCTGGATCGCTACCAGCAGGTCATCGAGCCGCTGCGTCGTCTCGCGATGTTCGGCATCCCGGTGGTGCTCGGAGTCTTCGCGGGAATCTCCACCGCGACACGCTGGCCGCTCGTGTGGCAGTGGCTCAACAAGACCGAGTTCGGTGAGACCGACCCGCAGTTCGGTCTCGACCTGTCGTTCTACTTCTACGACCTGCCGCTGTGGCAGGGTGTCGTGGGCTTCGCTTCGGCGGTCGTTCTCATCGCGGGTCTCGCGGCGCTTGCCACCAGCTACCTCTACGGGGCGATCCGGTTCAGCGGTCGCGAGGTGCGCATCTCGCGTTCGGCGCGCATCCAGCTCGCCATCACCGCCGCCATCTACCTCGCGCTTCAGGCGGTGAGCCTCTGGCTCGACCAGTACGCGACCCTCTACAGCACCAGCCAGGGCTTCCTCAACACGGGTGCCGGCTACACCGAGGCGAATGCGACGATCCCCGGCCGCGCGATCCTGGCGGGCATCGCTGCTCTCGTCGCGGTGCTCTTCATCGTGACGGCGATCATCGGCCGCTGGCGCTTGCCGATCATCGGCACCGCGCTGCTGCTCGTGAGCGGTCTCGTCGTCGGCAGCATCTACCCGTGGATCGTGCAGCGCTTCCAGGTCGAGCCGAGCGCTCGCACCTACGAAGCGCCGTACATCGAACGCAATATCGCGGCAACCCGGGCGGCCTATGGGGTCGACGGGGTGCAGGAGGTGCCCTACAGCGCGAAGACCGACGCCGAGCCGGGCGCGCTGCGCCTCGATGCCGAGACGACGGCGAACATCCGCATCCTCGACCCCGCCATCGCCCCGCAGGCCTTCGCGCAGCTCGAGCAGTTCAAGCAGTACTACCAGTTCGCCAACCACCTCGACGTGGACCGCTACACGATCGAGGGCAAGACCCAGGACACCGTGATCGCGGTGCGCGAGCTCAACCAGGCCGGCCTGGGCGACTCCCGCTCCTGGTACAACGACACCGTCGTCTACACCCACGGCTACGGCGTGGTCGCGGCGTACGGCAACCAGCGGGCGACCGACGGCCAGCCCGTGTTCCTCGAGTCGGGCATCCCGAGCACTGGCGAACTGGGTGACTTCGAGCCCCGCGTCTACTTCGGTGAGGAGTCGCCCGAGTACTCGATCGTCGGTGGGGCGCCCGGCGCCAAGGACATCGAACTCGACTACCCCTCCGGTGGCGAGGACAGCAACCAGAACGCGACGACGACCTTCTCCGGCGACGGTGGGCCGAAGCTCGACAACATCTTCACGAAGCTGATCTACGCGATCAAGTTCCAGTCCGAGCAGATCTTCCTGTCGGATGCCGTGACCAACGATTCGCAGATCCTCTACGACCGCAACCCCCAGGACCGCGTCGCCAAGGTCGCGCCCTACCTGACGCTGGACGCCGACACCTACCCGGCCATCGTCGACGGGCGCATAGTCTGGATCGTCGACGGCTACACGACCGGCGCGAACTACCCGTACTCCAAGGTGGAGCAGCTCTCGAGCGCCATCGCCGACACGTACACGCCGGCACCGGCGTTCGCCGTCGATGACATCAACTACATCCGCAACTCGGTGAAGGCCACGGTCGACGCCTACGACGGCAGCGTGAAGCTGTACGCGTGGGATGACAAGGACCCGGTGCTGAAGACCTGGTCGAAGGTCTTCCCGACCACTCTGCTGCCGATGAGCGACATGAGCGAGCAGCTGCTCGACCACGTGCGCTACCCGTCAGACCTGTTCAAGGTGCAGCGCGCGATCCTCGGCTCGTACCACGTGACCGACGCGGGCTCGTTCTACTCGAGCGACGACCAGTGGATCACGCCGAATGACCCGGTGGCCGCGACAGGCAACCAGACGCTGCAGCCGCCCTACTACCTCACCATGCAGGTACCGGGCACCGACCAGCCGGCGTTCACGCTGTACTCGACATACATCCCGAACGCGAGTGGTGACTCCAGCCGCAACGTGCTCACCGGATACCTCGCAGTCGACTCTGACGCCGGACCCAACTACGGCAAGCTCACGCTGCTGACGCTGCCCAAGCAGACCACGGTGCCCGGCCCCGGCCAGGTGGAGACCAACTTCAAGACGGACACCGCGGTGGCCAACCAGCTCGCGTTGCTGCAGCGTGGTGAGACCGAGGTCAAGCTCGGCAACCTGCTGACGTTGCCCGTGGGTGGGGGACTGCTGTACGTGCAGCCCGTCTACGTGCAGGCGACGTCGGGCACGATCTACCCGCTGCTGCGCAAGGTGCTCGTCTCGTTCGGTGACCAGATCGCCTTCGAGGACTCCCTCGATCAGGCTCTGGATACGCTGTTCGGCGGCGACTCGGGGGCATCTGCCGGTGACGGCACCGTGCCGCCCACGCCGACCGATCCCACCACACCCACGGACCCGACGACGCCGACCACCCCGACGACGCCGACCGACAACGCCGCGCTGACGCAGGCTCTGGCCGACTACCAGGCCGCGCTGGCCGATCGCCAGCAGGCGTACGCCGACGGCGACCTCGTCGCGGCGGCCGAGGCCGACAAGCTCATGCAGGAGGCGGTGGCGCGAGCGATTGCTGCCCTGGGCTAGTACGTCGCTGGTTGAGTAGCGGCCCCGCCGGGGCCGCGTATCGAAACCGCGAACCCGTCGGGCCACCCCCGCGCCTGTGTTACTCTGGAAGCACGACGCGGGGTGGAGCAGCTCGGTAGCTCGCTGGGCTCATAACCCAGAGGTCGCAGGTTCAAATCCTGTCCCCGCAACCACAAGATAAAGGCTCGGTCTTACGACCGGGCCTTTGTCTTTTCTGCGAGGAGGCAGACTGGCCCCACCCGGCGAGGGGCCCCGGGCGCCGCGTTCAGCGGCGTTTGGGGTAGCACGGGAGGGACGCCCCGCAACTCACTGAAAAGGCTCGGTCCTCGGACCGGGCCTTTTTCGCTGCCGCCTAGGCTGAACACATGCGATTCGGAATCTTCATCCCCCAGGGCTGGCGCCACGATCTTGTCGACATCGAGCCGAAGGACCACTGGGCAACCATGAAGTCGCTCGCCCAGGCGGCCGACGCCGGCCCCTGGGAGTCGCTGTGGGTGTACGACCATTTCCACACCGTGCCGGTGCCCACGGAGGAGGCCACTCACGAGGCGTGGACGCTGATGTCGGCGTTCGCGGCATCCACGTCGAGGATTCGTCTCGGCCAGATGTGCACCTGCATGAGCTACCGCAACCCCGCCTACCTCGCGAAGGTCGC
>ENA-UOYA01003660-UOYA01003660.1-activated-sludge-metagenome-genome-assembly--contig:-NODE-3660-length-13540-cov-5.674008_pt1 | contig 13540 bp, 9 predicted proteins | sample MGYA00238163_ERZ764804 | MGnify/ENA primary metagenome ERZ764804 (study PRJEB28919, sample SAMN05720223) | activated sludge metagenome | isolation source: Anaerobic digester | place: Hong Kong...
TAAAATATCAAGGGAATATTTGTTTTAAAAAGCTTGACTCACATCATCATGCTTTGATAGTATTCATAATTTAAAATTATTCAATGAAAGGAATTGAAATGCATAAACCAAAGATCCAAGGAATAGATAAGGTTTTAATTATCGGCTCAGGACCTATTATCATAGGACAGGCATGCGAGTTTGACTATTCGGGCACCCAGGCCTGTAAGGCACTAAGGGCGGCAGGATACAAGATCGTTCTTGTTAATTCAAATCCTGCTACCATTATGACAGATCCAGGCATGGCAGACATAACTTATATTGAGCCATTAACAATAGAATCTGTAGAAAAGATCATAAAAAAGGAAAGACCACAGGGATTACTTCCCAACCTTGGCGGGCAAACAGGATTGAATCTCGCTGCAGCACTTTCAAAGGCAGGTATACTCAAGAAATACGGCGTTCAAATCATCGGTGTCAAGGCTGATGCCATAGAGCGTGGCGAAGATAGGGATGAATTCAAAAAGACCATGAAAAAACTCAATATACCTATGCCGGAAAGCGCCCTTGCATATTCGGTAGATGAAGCCCTCCAGATTGCGGACAGACTCGGTTATCCGGTGGTTATAAGGCCGGCATATACAATGGGTGGCACTGGGGGCGGCATCGCATTTAACAAAGAAGAGTTAAGAACAATAAGCTCACGCGGCATTTCTGTGAGTCTAATAGGCCAGGTGCTAATCGAAGAGGCTGTTATCGGTTGGGAAGAGCTTGAACTTGAAGTGGTCAGAGACGCCGACAACAATATGATCACCGTATGTTTCATAGAAAACATCGATCCTATGGGTGTCCACACGGGTGATTCCTTCTGCTCCGCACCTATGTTGACTATCTCTCAGGAGATTCAGCAAAGGCTTCAGGAATATTCTTACCGGATTGTCGAGGCCATTCAGGTTATCGGCGGAACGAATATACAGTTTGCACATAATCCAGTCGATGGACGTATCGTTGTCATAGAAATCAACCCGAGGACATCACGTTCATCTGCGCTTGCATCAAAGGCAACAGGATTTCCCATTGCATTTATCTCGGCAAAACTCGCCGGCGGATACAAATTGAGCGACATCCCGTATTATCGGGGTGGTACACTCGATCAGTATACGCCGTCAGGTGAATATGTGGTGATAAAGTTTGCCAGATGGGCATTCGAAAAATTCAGAGAGGCTGAAGACAAACTCGGCACACAGATGAAGGCCGTCGGTGAGGCGATGAGTATCGGAAAGACCTATAAGGAGGCCTTTCAGAAGGCAATCCGCTCCCTTGAAATTAAACGATACGGATTGGGCTTTGCAAAAAACTTCAATGACTTACCCCTCGAAGAACTGATGAGGTTGTTAAACGAGCCCTCTTCCGAGAGACAATTCATCATGTATGAGGCATTAAGAAAGGGCGCAACAGTCGATGAGCTATTCGAAAAGACAAAGATAAAGCACTGGTTCATACAGCAGATGAAAGAGCTGGTTGAGCTTGAGGAGGAAATCTTAAAATACAAGGGCAGTCTACTGCCCGAAGAGCTCTTGATAAGGGCTAAAAAAGATGGTTTTTCAGACAAATACCTTGCCCAACTGCTCAACATTAATGAATCTGACATTCGTAAAAAAAGGATATCCCTCGGTATGACTCAGGCATGGTGTGCCGTGCCTGTCAGCGGGGCAGATGCCGCTTATTATTATTCCACGTACAATGCCCCGGACGAGGTGAAAACAAGCGATAGACCCAAGGTGATGATTCTCGGAGGTGGCCCCAACAGGATAGGTCAGGGCATAGAATTTGATTACACATGTGTTCATGCTGCATTTACATTACGAGATGAGGGTTATGAGTCTATCATGGTCAACTGTAACCCTGAAACGGTCTCTACAGACTACGATACATCAGATAAACTCTATTTTGAACCGCTAACAGTTGAAGATGTACTGAGCATATACAACAAGGAAAAACCCATTGGCGCCATTGTCCAGTTTGGTGGTCAGACACCTCTAAATATTGCAAAGGAATTAGAAGAGGCCGGCGTAAATATTCTCGGCACTTCACCGGAGAGTATAGACCTCGCCGAAGACAGAAAAAGATTTAAATATGTAATCCAAAAACTTGGCATACCGCAACCTGAAAGCGGAACAGCCGTAACGCTTGAGGAGGCGCTTACGGTTGCAAAGGAGATTGGCTATCCCTTGGTCGTCAGGCCATCATATGTTCTCGGCGGAAGAGGCATGGAGATAGTATACGACGATGTGATGCTCACAAAATATATAAACGAAGCGGTCGATATTTCTCCTGGGAGACCCATCCTCATAGATAAATTTCTCGAAAATGCCATAGAGGTCGAAGCAGATGCAATCGCCGATGGTGAAGATGCTTTCGTACCTTCCATCATGGAACATATCGAGCTGGCAGGTATCCATTCCGGCGACAGCGCCTGCTCAATTCCCCCAAAAACGATACCCGAAAAACACATCGCAACAATAAACGAGTATACGAAAAAGATAGCCATCGAATTAAAGGTAATCGGGCTTATGAATATTCAATACGCAATCGCCAACGATACTGTATATATACTGGAGGCAAACCCAAGGGCAAGCAGAACCGTTCCGCTTGTTTCTAAAGTAACAGGCGTTCAGATGGCACGCATTGCCACACAATGTGTGCTTGGCAAAAAGCTTAAGGATATGAATCTCACCCATAAAAGATATCCCCATGTGGGCATTAAAGAATCCGTATTCCCATTCAATATGTTTCCCGAAGTTGACCCAACCTTAGGTCCTGAGATGAAATCTACGGGAGAGGTGCTCGGAATCGCAGACACCTTTGGTCTCGCCTATTTTAAATCACAGGAGGCTGCAAACCAAAAGTTACCTACTCAAGGAACTGTCCTTATCACAGTATCACCGAGAGAACAGATCTATGTTCTGGAAGCAGCGAAATTACTCCACAACCTGGGTTTCAAAATCGTTGCAACGGAGGGCACACAAAAGTTTCTTTCAGAAAATGGTATACCTGCAATGCATATCAAAAAAATACACGAAGGAAGGCCGCACATTGTGGACGCAATACACAACAAAGAAATTCAGCTAATCATCAATACGCCCATAGGTAAGTTCGGCATGTATGACGACTCTTACATCAGAAAAGCGGCAATAAAATACAAGATACCTTACATAACAACAACTGCGGCGGCAAAAGCGGCTGCAGAGGGCATAAAGGCATATATAGAACAAAAGGGCGGTGAAGGTGTAAAATCCTTACAGGAATATCATAGGGATATCTGTTAATTTGAGATGGAAAGGCGGTTTATGGTTTACGGCAAAGGCGGTTTAGCTGTTAAACATCAGATATGCGCTAATCGATGTCAGATGTCAGCCATATGAATTTATAAGGAGGATAGCCATGGATGAAAAAGAACGTCTCAATGCTTTGGAGGTTGCCCTCAATAATGAAATGAGGGAACGTGAGTTTTATCTTAAACACGCCGAGCAGACAAAAAATCCACTCGGCAAAGCCATGTTCAAAAATATTGCCGAAGAAGAGCTTGAACATTATGAACGCCTGAAAGAACTTCAAAAAAAATGGAAAAAAAACGACAAGTGGCCCGAAACCGTCCCTCTTACGGTTAAAAAAACAAATATCAAAGAGATACTTGTAGATACAATCAAAAATATCGACAAAACCATTCAGGCTGATGCAGGTGACCTCGAAGCAATAAAAATCGCAGTGGAATTTGAAGAAAAAGGAACACGGTTTTATGAAAAACTAAGGGATGCCAGCGCCGACCCAAAGGAAAAAGAATTTTTTGATTTACTCGCTATGATTGAAAACGAGCACTATATGTCACTTAGGGATGCAGAAGAATACTTCAGTGACCCTACATCGTGGTTTATAAAAGTCGAGCATCATTCAATGGACGGGGGTTAGGGTTAAGCTGATAGCTGATAGCGAATATCTTACATCATTCTTTCCATTAAACCGGTTATCTTTTTGAGCATATACCATATATTTTCAAATTGATTTTACGGTTTAATCGGAATTATCTATCATCAGGATAGGGCATGGTCACAAAAATAATTATAATATCCATTGCGATTATCCTTCACGTTGCCCTATCGGAGTCAAACGGTTTTGCAACTGCCGATATCATCGCAAGAATGGATCAATGTGCAAAAATCGAAAAAGATGCTGAAAGACTGAAATGCTTCGACGAAATTACAGGGAAAAAACCCTTTATAAAAACAGATAAAAAATCAGCACCTTTAAAAACAACAGAAAGCCGGATTACGCCCGAAGAAAAAAGGATTCAACCAGACATATCGCTTGAAACCCCCAAATCTTCAGTCATTTCCAAACGCTGGGAACTTGATGCACAAAGCAGAAAAAATGCGCCTATCATAAGGATTCACCGCTCTAATTACATCCTGCCCGTCGCATATAACTCTTCATTGAATAAAAGCCCCATTCTGGACGTTGACCGCAATGCTAAGGCACAGAACACAGAGGCTAAATTTCAGATAAGCTTTAAAGTAAAGCTTTTGGAAGACATTATGGATAAGAACGTAGACCTATGGTTCGGCTATACCCAGCTTGCCTTCTGGCAGCTTTACAATTCTACATTTTCTTCACCCTTCCGTGAAACGGATTACGAACCTGAGCTGCTTCTGAACTTCCGAACGGATTATGATTTCCTCGGCATGAAAGGACGCACTATAAACATCGGGTTAAACCACCAGTCAAACGGCCGAGCACAACCCCTTTCCCGCAGCTGGAATCGTATCGTTGCAAACTTCGGATTTGAAAAAGATGATTTTAACCTGCTTTTTAAAACATGGTACAGGATACCTGAAAACTCAAGCGATGATGACAACCCCGATATAAATCAATATATGGGTTATGGTGAAATATGGGGTACTTATTTCTGGAAAAGACACAAATTCAGTGCAATGTTCCGCAACAACCTGCGCTTCAATGAAAACAGGAACACACTCCAGTTCGACTGGAATTTCCCCATCCCATATTTAAAAAGTGACCGCATAAGCGGTTATATACAGTATTTCAACGGCTACGGCGAAAGTCTGATCGATTACAACACAAACTCAAACCGTATAGGCATCGGCTTTATGCTTACCGATTGGAACTGACGAAATAAAGCACTTTGAGCGTCCGCAATATTCTCAACAGTATGTCTTTCTGAAATAATATTATTGCACAACGCTTTTATCAGCTTGACAAGGTTCGCTTTGCGCATAGGTTTAGTCAAATGTGTTGTACAACCTGTATCAAGGCTTTTCTGTCCGTCTTTTTTTCAAAGCATGGGCAGTAATTTTTAATAAGGATTGGATGACATCTTTTTTAAAATAGTCTAAACTTTCTGTCTTACAATCCCTTTGGCTAAAACGGGAAGGATGTCACCGGATTTACCGAAAAGCGATATGTCTGCAATTGAGCTTATCGGTGTAGGCTCCATATTCACTTCGATGACAAATCCACCTTTTTCCTTTACCGTTTGCGGAAAGGTAGCAACAGGGTACACAACCCCAGAAGTGCCCACTACGAGAAGCGTATCACACAAACTCATCACATTATACGCCTTTTGAATGGCCTCGGTCGGCATGGATTCGCCAAACCACACTACATCAGGTCTTAGAATGTTTCCACATGTACATAGCGGAGGTATAGATTTTAAAGGCACATCCAAAAGCATGAATGTTTTACCGTCTCTCTCACAGCGCACACGCCAGAGATTCCCGTGGATTTCGATCATATTTTTGATGCCTGTTCTGCCATGAAGTCCATCAACGTTTTGTGTAATAAGGAAAAACCTCTCGAATATTTCCTCGAACTCTTTAATAGCAAGATGTCCGGGGTTAGGTTCTGCCTTGCCTATTATACCCCTTCTCCAGTCGTACCATTTCCAGACGGTTATCGGATCGCGTTCAAACGCCCAAGGCGTGGCGAGTTCCTCCGCCCTGTAGTTCTGCCACAAACCATCATTCCCTCTAAACGTCGGAATGCCGCTCTCTGCGGATATACCTGCCCCTGTTATTACAAGTAGATACTGCGTTTCTCTAAGCCTCTCAATAGCCCTATCGATCATTTGTATGCCCTCTTTAATCTGTTTTTTCGTTCTCTATCCGATATTTTACGAAAAAGTTACTACCCGTTCAATATCTCCTCTAATCTATCAAGCGTTTTGCTGTCAAGCGCTTCTTTTTTCTTAACCATCTCGAGTGCCACCGAAGAGAGTGCCTTATAGACCCTTGCCTGAAGTTCAAGATTATCTATTGCCTTCAGGTGTGACACTACGGTTTCTACATCTCCCCTTATAATTGGGCCTGTAAGCGACATCAGCGGACCCTTTGCTTCGATATTCTCCAAGGTCGCCTTTATAATGGGGAAAAAAGGTCGTAGCTCCACACCTGCCATACTCATTATTTCCTGACCGGCATAAAGCAGCGCACACAAAAGATTACACACATACACAGCGGAAAGATGATAGAGAACCTTGTTTTTCCCATCTATCCTCACAACATCGAAACCTATGGCCTTGCCTATAGCTGTCAGCAAAGGTATCGCCTCTTCATTGCCATCGATAAATATATACGTTTCGGGGATGACGCGTATTGCGCTGTCAACATCCGGAAAGGTCTGCAAAGGATGAAAAGAACCCAACAACGCACCCTTTGCTTCAAGCACCGAGAGTATCGAAGATGGATGTGCCCCGCTTGTATGAAAAAAAAGCTTGCCGTTAAGCCCTTTCGACTTTTCTGCTATTTCGCCTGCAACCTCCGTGATCACCCTGTCCTGAGTGGTAATGGCTATCACATCGGATAAATAAACGGTTTCCATATTTTCACGGGTATACAACAACCCACTGCCCATATAGCTTCTTGCATTATCAAGCTGCGATTCGATTTTATCAGACACCGCTACAACATCGAGCCCGCTTTTCTTCATCATATAACCGATTGACGTGCCTACCTTACCAGCGCCAATTATACCGATTTTCATCTTAACCTTCCTTTCTTTATCGTTTACAGGTATCAAGTACCCGGCAACCAGCGTCTTTCGCCATTATTCATTATTCTGCACCTAATTTGTTCAATCAAGCATTTCCTTTGGCAAAACCAATATTCTTTTGAAAAAATCAATCGTTCTAAATCCCACACTGTCCTTGAAACTTAATGTTATGTCTGGATCCTCCAACCGTCCTTTAACATTATAACCCACATGCAGGATACCCTTATCCTTTTTTCTCAAAATATTTCTCAAGATTGGAATCTTGTCGAGCACCACATCCAATGTTACAAGCGGCGATACCGCAATAACGGCATCTATTTCATTCCTTTTCATATTCACGTTGCCACTGCCGGTGATCAGCATTGAGGGGCTATCGACGATAAAATCTTTTGTAACGAAAACACCATCGCTTATTTGAAATGTTGCACCCATTTTTCTATAAGGCAGTCCCCCTTTTGTCAGATCCAATCTTCCTTTTATGATGTTCGATACATTCAATAATCCAAAAATCTTCGACAGCATATTCCAGCGTTTTATTGAACCATCATGACTGTAAATTGCAAGATTACCATTCATGTTTCCTGTCAACTCTGTAAACGTGATTCCAGATGTGTTTATATTGCCATAAATGCTCGTGTCACCCTCTATAACGCGCGAGTCTCTGTTAAATAATTCCAGAATGAGTTTGCCGAGAAAATTCTTCGATTTGCCGCCTATATTGATGTGGGGTGTAGGATCCGAAAAATCTATTGAACCTCGTAAATTAAGGCCCGAACCAATAGAGTTCATCTTTAATGAATCGATATTCAGGGTCCTGTTGTCATACGACCCATTGAAAAAAAGTTCTTCTCCACTTAAATGTGAGACCTTCAGTCTTTTTGTATAAAAAGATATGTCTCCTGTTACCCTTGATAGCAGACTGTCTTTGTAAATCACGGGTATCCTGAAATCTCCGGCTGGTTTTGACCTATCAAACTCAAGGTTATCCATGCTAATATGAAGAGAGAAACGAGGGAAATCCTTCCCCTCAATATGAAGTATCCCTGCTTTAAGTGTATTTTTACCGAATGTTACATCGTTTGCATTGATATCAAACACATCGTCTTTAAAATATGATGTGATGTTTATCCCTCTGATGGTTTCCTTAAACCAAGGCAACCTCAAAACACCCCTTTTAATACCTGCATATCCCTTGATATAAGGCAGCCTCTTGACAGGAAACATTAAATCGCTTACCGAAATATCAAGTTCAAGGTCGCCCCCTGTTGTCTCACTATCTAAAAAGAACAGCGCTGCAACGCTTTCGACACCTTTTGCGTCCAATGCAGCGTCGAAGTTGACTATTTTATAGTCTTCGATACCGCCTGTTAGATTCAATCTGACAATATCGAGATTATATATCAGCCTTTCAATCAACACATGCCTGTCATGTTTGGTAATAGCTATGTTTGCGCTGCTGTGAATGCCTGACTTTTTTTTTATAATACCGGGGATTTGAAAATAGACGTCATCCATATTGACATCACCAATGACTGTAAATACATCATCGGTCTGTTTTATGGACATATCAATTACCGTCATACCATCCATTTCCATTGACTTGGCAACAAAGAATGGTTTTATTTCAGATATATCAAGGGAACCTTTGATTTTAAAGTCCATGAATCGTTTTCGCCATTTTCCTTTTATCGCTATATTTGTTGCACCCTTGCTGATAATCAAAGGATCGAATGCGATTTCATCATTGTCGAATACATATGAACCCGTTGCAGTTACAGATGCCTTTTTCCAGACGACATCTGCATTGTTCAACCGGCCGGCACCTTTTATTGAATAACCCATTTTTTCATTACCCGTCAGTCCTATTGTTCCATTGGTTTGTCCTTTCTTGAAGTTGAAATCGCCAACATCAATCAAGAACGGCACATCTGTAAGGTTGAATACATATTCACCTTTTAAATCGATTACTTTATCTCTCGAAAAGGGTATAACACCTGACCCATTATTGAACAGGCTTGTTTTGAAATCCCCTCTCAGCCTTGAAAAATTCAACCGATTGTTGTCAATAGATATAAGCCCATCAACGTTTTTTAATTGAAGGTTTTTGTAAGATACAAGCGCACTTTTCAAATCAAGGTCTGCACTGAATGTATGACTGTTTAAGAGGCTTAATCTCTTTATCCTCACCTTGCCTGTCTGGATAATATTCCAGACATCAACCGTTATATCAGCCAAACTATTTATATCAACACAACGCCTTATTTCGTCGAGGTCTATAAAATCTCTTGAGCCAAGCTCCAAATGCGTCAAACCTGTTTTATCGAATTTCAAATCGAGTGAAAGTGTCGTATCCTTAAAATACATGGGACTGATCTTTATATTCGTAACAGTGTCATTATGTGAAAGTCGTACATCGCCTTTAATCCTTTCCACTGAAAACAATGGCTTGGAGGATTCTTTTATTTCCTTGTACCCCAAGACTTCAAAAGGACCGATTATGGAAAATTCACTTTTTTCAAACCTGAAGTTACCGTTTATATTTGCCTTTCCCTCTATCCTATCCGAAAACCTGTTCAAATCGAGCGCAGATACCTGCATATTTCCTTTCAAATCAGGGAGACCACCTTTATATACACCCTCGCCAAAGGAGGTCAGGCTTTTAAACCAGTAATCATTATCAACATTTATCGCAAATGTGAATGTTTTTCCAGGCTTAAAATCATTTATTCTTATTTGGTGAACTATAAATGAATGGGCACCGTATTGCACCCTGCCCTTTTTTATCTCGAAGGTGTCTGCAAAAAGCGGAAAAAGGCGTGTCTTGCCTTTTGTATCAGAGACCTTTAAATCAAAATCAGTGCATATAATGCATTTTATCCTAAGACCTTCCTGTATACCTGCTGAAAACACCATATTGCCAATGTTTCCGTCGACCTTTCCCCTCATCTTTATATCCGTAAGCCTCACCATAATCGTCTCATCTGCGTATTCATAATCAATCTTTGAAATACGCACTTCACTGCCTACGATTTTACTTATTAAATAAGACGAAACCTCCGGTATGGTGAATATTGAAATCCCAAAAGAAAGCAAAGCGAGAAGGCAAATTGCAATGGAGGTTATAATGGTTTTTTTCATGACGGTGTCCGAGCTAATGCAAAAAAGACGATGCGCTCCGCACCGGCCTTCAAGAGTGTATCCGATGCCTCCTTTGCGGTGAAACCCGTTGTAAAAAGGTCATCCACAAGCAACAACCTCTTATGCTTTATCTTATCGTTTTCTTTTACGGTAAAAACGCCTTTTATGTTTTTCTTTCTCTCTTCACGACTAAGCTCGTATTGGTCTCTTGTTTCCTTCGACTTCAAGAGAACCGAATGACACAGAGTCCTGCCGGTAATGGCGGATATCTCTTCGCCTATTATGAATGACTGGTTAAAACCCCGTTGTTTTAATCTCTTGTTCGTAACGGGAAGCGGTATTATATAGTCGAAACTATCGGCAAAACTCAAGATATTATCTCTGAGGAGGCGCACAAGACCTCTACCCACATCTATCCTGCCGCTAAACTTGAATGCATGGATTGCATCACGGAGCCTATTTTCAAAATAAAATCCGTAGTGTCCCTCCTGAAAACCCCTTTTTTCTTCGATGCACTCTCCACATACGATCCTTTTTCCAATCGTTCTTCCGCACAGTGGGCATGCCATATCGTCTTTTACAAACGAGAACGATGAAACACAACGTTCGCAAAGGGTCTCGCCTTTAGTGCCACATCCGCCGCAGTGTATGGGATATATGATTTCTACAAAGGTATTGAAAAGTTTATGCGCCGTACTTGTCAAGCCTAAACCCATGGGCAAGGGCAAGTGACATGAGCTGCTTGCTGTAAATTGTTCCAATACTGCCTGATAAACAGTTTTTCTCGTGAAATGCCATTCCATCCCTTTCGCCCGTTTGTGTTACAACCATAAGCGGCACAGGGTGCCAGCTATGGCCTTTAAGCGGACACGGGGTAGAATGGTCACCAGTAATTACAAGAACCTGAGGTTTCATATCATAAATCGCTGAAACTATCCTATCAGCCTTCTCGATAGCATCAACCTTTGCCGGAAAATTTCCATCCTCTCCGGCAGTGTCGGTTTCTTTGATATGCATAAAAAAGAATTGATAGTCATTGTAGTTATCTTTGAGAATCCTTACCATCTCATCATAATCCTTGGGCTCTTCCTTGACATCCATACCAAGCACCTTCGCTATTCCTCGATACATCGGATACGTTGCAATAGCAAGCGCATTCATGTTGTATCTTACCGCAAATGGTGGTATATCGGGTTTTACGGAGAAACCCCTTAGTAAAACGCCGTTTGCTATCTTCTCGTCTTTCAGAAGTTCCTGAACCTTTTTTATAAATGTGTTTATTATATTGCTTGAAAATTCAGCCTCAGCGGTTTTTGGTGATGAGTATGCAACAGGCTTATTGTCCTTGTGTGGGTCTGCGTCTGTCAATTTATCGGACATTTGCCTTCCTCTGAATATTATTGCAAAACGGTGAGATTTTCCCGGTTTTATGTTTATTTTAACTCCTTCAATCTCAGGGATTGCCTTTGAAATCAAAGCGCACAAACGCTCTGTTTCCTTTGTTTCTATCCTGCCTGCCCTCCTGTCAACAACAATGCCATTGCTTACGGTACAGAAATTTGCACGTGCGGCAAGGTCTCCATCCTTTAAGTCCATGTTAAGACCCAACACCTCAAGTACACCTCTGCCAATCTCGTATATTGCGGGGTCATAACCAAAAAGGCTCAGATGTCCTGGGCCACTTCCAGGCGTTACACCGACATCTACCGGTATAATGCGCCCTAAAACACCTCTTTCCAATGCAAGCTTATCGATATTAGGTTTTTCCGCCTTTTCGAGAGGAGTTAGATATGAAAATTGTGGATTGGGTATATCCCCAAGTCCATCCAAGATGAGAAAAATAATCTTGTTATTATTCCGCAATAGCAGGTCATTAATCATTACACACCCTCCCTTTCCCAATCTCCACCTTCATAATACATCTTCAGTTCTGATGGTTCAATAGGCAAAAAGTTTTCTTTACTTACATTCACGGTATCCCAATGGTTACAATTTTCACAAAAATTAACCCATTCCACCTTCTTGGCATTGCAGTTGGTGCAAACAAACGGTATATAAACGTGTTCGGCAGGAAATGCCTTTCTAAATTCACTGACCGCTTTTTCCATCTCACCCCTGTGGATGTATGCCTCAGCCATTGCCTTATGGAGACCCTTAAAATCGAGTCCTTCCGAAAACAGAGCCGTTAGTGTATCGATTGCTTCATCGATCATCTCAAGTCTCAAGCACAGTCTTGCATAAAGAAAAAGTACAAGATAATTGTTCGGCGATATATCGATTATCCTCCTGTAGATCTTCAGTATGACCTCAGGGTCACCCCTATCTATGTATAGATCTTCCATTTTCAACAGAAATATGATATGGCCTGTTTTTGAATAACCCCTACCATATACCCTGCCTGCTTCATTCAGCTTATTAGTCCTCTTATACACTTCAGCCAGCAGTATGTATGAAGGTATAAACCTCTTGTCTTCACTGATAATTTCTTTTAACTCTTTGATTATAGTTTCAGAGTTTTCTGCAAAGTTTTTCTCAAACAACTCCTCTACCTTTTCATAACGTATACCGAGCGCCCTTAAGTCTTCATCCTCTGTTTTAATGAATTTTTTTATCTTTCCTTCCACATTATAAGCCTCTTCCCATTTTTTGTTGGAGATATAATAATCTCTCAGTATGGTGAGCGCCTCAATGTTTGATTCGTTGATTTGCAATACATCCTTAATCTCACCTTCGAGCTTTTCGGTTTTCTTGGCAAGAAGTCCTATCTTGACCTTCTTCAGTATTATCGATTCCCTCTTTCCAATATTTGCCTCTGCAAGCTCAAGGGTTTCTATCGCCTTATCATATTCTTTTGTAGAAACATAAAGGTCAGAAAGTTGCATGTAGGTTTCTTCCATATCAGGCACTTTTCTCGTTACCTTGTTAAGCGTTTCAATAGCCTTTTCCCTGTCTCCTCTCATCTCGTATGATTTTGCACGCTCCAACAAATCCTTGAATTCATCCTTTCTCTTTCCTTTACGGTCCTCCCTCCAACCTGATAAAAGCCTTTTGACGTCGTAGAAAAAACTTATTATAATTGAGAAAATAACACCGAGGACAAACGAAACTATCACATACGTTGCAACGTTTGTTTCGTAAAACTTTCCATACCCTACATATAGCTTAACGTTTTCAGGATTAAGATGGTCAATGTATATGTAAAATATCAAAAAAAGGAGAAAAAGAAAAAAAAATATTTTAAATTTCATTTACTATAAGCCCTTTTCTTCCATCAGTCTTTTGCATGCAATACAATAACGCGCCACAGGATTTGCCTCAAGTCTTTTTTCATTTATTTTATCATCACATTCTTCACAAA
>ENA-UOYA01003666-UOYA01003666.1-activated-sludge-metagenome-genome-assembly--contig:-NODE-3666-length-13515-cov-5.647103_pt1 | contig 13515 bp, 13 predicted proteins | sample MGYA00238163_ERZ764804 | MGnify/ENA primary metagenome ERZ764804 (study PRJEB28919, sample SAMN05720223) | activated sludge metagenome | isolation source: Anaerobic digester | place: Hong Kong...
ACGCAGCCGCACCCGCCTTGGCCAAACCGATGTTGTTGTCACCGCCGCCCACGTGGCTACCCCAGATGAAAAACCGTTGCTGCCGCTACAAACAGCCGATGGCATTTTGGCGATAGACCAGCTGATTCCGGCCGGTCGCAAACAAATGAGCGCCGCGGAATTTGTCCGCGGCTACAGCTTGTAAACACTTGTGTTTTTTAGCAGAATATGCTATAAATATATCAAATGTCCTCTTTAGAATTCCACCAAGCACCAAATCGGACAAATGAAACGCCCACTATTGTCATGCCCAGTATTTTGGCGGGTGCAGAACATGGCACAGACGGCAAGTTAGGTGACTTAGGTCAACGTGCTGGATGGATGGCGGAAGCACTCAATGCCAATGTTATTTCCGTGCAGCGTACTACACCAGATGATACTGCCCAAAAACGATTTAATGGTCTACCAAAAGCCCTCACTACCGCCGAGTACGTCCAAGGTGTCAATCGAACAGCACAGAAAATCAGCGATTTGCTATCACGGCATGGCGCTATGGGAGAATTACATCTTTTTGGCGCCTCTGCCGGCGGTTCTTACGGCTTAGAACTTGCCAGGACAGAACGTTTGCCTTTTGAAGCAATTGCTCTTTTTGACCCTAATGCGATGCGAAGATTGCATACTAAATTCGGTGCAGTAGCTGGCTGGGCGGGCCGCTTGGGTGTACAACGAAAACTAGCAAGTCGTAGGGGTGACCCATTCGCCAACAAAAATGGTCTCGGCTACGATTTGACACCTCCAGTGGGGCCATTACAAGACATGGGTCTGCACGAGAATATCTGGAAAAGTAATCGTTCTCAGGGTACCCTAACAGAGCTTGCGAGCGGCGGATTGCTGCCGAATGCTACCACTCGTCTTTGGATTCCAAAAGCGACCTTCACAGATTCAGCGGCTCATCACCAAGCAACAGTCCAACGTTTAAATGGTTTAGCCGAAGCTAGCGGCACAGATTTCCATGCACAAATCACCGAAATGCCCCACTGGGCAACTGATGATCCTGCCCGTACCACAAAACTAATGGCAGAAACTCTAGATGCCCGACACTCATCCAAGTAGAAATCATTTGTAGCGTCCATTTAAACAGCCAGAGCGGATCCAAAATACCTAGCGCAGCCAGCAAGAACCAACCAACTGCTTTGGCCCCGCCAACCAAACTTGCCAACGTCGGACCGGTTCACCATCATAATTCTGTAGATATTTTTGAATGAGCGTGAGCTCGAGTGACCGAACGAACGCCTGCTCCTTCCGCCCCTCTCCATGTCAAACCAAAATTGCTTTTGGCGGCCAGAATCAATAACCGCAAGCCTCGCCTGCTTTGTCCTTTCAGTCAGTGTGCAGCCTCCAGTTGGACACAAGCCAGCGCCAACATAACTACATCTTTAAAATACGGGTCATTCTCGCTAGCGTAGTAATCATAGATTAATTTCTTTACCTGGGTGACCGGCCAGCCATAGTTATTGCGCCGCTCTAAATAATCGCCGCGCACGTCTAGGGCAATATCATCCTCGTAAACGCGCGCGCCGGAAGCTTCCATACGTTACTGACCAGGTTGCCAAGGCTGGACCGGAGGCTGAGGCGTTTGCGGAGGCTGGGGGGCCGGCGGCAACGTAGTGGGCTCTGGGAAATCAGACTGCGGCCCTGGTACGGCGGGTTGCTGCCCCCAAGGGTCCGCGGCAGGTGCTGCGGGTTCTGGCGCGGGCATAGCTGGCGCAGGCTGATTTGGTTCTGCCGCTGGGGCCGGCATAGCCGATGGCTGGCCAAACGGCTGGCTCACCGGATTTGCGGCTGGCATTGCCGGATCAGCGGCTGGCATAGTTGGAACTGACATTGGGTCAGGCAGAGGCCCGGACGCTGGTGCTGCTGGTGGGAATGGCTGCGTAGCAGGCTGGCTAAAGGCTGGTGCTGCCGGCTGCTGCCCCCAAGAGTCAGCGGTGGGGGCTGGGGCTTGTACTGGCTGAGGTGCGGGCGCAAACGGTTCTGCGGCGGGCATTGCTGGGGCCGGAGCTGGAGCATCAAAACCACTTGGTGCAGCGACCGGTTGACCGGGCGTAATAACGGTTGGAGCGGGCATGTTGGCCAGCGGCGCAGCGGATGGGTCGGCAGGCGCAGGAGTGGCGGCGGGCATGGCACCAGAATCAGCTGGAGCGGCAGCACCATCAGGCGCGGCACCGCCAGCGGCGGCAGCCAAAATCTGTGGCACGGTGCCCTTGATTTCGCCCTTTAGCTTATCAAATTCTTGCTGCACAATCTCTTTGTAATTGGGGAAATTGGCCTCCAGCCACTTGAAAGCGCCGGCATCGTCCTTGGCATCAAAATACTTCTCAAACTCGTCCAGCTGCTCGTTGGACATCTGGTCTGCCAGGCGCATGCCCACATTCATTTCTAGCGTTTCGTAGATGTGCTTGAGCAGGCCGTTCTTCTCTGCATCCGGCAGGCTGCCCAGGCCCAGTTCTACCAGTAAGTCATTGTCGATTTTAATTGCCATTAATAATTCTCCTTACGGCTATTGTAGCACTTTATTTACCGGGTTGGCTACGCGCACGAGGTAACCTATTTCAGAAACGTAATGGCGATGAGTTGCAGCAGCGCCACCGACAGAAAAATAGCCTGAAAAACAAAGAATCGCCGTTTGACCTCGCGGTTACGAAAAATAAAAACGAGCCCCAATAGCAGCTCCAACCCCAGTGCAATCCAGGAAACAGACCGCGCAGAGACCGGCAAGCTGTGCAGCTGTGCAGACAAGAGTGCGATGCATGGCAATAACCCAGTGGCAGTATAAAATGCAGCATCGTGGATCTGCCCTTTTAGCCCTGGTCGCCACGGAATCCAGGCAGTAACGACCATCAACAGTAAGAAGACGCTAAAAACAGTCTGCAAAGGTTGGCCAGGTACATACACCGGCACAAACCAGCGCCAAAACCAGACTGCAAATACCGCCATGGCTGCCGTGATTCCAAAGGCAAATAACAGATATAGATCCCGGCTTTGGGCTGCATGCAGGCTAAACGAGTGGTCCAGGCGGCGCTGGGCGCGCGCCATAACAACGCAGAGCGTAAGAATAACTATCAATGCGCCAACAATAACCAAGTGTTTAGTCATTTTTACAAAGTCCAGCCACTTGTTGGAACGTTTTTTCAATTACGTTACCGCTAATAATCGTTGCCTGATGCCCTTTTGCTCCAGCCAGCAAAAAGTCCTGCCACTCCATAAAACCAGCCCGTTGCTCAGCCGTTTGGCCAAACGGGTTCTTGCGGTTTGGGCTGTTCAAGTTTTGCTCCAGCTCCTCTTTGGTAACAATGATGATGGCCAGCTTATCAAAAACTTTGTAAAACTCCGTGACATTTTCTGCCGATCCACAGATAACTGCATTCGGATGCTCGCTCAGAAAATCGCACAGCACAGACGGCTGCCAATACCAGCCGTAGCGCTTATACCAATTGTCTTTGTCGGCCGCTGGAATGTCAGCCGCTAGCCCGATGCTTTGGCCAGTTTTCATGTCTCGCCACTCGCAGAGATCCGGGATAAAATCAGCATCAAAAAAGTTGGTTTTCCCCTGTTTCTGCGCGTACTCTACCAAAGTGGTTTTGCCGCAGCCGGGGGTGCCGGTAACGAGAGTTGTCATGCCAATGATTATACCTTTTGCAGGTAGGTGAGCAACTGAGGCATGATGGGCGGCATGCTTGTGGATAGCTTTAAGCCAGACAGCTGCTCAGCCGTAAACCATCCAATTGCTTGAATATCGTCTGCTGCTTTTATATCAGACGTGTGGAGATGGCAGCGCACGTAAAACTGCACACGTGGCAAATGTGCGTAAACTTCTTCGTTAGCAAACATGATGATGTCCGGCTCAATCGTAATCTGACTCGACGGCACGGATAGCTCCTCAGTTAGTTCCCGCCGCAAAGCATCAATATAATTCTCCCCGTACTCCAGGCCACCGCCCGGTAAACCCCACCACATCTCTCTGTCTTCCTGCACGCACAGGATTTCACGCCGCTCGTTAATAATAACCGCTTTAACAGATACGCGGTACAAGCATGTACCTATTTCCGCGAGCCGCGGGTCGACAATAGCTGTACTATCATTGGTCTTAGGCTTCAAGGCTATACCCGCCATGCCCGTCAGCAGGCATTTTTTCAACTTCTTGCCACTCGATTGGCTGTGTTTTTATTATCATACCCTGTACCAGCTTTTCGCCGGCTTCAATGTGTACTGGCTGGTCGGTAATGTTCAAGAAAAACGCTAAGTTCTCATCATTATCGCCACAGTAAAATGGATCGATGACGCCAACGCTGTTAGCCAGCACTAGTCCACGTCGCTGTGGTGTGCTACTGCGAATAAACATTAGGAGTACGTAGCCTGTTGGTACGGCAAGTGCGATATTTTGTGGTACGCCAATAATTTTTCCCGGCTCAATAGTCGCCGACTCACGACATACTAAATCAAAGCAAGCAGCGCCACTGTCATAAGCGGGCATCGAAAAGTTTTTATCAAACCGTTTAGCAACGATTTTCATGTTACAAAGACCGCTTCTTAGCCTCGCGAGTGAAGACTTCCACCCGGTCTCCGTCCGCCAAATCCAATCGCGATGGAGTTTTTAAAGACATGCCGCCCATTTCGCCTTCCACCAGGTCCTTGGCATCTGACGGGCCGCGCTTCAGGCCGACAACTTCTACTTCCATTAACTCGTCGTTACCGCGGTAAACGCGGGCCAGCGACGGTGCGGTCAAACGGCCTTTAGTCACCTCCCCGCCGCAAATTACGGCGGTTTTGGTGGTGTTGAAAATGCCGCGGATGATCAATCGGCCCAGGGGAGTTTCCACGATTTCTGGCGAAAGCAGTTGCTCTAGCTCGCCGTGGACGTCATCGATTAGTTCGTAGATGACTTTGTAGAGTCGTAGGGCCACGCGGTCGCGGCTGGCTTCTTGGCGGATGTTGCTTGGTGCGCCCACGTTAAAGCCGTAGACCACAGCGCCGGAGGCGCTTGCCAGGCGAATATCGTTATCCGTAATTGCGCCAACGCCGCTGCTGACAACTCTAATGGCTACTTCTGCCGTGTCCATAGCCTTCAGGCTGTCGATAACAGATGTCAAAGAGCCCTGCACGTCTGCCTTGACAATGATATTCAGTTCTTGCAGCTCATTAGAGCGGTTAATGATGCGTAGTAGTTCCGTGCTGGAGGCGCCACGGTTCAGGCCGCTGGCCTGGGCTTGGGCGGCCGTTTCGGTGGCCGCGCGAGCGGCTTTTTCGTTGGCTACAGCGGTAAATTCATCGCCAAATTCTGGCAGTGTTTTAAAGCCGGTAATGACCACCGGCGTGGATGGGCCGGCCTCTTTGAGCGCGCCGCCACTGGTGGATTCTAGGTTGCGCACTTTGGCATAGCTGCTACCGGCCACAATAAATTGGCCGGGCTTCAGGCGGCCGGCCTCTACCAGGGCGTGAGCCACGGGGCCGCGGCCAGTTTCTACGTGAGCTTCAATGATCAGGCCGCGGGCCGGCACATCTGTGTCCGCCTTGAGCTCTTCTACATCTGTAACTAATAGCACCATGTCCAGCAGTTCTGGAATGCCGTCTTTAGTCTTGGCAGATACGCCAACTACCGGTGTGTCGCCGCCCTTCCAGCCGTCCCACATCAGGCCGTGCTCGCTCAGCTGACTGTAGAGACGATTAATGTCCGCGCCCTCTTTGTCCATTTTGTTGGCTGCCACAATGATTTTAACGCCGGCCTGGCGGGCGTAGCGAATGGCCTCTATGGTCTGCGGCTTGATGCCGTCGTCTGCGGCAACCACCAGGATAACTATATCTGTTAATTGGGCGCCGTGCTGCCGAATTGCGGCAAAAGCTTCGTGTCCCGGCGTGTCCAAAAAGGTGATTTTGCGGCCGCCGTGATCAATCTGGTACGCGCTAATGTGCTGGGTAATGCCACCGGCTTCTCCCTTGGCTACATTGGCCGTTCTAATGGCGTCTAGTAAGCTGGTTTTGCCGTGGTCCACATGGCCCATGACGGCTACCACCGGTGGACGGGGCTCAGCTTTGTCAGACGTAGCCGCGCGAACGCGGGCCGCGCCAGAATCGTCTGCAGACGCTTTGCGTTCTAGCTCTACGTCTAGGCCTAGTTCTTGCACCATAATCTGAGCGGTATCAAAATCGATCCGCTCATTTACAGTGGCCATAATGCCGTTCTTAAACAGCTCGCCAATTAGTTTGGTAACAGGGATTAGCAGTAGGTCCGCAAGGGCGCCCACTGTAACCATGTCGTCGATTTGTATCTTGTTGGCCATTTACTCGGACTCCCCTTCCGTGAAGGTCGCCCGTTGGCGACCAAACTACGCGTACATTACTTTGTATTCTTCAAAGACAGCGCGATTTTACGGTTTTCCGTATCGATGTCTAGAACTTTAAATTGCTTTTTCTCATTGAGCTGGAACAGCTTCTCTGGGTCTACGCCCTCATCGTCGGACATTTCAGAGACATGTACCAAAGCTTCTACAGATGGCGACAGCTGCACAAACGCGCCAAACGGCGTGATGCGCGTAATCTTGCCCTCTACCGTCTCACCAGCTTTGAACTTCTTGACCTCTGACAGCCATGGGTCCTCTTGCATCTGCTTGAGGCTCAGGCTTAAGCGGTCTTTGTCTATGGCGATAATCTTGGCTTTAACCGTGTCGCCAACTTTAACGTAGTTCTTAGGGTTGTCTACCCGCTCCCAGCTAATTTCTGAGATGTGGATTAAGCCCTCAATGCCATCTACGTTCATAAAGGCACCAAAGTCTATAACGCCAGTTACCACGCCTTCTACAACATCGCCCACGTTTAGGGTGGCAAAGCGTGACGCCATGTCTTCCTTAACGGCCTCTTTTTCAGAGAAAATCAGCTTGTTGTCTTTGCGGCTAACATCTAAGATGCGAACTCTTAGGTCTTTGTTGGTTAGGGCGTTGAGCTTCTGCAGGATTTCATCCTTGTCAGCGCCGCTAACGCGCGGGTAGTGCCCGGCTGCCAACTGGCTGACTGGCAAGAAACCGCGAATGCCTTCCATTTCAATGAGTAGACCACCGCGGTTGGCGTCGTATGCCTGAACCACAACAGTTTCTCCGGCCTGGAACTGGCGCTCCAGCTCTTCCCAGCCCCGGTCCTTAGCGGCCCGGCGCATGCTAAGCAGGCTGTGCCCCTCTTCCATTTCTGGGTCAATCACGCTAACAGTAACGTTTTCCCCTTCTTCTAGTTTCTGGCCATGGCCGATTTCCCGACGCAGCACCACACCGGTGCCTCGTGCGCCTAAATCAATCCATACTTCGTGCTTTTTAATAGAGGTCACGACCCCCTCTAGTACATCACCCGCCTGCAGCGGCTGAGCGTCGTGCTGCGCAAGCAGCTCGTCCATAGTAAGAACTTTATCTGGCATGTTCTTAATGCCTCCTTTGTAGTGTATTTCCTGCTTGGATTTTTGCCACTAGGGCAATAAACCTCGCAAAGATTGTCTTTATTGTATCTGTTTTTACCCCTTATGTAAAGTAAACGCGGTGCCGACCCTCCAGGCCGTCGTTTTCTAGAAGCCCACAACCGGTACCACGCAAGGTCCCGGGCGTGGCCACGGCGTGGGCTTCTAGAAATCGGTGTAATTACTACCTCCCTAGGTGCCGCATGGGCTATACTAAAATTATGTATTTAGGTATAGACATAGGCGGCACCAAAACCCTCGCCGCCACACTTACTAACGAGGGCGTTATAACAGAGAGCGTTAAATTCCCCACTCCCAAGGACTACGCGGAGTTCAAAAAACAGCTCAAAGAGACGCTCAAAGGGTTCAAGCACCAGGAGTTCAAAGCCTGCGGCGTTGGCCTACCTGTAACGGAGTTTGATCGCAAGCGCGGCGTGGCCATAGTGTTTGGCAATCTGCCCTGGCAAATGATACCAATCCAGAAAGATATAGAAAAAATTGTGGACTGCCCCGTAGCCATAAACAACGATGCCAAGCTGGCAGCACTGTCAGAAGCCATGCTGCTCAAACAGTACTCTAAAGTACTGTACGTAACAATTAGCACCGGCATCGGCACCGCCCTGGTGGTGGACCGCGTCATAGATGATAACGTTGGCGATGCCGGCGGCGCCACCATGCTGCTAGACTTTAAAGGCAAGCCCACCCCCTGGGAAAAATTTGCCTCTGGCCGGGCCATTGTGGAGCGCTATGGCCGCTTTGCAGAAGACATCCCTAAAGGCGACCCCGTCTGGCCAATCATGGTCCAAGATTGGACGCGCGGCTTCTTGCAGCTAACTGCCATGCTCCAGCCTGACGTCATTGTCATTGGCGGCAGCGTGGGCACCTACTTTGACAAATACGGCAAGCTTTTGGCCGCAGCACTTAAGAAGCACGAAACTCCGCTCATGACCATCCCGCCCATTATTCAAGCCCAGCGCCCCAACGAGTGTGTCGTCTACGGCGCCTACGATTACGCAGTCCAGAAGTTTAAAGATGTCTGAGTCGCTCCTTGAGCGCTTGGTGGCCCGCTTCCCCGACATAACCTTTATCCCTGGCAAACGGTTTAGCTGGTCGCCCCGTAGGCACGCCGTTATTTACGTGCCGGGCGGCGCCGATTGGTCCCTGCTACATGAAACCGCCCACGGCCTTTTGGGCCACGAGCGCTACAGCAGCGACATTGAACTGGTCCAAATGGAGCGCGCCGCCTGGGACCGAGCCGTCCAGTTAGCCGCGGAACTGAATCTTCCGCCAATCGACCCGGAGCACGTAGAAGACTGCCTAGACACCTACCGCGACTGGCTCTACAAACGCTCTTGTTGCCCGCGCTGCTCCGTGCAAGGCCTCCAGGAAGCAGATGGGCGCCATTACCGCTGTCACAATTGTCATGCCCGCTGGCGCGTGTCTAGCGCGCGCTTTGCCCGGTCATATCGCCGCAGCCAACTAGATGATTTTGACTCTCCAAAAACTGCCCAAAATCAAGACGCCCACGATTAGCCCACGATGTGGGCCTTCCATGCTACCGCGCATGGGCATCTAGAAATCGGACACAAAAAAGCCCCCGACTAGCGGAGGCTTTTTTAAGCGCAAGAGAAAACTAGACAGTCTTCTTGGTGCGGCGAGAAACGCGGCCACCGCGAGCGCCGGCAATGCGGGCTAGTTCGCGGTTAGCGTAAAAACCGCCGGTGCGACCCTTGCGGCCACCAGCAGCGCCGATGCGGGCGTAAAAGTCCGCGCCGTACTTAGCTTTGTTGGTCTGGGCAGCTGCTTCGCCGCCTGCTTTGGTACCTGCCATAATAGGGGCTCCTTTGTTAAATTTATCCCAAAACCTCTCAGGTTTTGCTAGAAACAAAAAAGGAATCACCCGTAAAAGGCGATTCCCTCTGTTTCAGCGTATCTGAAATTACGCTTATGATATCACGCTAGCGCTTTCTTGTCAAGCCGCTTATCCCTAGAAATGAAAAAAGCCTCCGGGCGTGGAGACTCTTTTCAAAACTTGGCACCGTGCTATTTTCCCAGGGTTCGAAACCCAAGTATTGTAACCGCTACGAGGCTTAACTGCTGTGTTCGGCATGGGAACAGGTGTTTCCCTCGCGCTATGGGCACCAATGAACGGCAACTCGAACGTATTCGAGTCCGCACAACGGCGTCCATATTGCTACGGTGCATTCCAAGCAAGTAAAGTGCTGCCATTAAGACAAACGGGTGCTAACGCACCAATAACCAGTCAACTGCTGGTGTCAAAGGAAAATCCTCTGACTCCCAGAACGAAACTGCCGGATGCGCAGTGCAATTTCTTGAGGAGGACCGGACATGAGTTGTATGGAAATACTACTCATGACGGACCGGACTCAAAAATTGTGCTGAGCGCCGGAACTTTACTGCAAAGCAGTAAAATGCCAGTTTTGTTCTGGTCGTAAAAAGTCAATGGGACTATTAGTACGCTTCGGCTCCATACGTTACCGTACTTCCACCTTGCGCCTATCAAACTGATCGTCTTTCAGTGTCCTCATAGAGAAACCTAATCTTCAGGTCAGTTTCGCGCTTAATATGCTTTCAGCGCTTATCTGGTCCGCACATAGCTACCGGACAATGCAGTTGGTACCACAATCCGTACACCAGCGGTGCGTTCACCCCGGTCCTCTCGTACTAGGGGCAAATCCTGTCAAGTTTCTTAGCGTCCACAGCGGATATAAACCGAACTGTCTCACGACGTTCTGAACCCAGCTCACGTACCTCTTTAACCGGCGAACAGCCGGACCCTTGGGACCTGCTCCAGCCCCAGGATGAGATGAGCCGACATCGAGGTGCCAAACAGCGCCGTCTATGTGAACTATTGGGCGCTATAAGCCTGTTATCCCCGGGGTAACTTTTATCCGAAAGCGCTGCCGATACCACACTCGTGTACAAATGTACTGACAGCGGAAAACTTACTCCGACTTTCGTCCCTGCTTGGGTTGTCGCCCTCACAGTCAAGCTAGCTTATGCGTATACACTATCACTACGATTTCCATCCGTAGTTAGCTAACCTTTGAACGCCTCCGATACTCTTTAGGAGGCAACCGCCCCAGTTAAACTACCCGCCAGACACGGTCCCAGAACCGGATAACGGTCCTGGTGAGAACAAGATCATAACAAGAGTGGTATTTCACTGGCGACTCCACCTTGGCTAGCGCCAAAGTTTCAAAGTCTCCCACCTATGCTACACATGTTATAACCCGGCTCAATGCCAAGTTGTAGTAAAGCTCCACGGGGTCTTTTCGTCCTGCTGCGGACAGACGGCATCTTTACCGTCAATGCACTTTCACCGAGCTCTTCGTCGAGACAGTGCCCATATCATTACGCCATTCGTGCGGGTCTGAACTTACCAGACAAGGAATTTCGCTACCTTAGGACGGTTATAGTTACCGCCGCCGTTCACCGGGGCTTCAGTTCAAAGCGTGAACCTCTTACCTTAACCTTCCGGCACCGGGCAGGCGTCACCCCCTATACTTCCACTTTCGTGTTTGCAGAGAGCTATGTTTTTGGTAAACAGTTGCATGGGCTCCTTAGTTGCAGCCCCCTCATTGTACTTACCACAGTACTGGGACTTGCTCCTAGGAATTATATTCTCAACGTAAACTCAAGAAATATCGTATATTCAGTTACTACTCTATCTTGAATTAATCATCAAGAACTCCTAGCAGCAATTCTCATGTGATACACACAATGAGAGGGCAGGCCTTATTCCGAAGTTACGGCCGCTTGTTTGCCGAGTTCCTTGACGAAGAATCACTCGTACACCTTGGTCTACTCGACCTGAGCACCTGTGTCGGTTTGCGGTACGGATAGATACAACCACGCGTTAGGTAGCTTTTCTAGTCAGCACTATCACAAGAATCGAACCAAAAGGTTCTTTTATTCGTACCCATTTCTGATACTTAAACGGATATAACCATGAATCCGCTCTTGCTAACATGCCGCGCACGCCTAACAAATTGTAACTAGTACGGGAATATTAACCCGTTGTCCATCGCCTACGCTACGCGCCTCGGCTTAGGACCGACTAACCCTGGGACGATTACCGTGGCCCAGGAAACCTTGCTCTTTCGGTGGGCAGGATTCTCACCTGCCTTATGGTTACTCATTCCAGCATTCTCACTTGATACCGCTCCACCAAACCTCACAGTTCAGCTTCGATGCAATATCAACGCTCCTCTACCACGCATTAGCGACGAATCGCTAACACATCCTCAGCTTCGGTGCTATGCTTAGCCCCGTTACATTTTCCGCGCAAGATCTCTTGACGAGTGAGCTGTTACGCACTCTTTAAATGAATGGCTGCTTCTAAGCCAACATCCTCGTTGTTTAAGAAATCTCACCTCGTTTCCCACTTAGCATAGACTTAGGGACCTTAGCTGGAGGTCTGGGCTGTTTCCCTTTTGAGCGACGAGCTTAGCCCCGCCGTTCTAACTGCCGTAGTTCCACATGTAGTATTCGTAGTTTGACAAGGGTGGGTACCGTTACCGGCCCCAGTCCGAATCAGAGCTCTACCCCTACATGCTACCGTACGACGCTAGCCCTAAAGCTATTTCGAGGAGAACCAGCTATCTCCGAGTTCGATTGGCATTTCACCTCTAACCACAGGTCATCCGGGCGTTTTGCAATTCGCTACGGTTCGGCCCTCCACGCAGTTTTACCTGCGCTTCAGCCTGCCCATGGTTAGGTCACCCGGTTTCGGGTCTATTTACAGCAACTTGTCGGCCTATTCAGCCTCGCTTTCACTATGCCTCCGGCAAATGCCTTAAGCTTGCTACTGCAAATAACTCGCTGGATCGTTCTACAAAAAGCACGCCGTCACCCCATAAAGGGGCTCCGACTCCTTGTACGCACACAATTTCAGGTTCTATTTCACTCCCCTTCCGGGGTTCTTTTCACCTTTCCCTCACGGTACTTGTTCTCTATCGATCGTAAGATATATTTAGCCTTGGAGGGTGGACCCTCCAGATTCAACCAGGGTTTCACGTGTCCCGGCCTACTCGACAACTCTTCAGAAGGCAAGGTCCTCGTAAGGACCTTCCTTCTGAAGAGGCAAACATCAGTTTGCTGCAAATATAAGGTTTCCGACACTTTGCGTACCAGGCTTTCACTGTCTATGGCCGGCCTTTCCAGACCGTTCTGCTCGCATTGGAAATTTCTTACCTTACCTGGGATACTGCTAGCTCCCAGTTCCTTATGCGATGCCTGGAACAAGTCCAGGAACCACACAAGGTAATTTGCATGTCACAACCCCTTTATCGCATTCGTCTAGCAACTTATCCATCCGGCAATTGCCAGATGAAAGCTATAAAGGTTTGGGCTCTTCCGCGTTCGCTCGCCACTACTTACGGAATCATTGGTTATTTTCTCTTCCTCGAGGTACTAAGATGTTTCAGTTCCCCCGCTTACCGCTCTCCAGCCCTATATATTCAGGCCGGCGCCACTAGACATAACTCTAGTGAGGTTTCCCCATTCGGACATCTCCGGATCAAAGCTTAGTTAGCAGCTCCCCGGAGCTTATCGCAGCTCCACACGTCCTTCGTCGGTATCTTACGTCAAGGCATTCTTTATGTGCGCTTGAGTAACTTTTTACGATGGCAACTCCAAAGAGTTGCCGTGCAATTGACTGGTTATTGGTGATCCTAAATCTTTGAGGATTTAGGCCAATAGCCGTTTGTCTTAAAAGTATGTGCCTACGAAAAATTGGGCACATACCAAATTGCTTATCTCTAATTTACTTGCTTGATTGTTAAGCTGCTAAACGGAAGGGGGCGCTTGAAACCGGTTGCCCGTTTCCTAGAACCCTGACCTTGAGTTTATGATTGCTCGTCTACCTGGTGCTGCCACGCTGGCGGCTACCTAAACTCAAGTGCTCCAAGTAGTTTAGCAAAAATAACAGAGGCGGTCAACACCCCCTTGTAGCTATTTTTGCAACAGTCTGGAATCTGTGCCAACGGCGGCACGCACAGAGTCATGGCCGTCTTTTT
>ENA-UOYA01003668-UOYA01003668.1-activated-sludge-metagenome-genome-assembly--contig:-NODE-3668-length-13506-cov-4.465765_pt1 | contig 13506 bp, 14 predicted proteins | sample MGYA00238163_ERZ764804 | MGnify/ENA primary metagenome ERZ764804 (study PRJEB28919, sample SAMN05720223) | activated sludge metagenome | isolation source: Anaerobic digester | place: Hong Kong...
TGCCCAAGAGTGCACAACACTTGTCATTGCCCACCGACTTACGACTATCAAAAATGCAGATCTGATTGTTGTTCTTGATCGGGGCAGGATCGTTGAAACAGGGACCCATGAAGAACTCTTAGAGCGAAAGGGAAAATACTGGGAGATGAACACCGCCAAGACATCAGACGAGCATCAAGCATACTGATAAAACTCTCTTTTTTTCAATGAAAAACTGCCCATCCCTCCAAAAAACAGATACACACCCATTAAAACCGGGAAGGGATCGGTGGGTGCCCTGATGGGATGCTGTCAGGGGGGATGTGAATGATGATTGTGCCCGATAAAAGGTATACAGAGCACCGGGGGGTTTTCCGGCTCTACCTTGTGCTGTCTGGTGGGGTTGATGTGTCTGGTAGGTGATCCATTCAGGTAGGTGATCCATGTATGCAGACCGGATGGCACTTTATGCACCAATCCGTTGCAACAGTTGTAATTGGCATACCGAACGACTACCGGCGGATCTATCTATGCCGAATTCCAGTCCTGTATACCTTTCTTGGATGGGCTATAGCGGATGTTCCGACCCCTTGCCCGCCGAGGCACCGCTCCGGGGGATCCGTCACGAGTACCTCTGATCCAAAGGGTCATCGGTTGGCCAATTAAATTTTACTCCTCGAATTCAAGAAATAAAAATAATACAATAAATTTCAGGGGCAAACCATTCACCTTTCTGGCACCAGAAGAATGAACGATCACCCTAAGCGGTCTGCATCAGTGTTCATACACTCCTTTGGGATTTCCTTGGATAAAATCAATTTTACAGCACATCGAACAGTTCTCCTCATTACGGTGCATATCTTTGGCCAATACCAGATCTCATCGATCCATCACTGAATCATCATGATGACTATTTTAACCCCTACAAGCTGACGATGCGTGCCTGATCTTCATCACAAATATCATTCAAATCGATACACATCCATGTAACCATCTCACGCTCTGCACCTTAAATGAAAGAGGCTATTGATAGGGAGGGACAAGATCTGTGTATGATACGATACTCCCTGCTCCTCCTGGTCTGCATCGTTGGTGTGTTCATTGCCGGCTGCCTCCAGGAGGCACCACCCGTCCCCATGATCTCACCTACACCCACCACGCTGCCTGCCATTGCCCCCCAGACCCAAACTCAGGAAATACCCAAAGAAGAGAACCAATCCACAGAGCCGATACAAGCCGCCCCGGTCACCGTACCCCCTACTCATACCGCCATCCCAACACCCCAAATAACAGCTGGACCCACCGATCCAAACCGAGCATTTCGTGACCTTGTTATTACCAAACTTGATCTCATGCAAGACGGGAAAAAAGCCGTTCTCGCCGCATGGGATGCAGACGATCCAACCCAGGCTCAATCAAAAATCCAAGAACTGTACCACCTTATCAGAAACAACAATGACGCAAGTTCATTTCCCAAAAAGATGGACTATGTCAGGCTCAACTATTATGACTATATCGATCGAATGACACAATGTGCAGAAAACTTCAAGCAGGCCGCAGAAATGCGAGAACGAGGAGAGAACGGATCTGCACAGTCCTATGCATCAGCAGGTATCATAGCAGGCGATCGGGCAGATATCTCTGATAAACGAATCCGTACCTTCCTCCGCGACCACCCGTCCCTCCTTTAATCGTTCGCTCAAACCGTGCAGACTCCCCCTCTCACGCACATCCATTTTTAAAAATACTCATCTCATTTCACGGGCAATAACTATAGACATGCCACACCGTTCATACATCACATGGGTGCTCACCATACCCCTCCTCATCCTCGCAGGCACACCAAGTATCCTTGCTGCCAGCATCCTCCAAGACGAATCCGAAGGCATCCTTCTTTCGAGCGCCCAATATGACACCGTTCAATATGATGATTATATCACCATCTCCGATATCACCTCGCTTATCCATCGTATGGGAGGCTTGTCGGTACCCCCAAACTTCTCTGTACTCCACTATACCATAGAACCTGAAGGAACACTTGCTCCTGACACGATCCTGCCGGTTGCAGAGATCATCTATGTCACCGATGGCTCCCTGTCCATCACAACCACCGACACCACCCTCGTCGCAGCCCGGGGGACCGCAGTATATATTCCGCCAGGAACTATCCGGGCATTTACCAATGCGGAGAATGAAACCCTTCAATTCTACTCAATAATCGACCAAACACCCATACCAGCAGAAGAGACAAGAGCTGAGAGGAACATCACGCCACAAGAAAGAGAGCCCACAACAAGGATCATCTCTGAACAAGACGTATCCTCCCTTGAACGTGGAAACATCAGCACAAACCAGACCTTCACCTTCTCCCGACTCATTCATCCAAGCCAAGGATCATACCAGATCGGTTTTGACCTTGGAACTGCCCATATACCAGGCGGATCAGGTATTCCTGAACACTACATTGAACAGAGATCTCAATTGCTCACCGTACTCTCTGGTACAGGCAACATCTCAGTCGGGTGCCAGGAATACCCCCTCCAGCGTGGTGACACCATGTATATTGCTCCCGGAGCAGTCACAAACCTTACCGCATTCGAAGACATGCATCTGCTGGTCATCACCTATCCCTATTACGAGGAACGGTATGACATCTCCATGCCCTACGCCTGTGATTACCTCTACTCATAAGATCGGAGAAAAACACCCATGACCGATACCATGACTCTGATCAGACAACACGTATACCTCACCCTCATCCTCCTCTGTCTTATACACCCAGCCATATGCACCAGCACCCTTGCCCCCGATTACCACGTACTCTCTGTTGAAATACCAGTATCTGAAAGTACCACTATTCCAGGCGGCATCCTGCACCCCTCACTTGAGATCATAAACACTGGTCAAAGCGACACACGCACAACCAATGTAACCATAAACGGCTCTCTCAATACCCTCCCTCTTATCCCCATCCACAACACAATCATGCCTCTTGCCTCTGGAGAGGCGAAGAAAACAATCCTCGAATATAAAATCCCTCCCTCAATTGCATATGGAGCATACACCTTCTCAATTACTATCGATCCAGAACATGCTACCGGTGATCTGAACACAGAAAACAACACACAAAAAGCCGGAGGCATACTCAGCATCACCCCTCCTGATGACGACCGCTTCATCGGATGTGAAGCCTGCTGGAAGGGATACAAATAACCGTTCATGTGGGGTGAGAGTTGATATACTCCAACGACAATTATAGTATAGCAGACGTTTGAGCACCTCTGAAATAGTTCCTGAGCATCCTTCGGTCTGAAGTGTTTTGTGTCATGCTATTCTCGGTAATGTCTCTGACAGAGGGAGACGTATAAGCCCTCTGTTCATAATACGGATGCTAAAAGATAAGTGATTGATAATGGAAGGAAAGAGATTGTACGTGGGGAACCTTCCCTACTCCACAAATGAGACCCAGATCAGAGAACTGTTTGCTCCTTTTGGCACCATCGACAGTGTCAAACTCATCGAGCAGAAAGGGTTTGGATTTGTTGAGATGAGTTCCTCTGAAGAGGCACAAAACGCAATGGATTCTCTGAATCAGACCGAATTTGGTGGAAGAACCCTCCGTATTGACGAAGCACGTCCCATGCAACCCCGCCGTGAATTTGGTGGGAGTGGTTCCTTTGGTCAAAACCGGGGCTATGGTGGCGGAAGCGGCGGCTTTGGTGGCAACCGCCGAAGATACTAATTTTTTTAACGACCCTCATCACCGAAAACTCGTCACTGTTCTTGCCATACACCACGCCCAGCACAATCGTGTCCCTGTGTGCACCTTTTCTCCCTCCTCCGATGCCGGGGGATGTGATCTTCGGCTACCTAAAATCTGAAAGCCGGGTTTGCTGGTCCTTGACCATTGATCGAAGCAATCTGCCTGATCTGACAAAATAATCAGGCTCAAGCGTCATTGATTGAGATACATAGGAGAATGCATCCTTGAAAGACTCAAACTCCTTTCCCTCTTCCCGCAGAGCATGACGAACATTCTCCCTGACATTAAAAACGCCGAGCGGAACATATCCTTCAGTTGCCTCCCGGAGCACGATAGCCCCTGCTTGCCTTCGCTCCCGCTCAAGCGCCTCAAGCACCGCCATCTTACATGAATAATAACACCCCCCCACCGATGAATACTCGGTCTTTGGTCGCTGTGTCTCATAATCCGAAAAGACGAGCTTTTCATCCCCGAGGACCCTGATGAACGCTTCTGTCCACTCATACTGCCAACCCGTAGGCGTAAGAATAATGGCGTACCGATTGTGAAGACTTGAAAACTCATGGACCCTCCAGGTATCAATGGGCTGATATCGCTTTACCTGATGGTACAAATGATCTGCAAGCGTGCTGTCTACCGCTGTTATCGACCACCGAGTCGGGACAAGATGCCGCCGTGTGCCTCTTCCCATCGTCCCTGCAGAAAACGCCTTTTGAATGGCAGAAAATGGCACGTGCTCTTTGTGCAACGTGATTATTGCCTCCTTTGCCATCAGATCGGTATCATCAAAAACACGCTCAAGATCTCGATTCCACCTGACCGATTCGCATGCAAGCCGCTGTATCGGTGCACTCGGTCCATAGGGTGCGTGCTCTTCACTTAACGAAAAACCGGTTGGTACATGCTCAAATGCGGCCTCGCTCGCAACTGAAGTGTCAGAGAGAACAATCTCTTGCAGTTGGCTGACAAACCTACTCTCCACATCGGCAACATCCACCAGCCGTTTTCCCCGAACCAAACCGAGCCGATATTCGATGATCTCTTCTTGTGATTTTTTGGCAGGGATCCACGACTCTGGCATATCATATATCCTGACATCACCCTGTTCAGGAGCAATAAGCGGTCCTGCATAGACTTTTGGATATCCTGCACTCCCAATAAAGATCGATGGCGGCGAGCTCCCCTCAAGCTCAGTGCCTATGGGTACCGATCTGCTCGTCTGCGTCGAGGCAGTAAGCGTCCGGAGATATTCAGACTTTCCCCTGATCATTTATGCTCATACATCTCGACAACAAGAGGGAGCACGACAAGCACCCCGGAAATTCCACTGACGGTAAGTGTCATCAACACTGCGTCAATCACCTCCTCCCTCGTCGCCCCCACCGCTTGTGCCATGGGAATATGAGCCTTGACTGCATGAACATCACCCATAGCCGTCTTCATGGCAATATAGATCAACTGCTTTGTCTTCTGATCTAACCCCTTTGATGCAACAAGAGCCTGTATCAGACCATTAAATGCTGCTGCGACCTCAGGCGCCTCTTTTTGGAAGATCTCCATAGCTGTACGTTCCATAATCCTTACTTTGGCGCACTCCCTTATGAAAACCCTTTGGCCCCAAGGTTTGGCCCCCCACCATTTTTGATATAGACATCCATCTGGGGATAGGGTATCTCAATACCTGCCTCCTGAAAGACTTTCTGAATCCGACAGTTGATAAAATCACGGATCTCAAGCGTCATCGTATACTTATCGGTCCATATAACCAACTGAAGATTCAGACTTGACTGCCCGAACTCGAGGAAAAAAACCGACGGTTCAGGATCAGCAATGCAAAGCCCACTCGCGATGCACTCATCTGCGACCGAACGAAGCAGTGCCTTTACCAGATCAATATCACTCCCATATGCAACACCAATCGAGATCCTCACTTTAATCCGCACATCAGGCTCTGCATAGTTGATCACAATATCATTTGTCAAAATCGAGTTTGGAATCGTAATCAGCTGATTGTCAAGGGTTTGGATCCGTGTACTCCTCGGCCCAATCGAGATCACGTCACCCGTATACTCTTGCACCTGGATCCGATCACCGACATGAAACGGCTGATCCGCTGCCAAGAGGGCACCTGAAAAGAAATTGCCAAGAATGTCTTTTCCTGCAAAACCTGCAGCAATCCCCACAATACCACCAGCAGCAAGAAGGGGGGTAATATCGACATTGAGTATCTTTAAGATGATAACGCCAGCAATTATCCAGATACAATATCCAAACGTTGACCTAAAAAAATGATAAAACCTGATCCCTGCCTCATGTGAGGTAACACTCAGAATATATTCTTCATATTGAATTGCAACACTCCTGACAAAAGACCAGAGGATCCAGGTGGCAAGGACCGTAATGCAGACCATCAGATACTTACTATCCAAAATCCAGTCATAATCAGGGGGAATTACCGTACTTGCTGCGAGGGAGAAGTACAGCGTACTAATAATCAGAAAAAGAATCAATGGCTTTCCGATTGATGAGAGTATGATATCATCAAGGACATTCTCGGTTTTTTTCGCCTGCTGTATAAGAAACCGACCAACGGCCTTGATAAGGACAATCCCGGCGATACCACCTATCAAAATAATGACTGCTGAAACATTTGAGGGGTCCATCACCCATATGTCGTCTTTTCACTCATATATGCATGAAACCTTACCAGTTCATGCGCACCATTAAAAACACCCCCTATGCATGCATCTATATTGCATAGCACGGCGACATGTACTGCTACGTGATATCTGACCTGATGAGTGATGGAATCCTGACCCCTGACCAATTCGCAATTCAATCAACCGTTTCTCGCATGGCACGTGCAACCAACAAAGGTGCACTTGGTACCATCATCGCCGAAGAAGTCCTCACATATTCAATGTTTGAACTCCAGATCATCGGCGGCAGACTCAATGTGGAGATCGCAAAACTTCCGTATCCGTACCGTGAACGGGTCAGACCCTATCTTCGTGACCAGATATTTGGTGCCTACCACACACTTCTCTCCCAATATAGAACCGGAACATTTCAGAAGATGACGAGCTCTTTTCGCGATCCAGACCTCTTTGCATCCTATTGCCAGATGATACCAGACGGATGCACGGCATGGGATGAACGGATGTGGAAAAATCCAGAGATCTGGAGTCCGAAACATCGACTGTTTTACTACCTTATATCAGCATATACCATGTTTGTAGAAGACCTCCCTGGCCATCCAGTAGGAATGCCATTTCCAGGTGGCCAGTTCGTAGAAAGGAGAGGCAGGGAATATTACTGTCCAATACGGGAGAAAGAAAAGGACGTATTCTTCTCAATCTGCAATTACTGCCCTGCCAAACCAACTGAATGACAAATGGACCCTATCCCCCTCGTACTGGTACATGGATGGAAGAGCCATCCAGGTATTTGGCAACGGCTTATCACGCATCTTCCCATACCAGCGGAGATGATCTGGATATTTGATTACTCATCATCTCAGAAATCTCCAGTCAGCCACCTCGCCCATGACCTTAAGTCATTTATCCACGAAAAACGCACCGCGACCGGATATACGGGCCCTGTTGATATCATCTGCCATTCCATGGGGGGCTATGTTACCCGCTATTACCTTGAGGTGCTTGATGGAGCGGAGAAGACCGAGCGCGTGCGCCAACTCATCGCGATAGCAGTCCCAAACCAAGGTTCTTCCATGGCTGAAATCTTCAACGATCCCGTGTACGGTCCACACGTCGTTGCAGTCCTCACTGGAGAATTTGTTCCAAAACGATATGATCCAGGATCTGATATCAATGTGCAAGGGCTTCGGATTCGAAGCCGGGAGACCAAAGCACTTCGCCAAGCAGGATTACGGCCTGATATCAGATACCGAAACATCATTGCTGCAAATCGGACCGGTGACCCAGCATTTTTCCCACGCTTTTTGGGGAGAACATGGGTACTTGGCCATGATAAAACATGGAGGACTACCTGGCTAGGCGATGGAGTCATTCCCCAGTATGATTCATACCTGCCTGGAACGGAGTATGACCTTGTCCCCTCTGATCCACACAACCTTATGCAAGAGCCCTATCATTATTGCCATATACACCTGCCCAAAAACCCCGAAGTCATCAGGCTTATTATCCAGTACATCACAAATCCTGATACTCCATCATCCGATATTTTCCCAGATCATTGATGAATATCGCTGATTCCCCCTGGCCAGAATCGGTTCTTCTTTTTTTTCGGATATGCATTCTTATTTGAGACTGATATGCCCCTTCCGGTCTCCTCTGGAGCACGCTCCCCTGCCATATGGTGTGGACGCGGCACTGCGTTGAGTTTTCGCTCTTTTGCCACGTAATCTCCCTCATGTGATCGCCGGTTCACCTTCCTCCCCTTCTCTGGCGACACGTGTGTACGCTGCGAAACGGCTCGGCTTGCTCCTCGTGCTCTCTTGTGCGTATGCGCACCTCTCCCCTTCTGCGATGATTTCATTCTCGAGGTAGGGGGGCGCACATCATCAATCAGCAACTTTCTTCCATAAAATTCAGTCTCGTTTAAGGCACTTCGGACAGCACGAGCATCTTCATAGCTCTCCATCTCCACAAATCCATACCCTTTTCCTTCGATGATACGAACACCAACAACCTCTCCATATCTTGAGAATAAATTCCACAGTTGTTTCTCATTCACAGAGTAGGTCAAATTTCCTACAAACAGTCGTTTTGGATTCATATTCTTCTCGTACTACTCACGGTATCGTTCTGCCTCGTTCATCCACGCCCATCAGACGATTCACCAAACCCAGGTGTCTGCATGACAGTCCGGGCACATAATCGTGCCACCCGGAGTGGTTCGGGGATTTTGCCATGCAACGTAAAGATCCGGATCAGCCGTCTGACCTCATCGTCAGTACATCCATACCCCCGTGCATACAGGACCATCCCATTTGCGATCTGAATCATACACCGCTCTCCCAGGTCTTTATATGCGTTGATTCTTACTTCATCATCGGGAAAATGGTGCCGAATGTGTTCAGCCAACCCTTCAGACTTTTTATATGAGACGCAGATCACCGGAAGACCCGTCGTTTCCCTAATTGCTCGTGGGTTTATGACATTATACCAGGCAATGACACACCCATTTACCATGATCGCATTTATATCTTGTCGATCCAGAGATGCAACCATCCGAAGAATCTGATCAGTTGCATCCATCCCTCCTACCCGCACCCTTCCAAAACAAAATCCGTCGATATGCAGATCCCGTCGCATCACAACCCCACAGAGGACTGACCAGTCGCGATCTGCAAACGACTCAGATATACCGAGGATGCGGATACCTTTCTTTTGCAGGTGCATACCAGTTACGTTCATCATCCCGACACTAGAATGCTTGGAGGAGAGTATTCATCATACAAAAATACAAACATCTCACCCACAGATCAGGGGAGCGAGAAAAACTATGTCATCAGGAGAGTATTGTGCTGGAATTCTCGCACATATCAAAGAACATCTCCCAAAGGACCATGATCAGGTTGCAGAATACCTCATCGATATGGAACACCATTATTCCACACATCCCTGCCAACGTGACGTCTCCTCTCTCCTCGCCATGCTTGCAATTCATACGTTTTCAACCAACGAATTTACAGAAATTGTCTCCCGTGCAATACACCCAGACACCCTTGTTACGGCAGTACTTGAAACAATCAAGACGCTCCTTGACAATCGAGACCTTGATGGCGCAAACGCCACCTTTTCTTTCATCCTGGCATATGCCGATCGCCCGGATAAAAGAGAGGAGAAATATGTGGCATTTCGGGATTTTATCGAATATGCATATTACATGACCTATTGTGCACCAAAGCACCTCCCCCCCGTCCATCCGTACCTTAATACTGATATTCTTCTCCAGTATGCTCGGCTGTGTGCACTCAGCGGTGATATCGAAAAAGCAGAGACGTTCTTCCTCGCACTCCAGAACGCAAGCCCCATAAATGATGCGATATTGTTCGAACGCGCCGATATAGCCAGACAGCAAGGGAAATTTAACGAATATCGTGAAATTACACTCAAATGCCTTGAATATGCCTGGATGCCCGAGGACCTTGCACGTGCCTACCGGAATATGGGCTATTATTGTACCATGACCAGTGACTACACCGGAGCAGTCACCTGTTACCTTATGGCAACAACGTGGGAGGAGTCCAAAGAAGTTGCACGCGAAATTGAATATATCACAGAGATTGCCCCTGAAAAGCCAGATATTTCATTCATTCTCACGCACGGTCAAGAGATTCTCCACGGGCGGGGAATACCATTTGGCCCAAACACGCAGATGATTGATCTTATGATCCAGTATGCTGATGAATGCAAAGCAGAAGGGGACTTATTTGAAGCCAGGAAGTACCTCAGCCGTGCAAAGGCATTGGAAATCAGTGACCGGCTTGAACGAGAGATCGAGAGAATTGAGCGATTTATCGAAGATAATACCATGTTTTAACAATTTCAGGCCCATATCACCAGGCTTTGTGTGAATTTTCGGTTCCAGAGCATGCAATGGGGCTATGATTGCCTACTTCCAGTCCTTTTTCATCGCTTCAGCACGTCTTTCCTTGGGCATCAGTTCAATCGCATACCGAAGGGCTGTTCGTGGCATCTTTCGTTTGTTTGCTTGAACGTACTCAAATATGATATCCTCATGCATTCTACTTGCCTCTTTGAGCAACCATCCATACCCTTTCCTGACCATATCATCCTCATCGGTCAAAAGCGCATCAGCGATCTCAAGAACATCACGGATATATTTCCCCCGCTTTGCCGGAATGATCAGTGACACTGCTGCTGCTCGTCTCATCCATCGATTTTCGGACAAAGTCCATGTTTTTAGTTCCCCAAGGCACTGCGGGTACTTTTCAATAAATACACCAACGGAATGATTGCAAAAGCCGTCACATGCAGCCCAGTTCGTGATATAGGAATTAATCCATCGCTTAAAGGTACCGATATCCGCTGGTTCGAACCGATCTTTGAGATTGGGGACCCACTTGGATGCAATATATGCCTCTTCAAGGTATCCTGACTGGTAGAGAGCTTCACAGAGCAAAAATATATCCGATTTGTCCCTTTTACATACTTCTTTCCAGTATTTTTTTGCGATCTTTATAGATGCAGCAGATGTACATCCATACGCATTTACCTTCTCTTTGAAAAAACGTTGATACGTTTGTTGCGTCTTTTCGTCGACTGCCTGGACGAGTTCTTCTCTGATTGACACGATAAGCGGATCCATATACTGAAAAAGGTACGGGGAGCGTATCCTTTAAAGCATATCGGCAGTCTGAATGGTTCTTCAAGTGGAGATCTAAAGAGATCATACGAATAACCTATGTGCACCCATAAGGTGTGCGATGAAGACGCCGTTTCATATCATGATTATTCCAACCCTTGGTTGCCCATCACACTGCAAGTACTGCTGGAGTTCTGAAGAAGGATCCCCGATCATGAACATTTCGGTCGTTGAGGATACCATCTCCTGGCTTTCTGATTTTCGAGATGATCCGGTTACCATTACGTTCCACGGCGGTGAGCCACTCCTTGCAGGTCCTGTTTTTTTCTCACAGGCACTTGCGATGTTATCGGAGGGGCTTGCAAAGAATAGGCCTTCTTTTGCCATCCAGACAAATCTCTGGCGGATGACTCCCGAACTTGCGAGCATCTTCGCAGCATATCATATCCCGATTGGATCCAGTATCGACGGTCCAGAGGAGGTTACCGATTCTCAACGGGGCACTGGCTACTTCCAAAAGACGATGCACGGATACCAGATCGCACGGGAACATGGACTTGACGTTCGATTTATCTGCACATTTACGAACCAATCTGTCAATGAGCGAGCGTCGATTGTAGAGTTTTTCATCAAGCAGGGCTTTACGATGAAGCTCCACCCTGCACTTCCTTCGCTTCGAAGCGAGAATCCACGCGAGTGGGCACTGGAGCCTGAGCGGTACGGGGATCTTCTGGTCTACCTTCTTGATCAATCGCTTGAACATTACCACGAGATTGAGATTATGAACATTACCGATCTCGTCAGATGCGTATGTACAAGGAGAGGGAATGTCTGTACCTTTGCCGATTGCATGGGCAATACCTATGCAATCGGTCCTGATGGAGGTATCTACCCCTGTTACCGGTTTGTAGGGATGGATGAATATGTCATGGGCAATGTCCGTGACCGGCCAACCCAAGCGGAACTTGATAATTCACATGCAGGCAGATTGATGAATGCCTTTAGGCAGTATGTCGATACGCATTGTTCCTCCTGCTCCCATATCAGATACTGCCGGGGGGGATGTCCCTACAATGCTATTGCTCCCTCAGGTGGGGAGATCACCGGTGTTGATCCCCATTGTATCGCATATAAGCGAATATTTGATGAGATAACGGAACGGATGAACGAAGCAATGTATGCTCCTCCTCCACTGTTTGGAGGAGGCGGTCCATACCAGATGGGGGTGGGAAAGGCAAAACCCACCATTATGGCTCTTTTGCACAAGATTGCACTGCATTAACCTCTCTAGCCAGTAATCGAGAGAGATGATGCATGTGAAATTCCCATTTCGACTCCCTTATGCACATGCATACAAATTTGTTCAAACGCTTGCGACCTGATCCAAAATACGCCCCAATTTTCGCTGATCACAATCCTAATCCTCACCAGCGAGTTCCTTCAGCTCAATGTCTGAAAAAATGGTCAGTGAATTGTCGTCATTTTCATCGGATATTCACCGTAATTGTTCGTCAAAGGGTAGGTTGATCAGGATTACACGTGCTGGTTTGGCAGGCTGCTTATGTGCAGAAACGTATCAAGAAGATATTCAGATTTTTTAATAATATATTATGGAATATTCATACAAGATTTTATGTATATCACCGATGAGCATCATAAATCCCATTTTTTAGAGGGGGTTATATGTGCGAATTTGAAACAAATATGTACTACAATATGTACTAAATTATAAATAACAGTAATTAAACATAACCTTTGATTATTATTTCATAATAATAGAACGCAGAAAGGGAAATTATGAAAATTTTTTCAGTGATCTTAGCCGCATTGGTTTTAATTCTACTTACATGCGGAATCGGCACCGTAACCGGATCGTCAGCTCTTGATTATACGCTTAAAATCTATGGTAACGCAAACATGGACGAAGACATAAATGATCAGGACATAGCGTATATCAAAGACATTATCGCGGGAACGAAAGAAAAAACAGAATATTCCGATGCAAATTATGATGGAAACATTGATGAGGCAGATCTTTTACAGGTTCAGTCTATTATTGATGGTACAGAATCATTCATAATTATTAAAGATAGCAATGACCGTGTTAAATCTTTACCCTATCCAATTCAAAAGATTGTTTCACTCTTCCCAACTATGGCAGAACCAATCCAGGCCATGGGGGCATCAGATAAAGTAATTGCTATTGACGATGAAACCGCAAAACAAAAAGTTCTCCTTCCAAACTTATCTTCGCTCCCATCAGTAGGAAAAAGAGCAGAGCCAGATCTCGAAGAACTGATCAGATTGGATCCTGATTTTGTTGTAACCCTTGCAATGAAAGATGAAGAAATTAAAAAGATTGAGGATACCGGGATTCCTGTGATCATAATGTCATATGGTACGAATGATGTCCTTGACACTAGTTTTGCTTCAGGTATGCAGGAATCAAA
>ENA-UOYA01003669-UOYA01003669.1-activated-sludge-metagenome-genome-assembly--contig:-NODE-3669-length-13505-cov-9.763197_pt1 | contig 13505 bp, 10 predicted proteins | sample MGYA00238163_ERZ764804 | MGnify/ENA primary metagenome ERZ764804 (study PRJEB28919, sample SAMN05720223) | activated sludge metagenome | isolation source: Anaerobic digester | place: Hong Kong...
TTGGAACACGAAAAGTGCGGTACAGTAATCTTCACTACAGCGCCGTCTGCCGCTACTCTATTTATCTCCCGCATTACAGCCAGGAAATCGTCCAGGTGCTCGAGCACATCATACGCATGTACTTCCTGAAAATAGGATGTGGGAAACGGCCACGGCATCAGGTTCAAATCGTGAACAACGTCAGGCCCGGTATCAGCGACGATGTCTACATTTATCACTCCCGGCAGCCGCCGCAGGCCGGAGCCAAGATTGAGTATCCTCCCGGGAACTGTTTCGCGTGTGGCCTCCTCAGGACCTTTAGCGGGCGATTCCGGCGACATTGACGATTCTCCTCCACAGAAGCGCAAGCTGAGGAAGCGCATAAACTCCCAGAGACGAACTGATGCTTATACGAAGCATTATTACCACGTACAACAGACCGATTCCGACGGAGAGGGTTACACATCCAATGAGCGTGGTCGAGGTCAGGAAATGTCCGGCCGCGATTGCGATCGTCGACAAGATGACTAGCCTCCAGAACCATGGCCAGAGCGGGGCAACTGTGGCCGGAATTGATTTGGCTACGGCACTGCCCAGGGCTGAGAGATTGCCGGGAAGGCTGACAAAGCAGACTCCCAAGAGTGACCCGATGAGTGCTCCGACGGGCCCGAGGAGCGGCACTAAAGCTAAGGCAGCGGCGACGCTCAGAGCACCATCGAAAAATGTCGTGATGGAGATACGCTTTTCATAGCCAAAACAGAAGATGCTGTATACGGCCGTGTCGTTCCAGTGCCTTAACAACATGGTCACTACGAACAGGGCCGTCAGTTGGAAGCCACCGTAAAGGTCCGAACCGACCCACCAACCAACAAAACCCTCGTTGACCGCCAAGATGACGCATGCCACAGCTCCGCTGATGATCAGCATACCCTGACTCAACGCGGTCGTCGCTCCGTACAGGCGGACTTTGTCCTCACCCGCCCGCAACTGGCTCAGGCCTGGAACAGCCGCCTGCATGAGCATCTGAGGTTGGTTTGCGAAAACCGTTGCCAGTTTGCCCGTACACGTATATAAGACGACGGCGCTCGGCCCCAGCAGCTTGCCAATGATGAGGATGTCGGCCCCGGCCACCAGGAGGCGCGCAACCTGTGAAACACTCACCCAGAAACCGCGGGCAAGAAAGGAGCCAAGCGTTCGTGCCGGTATTGCCGGGAGCCTCCATGGCACGAAGCCGGGCAGCACAGTTCTAAGACGCGCAACCGATATTCCGGCGACCAGGACCTGTCCGAACGACCAGCCAGCTACCAGGGCGTGGAGGCGAAAGCCCTCAAGCACAAGGACTACAGTCAGCGCTGTGCCAGCAAGCCAACTGAAGATTTGAAGGCGTCCTAGAAACGCCAGATCCTGCATACCCTGTAATACGGCTTGGAAGATCCTCAAAGGGAACAAGAGCACGAAAGCTGTCATAGCCAGCGCGAGCGGGTCGCGGATTGCTTCCCATTCCGCCGGCAATAGCAGCCAGGCAAGGGTTGCCGCCACAACCACCAGTGGCGTCTGGTACAGGACCACTCTCATCGTCTGCCCCACGACCAACGGCAGTTCGGCGGCCGGATCTCTTCCCGTGGCGTAGGCCGTTTCCCTCGGCACCAGAGCCACAATACCGAAGTCCATCAATCCGAGGTACGTGAGAATCTGAAAACCGACCAGCCAGAGTCCAAATTCATGCTTGCCCAAGTGACGGAGCAGAAAAGGCGTCAGCCACAGCCCAACCAGCATGACCAGCGCCTGGTTCACATATCCCAACGTGACGCCGCTCAGGAAACGCCTCGTGCGGCTCATCTGCAGGCCCCGGTGAATCTTTGGGCTGGATGTGCGAGTCGATTCGTATGGCTGGCGAACCGAGCGGATGTCTCAAAGTCACTTTGCACGGATATCCAACCCACGCACACGAGCATCAGTAGACTCTGGGGAATGGAAGTTAGCAGGCCGACCCCAATCAGGCCGGTCCCAAAATACAACACACAGGCCAGCCAAGCCAGTCTTCGACCTGCGTAACACGAGTCCTTTGGCAAGCCACTCACGCGAGTGAGCACCCAAGCGATGAACCCTACCCACAAGAGAAGTCCGATGATTCCCTGCTCCGACAAGATTCGGGCGTATTCGCTCTCCATGCCGATCGGATTCCGGACCTGAGATTGCAGGAAATATGGGAGACTCGTTCCACCGCCCCCCAAACCATTGCCCATGGGGTGCTCGACCAGGATCTCCCAAAAGCCTCGGTTGACACTCCCCGCGATGCGCCCGGCCACTGCTTCTGTGTCGCCAAGCTGCTTAAATCGCTGAAACCGTTCGGTATTCAGTGCAACGACAGCCAAGATTACGATCAACGCGGCCCACATGAACCTTCGGCGCAAACCGATCTGGCCTGATGCAATGGCTGCCAGAACGAGAGTTGCCGCCACTGCAAAGTGAGAGCGGGTCGCCGCCATGAGGACGCCCAGCAATGCCGCGGTCATTCCCAGCAACAAAACGATTCTGGATCGCTTAGCCAGTCCGAATTGAGCCCACCCTCCGAAAAGAAACGGTAAGGTCATTACCATTGTTCCGGCGTAAGCATGGGCGCTGGGGAATGTGGATGGTATTCGATAGTGCCCGGCTGCATCAGTGCTCCTATGAATTAACTCCGTGACGGCGCTCGGGGGGAAGAACCGTTCGACGCCTTGGAAATATTCAGCGCCTGCGAACAGAAGCGCGACCAAGTTAAGCAGCGCCAAGCCGTAGGACAGGCGAAAAGTGTCATCTTTCAGCAGCCAGGGGCCGAGCAAGATAATCGGAAGCAGGAACGCGTTGCCGCGAAAGCCGACCAATGTGACTATCAGACTCTGAAAAGGCAACAAACAGAGAAGGATGGGCCAACTGATCAATACAACTACCCACGTGCGGAGCGCCCCAGCACGGGCTCTCTCTATTTGAAGCGCTTTGGAGAAGAAATGACCGCAATACAGGCCGACTAGGGCCGCGTCGAAGATGAAGTGAGAGACCGGACTTTGGATATTCGCGCGCAGAATGCCATAGAAATAGCCGACAGCGATCGTCACGAACAATCCAAGCCATGATGCCCGGCGTCCAGCAACGAAAGTTGCGAGAAAAGCCAGAAGACACAGCCCAAGAGCTATCATGGCTTTACATCAGGCAGATACGAAGGGGTTGAGCAGAGAGAACAGCTTGCTCATTTGATTCTCTGGATCGCAAAGTTGCTTTGCTCGCGCGGGCCCGGCAGTTCCCAATTGGCGACGGGTCCCTGCATCCTCAATCAGTCTCCGCAAGGCCTTTGCTAGGTCCCCCGGATGGTCAGGCACGACCAGGCTTCCGCACTCTTCGGTGACGATTTCCAAGGCTCCACCAAACGCGGTGGTTAGCACAGGCAGACCTGCGTGAAGAGCCTCCACAAAGGCCAGCCCGAAAGGCTCAGGTCCAATGTTCGGTTGGCAAAAGATGTCAGAGGCCAACAGCAATCGGTGCACGTCGATCCTCTCACCCAAGAACTGAACGCGGCCGGCTATGCCAAGATCGGCGGCCACGTGTTCCAGTTCTTCCAACAGTCTTTGTTCGCTACGCCTCTGGGCCCCACCGACCATCCAGCATTTCCAATTCGGCACATCGGAGAGCAGCGACAGCGCGCGTAAGTGCGCCAAGTGCCCCTTGCCAGGCTCGATACGGCTCACCTGGATGATGACGACGGTCTCTGGGCTAGCACCCAGTTGTTCGCGAAGCGCCGCTCGCTCGTTCTCGTCCAACCTACCGTCATTCATTTCTACCGGACAGTACAGAATCTCCACCGGGATGTCCGGTAAGATCTTATGTACGGAGCGCGCTGTGAAGTGACTGTTGCTTATCGCAAGTGCAGGATGACCACGGGTTGCCCAGCGCTCCAGCCAGTGCTTACCGGTCATGGCCCCGTGAGCCCAGAAGACCAGTTTCGCATTCTGACACCTCGCAACCGGCCCGAAAACCGCCAGTGGCCAGGTAGTGTGGCAGATCACTACATCGAATCGCTCTGTGTCCAGTAACTCTCGAAACCTGCGCCGCGCTCTCCATACTGTCCAGGGCCGGCTGGTTCGAACGCGCCCCATGAGATGAACTTGAACACCTGCAGCCATGAGTTCTTGGCTCAGCCGCCCTTCAAAGCAAAGCGCGAAATGCGGCCGCATCTCGGGGCATAAGTAGCGAAGTCGGGCAAGAGTGACCAGCAGAGTCTCCACCCCACCGTAAAGATTACCGCTGCCAACGTGGAGAACCTTCATAACCCGGTCGATTCACGCCGTGCAGGAAGTGGCGCAATTCTTCGACCCTAATCTTCCCTGCCCCAGCAAGCAACGTTCGTAAAGCGCCGTTATCTCCCTGGCCTGCCTGTGCGGATCGCACGCTGTCCGGGCGAAGCTCAGGCCAGCCTCGCCGAGACCCCGGCGCAGGCTCGGATCCGCCGCCAGCGCTGCCATCTGCTGCGCTAAAACCTTCGCATTTCCCGGAGGGTGGGCCAGCGCGTTCCGACCGTCTTGAATGATCTCAGCCGCCCCGCCCGCGTTGCTCGCAATTACCGGTTTCCCACACGCCATGGCCTCAACAATCACCATGCCGAACGGTTCCGGCTGCGTGCTGGCATGGACCAGCATGTCCACAGATCGCATTACAGAAGCGGCATCCTGTAAGAAACCGGTGAATCCCACTCTATCGGAAAGAGCCAATCGATCCACTTCCCTCCGCAACTCCTCCATCGTGAACTGGCTTCCCCCCGTCCTGTACACCGGCCCGCCCACAATGTAAGCCCGAACCGGGATCTCCGCGGGCATCATTGAAAGAGCTTGAAGAAAAGTCATGTGGCCCTTCCAACGGGCGAACGTGGCCACAAATCCTATGCGCACTGTCCCTTCTCTGGCCGCTGGCATGCCGCAGACAGCATCCAGATCCAGGTGGGGACCCGCCGGCGAGAATCTGTCGAGATCCAGGGAATTGTAAATCGTGGTGATCTCCGGCCCAGGCTTCGCGACATCTTTTAGATCCTCGGCCACGCTGAACGAGTTAGCGATGATGGCGGCACATCTGCACGAATATCTCCGGACAAGCTTGCGCATGAGCGGCCGCTGACGAACGTAGTCATGCAGGTGCCAAATCACGGGAACACTGTCTGCCCGGGCCCAAAGACCCAGGATGTGCATCTTGTACCCATTGGTATGAATCAAGTCCGGTTGGCACTTGTTCAGCGCGTTGCGAAGCCTGCCGACATACCGGCTCAACCCTACAGTCGCTCCAGCCGCTGCCAGTGATGTCGCGATACGGTCATACCATGATGTGTTCCATGTGGTCACGCGCGAGTCCCCTAACCGCGAAAACGCTTGTGGAAAATGGATGACCCTTACTTCTGACGTCAACTGCCTGGCTCTGTCGCCGAGGGGGCCGTCCTCTCCCAAAATAAGCGTGATTTCCCATTCAGGTACGTGGCGACGGATTCCCGCCATCAACGAGAGAAGGCTTGTTTCCGCTCCGCCTAGTCCCCCGCTTGGATTGAGATAGACGATCCTCACAGTCACACCGCCGCGGATTACCGATCAGAGACCAGGCACGCTTATGTCGAGCCAAACAGTTGCTCGAGCACCGGGAGGATTAACCGGGCAAACTCAAGCGCACTTGCCCGCGCCCCGGCCACATCCGCTTCCCTAACCAGGGCAGCAACTTCCACTAGCGCCACATCCGAACGCCGGTAACGCACCAGGTCCGGCAACAAGCGTAGTTTCGTCGTAACATAGGAGTCCCAGACCCGGTCCCGGTTCTGATACCAGAACAGCACCACCTGTTCTGAAGAATCCTTCTTGAGACCGTAGCAATTGATGCTCGCCTTCTTCTGCGCACCGGCCGCAGCAAGGTTGAGCACTTCTTTCGACTGCACTATCCAACCATGGCCGGGCAGGCAGTATTCCGGAGGGTGCGGTCCGCCGCTGCCAGCCAGGGACTTAAAATAAGTGACAACAAGACCGACCGACTGCCCTCGGCTCACGTGCGTATAAACAGGAAGAGCATAGGCATCCGGGCGCAAGTTTTCCCGCAACCACGGATTGAGCTCCCTGTCTCCGGTAACTTTCCAGTCGCCGATCTGGCTGGGCAATGATTCAAGGGTGGGAACCGTGACACTACTCTCGTCGAAAGACAGGCTCTGAAGCAAGACTGTTTGCAGACCCAACAGTGCACTAATAATAAGCAAAGGTTGGCGATGGATGAGACTCGGCATTCGCACGATGAGCGCCCGGCTTGCGGCACATTACTGGGCCGGGCGAAGGTAAGGTACACGCTCCAACACTTTGTGTAGCAATACGCCCGCAACAGCGGAGAACATCACCGTCAGCCGGCCGGCTATGCCGTGATAGAAGCCCGCCGCCAACTCGTGATCGTAATGTGAAGCGACGCCCGTCATAATAATGCGAAAGGCATTCCCGAGAATGGCCAGAGGAATCACGCTGATCAGCAACACAACTTTCAGACTTGGTCCGCGGACCAGAAAGAAACTGTAAACCCAAAAGAAAAAGAAGAGCGTAAGTAATGAGCGGATTCCACTACACGCCTCGGCCACCGACAAACGCACGCCCGCTAACTCCAGGATATTGCCTTCGCGCAGAACCGAATAATTCATTATGTCCAGTGTCAGTTCGGCGACCCTGCTGGCAACCAACTGCAGGCGAAAAGTGATGTCGGCATAAATGAATGTCGGGGGGGTGATCATGAAGAGCAGTGTAACCAGAGGAACCCAGACCTCACGGAGCGTCGCAGGACCGCGCAAATAAAGTACACAACCAAGAAGCGAGACGACAACAGCCAACCGGCTGAGAAACATCCACTGAGCAACAATGCCGACCGTGACCAGGATTGTTGAGAATGCGATGAGAACGGCTCCCCACCCGCACGTGGACGGCGCAATCTGCCTCAACGCGTCACGTCTTGACCAGGCCATCGCTCCGGCAACGATTGGAACAAGGAAGCCATGTTCCATGTCCGCTCCCGGGTCGAACCAACTGCCCACGAGTCCCGGCAGGACCGTGCTGAATGCGGCTCCAAGCAAAATGCAAACCCATAACGCCGCGAGCACCGTCCGGCGCTTTGTCGCATGGTGGCATTCAGGGCCTCCGTTCCGGTTCGCGAATGTTTCCGTTCTGACAATCAAGGCTTATTCACCAGAGCCCGAGTGCTTACCCGTTATCGCGGCCTTGATGTTTGCGATAGTACTCGTAGTAGCGGTAGTAGTGTCTGCCGGCAGAATCGCTGGGGGTCCAGTCATTCAATACTGTGCCCAGGACCACCAATCCGTCGCTGGCAAGCCGGCGGCAAGCGTCCTGAGCACTCAGCCGGTGGGTCATGCCAACTCGCAGGACAAGCACTACACCATCCGCGAGTTTCCCCAGCAGACGGGCATCCACAAATTGGAGCATGGGAGGAGCATCCACCAGCACAGCGTCAAATTGAGCGCGAAGCTGCTCGAAGAGCGACTTAAGGCGCTCTGAATAGAGGACCCTCACAACGCCAAGCGGCGGTGGCCCGCTCGGAATAACATAGAGGCCAGGAAAGCGAGAGGGAATCCCCAGGCTGCCCTGTTGGAGGCCAGAGAGATCACAGTTCAGTAAAGTACTCAGTCCCTCGTCGTTTGGGACATCAAAGACCCTGTGAAGCCGCGGGCGGCGCAAATCGGCGTCCACTACCAGAACGCGCTTTCCGGTTTCTGCGAGCGCGACTCCCAGATGGGCGACCATGGTGCTCTTGCCTTCACCAGGGCCAGGACTGGTGAAAAGAACTATTTTCGGACGCTGCCCATCTGAACCCTCGGACAGAATAGAGGCAAGGGTAAACCGAAACGATTCCGCCAAGATGGATGTCTTGCCATCCCAGACAGCTGATGCGGTCATGTTCGTCGGAGCTGCCGCCCTCGCATTCCCAGGCAACAGAAGCTCTCGTGTTCTCTTCAGACGTGGCAACTCCAAGATGGCCGACGGGATAACCCCCAGCTCAGGCAGATTAACCCACCGCCTCGCCTCGCCCGGCCCTTTGAGGCTCTGGTCAGCACGTTCGCGGAAATACGCAATGCCGCCAGTTAGGAACAGGCCGGCGATAATTCCAAAGCCGATATTCAAAACCGGCTTGGGCCGATAGGGCTCATGCGATGGCGATCCGCGATTCACAACGCGAACATTGCTGAAAGGCGTACTTTGCATCATGCTTGCCTGGTTCACTTGGGCGAGCATGGATGAGTAGGTCTGCCGCAAAGTGTCAACTTCTCTCCGCAAAGCGTTGTAGTCGGCAGCACCAACAGCCTGGACCGAAACTTGACCGGCTTGCGTGGCATGCGCCGCCGTCAGAAGTTTCTCCCGCCTTAGCGCTGTCTCATAGTCGTTCTTAATGCGTTGCAGCACGTTCTTAACGTCCTGCTGATAGACCGCTTCGAGTTGCGCGATCTGGGCAGCGACTTTCTGTACTTTATAGTGCCTGGGAGTGAGTGTTGCATTCAGTGCAGCATATTCTCGACGAAGTTGAGTCAGTTGTGCCTGGTAAGCCCGCAGGTTTTCGTCGTCCAGCACGTCGGGTAGTGACTCGGGAGCGCTCGTGCGAGCCAGTTCATACCGGGCCTGTTTCGCGATGCGGTCTGCCTGAATCGTGGAAAGCTCTCCTTGGAGTTGTCTCAGCTTTGTGTCGGCTAGTGTATTCTCTTGCGTGACGAAGATGTTCCCCGATTTGCGAACGAAATCCTGAAGGCGCTGTTCTGCCTCTTGCAGCTTAAATCTCGTCTCTTCCAATTGTTCTCCCAGATGCTGTGCGGCCTGTTGCCTCTCCTGCATCCGGGATTGAAGAGTCTGCTGAATGAACTCATCAGCAGCTAAGTTGACAAAGTTCGCCGCAATCTCCGCGCTCGACGACTCGCACATCAATTCAACAATCCTTGTCCCATTCACAGGTCGGGCCTCGAACGATGCGAGCGCCTGGTCAACACCTTCCCTCAGTAAAGTCATCGGATCGCGCGCATCGGGAAAGAAACGGAGCCTCAGTTTGGAGAAGATGTCAATGGCAAACGGCGCCGGCGGGAAGGTTTCCGTCTGCATCCGGGTCAGCACCGAGTTCAGAAGAGCTGGCGCGGTCAGTACCCGGATCTGCGTCTGAATGTAAACCTGATCCGGTGCTCGATCCGCCTGAAAACCCTGAAACATTGCGGATGGCTCAGGCGTAGCTTGAAACTCAAGCATCGTTTGTGCCCGGTAGACCGGTCTTTGGAGAACCACGGAAAGGGCACCAAGCCCAATTCCCAGGATTAACATCAGCACGCCGAGCAACGCGTAGCGGCGTAGCAAAGCCAAAAAGTCGTGCGACTCCAGGTCAATCGCCTCCCGATACCCGTCGTAGCCGGCAGAAAGAGGCTGGTAGCGGGAGTCCGGTTCACCGGGTTCCAACATGTTTGTCTTTCTTGGTGGAATCTGCATGCAACTTCCGCTACCTAGCAGCGATGACGATTACTGTAGGGAGCACGGCAAGGGCCACCCACCCGACCCTTGACCAGAGGACTCTCCGTCCGCTCCGCGGCACATAAAGAAGATCATTGGGCAGAAGTGGAAAATCGTTGTCCTTTCCCGCAAGGACCCGCGTCAGATCGATGGGAATTTCAGCCCGCTTGGAGGAGTTCAACACCGGACGAAGCACCCTGGCCTTGCTGGCTTCGGCGTCCCTGCCCAAACCGCCCGCCAGGGTTAGCAGTTGTGAAACAGAGATCGAGTCCCTCTCGCCCAATTCGAAAGCCCCAACCTTGAGGACTTCCCCGTTCACATAGACCATTTCCGCCCGGTCCACAGTGATTAAGTCGAACGGCTCCAGCACGATGTCTTCAACAGGACTGATGCTCTCCCGCAAACGTCCGATTCCGATCTCGACTGTACTTGTCTTGGCCTCCGCATTTTCCACGGCGTTAGGTAGTGGAATCCGTCCCACCTCCAACCGCCGCGTCACCTTGATCCTGCGACTGGCGTTTGGCTGCAAGCCGCCAACGGCTGTCAGCATCTCTATCAAGGTTCGCCGTCCTTGCAACGGATAGATGCCAGGCGACTTGAACGCACCCGAAAAAAACACCGGTTCGCTCCGGAACTGAACCACGCTCACAACAACCTGCGGGTTTCTAACGAATTGCTTCAGGCGCGTGTTCAACTCGGACTCCAACTGCTCGACCGACAATCCGCCAGCCCTCAGTCTTCCCACCATCGGCAGCGTGACGAAGCCGTCAGCGTCCACGCGGAATGGTTTGTCACTGATTTCGTCGGCTTCGAAAGCCCGGATCAAGATCTGATCGCCCGGCCCCAAAACATAGGTGGGACGCAATGCCTCGGCAACCGGCTGCGCTTGGGGTGCCGCGGGTTGTGCCGACACGGGAGTCGGAACCTGCGATCCGGAAATCGGATTGATAAGAATCGCCGCCAAGGCGAGCGCTGGGACCTTCCTGAGCATCATTTCCCCCAAATACTCTGGATGATATTGACATTCTCGTCGCTGCATAAGAGATCTCTAAGTATCGTCCTGTTGTTACATCACGAGGTGGTTGAATTGTCCGCTTACCCAGGAACGGTCAGAGCCTTTAGTACGTAGCTCCGCCCCGTCAGTCCCATTTTTGCTCTCACTAAAGACGCTTTTGGTCCTTGCTTTGAGCACGTTGCTGGAACTCCCAGTTCTGATACTCTGACTCGCCCACCTTATCATAAAACAACAAAGGTGTTTGTCAATTGAACGAACAGCCCCTTTGTCGTTGTAAAGTACTGTACAGTCATGCCTATCCAATGGATCGGATAACGTCGTTCTCCGGCGCATAAGGGATTAGGCGCAGGCATCTTAAGTGGCTACTTTGACTTCTTTCGATTCAAGCGCTTTCGCGCCGACGCGGCGGAGACTTGTGCCATCTCAGGAGCGGTCAGCCTCGACGGATCGCAAGTTGAGAGCCCTTGGATACAGTTCCGCAGGTTGCGCTCTCTGTAAGCCGCTGCCAATGATGCAGCTTCAGAGGTAGTCAACATGGTGGGGTCGCATCTCGAAGAACCCGTAAGACAATAGCTCAGGTTTCTCCTTCTGCGAGCGGCGCCCACGGTCGCAGCCTCGGAGGGCGAAAGACGGGTGGGATCGCAGGTCGGTAACCCACTGTCGCATTCGCCCAGATTGCGACGCGACGCAGCGGTTTCCGCAGAGGCCGCCTGCTCCCGCGTCAGTTGCGTTGGATCACAGTTCGGGGCACCCAACACGCACCGCTGGAAATTGCGGTTTCTGGCAGCTTTCGCCACAGCCTCCGATTGTGCAGGCGATAACACCGTCGGCCGGCAGCCCGCCAACCCCGCCAAGCAACGCTCCATGTTGCGCTTGCGGGCCGCCGACGTAACCAACTCGGCTTCCGTTGAGGAAAGTGCCGTGGGATCACATACCATCGAGGCCTGCAGACACCGCTCTAAGTTACGTCGCTGAGCGGCCCGGCTCACCGCCTCCGCCTCCACCTCCGAAAGCGCCATGGGGTCGCAGGAAGACATTCCTTTCAGACAGCTTTCAAGGTTGCGGCGCCGGTACGCGGCGGCTACTTTTGGCAGATCCTGGGGGCTTAGTGCAGAGATATCGCATCCTGGGATCCCATCCAGACATCGCCCCAGGTTATCCCGCTGGTACGACGATGCGGTTTGCCCGGGTACGGGCCCCACGACAGCCACGGTGATTAGGAAGATTTTCATGCCAGTATTCATCACCGGACCTTCGCGCCGGCCGCTAGCCGATCATACGGAGCAGCTCCCTTATCTTGGATTCATCATCGCTTGAAGGACGGTTAGCCAGTGCGCCTTCCAACTCCTTCCTTGCGCCCTCCTTGTCGCCTTTCTCCATCAGTGTCTTGCCTAAGTGGAACCGGTAAGCAGGATTGTTGGGCTGTTGCCTCACAAGATTGCTGAACACCTGGCTCGCGCTATCATGAAGACCCTTTTTCAAGTAAACCCACCCCAGGGTGTCGGCGAACTCCAACTGCTGTTTTGAAGCCCTCTGAGTGGCGCGCTGCGCCAAGCGAAGAGCCTCATCGAGATCGCCTCCATGATCCGCTAGAAGAAGGGCCAAGTTGTTCATAGCGATAGTGTTATCCGGCTGCAACTTCAGCGACTGGCGATAGTGTTGAATGGCCTCCTCCGGACGGCCGGCCTTCGCACTCGCCATTCCCAGAAACAGAGGCGGCAAGGGGTTGTTAGGCGCCACTTTGGCGGCCAGAGCGTACTGGTCAAGAGCCGTATTCAATTCACCCTTGGTCTGGTAAACCTCCCCCAGACGCATATACAGATCCATGGAGGATGGGTCGGAGGCCAGCATGTGCCGGTATTGCTCAATCGCAATATCGTACTTGCCGCCTTGCATCGCGGTGGAGGCCAGCAGGCGCCGCATCGTCGAGGACTCCGGCGAACGGCTCAACTCCTCCTTCAGTAATTGAATGGCGTGGTCGAATTGTTGTTGAGCCGCGTACATCTCCGCCAAGCCCAAGCCGGCCCTTGGATCACCGGTCCCGGTTTGCCGCAGCCGGGTGAATATCCGTTCAGCCTCCAGGAATCGCTTTCCCATCAGTGCCAGGAGTCCCTGCTGAAGTTGCACTGCCGGAGTGTTGGGAAACCGGCGGGCCAGCGACGCTAACTCCTGCCGCGACTCATCAAGACGCCCCTGGTTCATGAAGACTGCCGAACGAAGCAGCTTCGCGGATGCGTTGTTAGGATCGGCGGAGAGGACCGCGTTGATTTCGTTTTGGGCGTCGTCAAGTCTACCCTGGCGGAGATTGGTTGCTGCCAACAACAAACGAGCGGGTATGGAGCCGGGACTCCGGCGCACCACCTCCTGGAGTTCCACGCGGGCAGCTTCCGGATCGGATCTCGCCAGGTGCGCCCGGCTCAGTTCAAAGCGGAGGCCGACATCGTCCGGATTGTTCTTCACGAGGGCCTCATATTCCTGTACAGCAGCCGCCGCGTTCGCGAGCGTCCCGCTACCCAACAGCAGTTCTGCGCGCATCCGGCGTGCTTCCGTGTCCGCCGGCTGATCTTTCAGAATGCCATCCAGGGTCCGTAAAGCCTCGTCCCGTTTTCCCATCGCGAGGTAGACTCCAGCTATCCTTTTCCGGTACTTGGGCGACTCCTTAGGCCCCTGCCGGGACCCGGTTTCGAACTGCTGGATAGCTTCCTGCCACCGTCCTCTACGGGCGTAAAACTCCCCTGCCAGCAGATACGCTCTCGGGAATACCTTGGGCTGGTCCAGCAACCGCTGGATCGTGCTTACCGCTTCATAGCTCTTTCCAAACCGCCAATAATGTTCCGCTAATTGAACGAGGGCAACATCCTGGGTAGGATTATTCGTTACTCTGAGCTTGGCGATGTTTTCGGCATCAGCCGCTCTTTTCGACTCCAGGTAGTGACGGTAGAGCACATCGTACATCGGGCCGAAGTTCTTCTCTCTGGATA
>ENA-UOYA01003673-UOYA01003673.1-activated-sludge-metagenome-genome-assembly--contig:-NODE-3673-length-13501-cov-6.358620_pt1 | contig 13501 bp, 9 predicted proteins | sample MGYA00238163_ERZ764804 | MGnify/ENA primary metagenome ERZ764804 (study PRJEB28919, sample SAMN05720223) | activated sludge metagenome | isolation source: Anaerobic digester | place: Hong Kong...
CAAATTGGAATTGGGTCATCGGTACTGGAATTTATGTTGATAGCATCAATGAACAGATCAATGGACTTGCGGCTCGTACCCTGATCGGCGTTATTATTATGACAATCATTACTATTCTCCTTTGTGTTTATATTGGTAGAATGCTAACTCGGCCAATCCATGATGTGGCAGAACTTATGAATAACGCCGATGTGAATACCCAATTTGAAATTAATCGTAATGATGAAATTGGAAAGCTACAGGAAGCATTCAATAAATTTGTTGGATCGATCAAAGCGACTCTCCTTGAGGTTGCACAATCTGCTCATGAAGTTGCAAACGCATCGGTAGAAATTTCCAGCAGTTCAGAACAAATGGCTGCCGGCGCGCAGGAACAAACCACCCAGGCAAGCGAGGTTGCAAGCGCGGTAGAAGAAATGACAAAAACAATTGTCGAGAATTCAAAGAATGCAAGTTATACAGCTGAAACGGCACAACAGGCTCGAGCAGCAGCAGAAAAAGGCGGCGACGTTGTGCAAGAGACCATTAATGGAATGCGTACAATTGCAAGCGTTTCTCGAAAGTCTGCTGAGGCTGTAAGAGCGCTTGGAGCATCGAGCGACCAGATCGGAGAAATTATTAGCGTTATCGACGACATCGCAGATCAGACAAACCTCTTGGCACTTAACGCAGCAATAGAAGCCGCACGCGCTGGTGAACAAGGTCGAGGTTTCGCCGTCGTCGCCGACGAAGTACGAAAACTTGCAGAGCGCACAACAAAAGCTACAAAAGAAATTGCAGGAATGATCAAGAAAATCCAGACAGATACGCACAATGCAGTGCAAACCATGGAAGAAGGGACTGCAAAAGTTGATGCAGGGATAACATTGGCTGACAAAGCAGGGGCTTCGTTAAAGGAAATCGAATCAATAAGCCAAAAAGTTACCGATATGGTCAACCAGATTGCAGCAGCAAGTGAAGAGCAATCGAGCGCAAGCGAACAAATTTCTAAAAACGTCGAAGGTATATCGACTGTTACAAATCAAACGGCTCAGGCGACACAACAAATTGCTCAGGCAACCGATGAGCTAAGTAAATTAACAGAACGTCTACAAGCCCTTGTTGCTCAATTTAAACTCAAAGAAATGGAAACAATGTTGACAAAAGAAGAGCGGCATCCTAAGAATCGACATTCCCCCTTTGCAGTTCGTGCAAATGGTCAACTTGTAAAAACACACTAATGGGGATTGGAAAAGACTATGTCAAATGAACATAATACAACCGACAATAAAAAATCCGATAAGCTTCTTCAGCTTGTAAGTTTCAAAGTTGGCAATGAAGAGTTTGGCGTGGATATCTTAAAAGTGCAGGAAATCAACAGGATGATTGAAATAACTCAGGTGCCGGATTCCCCACCGGATGTCGAAGGCGTTGTAAATCTTCGCGGAAAAGTAATCCCTGTAGTTGATTTGCGAAAACGATTTGGTTTAACATCTCGCGAAGAAACAATCCATACTCGTATCATCGTCGTTGAACTTACAAATCAAACGGTAGGTTTTATAGTCGATGAAGTTAAAGAAGTATTACGAATTCCATCAAGCGTAATGGAGCCTCCGCCAGATTTAGCAGTCGGGAGAAACGCAGATTACATCATTGGGATTGGTAAACTTGATAATCGATTATTGACGTTGCTTGATCTCGAAAAGGTCATGAGCAACTAATACCCCGCACCTTCCACTGGTCTCCTCCTTCTGGTGGAAGGTGTTTTTTATCTATTTTAACCCTAATTCTTTACACATTCGATAAAAATTCGATGGCGCAATACCAAGCTTCTCAGCTGCATTGGCATCGGAACTCGAAATACTTCGTACATATTTAAAGTAACGAAGACGAAAATTACGCTCCATCTCACGGAGTGTCAGTACCTGTCCATTGTAAAACTCATCGAATGATACTTCTTTCGATAAGACAGCATTTTTAAGAATAGTTGGATCGCTTACTTCTTTGACTCCAATTCGCTCTGCGCCGCTCAAGACTAATCGCTGGGCAACATTTCGTAACTCGCGTACATTGCCAGGCCATTTATAATTGATAAGAATTTCATACGCTTTCGGCTCGACTTCAGGAGGGTTAATGCCCATATCATTACTAAAATATTCCAGAAAATGTTTAAATAGTAAGACAATATCTTCACCTCGTTGGCGGAGCGGTACAACATCAATGGGAATGACATTTAGACGGTAGTAAAGATCCTCACGGAATCGACCCTCGCTTACTTCCGCTGCAAGATTTTTATTTGTAGCCGCAATGATGCGCACATTGACAGAGAGACTTCCCGTCCTTCCGATTTTTTCAATCTCTCCTTCTTGAATAACTCGAAGTAACTTCACCTGCGCTGAGAGCGGTAATTCCGATACTTCATCCAGAAAAATTGTTCCGCTATTTGCAATTTCGAACAGCCCTTGCTTTGTTGACACAGCGCCAGTAAAAGCTCCCTTCTCATATCCAAACAATTCACTCTCGACAAGTTCATGGGGAATGCTTCCGCAGTTAATAGGAATAAACTTTTCATACTTTCGCTTACTCTTCAGATGAATATTCCAGGCAACAAGCTCTTTCCCTGTCCCAGATGCCCCGCTAATTAAAATGTTTGCATCGCTCTTTGCATACTTATCGATCGTCTCCCGTAATTCAACCATTGGTTTCGATTCGCCAATAATCTTTTTCGCTTCGAGCATTGCTTCGATACCTTGCATCAACCTTTTATCGGATTTTACTTTCTGCTTCTCGAGTCTTTTCTTCTCATAAGCATTCACAATACTTAAAATAAAATCCGTCGGTTGATAGATATATTCCTCGATATTTCCAGGATACTTTGTGCAGTACCAAAACGCTCCAGCTTTTAGAAGACTATTTGCAAACTCGAAGTCGGTTGTATTCGTCGTCATTTTGGTAATAACAATAATTTGAATAAAAGGATCCGCTTCCTTCATTTGTTTGATAAGCTCTTCACCGCGCAAACCGCCTGAAATTTGATAATCTAATATAACAACATCGTAGCGATCCGGATATTTCTGGATATGTTCAAGCGCCGCGCGCCCATTCGAGAGCACACATTCTACCTGAATTTTTGTGGACGACAACGACACCGTATTTTTCACGCGTTGCACATCGAACTCTTCATCATCAACCAACATTACTTTAATGACTGGTGAACTCACCATACATCTTCCTCCTAATGCGAAATAATAATAGTAAATCGACACCCTTTTCCGGGTAAATTTTCGGCATCGAAATGCCAACCGCATTTACCGACAGCCAATTGGTATGCTATGTAGCAACCATACCCTGAATGAGCGCTCCATTGTTTACTCGCGGACTCATGTTCAAGAAAAAGTTTCTTCACTCCTCGTTGTCCGGTTTCAAGAAGCTCTGGAATAATGCCATTTCCATTATCTTCAATGGTAATATAGGAAATATTCGATTGTTTATCATAGTACGTCTTAACCTTGATCGTTACAAAATTTACGCCGCAATGGTCAATGCTATTTTGAATTAATGGTTCAAGAATTTCCCAAACAATAAACTCATTCACATGAACAATAGGCAGGGCTGGATCAAGGTCAAGTTTTATTTCGAACATTTCATTCTTACTGGAAATACGTAAGAAGACATTCTTCACAATAAACTCAATCACCTCGTTGATATTGGTATGAAACATTGGATTGATAATTGTATTGATATCTTGATCGTACCACTTCATATCGTAGATAATTCGAGAAATAAAATTCGAATACGTTATAACGCGATGCCGAAGCTCATTGAGATTTTGCGGATTCATCTTCCGCATGTCTTCTTTGATAAATCCCATTATCTTTTCTGCTTTGTGGTGCGTATGGTAAATACGTTTTGTAAAGAGCGATTCCCTTTCTAAACGAATTTGCCGTTCCAGATTTTGCTCATGCTCTCGGAATAATTCTTCTTGAACACGATTCCGTTCACGGACTGCCCGTGAAGAAACTATGAAAATTCCAATCATTCCAATAAGAATAAGAATTGAGAAGACAAAGAATGCTTTATCGAAGCTCGATTGAATTTCAGCGGTGATGAATGAAAAATCCGGCGTGATCCGCATATAGAGGACGCCAAGATATTCCCCATCTGGAACAAATGGGACAATAACATCGAAGGTTTTTTCATTCGACACAACACTCATAATTTTTTCGTTTTCTTTCATCGCATCGCGTACGGAAAGGAAATATCGTAACCCAGCTCCGTGAAGATTAATATTTTGCGGAGCTGACGGTTCAAGCGATCCACTGAAAAAAGCTGAAAGTTTTTGACCACTATCGACAACATACACATCATTTCCCTTTACAAGGAACAAACAAATATCATCGACACTTCGATGGATGAGTTGCTGCTTCAAAATAACATTGAGAGCATAGATCATTGAAATATCCGTACCCTCCCGCTGCATCCGCTGTCGCTGTTGATTTTCGAACAGCATTTCGACATTCGTTGTCGTAACAAGGGCAAGTCGCTCTGCATAGTATTTTTGAAACCAGCTTTGCGTGTCGTCTAAAAAATTATTCAACGTGGACTTCTGAAGAAAAATCAGCACGATCTGAAATAGAATGAGAACAATGAAGATTACAATAATATGGCGAATTTCGAACTGGTATCGAGAGAGCTTTTCCCGGATATGACCCGGGATATAAGTCTTTACCTTCTTCATTTTGCCACACCTTTACCATTTTTTTGCCGCTCTTCTAAATCAATTGCACGCTGTGTTTCTCGAAGCGCATCGTCTACGCTCATTTTACCCGCAACCGCAAGTGAAAAATATCGAGCCATGATTTTTGAGTAACGCGTGTAATTCTCTTGCACTGGACGAAGCACGCCATACTTCATAAATGTTCTCATCTCTTTAATTTCAGGATACCGTTGCTCATACATTGGATTTGTGTAAAATTCTTGAACGATTGGATGGTATCCTGCATACTTATATAAAATTTCTTGCGACTCATTTTGCAAGAGAAATTTCATAAATGCTGCAGCGGCATCCTTCTTCTTGCTCGACTTTGAGATCATCAGGTTCCAGCCGCCAAAAAGCGTTGCAGGCTGTCCCTGGGTTGGATGTGGAGTAAGAGCTTTCCGTAAGCATTGTTGCTTCTTTGGATCCACTGGTTCACTTTCAAAATCCTTATCATACGTTGTCCATCCTCGAACAAAGAGTCCATCGTTTTGAATGAAATACTGGAAACTATTGAATTCAGTAAATGATGTTACAAGAGGTGTAGAAAGTTTTGTGGTTTGAACAAGGTCAACAAGATATTGCAACGCTTGCCGACTTTCACGAGTCGTAAAGTTAAACCCTTTCGTTTCAAAATAGTTTGGATCCAGACTCAAGAGATTTTCAATATAACTGCAAATAAATCCTTCATAGTCCGAAGCTTGGAAAATATAGAACGGATTCTTCGTATTCATTGCAGTTCCCATATCAAAAAATTCTTCCCATGTAATACCTTGCTGCACTTTCTTCAATAGCTCTCTTCCTTCTTTCGATTTTGAAAGTAAATCCTCGCGATAGAACATTACTCCCTGCACGAGGTCGAGAGGCATTGCCATAAGGCTTCCATCGTAGTAACAGGTTTTCATTGCAACAGGTAAAATACGATGAAGTTCTTCATCGGAAAAATACTGCTCGAGCGGTTCGCTCCACTTTGCAAATCGATGGACGCCAATAATATCAACGGCAAAAATATCAATTGCATCGTCTTCACCTCGTAACGAGCGCGCAAGGACTTCTTTCCTCGTATCAGTACTAAATTCAGCGTTGGGGAAGTGGATCGGGATCACTTTAATTTTGCCTCTGTGCAATTCATTGAACTTGTCTATCAATATTCTATGCGCCTCCGTTATCCGATCTGCAAAGTACACTTCAACGGGTTCAGTGTCAGGACGATGAGCTACAATAGTAAATACTGCAACATATCCTAAAACTGTGGCAGCTAAAACTGCAATGCCGATCCATTGTTTTTTAGAAAGAAGGTGGAAGCGACGGCTCTTTTTTTGAGGACGTTCGATGTCATTCATAATTTATTCTGCATTCAAAATTTTACTTATGTGCATATTATTTCACTTTACAGAAAAATGCAAGATTGTTCCTGTTGTGCAACTCCGTGAACTATAAAATGTTCCATGGATCGCACCTAAAGCCTTTATTGCAATTCCTTTCGATTTACCATCGAGTAATCGCTGCAACACTGGCTCTGAAATTGTGATCAATGTCTTTCCATTTTTGTTCTCATTGGCATCAACATCAATTATCATTTGAGAATTTACCACTCGAGGCAACGGCGCTCCTTTAGTAAAGCTCGAAAATGTAACAGAGTCAGACATCCATTCTTCATCCCCGCCGATGATTTCAGAAACACGTAACATTCCAAAATCTTTCCTTAACGAAGCAAGTCGCTGAATGGAATGTGTCGTAATTTCTAAAACACCCACTCCAGCTGCTTTCTTTCCTTTATAAGATTGAAAACCCCATCGCAAGAGAACAATTTCACTACCGCCAATTGTCAAGATTCCCGGTGTTAGGGTATCTCCCGAATCATACCAATCATAGAAATTAACATTCTTATAAAAAGTATCAACCATTGCATCTTGAAAAACAGGAAGATGAACCGATAGAGAATCAATCGAAGGAATTGGTGGATGGTACGGCGCCTGAACACCAGCATCTTTTCCGATTGAGTCGACATTGACGATCGAGACGCAAAAATAATCTATATCAACACGGTATTTCTCGAAGCCCCAATCCATAAGCGCAAGTTGACCATACACTGTATCACCGGGCTGAGCATCGAAGTCCTTCGTTGTCATACTAATTGTGTGCCATTGCGTGGTATCAGGAATATCGAATTCCATTAGTTGGGAATGGAAATCTGTTGTTCGTTGAGTGTTGAGATGAAGGTTTACTCTCTTTGGCGCATCACTGACTCGAATGCGCGCTTCGATACGAAATTCATACTCTGGCTTTGGTATCAGTTCAAGATTCATTGTTTTCGATACACAGCGCTTAATTAACGCCCACCAGATTCCACGCTGATCGTGCGTTCCATCAACATCAATCGATGCATATCCTTTCCCTGATGACGAGAACATCATCGTCGCTTCTCCATCGCCTGTGAAGAAAGACCAGCCATCGATGCCTCGTGGATCGATTCGAAGTTCTTTGTCGTTAAAGGCATCGCAAAAATGTAATGAATCCGGTAAACTGTTGAGTGGATACAACGCTTGAGAGGCGAGCATTTGCACCATCAATAACACACACCACCTCAGCTGCATTTTATGTTCTCCTTCTATGGAAATGTAGAGGAATAATGATTTTTGTTCAAGAATCATGTTCGCTCTCGTTCATTGATGTTTTTTTGTTTTGTTACTACCTTGTCAATACTCATTGACCAAACACAACAAGGATTGCTATGCGAATGACACTGGAACCATATCAAAACAGACCAACGCGAGCAGAAATCTCGCTCGCAAATCTTCGGAATAATCTCTCTATCGTTCAATCGCTCGTTGCTCAAAACGTTCAGATTATGGCGGTTGTAAAAGCTAATGCATACGGTCACGGCATATTCGAAATTTCCCGAGAACTTTTAGCGCACGGAGTTCAGTACCTTGGCGTTGCTTTTCTCGAAGAAGCAATCTTCTTAAGATCATGCGGCATCACTGCGCCAATTCTTGTGCTCGGCGCAATCAATACTGACCAGATAGCAGAATTTATCCAACACGATATTGAAATTACAAGTTCTTCAATCGAAAAATCGCTTGCCATTGATAAAGTCGCCAAAGAGCTTGGGAAGAAAGCAAAAGTGCATCTCAAAATTGATACCGGAATGGAACGAATTGGGGTTCATTGGTACAATGCAGAAAAATTTATCGATGTATCGTATCACTGTGATTCTCTTCTCATTCAAGGTATATTCTCGCACTTTGCAAAAGCTGAATCCGATCCTGATTTTACTGCTGAACAGCTTGGACGATTCGATTCTGTGTTAACGCTTATGGATAAAAAATACTTCCTTCCTCCTTTAATTCATATTGCAAATTCTGCTGGAATTATTCACTACAAACAATCTCATTACACAATGGTAAGACCGGGAATTATGCTTTACGGTTACAATCCAGACGGCTATCTTCCCGATGTTACATTCAATGGAAAGAAACTTAAACCAGTGATGACTTTGAAAACAAAAGTCTCCTACTTTAAAGTCGTTCCACCGAACACCGGTATCAGCTACAATCATTCCTATCATACAAAAAATCAGACTCGAATTGTTACTCTTCCAATTGGATACGGCGACGGATACAGCAGACAACTTTCAAACAAAGGAACTGTCGTTATCCGTGGCAAAAAATATCCAATTGTTGGTACAATTTGCATGGATCAATGTATGGTTGATATTGGAATGGATGGAACTGCATATAATGGCGATGATGTTTTGGTTTTTGGAGAAATGGATGGCGTTTCGATTCCGCTTGAACATGTTTGTGAAAAAATCGGCACAATTCCGTACGAAATAATTTGTTCCATTGCTCCACGCGTTCCACGCATTTACATAGATTGAATTCAAACAATCGCTCATCGATACATTTTCTATTGCACACTATAGCTCTTTGGGTTACTCCTCACGGTTGATGGAAACTCACGCCAATAAATTTTAGTCCTTCGATCAATCCACTGCGCCAATACGACCATTGATGTCCACCATCACGCATCCGATATTCGTGTGGAACCCCAAAATCACGGAGTAAAATATGGAACATCGAATTCCCTTTATAGAGAAAATCATCATCGCCGCAATCAAAATACCATCGTACTTCCTTAAGTTTTTCAGGATCGGAATTTTTCACAATCGCGAATGGATTATTAGAACGGAGGTGCGGAGTAAGTCGTGCTTCACCAATTAAATTGGGTCCATAGAGAATCGCATTTATTCTATTCCACTGCGTCGAATCCAGATTAACAATTTCTTCTTCTGTATAGAATGCAGCGCTAAAGGCAGCGCACGCAGCAAACATTTCCGAATGTTTAAGCGCATAGAGCGTTGCGCCGAATCCCCCCATTGAAAGTCCAGCAATTCCACGATACCGCTTCTCATTTCGGATACGCCACTGCTTTTCAACAGCCGGGATAAATTCTTTGAAGAAGAAATCTTCATAACAAACAGATCGATCATAATTATTGATATACCAACTTGTACCGGCATCTGGCATAACTAAAATCATTGGCGGAATTTCCCCATCAGCTATTGCTCGATCTGCTAATCGATCTGCTTCGCCAAATTGTATCCATGCAATATCATTATCAGTATATCCATGGAGAAGATAAACAACAGGATAATACCTGCTCGACGTTTCATAATCTGGTGGAAGATAAATGGTATATCGAACATCGCTCTTCAGAATTTTACTCGTTATAGTCAATCCCTCTTTTACAATTCCATGGAGCGGTTGCGAAGTTCCAATCGTACTCATAACAAATAAAAGCATTGAAACTCCAAATAAACAATTTGTTAATTTCATCGTATCCTCCTTATCTATCGGATTCTAAAGATTAAACATGCTATGTCATTCTTGAATGATGGCACAGCGACCAACGCAACGCCTTCCGCAGAAACAACAAGCGTATCTTCTTTAGCGTAGAATTCTCCTTTCTGTGGATCGTACCACTGAACAGAATATTTTCCTGAGTTAAGTCCCAGAACCGGTTGAACAAATGAAGGAATTGTTGCCGGTTCTTTCCCTTCCGATACCATCCACCACTTATACTCTTCATTCTTAAACCATAGCGCACAGTTCGGACCAAAATGAATCGAACGTACAAAACATTGTACTTGCTGTTGCGGATCATTGTTGATGTACCCTGTACGAAGAGTTTGAAATTTGAGATTTTTAACATCAAAATCGATTCTCTCAGCAAAACGAGTCAGGTTCTTATATTCAAACCACAGGTTGTACTGATCGATATAGCTATCCCACCACCAGCTCATCGGAATGACCGGCGTTTCGTTGAACAATCCAACCCAGATACCATTATGAAGTCCAACATGCTGTGAATCAACTTTGTAGGTAAGATCACCGCCACGATACTCGACGCCGAACTCCCCCATAATAACTGGTTTCCTATAATATTCCGTTGCCGCTTCGAGTAGATACGTCAGGTGCGGGGCGATATCCAGCATGTTATAATCGTGGAAATGAATGTAGTCAAAGGCAGGCGAGCGAAAAGCATCGACAAGTTTTTCGACGTAGCGGCGCGTCGAGCTCGATGTAACAAGCCGATCGTGCACGTCGTTCGACTGGACATATTCTGCCATTTCGATGTGCCATTGATTTACAGGAATTGACTGACCTGCCATCAAATCCGCTTCGTTGAGAAATTCCCACGTAGCAAGCGCATTGCTATAACCAAATCGTGAAATGATGTATTTGTACTTTCGTTTCGAAAATCTTTTCGCTTCATCATTTGTAAAGAAATCCATCGCATCGGTGCAAGGACCGCCATTGAGAGCATTGTAGGGATTCACCAACCAGCGATCCTCTTTGAAAAACCCAATTCCTTTCGGGGCGATGCCGTGGTAATCGAGACACAGATCAACAAAGATATTATACTTTTCCGCCAGAGTAAGAATTGTATCGAGTCGGCGTGCAGTTTCGAGGTTATATTTTCCAAGACCGGTTTCCTGCCACTCGAATGAAAGATGCCACGGACACATCCAGATGCGAGTGATGTTTATTCCAGCATCGTGCATTTTTTTGAAGTAGTACTCATAATCTTCCGCCCAGCAAACATTGAGTCCAATGCCGCGAAAGGCTTCGCCACTTTCATAACAAAAAGCGCCAAGTTGATTCGAGAGACGCAGTCCGCCCTGCTTCTTTCCATTATTTTTCTCAACCTGAATTGAAAATTGATCACGGATTTTCCCTTGGATCTTTACTACAAATAAAAATGAGCCAGCTTGTTTTGGCGTAAATCGTGCTTCCCACTGTTCCACGCCATCTTTCACGCCATCATAGAAAAATGAAAGAACACACGTTGTGTAATCAGGCTGTGTAATGTGTAGTTCGATTTCGTTGTTTACCAGATCGAATGGATTTTCAAATCCTAAATTTTCAGAAATGTGGAAGCGCATCGCCTCATATTGTTTTCCCTTTACGGGATGCTGAATTTTTTGAGCAAATGTATTTCCACTAAATCCAATTAAAAGGATTGCAGCAAACAAAAAAATATTGAATCGCATAAAGCGCCCTCCATTTCTTATTGTCGAACACATTTGATGATTCTATAATTCAAGATACGCCGCTTCCATCATTAAAAAGAATGCCTGTCCTTCGGTTGCTGTCCCGGGGTGATCGAACTCAGGCGAACCACAAACTCCTTGTACATGTCCAAGTTCATCAACTTTTCTATGAGCGGCAGAACGCATTCGGTCGGCGTACTGTTTGTATTTCCCATCGAGCCAACCACCTTTCAATCCACGATAGATGCTGTACGCAAGCATTTGCGATAGATTCGTTTCAACAAATGACGCTGGATTATCCACAATGTTGTGGAACAATCCATCCTCGCGAAGATGCGCAAGACAACCATCGAGAATTTCCGTTCCATACCGCACCAATTCTTTTTTCTCAGAGCTCATTGACTGGGGCAACGCTTGGATAACTCGCGTAACTCCAGCGGCAGACCAGCCATTGCCAACTCCCCAACAATCTTTTCTCACAAATTCTTTCTTCTCGCAATCCCACATATGGGAAAGCAATTTCTTATCAGGATTCCAGAGCACAGCTTTGATTCCATTTATTTGCTTTATCGCTTCTTCATATTTTCCCATAACGGCGAGGAATGGCGGAAGCATATAAGTTGCATCGCTCCAGATTTGTGGAAGATTTGTAAAGTGGTAGATAATGCCATCCGAACTTCGAGGCGCTTTCTTTTCAATGAACTCAAGAAGTTTCTCTATCGCTTGTTGAAATGCAGGATCGCCTGTTTTCTTCCAAGCCCAGAGCACAGCTTCGCCGGGCGAGCAAGCATCCGTCAACGCAAATTCTTCGCCTAACATTGCAAGCCGTCCATCGCTGGATTGACGCAGAACAGCATCCTTTGCCATCAAAATTACAAGCTCCTCATCGCCAAGTTCGAGCATCGCCTGCATTGCCACGCCTTGCTCCCACGTGGCACGTTGCATCGAGAGCATTGCCAGCTTTACTTTCTCGATTGTTTTTTTCTCCGAAGAAGACATTTTCCATTCCGTACTATTTCCTTTGAACAACGACTTCATTGCAATCGCCTCCGCTGGTATCGCGCCCAAGAATGATCGTCTATCCATACGATGGTCCCTTCTTTACAATTCAAAGAATTTTGTTTTGTCTCTACACTTTGAACGGTCAATGATACTTATTATCGATTATAATAATGATCGATCGCCCACGAGAGAAAAAGAAAATCTGCTGTGCCGCCGCCCAGAACGTATTCTGTTTGCTGCCAAAAATAAGGCCAGGTTTTTAATTCGGGAAAATCAGGTCTGATGAGCGCTGTGCCGCTTGAAATGCCGCCAGGAATGTACGACCAATCATCTCTGTTGGCTCCATAGGCAACCGTAAGCGAGTGCACACCAACGCCAGAAACAAACGACGCCGTGTTTTCACCTGGATGACATCCAAAAATAAAATTGAGCGCATCAATTGCTCCATCGATACCAAAAATTTCTGGAAATCCTATGGATAACAAACATTCCTGAACAGCAATTGATTGAATATCCCATGCTACTCCCCAAATACGCGGATGATAGACAATATTATAAGGATTAGACGATTTTTCTTTTTGAAGTTTTTCTGCAAGCTCCTTTGCCTTTGGCAGCACGCGCTTGTACAAATCAGAATCATCCAATTCCGCAACAACGCGTCCGCCGACTTCCGCACACTGTAAAAGATTTTCCGTAAGAACATTTGAATGAGAATAAAGATATTCTTTGTACTTCTTTTGATGAGTGGTAAAGTAAAGTTCTGCAGCAGCCTTGTACTTTGGCAGAACAAATGAAGAATCACTTCGGTTGTATATACTTTGAGCTATTGTTAAACATTTTGCAGCAAGAGAAGGATTATACTCTTGCAGCGCTCGAGATGCAGCAGCAAGCGCCTGAGCAGTATGAAATTCATGAATCGGATTTACTTCTGTAAAAACCCACCGATCATCTTCTGGAAGTTGCTCATGCAAAATTGGATCAGCTGAGTTTGGTTTGTACACAAAGTTATCGGTAACCGTAGAAACATCGCCAAGGTGAACATATTGCTTCAGAGTTGGGCAAATAATTCCTCGATACAATCTTCCCATTGATTCATACGCTCCAACAATCGATAAAACTCCATGCTCAATTTGCTGTAAAACATCCGGCTTACCATCTGGATGATGAAGTTGAGCAACATGGTGTTTTTGATCAATAGTGGTTTC
>ENA-UOYA01003677-UOYA01003677.1-activated-sludge-metagenome-genome-assembly--contig:-NODE-3677-length-13496-cov-9.192620_pt1 | contig 13496 bp, 11 predicted proteins | sample MGYA00238163_ERZ764804 | MGnify/ENA primary metagenome ERZ764804 (study PRJEB28919, sample SAMN05720223) | activated sludge metagenome | isolation source: Anaerobic digester | place: Hong Kong...
TCCGACCTCTATACGGGCCGCCCCCTACATATTCAATACCTTTCTAAGGTACCGGCCGGTGTAGGAGCCGGGCGCGTCGGCCACCTGCTCGGGAGTGCCTACGGCAATGACGGTGCCGCCCTTGGCGCCGCCGTCGGGCCCCAGGTCTATGATATAGTCGGCCGTCTTGACCACGTCGAGGTTGTGCTCTATGACGACGACGGTGTTGCCGCCCTCCACGAATTTCTGGAGCACGTCGATTAGCCTGTGTACGTCGGCCTTGTGCAGTCCCGTGGTGGGCTCGTCGAGTATATAGATGGTCTTGCCCGTGGAGCGCTTGGAAAGCTCGGTCGCGAGCTTGACGCGCTGCGCCTCGCCGCCCGAAAGGGTGGTGGAGGGCTGGCCTATTCTGATATACCCTAAGCCCACGTCAAAAAGGGTCTGCAGCTTGCGGCGTATGCGCGGGATGTTCTCGAAGAAGGCCAGCCCCTCCTCGACGGTCATGTCCAGCACGTCGCTGATGTTCTTGTCCTTGTAGCGCACCTCCAAGGTCTCGCGGTTGTAGCGCTTTCCCTTGCACACCTCGCAGGGCACATACACATCGGGCAGAAAATGCATCTCTATCTTGATGATACCGTCGCCCTGGCAGGCCTCGCAGCGCCCTCCCTTGACGTTGAAGGAGAAGCGCCCGGGCCCGTAGCCCTGCATTTTAGCCGCGGCGGTGGACGCAAACAGGTCGCGGATATCTGTGAAAACGCCGGTGTAGGTGGCGGGGTTGGAGCGCGGCGTGCGCCCTATGGGCGACTGGTCTATGTTGATGACCTTGTCGAGGTGGACAAGCCCCTCTATCGCGTCGTGGGCGCCCGGTATGCAGCGCGCGCCGTTTAATTCGCTCGCCAGGCGCTTATACAGTATCTCGTTGATAAGCGAGGATTTTCCGGAGCCGGAAACGCCGGTGACGCAGGTGAAGGTGCCCAGCGGGATGGATACGTCTATGCCCTTGAGGTTGTTCTCGCGCGCCCCGCGCACAGTAAGGAGCGCGCCGTTTCCGCGCCGGCGCTTTTCGGGGACTTTTATCTGTTTTTTGCCCGAGAGATACTGCCCGGTCACCGACTGCGGACAGGCCTTGATGTCCTCAATGGTGCCCTGCGCCACGACATACCCGCCGTGGATGCCGGCGCCGGGGCCTATGTCCACGATATGGTCGGCGGCGAACATGGTTTCCTCGTCGTGCTCCACTACTATCAGCGTGTTGCCGAGGTCGCGCAGCCGCTTGAGGGTGGCTATGAGCTTTTCGTTGTCCTTCTGGTGCAGCCCTATGCTGGGCTCGTCCAAGATATACAGCACGCCCATTAGCGAGGAGCCTATCTGTGTCGCGAGGCGGATGCGCTGGCTCTCGCCGCCCGACAGCGTGCCCGAGGGGCGCGACAGGGTGAGGTAATCAAGCCCCACCGCCTGCAGAAAGCCGAGACGCTCGCGTATCTCCTTCACGATGGGCGCGGCGATGATGCTCTCCTTTTCGGTGAACGCCAAGCCGTTTAAAAAGCTCAGCGCCTCGTTTATGTCAAGGCAGGTGAATTCATGGATATTCATGCCGCCCACCGTCACCGCCCGGGCCATGCGGTTAAGGCGTGCGCCGCCGCATTCGTGGCAGGGCGTGGAGGTCATGACGCTCTCTATTTCATAGCGCATGTATTCGCTGTGGGTCTCCCTGTACCGGCGCTCGAGGTTGTTGACAAGCCCTTCGAAATCGGTGCGGTAAACGCCCGAGCCGTATTCGTTCTTGCGCGTAAACTCCAGCTTTTTGCCCTTGGTCCCGAACAGTATGACGTCGTAAGCCGCCTTGGGGATATGCTTGATGGGCGTGTCCAACGTAAAGCCGTAATGCTTGGCGATGCCCTCGTAATACATCTGCGCGATGGTGCCGCCCTCGGCGTAGGACCAGCCCGGGGCGCGGATTGCGCCCTCGAGGATGGAGATGTTTTTGTCCGGGATGACAAGCTCGGGGTCCACCCTCAGTATCGTGCCGAGGCCGGTGCATGCCGGGCAGGCTCCGAAGGGGTTGTTGAAGGAGAAAAGGCGCGGCGCCAGCTCCTCGACGGTCACGTCGTGCTCCGGGCAGGCGTGTTTCTGGGAAAAGAGCAGCTCCTCGCCGTCCACAATAGACAGAAGCGTAAGCCCTCCGGTAAGGCGCGACGCCGTTTCCACCGAATCGGTGATGCGGCTGCGCGCATCCTCGCGGATGATTACCCTGTCGACGACTATCTCGATGTTGTGCTTCTTGTTTTTGTCGAGCGGGATGTCCTCCGCAAGCTCGTATAGTATGCCGTCCACGCGGACGCGCACAAAGCCGCCGCGCCGCGCGTCGTCCAAAAGCTTGTGGTATTCGCCCTTGCGGCCGCGCACCACCGGCGCCATTATCATAGCCCGCGTGCCCTCGCCGAGGGCCATGATGCGGTCCGTTATCTGGTCGATGGTCTGCTGCCGTATCTCGCGCCCGCAAACCGGACAGTGGGGGATGCCCACATTGGCGTACAGCAGCCGCAGGTAATCGTATATCTCTGTGACCGTGCCCACCGTGGAGCGCGGATTTTTGGAGGTGGTCTTCTGGTCGATGGAGATGGCGGGGGAGAGACCCTCAATAACGTCCACGTCGGGCTTTTCCATTTGTCCGAGAAACTGTCGGGCGTAAGACGACAGCGATTCCACGTACCGGCGCTGGCCCTCGGCGTAGATGGTGTCGAAAGCGAGGGAGGACTTGCCGGAGCCGGAGAGCCCGGTGAGCACCACCAGTTTATCGCGGGGTATGGCGATGTCGATGTTTTTCAGGTTGTGCTCCCTCGCGCCTCGGATGAGTATGGTATCTCTTGACATGCGCTGTACCGATCCTTTCAGGGTGTGCGCCCCGGCAAAGCGCCGGGATGATGCTGATTGTATGCCGATATTAACGCGGTCTGCGGCGTTATTTCATGTCCCGCAGGGCGCGAATCTTGTCGCGCAGGTATGCGGCGTGCTCGAATTCCAAAAGCTTGGCGGCGGCGCGCATCTCACGCTGCAGGCGCTCGATAAGCTCCTCGCGCTCCCTTTTGGACAGGCGCTTTTCGGACAGGCTCTCTTCGTGCTTGTCCTTGGAGGTTATCTCCAGCACGTCGCGCACTTCCTTGACAATGCTCTGCGGCGTTATGCCGTGGGCCTCGTTGTAGGCCTTCTGGAGAGCTCGCCGCCGCTCGGTCTCCGCTATGGCGCGCCGCATGGATTCGGTGACCGAGTCGGCGTACATGATGACCTGCCCGCGCACGTTGCGCGCCGCGCGGCCTATGGTCTGGATTAGCGATGTCTCGCTCCGCAAAAAGCCCTCCTTGTCGGCGTCCAGTATGGCGACGAGCGACACCTCGGGAAGGTCGAGCCCCTCGCGCAGCAGGTTGATGCCCACCAGCACGTCGAATTCGCCCAGACGGAGCTCGCGGATGATGTGCATGCGCTCGATGGTGTCTATATCGTGGTGCAGGTACCGTACGCGCACGCCCATGCTTTGGAGGAAGTCGGTGAGGGCCTCGGCCATCTTCTTGGTGAGGGTGGTCACCAGCACGCGCTCGCCGCGCTCTATCCGCAGGTTTATCTCCGACAGAAGGTCGTCGGTCTGTCCGGCGGACGGCTTGACCACCACCTCGGGGTCGACAAGCCCGGTCGGGCGGATGAGCTGCTCCACTATCTGTGCCGAACGGCTGCGCTCGTATTCGCCCGGCGTCGCGCTGACGTAGATGACCTGGTTGATGCGCTCGTTAAACTCGTCGAAGCTCAGGGGGCGGTTGTCCAGCGCCGAGGGGAGCCTGAATCCGTAGTCGACGAGGGCCTGCTTACGCGAGCGGTCGCCGCCGTACATACCGCGCACCTGGGGCAGCGTGACGTGGGACTCGTCCACGATGAGAAGGTAGTCCTTCGGGAAATAGTCGAGAAGTGTAAAGGGCGGGCTGCCCGGCGGACGCCCGCTGATTACGCGGGAATAGTTTTCTACGCCGCTGCAAAAGCCCACCTCGCGCAGCATCTCGATATCGTACATAGTGCGCTGGCGTATGCGCTGGGCTTCCAAAAGCTTTCCGTTTTCCTTAAACCACGCCTCGCGCTCGTAAAGTTCGCGCTCAAGCTCGGCGCAGGCGGCCTCTATCTTTTCGCGCGTCGACACGTAATGCGAGGCGGGATAAATGGCGACGTGATTAAGTATCCCTAAAAGCTCGCCGGTGACGACGCGGATCTCCGATATGCGCTCTACCTCGTCGCCGAAAAACTCAACGCGGATGGCCTTATCCCCCGAATAGGAGGGGAATATCTCCACCGTGTCGCCCCGCACCCTAAACTTGTTGCGGGAGAAGTCGATGTCGTTGCGCTCGTACTGTATCTCGGCGAGCCTTCGTATAAGCTCGTCGCGCTCGCGGCGCTGCCCCGGGCGCAGGGAGATGACCATGTTTTTATAGTCGATGGGGTCGCCTAAGCTGTAAATGCACGAAACGCTCGCGACGATGACGACGTCCCGCCGCTCGAACAAAGCCGACGTGGCCGAGTGCCGCAGCTTGTCTATTTCGTCGTTAATAGATGAATCCTTCTCTATATAGGTGTCGGTCGAGGGGATATACGCCTCGGGCTGGTAATAGTCGTAATATGAAACGAAATACTCCACCGCGTTATTGGGGAAAAACTCCTTTAGTTCGCTGCAGAGCTGTGCGGCCAGCGTCTTGTTGTGGGCGAGCACCAGCGTGGGCCGCTTTGTCGCCGCGATGACGTTGGCCATCGTAAAGGTCTTGCCCGAGCCGGTCACGCCTAAAAGCGTCTGCTCCCGCATACCGCTTTCTACGCCTTTCACAAGACTTTCGATTGCCCTGGGCTGGTCCCCGGTCGGCCGGTAGGGCGATACAACGTTAAATTCCATGACTTTCCCTTTCCTCCACAACCGTGCGCCCCGCGGGACGCCCGCTTACCGCTTGTCCGTACCCTCCGGCGCGCCCGCCGCGGGCTTGTCCGCCTGCGCCAGTCCGCGCTCCGCCTTGACCGGACGCTGCATAAACTCCCACGAAAGGGCGCCGTCGGCCAGAAAGCCGCTGTCGGCCATAGAGACGAAATCGTCGTCGGCCACGATGAGGTGGTCGGCGAGCTCTATGCCCATGCCGTGCAGCACCGACGCTATTTTATGGGTGGTGCCGATATCCTCGCGGGAGGGCAGCGCCAGGCCGCCTGGATGGTTGTGCGCGAGTATAACCGAGCTTGCGTTGAAGCGTATTGCCGTTTCCGCTATCTTGCGCGTGCTTATCTGCGCCGAGTTGACATTGCCCTCGAACAGCACGCCCGAATACAGCACCTTGCGCTTGTTGTCCATATAAACGGCGTATACCGTTTCGTTGGTGCGCCCCACGAACTGCGGCAGAATATGCTTTCCGGCGTCCTCCGTGCTGTCTATGCATTCGCGCTTGCGCCTCTTGTCCTGCTCGTAAAGGCGGAAAATCGACGGAAAAAGCTTGAGGTACAGCGCGGCGTTCTCGCCTATGCCCTTTACGCGCATAAGCTCGTGCGCCGGCGCGTCAAATACGGCCGACAGGCTGCCGAAGGTATTTATTAGCTCGTGCGCGAGGGCGTTGGTATCCCGTCGGGGAATGACGAAAAAGAGCGCAAGCTCGAGGATGTTGTGCGGCTCGAAGCCGTCCAGGCCTTCGCGCAAAAACCGCTGCTTTAATCTCTCTCTGTGACCCTCTGCCATGATAAGCACCGTACCACTTTCCGGCCGATACGCGGCCGAGTATTACCGGCTTCCCGCAGCGGAGAGCTTCCTGCTGCCGGGCTTGACGGCGGGAACGCCCTTTTTGCACAGCGGGCATTCGGAAGCATCCCATGACTCCACCCGCATGGATATGACAGGGCGGAAGGGTACGCCGAAATCGATAGCGCCGCCGGTGCGGTCGACGATGGCGCCCACGCCTACGGGCACGCCGCCCGCGCCGCGGACGATGTCCAGCACCTCGCGCACCGAGCCGCCGGTGGTGACCACGTCCTCGACCACCAGCACGCGCCGGCCGGGCTTAATCTCAAAGCCGCGCCGCAGCGTCATTTTGCCGTCCTCGCGCTCTGCGAAGAAATTCTCGCAGCCGAGCTGGCGGGACACCTCATAGGCCATCTGCACCGCGCCAACGGCCGGCCCGACGACAAGCTCCACGCCGTCGCCTGCAAAATGCTCCGCGAGCGCGCCGCAAAGCGGACCGGCGTATTTTATATGACGAAAAATGTTGGCGCACTGAAGATAGCGGTCGCTGTGCCGTCCGGAGGTCAGCAGAAAGTGGCCCTCCCAAAGCACGCCCGCCTCCCGGAGCACCGCGAGAATATCCTCCCTTGAAAGCATGGGATTCTCTCCTTTTCCTTTGTGTTTCGCGCCGCGCGCAGCAGGCGTTTGCCCGGGCCCGGACATCCGTTCCCAGGCTACGGTAAAACAGGCGCGCAAAGAACGTATTCTGTAATCACTAATTATATCATACAGATATAAAATACACAAGCCGTGAATATTTTTTAATTTTCTGACAAGAATAGGAGTGACTTCACAACACTTCATTTAACCCCCCCCAATAATTTGCCTGGCGCGTTTTGCCCGGGCGATGATTTTCCCGCTGCGGCCGGTTGTGCCCAAGCGGGGATTTTTTTGGAAGTCGGAAGTTAGAGGTCAGAGGTCGGAAATCGGAAGTCGGAGGGAGGGGACGGGGGATTTTGCTGCGCATTGGGTTGCGCACGGCGGGATTTCATGGTAAAATACAGATAGTCGGTATAAATCGGCAAGGGCGGGAGAGTGGGATTGTGAAGCTGATATCGTGGAACGTCAACGGCCTTCGCGCATGTATGGACAAGGGCTTTATGGATTTTTTTGCCAAGCAGAAGGCCGACGTGTTTTGCGTGCAGGAGACAAAGATGCAGCCCGATCAGGCCCTTTTCGACATGCCCGGCTACCATGAGTATTGGAACAGCGCCGAGAAAAAAGGCTATTCTGGCACCGCGGTGTGGAGCCGCATAAAGCCGCTGGATGTGCTTTACGGCATGGGGATGCCGGAGCACGACGGCGAGGGGCGCGTCATCACCCTCGTGTTTGACGATTTTATACTGGTCAACGTCTACGCCCCCAATTCCCAGCGCGGACTTATGCGCCTTGACTACCGCATGCGCTGGGAGGACGATTTTCGCGCGTATCTGAAGGGCCTTTGCGCTGTTAAGCCGGTGGTGGTCTGCGGCGACCTCAATGTCGCGCACCGAGAGATAGATTTGAAGCACCCTAAGGCAAACGTCAAAAACGCGGGGTTTACGCCCGAGGAGCGCGCCAAGTTCACCGAGCTTCTCTCAAGCGGCTTTATCGACAGCTTCCGCGCCCTGTACCCCGACCGCGAGGGCGCTTACACCTGGTGGTCGTATATGCGTAACGCGCGGGCGTCCAACGCCGGCTGGCGCATCGATTATTTCCTCGTAAGCGAGGGCCTTATGGGCCGCGTCAAGGACAGCGTGATATATTCCGACGTCACAGGCAGCGACCATTGCCCGGTGGGGCTTCTGCTTTCCGACGGGTGACGCGCGCGGTGCAATAATCTATATAACGGAGGGGTCTGTATGACGTTTTCCGAGCTTGTTATGAAAAGGCAGAGCTGCCGGGTTTTCGCCAGAAAACCGCTCGAGCGCGAGAAGCTCGTGGCCTGCCTTGAGGCGGCGCGCCTCGCGCCCTCGGCCAACAACGCCCAGCCCTGGCGCTTTGTGGCGGTGGACGATCCGGACATCAAGCGGTCGATGGCCGACGCGCTGTCCTTCAACCGGTTCGCCCTCGACGCGGGCGCGCTCGTAGTGGTCGTGGAAAACCAGAGGAGCCTTTCGGCAAAGGCGGCCGGCGCCGTCAAGGATAACAAATACGCGCCCATGGATATCGGTATGGCGGTGGAAAATTTCTGTCTTGCGGCCGCGGAGCAGGGGCTCGGCACCTGCATCCTCGGCTGGTTCGACGAGGATATCTTTAAAAAACGCCTCGGCATCCCGGACTCCAAACGGGTAAGGCTCGTCGTGGCCGTCGGCTACCCCAAATCGGACGAGATACGCCCCAAAAACCGCCGCCCCTTTGACGAGATAGTGAGCTTCAACAAGTACTAAAGTCGCTCGTCCCGCTGTTTGGCCCGGCAAAATTCCCGGCCCCTTTTGTCTTGCTGCGATGACTTTTTTGTGTATATTTGCCTTTGATTTTCATATTCTATTAATGCGGTCTTGTTTTAAGGCGCGACGCCCGGTAAGGCTTAAGGCTTAAGACTAAAAGGAGGTCATTAAGGTGAAAAAACACAAGGATTTTGACAACGCGTTTCCCGACATCCCGGTACATCTTCCCGAAAATGACGTCTACAAGCTTGAGGAGCAGTCGTTCAAGGCAAAGCTCCACCACAAGTCCGGCGACCCGTTGACGGAGGACGACGCGCAGGAAGAAGAGCAGGGAAGAAGCATTGAACTGTATTAGGACGATTATAAAAAACCGCAAAATTAAGAGAATACGCTTGATAACGCGAGAAAAATGGCGGTTTTGTGGCTTTATTTATTTAAATTTGACTTTTTCTGACCTTGATTTAGTGTGAAAAGTCGGTAAAATATAAACACAAAGGTCAAAGAAAGTCAAAGTCAAAGGAGGACGTCATGAGGGCAAGCGAACTTATAGCCCGGTTTATTCGGGAGCTTATAAACGAAACGGGCGGATGCGTCGACCTCCAGCGCAACGAGCTCGCCATGCGCTTCAATGTCGTGCCCAGCCAGATAAACTATGTAATCTCCTCGCGCTTCACGCCCGAGCAGGGCTATATCGTGGAAAGCCAGAGGGGGGGAGGGGGTTATGTGCGCATCCGGCGCATAAACACCAGCAAAAGCGGCGCCGTGATGCATGTGGTCAACCATATCGGCCAGAGCATGGACGCGGTTACGGCGAGCATATTTCTTGAAAATATGCAGGAAAACGATATTTTGACGCGCGAACAGGCAAGACTTATAGCGGCGGCGGTTTCCGACAAGGCCATGCCCGGCCTTTCCCCAAAGCAGCGCGACGCCGTACGCGCCTCTATATTCAAGCAGATGCTGCTCTGCACGATACTGTGACGAGCGTATATATCCGGAGTCTGACAAAGCAATCCGAATTGTATTGCTATAGAAACCACAAAATTTGTAGGGGTCGGCGCCCCCGACGACCCAAATATAAACATTAACAAAGCTTATCTGCAACCTAATATCCATATATATTCCGGAAGGAAGGGTCATTATGAAATGCCAGCAATGTAAGGTTAATCCGGCGACAACAAGGATAGTGTACAACATTAACGGCAACACGACGGAGCTTAACCTGTGCGCTTCGTGCGCGGCCAAAAGCAACTATTCGTCGCTGCTGGGAAGCTTTGATTTCGACAGCTTTTTCGGCAACCTCTTTTCCCACAGCGTCATGCCGGCGGCGCTCGGACGGGGCGGCGAGGAGCAAACGTGCCCGCAGTGCGGCTCCACCTTTTCCGCCATAACCGAACGCGGCAGGCTCGGCTGCGCCCGCTGCTACACCGCCTTTTACAACGCTCTTCTGCCGTCCATCAAGCGTATCCACGGCAACGCCGAATACAAGGGCAAGCTGCCCGTCTCGGCGGGGCCGGAGATAAAGCGAAAGAAAGAGCTGGCCTCGCTCAAGGAGGAGCTAAACAAGGCGGTCCTGCTTCAGGAATACGAGCGCGCCGCCGAGATCCGCGACCGTATCAAAGCTCTGGAGGGGAGAGAGAACGATGGTGGAAATACAAAAGAGTCTTGACGTGGCGGTCAGTACCCGCGTGCGCCTGGCGCGCAATCTAAGGGAGTATCCGTTCAAGTCTGTCATCTCGAGGGCAAAGCAGGCGGAGCTTCTCGAAAAGGTGAAGGACGCGTTCTTTTCCTCAAGCGCGCAGGCCAAGAAGGAGTTTAGCCTGCTGTATATGGAGAAGCTTCCGGAGGCCGAGGCGCTCAGCCTCATGGAGCAGCACCTCATAAGCCCCGAATTCGCCAAGGAGCGCAAAAACGGCGGGCTTCTTTTGAGCAAGGACAGGACGCTGTCGGTCATGATAAACGAGGAGGACCACCTGCGCATCCAGAGCCTTAAGCCCGGACTTGACCTCGACGGCGCCTACGAGCCGGCCGAACGCCTTGAAACATTGCTCGACGAGAGGCTTTCCTTCGCGTTCGACGAACGGCTTGGGTACCTCACCCACTGCCCGACCAACCTCGGCACCGGCCTGCGCGCCTCGGTCATGCTGCATTTGCCGGCGCTCGTGATGAACAACGGCGCGGGTAAGATGATAAGCGCCGTGGGCAAGCTCGGCTTTACGGTGCGCGGTATCTACGGCGAGGGCAGCGAGGCGCACGGCGACCTGTTTCAGGTTTCCAACCAGCTCACCCTCGGACTAAGCGAGCGCGACACCTTAATAAGGCTGGGGGACGTAGTGCAGCAGATCATCCTCCAGGAGAGGACGCTGCGAAAGGCGACCTACGAGCGTCAGCCCGCCAATTACGAGGACGCGGTGTTCCGTTCTTACGGCATACTGCGCTACGCCCGCCGGCTGACAAGCCAGGAGGCACTCGAGCATCTCTCGAGGCTGAGGCTGGGCGTCGTGTCGGGGCTTATAAAGGGTTACGACCCGAGGCAGATCGACGAGCTGTGCATGAAGGCGCAGGCGGGCAGCATTATCTCGGCCTTCGGCGTGACCGACCCGCAGCAGAGGGACGTCAAGCGCGCGGAATTTCTCCGCGGCGCCCTTGAGCCGGCGTAAACCGCCGCGCGGCTTATATTATTAAGTATTCAAAACCGGAAGCTTAAAAGCTGGGAGATGAGATTATGGATAAATTTACTGAGCGAGCGGCCAGAGCCTTGAAGCTGGCGCTTGAATCGGCCAGGGAGCTGGGGCACAGCTATGTAGGCAGCGAGCATATCCTTTTGGGCCTTATGCGCGAGGAAGAGGGCATAGCTGCCAAGCTGCTCAGCAGCAAGGGCGTCACGCTGCAGCAGGTGGTCAGCTCCATCGCCGAGCTTATCGGCACAGGGGTACCCTCGCCCGTATCGGGCAACGACATGACGCCGCGCACCAAAAAGATTCTGGAGGCGTCCTTCTTCGAGGCGCGCGCGCTGGGGCACAATTATGTGGGCACCGAGCACATCCTCCTCGCGCTTCTCAAGGAGAGCGACTGCAAAGCGGTGGAGATTTTGGAGCGGCTCGACTGCGACACCAAGGCCCTTTACGACGAGATAGTATTCGCCGTAACCAACGAGCCGCTTAGCGCCGGAACGCCCGCGACGGGCGGCTCGGGCAGGCCGGCAGGCAAAAGGGGGCCCGAGGCAAGGAGCGGCACGCCGGTTTTAAACCAGTACGGGCGCGACCTCACCGAGCAGGTGAGGGAGGGGCGCATAGACCCCATCATCGGCCGCGATAAGGAGATAGAGCGCGTGGTGCAGATACTCTCCCGCCGCACAAAGAACAACCCCTGCCTTATAGGAGAGCCGGGCGTGGGTAAAACGGCCATCGCCGAAGGGTTGGCGCGGCGCATCGTGGAGGGCAGCATACCGGAAAACCTCAAGGATAAGCGCCTCATATCCCTCGACATCTCCGCCATGATAGCCGGCGCAAAATACCGCGGCGAATTCGAGGAGCGCCTTAAAAACGCCATGCAGGAGATAACCAAGGCGGGCAACGTGGTGCTGTTCATCGACGAGCTGCACACCATCATAGGCGCGGGAGCGGCCGAGGGGGCGGTCGACGCCGCCAACATCTTAAAGCCCCCGCTCTCGAGGGGCGAGATACAGGTCATTGGCGCCACCACCATAGACGAATACCGCAAGCACATAGAAAAGGACGCGGCGCTGGAGCGCAGGTTCCAGCCGGTGATGGTGGGCGAGCCCAGCGAGGAGGAAGCGCTGGAGATTCTACGCGGCATACGCGACAAATACGAGGCGCACCACAAGGTGAAGATAACCGATGCGGCGCTGGAGGCGGCGGTTCGCCTGTCCCACCGCTATATCACCGACCGCTACCTGCCAGATAAGGCCATCGACCTTATGGACGAAGCGGCGTCCAAGGTGCGGCTGGTGTCGCTCACCGCCCCGCCCGACCTGAAAGAGCTGGAAAAAAGCATAGCCAATATCGCCAAGGAAAAGGAGGAGGCAGTGCGCAGTCAGGAGTTCGAGCGCGCCGCCAAGCTCCGCGACGAGGAGAAAAAACTGGAGCAGAAGCTTGAGCAGGAAAAGAAAAGCTGGAGCGAGAAAAATAGGGAACACAGCAATACCGTTGAGGAAAACGACATAGCCGACATCGTTTCCAGCTGGACGGGAATACCTGTAAAACGCCTGACACAGGAGGAAAACGAGCGTCTGCTCAATATAGAGAACATCCTGCACAAGCGGGTGGTCGGCCAGGACGAGGCCATCTCCGCCGTGGCCCGCGCAATACGCAGGGGGCGCGTCGGGCTCAAAGACCCCAGGCGCCCGGTGGGCTCGTTCCTCTTCTTAGGCCCCACCGGCGTGGGCAAGACAGAGGTGTCCAAGGCCCTCGCGGAGGCCATGTTCGGCGACGAGGACGCCATCATCCGCGTGGATATGTCGGAGTATATGGAAAAGCACACGGTGTCCCGTCTCATAGGCTCGCCGCCCGGATATATAGGCTATGACGAGGGCGGACAGCTCACCGACAAGGTGCGCACCAAGCCCTATTCCGTCGTGCTGTTCGACGAGATAGAGAAGGCGCATCCCGATGTGTTCAACGTGCTTTTGCAGGTGCTGGAGGACGGGCATATCACCGACGCCCAGGGCAAGCGCGTCGATTTCAAGAACACCGTGATAATAATGACCTCCAACATCGGCGCCCGCCTTATCACCGAGCGCAAGCAGCTCGGGTTTGCGGCGGAGCAGGAGAGCGAGGAGGAGCGGCACGAGAAGATACGCTCCGACGTGACGGGCGAGCTCAAAAAGGCCTTCCGGCCGGAGTTTCTCAACCGCATAGACGAAATCGTCGTGTTCCACCAGCTCACGCAGGAGCATATCAAAAAGATAGCCGCCCTCATGCTTAAAAGCATCACCGACCGGCTTGGCGGCATGGATATCGGCATCGTCTTCGACGACAGCGCCATTGAGCACCTGGCCGAAACCGGCTACGATATCCTGTACGGGGCGCGGCCCCTGCGCCGGGCGATACAGAACCAGGTGGAGGACAAGGTGGCCGAGCAGATACTGGAGGGAAAATTCACGGCGGGCGACAGCATCGTGGTGTCTTACCGCGACGGCGAGCTGATGTTTGAAAAGCAGAAAAAATAAAAGAAGTAGGACAAAAAGCCGTCCCGGGCGCAAAACCCGGGGCGGCTTTTTGTATGCCGGTTGTTAAAAAGACAGGCGCGGGCGTAATGCTTCGGGCATGCCAGCTTTGCGCGGCATGCCCGAAGCATTACGCCCGTTTATTATGAAACGATTGAGATGTGCCGCCGTCGTG
>ENA-UOYA01003680-UOYA01003680.1-activated-sludge-metagenome-genome-assembly--contig:-NODE-3680-length-13490-cov-30.456494_pt1 | contig 13490 bp, 11 predicted proteins | sample MGYA00238163_ERZ764804 | MGnify/ENA primary metagenome ERZ764804 (study PRJEB28919, sample SAMN05720223) | activated sludge metagenome | isolation source: Anaerobic digester | place: Hong Kong...
TGTTTGACTGGCGGCGCGAAATTACCTCTTGCGAACCTGAGTACTACCGCTGGACGCAATGGTTCTTCCTCAAATTCTACAACCAAGGACTGGCTTATCGCAAACAGTCCCCCGTAGATTGGTGCCCCAAGTGCAACACCACCCTCGCCCGCGAGCAAGTTTGGGGCGAGGACCGACACTGCGAACGCTGCGGCACGCCGGTCATCAAACGCGATCTGGCACAATGGTTCTTCCGCACCACGCAATACGCCGAAGAGCTGCTGCACTATGAAGGCATTGACTGGCCCGAACGAGTCCAAACCCTGCAAATCAACTGGATTGGCCGCTCTGAAGGCGCCGCCGTCTTCTTCAAGACCGAACAAGGTGATCCGCTAGAAGTCTTCACCACCCGCCCTGATACGCTGTGGGGTGTAACCTTCATGGTGTTGGCTCCCGAACATCCACTCGTCCAAAAGCTCACCACCCCAGAGCAAAAGCAGGCCGTGCAGGCTTACCTCGAAGAGACCCTGCGCCAATCCGATGTGCAGCGCGAAGCCACAGATAAAGAAAAAACCGGTGTCTTCACCGGCGGCTATGCCATCAACCCCGTCAACGGTCAGCGCGTGCCTGTCTGGATTGCCGACTACGTCCTCATGACCTATGGCACAGGTGCCATTATGGCGGTGCCTGCCCACGATCAGCGCGACTTTGAATTTGCCCGCAAATATCACCTGCCGATTCGCGTCGTCATTCAACCGCCACAAAGTGAGGCCATCCGTCCTGAAGATCTGCGTGCAGCCGTCCCTGCTGCCGGAATGATGATCAATTCGGGCCCCCTCACTGGCACGCCCGCCGAGCGCACCTTTGAAGCCGCAATTGAATACATCACCCAAAAAGGCGTTGGCCATCGCTCCATCAATTATCGCCTGCGTGACTGGCTCATCTCCCGTCAACGCTATTGGGGCGCTCCCATCCCCATCATTTACTGCCCCACTTGTGGCACTGTCCCCGTCCCAGAACAAGATTTACCCATCCTGTTACCTGAAGACGTAGAATGGAAGCCAACCGGTGAAAGCCCGCTCAAACTCCACCCCACGTGGCGCTTCACCACCTGCCCGAAATGCGGTGGCAAAGCCGAGCGCGAAACGGACACCATGGATACTTTCATGTGCTCTTCCTGGTATCATCTCGGCTACCTGAACAAGGGCCTCAGCCTATCCGCCGATCGTCCCTTCCCACAAGACGAGTACGACTACTGGATGCCCGTAGATACCTACACTGGCGGCATCGAACATGCCACCATGCACCTGATCTACACCCGCTTCTTCCACAAAGCCTGTCGCGATGCCAACATCACCAAAGGCAATGAGCCCATGCTTCAGCTACGCAACCAGGGTATGGTCTTGGGTGAAGATGGCGAAAAAATGTCCAAAAGTCGCGGCAATGTCATTCCACCGGACAATTTGGTGCAAGCCTATGGCGCCGACACCGTACGCGCCTACCTGATGTTCTTTGCCCGCTGGGATATGGGCGCTCCCTGGAGCAATGGCGGCATCGAAGGCACCTCCCGCTGGCTGCGTCGCGTTTGGAACATGATCCTGGAACCCGCCGAGACCCTCGCCGATGAAGCGACAGAGCGCACACTCCGTCGCAAAACGCACCAAACCCTGCGCTCCGTCACCAGCGACTTTGAAGCGTTCCAGTTCAACACCATCATCTCATCGCTAATGGAACTGCTCAATGAAATGCTGCGCGCCAAATCCAATGGTGCTTATGGCACACCTGCATGGAATGAAGCCGTCGAATTGTACATAAAAATGCTGGCACCTGTCTGCCCGCACATCAGTGAAGAGCTATGGTCGCTACTGGGCAAACCCTACTCAATTCACACACAACCCTGGCCAAAATTTGATGAGGCTGCTGCTGCCGAAGAAGAAATTACCATCGCCGTCCAGGTCAATGGAAAAGTCCGGGAACGCCTGACCCTGCCCGCCGATATCAGCGAAGAAGACGCCAAAGCCGCAGCTTTAAACAATCCCACCGTGCAAAAGTTCCTGGAGGGCAAGCCTCCGCGCAAAATCGTTTACGTCCCAGGGCGGCTGATCAGCATCGTGATCTAGTTGTTCTCCACACCAACAAGGGCACAATCCAATCGGGTTGTGTCCTTGTTTTGTTTCTCGTGCTTGACGAAAGCCCCAAATTCTGTTACCGTTGAACTCAAATGGAGGTCTCTATGCGCCTTGAAGAATTGAACTGGATGGATGTTGAAGCGTATCGAAAACAAGATGATCGCATTCTGATTGTTTTGGGAGCCTGTGAACAACACGGCTACCTCAGCCTGCTCACCGACACCAAAATTCCACTTGCCCTGGCAGATGCTGCCAGCGCCCAAACCGGCGTATTAATCGCTCCCCCCCTTCCATTTGGCATCTCCCCCTATTTTCTCTCCTACCCTGGCACCATCAGCCTGCGAATGGAAACCCTCGCTGCCGTCGTGACCGATATGGTTCATTCCCTCTACCAACACGGCTTTCGACGCATGTTGTTCCTCAACGGACACGGCGGCAATCAGCCCATTGTCGCCCGCCTTTATGAATTAACCAACCAACTAGCCGGCTTGCAAACAGCCTGGTATTCGTGGTGGAGCTCCGAAAGCGTCAGCCGTGTCGCTGAAAGTCACGGCCTCAAAATCTATCATGCCGGCTGGGGCGAAGCCTTCCCCTTTGTTCAGGTCTGCGAACTGCCCGAAGGCGAAAAAATCCCGCCCAATTTCAAAGGTCTGCCGAACGCCACAGAAACTCGCCACCTATATGGCGATGGTGTGTTTGGCGGTGCCTACCGTCCCGATCCAGTGATCCTGGATGAAGTTTTCAACGCCGCCTTACAAGATATTCTCTTTCTGCTCAAATTCTAACATGTCTACACACAACCGTTTTGCGCTTCTATATAGTCTTTGCCTGCTGCTGCTCATCAGCAGCTGCCAATCTTCCACATCAGCCGATCCCCAAAACCTACACCTTGGCTGGTTTTGGCCCACCGAAGTTTACCGCCTACAAGGCGCCATTGCTGTAGACAACAACGGCACCATCTACGTCACCGATGGCGAAAGCACGTTGCACGCCATCGACAAAAACGGCAAACAACTCTGGAGCTATCACGGTGATTATGGCAGTGCTTCTGCTGCCGTGCTCTCTAAAGATGGCAAAGCACTCTATTTCGTCACCGACACAGACATTCTCTACGCCCTGTCATTGCAAGGGCAACCGCTATGGGGCATCCAATCCAGCCAACCCTTTGTTGCCATGCCCAATGTTGCTCCAAATGGCTACATCTACGCCCAAACTGACGGCGGCGGCTTTCGCATCAGCCCCAACGGAGAAGCCCAAGCTTTTCCATGGCCACTGACTCTTGTTGACCAAATCAATTTTGACGATCAAAACCGTCTGTACTTGCACGCTGCCACCTCGCCAAACGAAGGTTTTGCCATTGTCATGACCGAAACAGGTACCCTTTTGGCTCAATGCCCCCTCAATGACCGAAGCTATGGCCCCTTGCCAATTGGCACAGACGCATGGCTCTATACCGACGTTCAAGGCGCACTGCACGTGATGGATTTCAACTGTCAACCACTCTGGAGCGACCCCGGCAGCCAAACGCTCAGCGAAACCACCGCCTACCCTGTGCAAACGATTGACCAAACCATCTATCTCGCCACGGCTCAAGCAGAGGTATGGGCATTTTCCAATCAGGGTCAACGCTTATGGATGGCTTCACTCGCCCCAGGACGCGGCCCCGTCACACACCTCCAGGCGATTGGCAAAAATATTCTCGCCATCACCAGCGATGGCTATCTAACCCTTCTTAGTAACACAGGGCAACCCCTCTGGTCTGAATGGCTATACGAAGCCGGAGCCCCAGGACTACCTCAGCCCACCCCTCAAGGTGGTTTTGCCATCGTTCAAAATGGCCGTTTACTGCTCTACACTACAGACAATACACAACAGTACACGCACCCCCAACCCACACCCCCTCCCACCAACCTGGCAGACGCTGCTGTTGAGGTCAAAACTGCAACTTTTGAATATATCTTCAGCCAATGGATTGACCCCCTCCAACAACAAGGCAACACAAACCCAAGTCTGATTGCCTTTGCCCCCCCCGCCAATTCCAACGCATCCCAATACCTTGACCGTCAACACCCCTTTCAAGTTTGGAAATATACCCAAGACCAAATTACCGAAGCCAAAGATCCCGCCTTGGCCTTATCGGCTTTCCTCACCGTCCAAAATGAGCCCGACACGCCACCCTGGCAATATTACGAATTTGGCATCCTACAAATTGAGGAAAACCTGCAATATGCCCTCGTTTACATCGGCAGCGAATGCGGTGAAAATTGCAGCCAGGGGGCACGCTACATGCTACATCGCAGCCCAAGCGGCGTGTGGTGGGTCGTAGATCAGAAAACCCTTTGGCACAAATAGATTTTACAAAAAAATTACACCCGCCTGATGCCATCCTTACCTTGAACTCCTACAATAAGGCCGTAAACAAAATTGTTTACCTTCCATCCAACGGAAGAAAACCCGCTTCTAAAAGGAGTTACAAGAATGAACGCCTCTCGTAAATTTGTCGGATTGATTGGCCTGATCACTGCTCTTGTGCTAATCGTGACACTCATCCTGCCAACCAATGTCTATGCCCAGGGAACTCAGCCGCCCACCGACCCTGCTCATCCGCCGCGAGACGGTTCCCGACTTGAAACCGCCTATGCCCGGCTGCAAGAATTCAACAAGAAACAAGCTGAGCGCCTTGCCAACAGCGATGAATTCATTGCTCGAATCCAGGCACGCATTGCCAGGCTCAAAGAGCGCGGTGTAGACACCTCTTCGGTTGAGGCAGCGCTAGCCAACTTTCAAACGCAGTTGCCCATTGCCCAAGCCGCTCACGACTCCGCAGCGGTCACCCTCTCCACACACGCAGGCTTTGACGACAACGGCAAAGTCACCGACCCAATTGCCGCCCGCGAAACAGTGCGCAGTGCCGCAGCTGACCTGAACACATGCCGTCAAACACTAAAAGACGCTGCTCAGGCCATCTTCGACGCCTTCAAAAACCTACCGCGTCCCAAAGCCCCCAAGCCCTAATTCATAGATTGCCCCCAAAAAATAGGGCTGTCTGTAAACCCAACAGACAGCCCTACTCTTTTTACACAAGCCCCAAACTCAGCGCGTTAGCTTCCAGGCCAACGGCAACAATACCGCAGCCACTGCTGCCTTCAAGACATCCACGCCCAGGAAGGGCAACACCCCCATCAGCAGCGCCTGACGCAGCCCCACGAAAGTCGAAAGATAAGCCGCCCCACAGGCATAGATAGCCATCATGCCCAGGGCAAACATGGCCGCCACGCCATACCAGCGCCGATCCCAACCACGCTCCGCCAGCCCGCCAACAACCGCAGCTGCTACCACAAAGCCGAGCAAATACCCGCCTGTCACCCCGCCCAAATATGCAAACCCAGCTGCACCACCAGCAAACACGGGCAGGCCCAACGCCCCCTCTGCAAGGTAGGTCATCAGGCAGGCAACCCCGCGCTTCCAGCCCAACGCAGCTGCTACCAACAGCACGCCCAGCGTTTGCCCGGTCAACGGCACAGCGCTAAACGGCAGCGCCACCCGCACCTGCGCCAACAAAGCAATCACCACGCTGCCCAACAAAACCAGCCCCACATTGGTCAGCGCCGTAACCCGCACCCCACTGCGGCGAACAACATGAATTGCAATCGTTTCGTACATTCGTTTTCCTCTCCAAAGGTTAGATTGGGTTGATTAAATCATACCCACCTAAATTTTTCTAGTGACCATCGGACAGGGGCTAGATGACCTTCTTCCGCCTATGGTATAATCTCCACACCATCTTTTGCCGGGGAGGAAGCCCCTCAATGATTGAAGAAGTCGTTCAACAATTGCTTGCCGAAGCCCTCAACGTCCCTCTCGACCAAATCCATCCCGATCTAGCCTATGGCGACTTACCCGAATGGGACTCAATGGGCCACATGAACGTGATGATGGCACTCGAAGAACGTTTTTCCGTCGAAATCAACACCGAAACGATTGCTCTGCTGACCAACGTTCCGGCGATTTGTGCCTACCTTAAGGAACATTCTCATGCCTGAGTTAACCCTTACCCCAATTGTCCCCATTCCAGACTTTCTGATCAAAGAAATTCAATCCAAACTGGCCTATGTAGACGAAACCGTGTCCGCTGCTGCCATTAGCAGCAATGGGGATTCCATCACCCTGACGCTGCGCCATGCCATTGATGCCAACACCCAACAAGCCATCACTGACAAAGTCCAGCGTGTTGTAGAAGCGATGGCCAAAAATGCCCGCCGCCTACGCACACAAATCCTCGAAGATTACCTCGATCGCCCTGTTGCCTATCACGCTGACCCAATGCAAGCCTTGCTCGAACGCGGTGAAGTCTTTCAAGAAGACACCGGCCTATTCACACTCGGGCCAATCCTCACCAATCTCATCAATTACTTTGAAGGTATTTTTCTTGACCTTGCCGCAAAATTTGGCGCCAAACCCTACCGCTTTCCCACCCTCATCCCAGCACGCTTCCTCGACCGGGTGAATTACTTCCGCGCCTTTCCTCATTCGCTCTCCTTTGCCACACACTTGCGGGAAGATTTGGATGTGATTGAAGATTTTGCTGAACACACCCATTGCGATTGCGAAGGCGCCCTCACCACCCCAACAAGCTCTTTTGCGCCCATCCAAACCTTGCTTTCTCCGGCTGTTTGCTATCATCTTTACTTCTCGCTAGCCGACCGCCCCTTGCCCGGCGGAAGCCTGGCCGCTACAGCTGTTGGCAGCTGTTTTCGCTACGAATCAAGCAACCTGGTCTCGCTCGAACGCCTATGGAATTTCACCATGCGCGAAGTTATCTTCATGGGTCCACAGCCCTATGTTTTGGAACAACGTGAAGCCGCCCGTCAATACATGCAAACCCGTCTGGCAGAAACGGGCCTGGCCTACCGCGTTGAAAGCGCCAACGACCCCTTCTTCATCGGTGAATTTCGTCAACAAGCCATCTTCCAAAGCGCCTTCCAACTCAAATACGAAATTCGCGCTCGTCTCCCCTTCCGCGATTCCACCCTGGCCGTCGGATCTTACAACTATCACCAAGACTTTTTCGGGCGCAACCTCAACATCACATTACCCGATGGCAGCCCCGTCCATACCGGTTGCGTTGCCTTTGGCCTGGAACGAATTGCCCTGGCTTTCTTGGCTCAATTCGGTCTAGATGCCGACCAATGGCCAAAAGCAGTACGTGAAGCCATCGCATGACCATGCAGCTACGCCCCGCCACACCGGAAGATTTTCCTGCCGTGTGCAACCTATGGCAACGCCTGACCGACTTCCATCGCGGTGTCGGCTTGGCCTTTGCAATTGCCGACGAAAAGGAAGCTCGTTCAGCCTGGCAAGCCTCATTTGAACGCACTTTAGGGCGCTTCAGCTTTCTCTGGGTAGCCGAAACAGAACAAGGCATTCAAGGCTTCCTGTTGGCTCGCCTCAAGCGCGCTCCCGCCTACCTGGGCGGCGCACTGGTTGGCGAAATCAGCGATCTGTGGGTCGAACCAGAGCTACGCCATCAGGGAGCGGCTACCCGCCTTGTGCAGCTAGCCATGCAACAATTTCAGGCCCTTCAAGTTCACTCCGTTGAAGTGCAAATCATGGCTGCCAACGCACAAGGCATTGCCTTCTGGCAAGCACAAGGGTTTACTCCAGAGCTTCTTCAAGTCCGCCGCCTGATTCCCTGAGAGAAATTCATGCTGGAAACATCCCCTGAACAAGTGCTACAAACATTACAAGCCCTGGATCTTCAGCCCGGCGATGGACTGCTTGTCCACTCTGCATTGCAATTTCTAGGACGCCCACAAGGCGGCCCGGCCATGTACCTGACCTGCCTACAAACCGTGCTTGGCCCACAAGGCACGTTGGCTGCGCCGGCCTTCAACTTCGGTTTTGCCAAAGGCTTACCCTTCGACCCAGCGAACACACCATCACAAGGCATGGGCATCCTTTCTGAAACCATCCGCACCGCGCCCAACGCCTATCGCACCCCACACCCGCTGCAAAGCCTGGCTCTGCTCGGCAAACATGCGCAAGCTCTATCAACTTGTGATACCCTCGGTGCATTTGACGACGATTCGGCTTTTGCGCGCTTGCTTGAGCTCGACTTCAAACTGCTCTTGCTCGGCGCCGATATCCAAGCTGCCTCCATGGTACATTACAGCGAACAGCGCGCTGCTGTCCCTTACCGCTATTGGAAAGACTTCACCGGCCTTGTTCGCACACCCGATGGATGGCAGCAACGCACCTACCGCATGTTCGCTCGCGACCTGACGCTCAATCCGCAGCTTGTGCTGCGCCCCATTCAAAACCTATTGGAACAACGTCAACAGTGGCGCTCAGTACCGCTTGGGTATGGTCAGGTTTGCTCATGCCGCCTGCAAGATTTTGTCAACGCCACAGATGAATTGCTCCGCCAGGATCCCTGGATCCTGGTAAGCAACCGTCCAACCGGAGGATCTGATGTCAACCATGCTTGAATTGATCAACGACTTGTGGTTTTTGCAACGCGACCTGGTCTCAGATGACTTTGATCGCGCCCTCGCCCGCCTCGCTAGCGAATGGGATGAACACGCCGCCCAACTTGGCGGTCAGCCAATGCACATCCACACCTACCCAAGCGGCACCCGCTGTTGGACATGGCGCGTGCCCGAAAAATGGATTTGTGAAACTGCTTACCTTGAAACATTGGATGGACAGCGCATTCTGGACTTTGCCAACAACCCGCTGCACGTCATTTCCTATTCGCTGCCTTATGAAGGCATTGTGCCGCGCGCAGAGCTGCTCCAACACCTACACGTTCACCCACGCCTGCCTGATGCCATTCCATTTGTGTTCAAATACTATGAGCGTGATTGGGGACTTTGTCTGCCTCAAACTCTGCGCGACACGCTCAACGACCCAGCCTATCGCGTCGTCATCCGCACCCGTTTTGAGCCCGGATTACTCAAAGTTGGTGAAATTGTCATCCCCGGCGAAACGGAACAATCCTTTGTCCTCGTCAGCCACCTTTGTCACCCCGCCATGGTCAATGATGATCTCACCGGCGTCGTTGTCACCCTTGAAACAGCGCGCCGGCTGCTCAGCGGCCCGCGCCCTCATTACACGTATCGCTTCTTAATTCTGCCGGAGACGATCGGCTCAGTTGCCTACCTGAGTCACAATGAGCAACTCATTCCAACCATGGTCGGTGGTCTATTTTTGGAAATGCTCGGCAACGCCTCGCCGCACAGCTTGCAAGGCTCAATGCAGCCTGACAGTCAACCCGATCGAGTGCTGCGCGCCGCCCTGCCCGATCTTGACCCACAGGCCAGTTTGGGCGCCTATCGCACCGTCATCAACAATGATGAACGCCAATTCAACGCCCCCGGTGTGCGCGTGCCAATGCTTTCCCTTTCGCGCGTCGAACCACAGGGATCGCCCACTCGCCCCTATCGCGAATATCACTCCAGCTTCGACACCCCAGCCATCATCAGCCAGGAACGGTTGCAAGAATCGCTCACCGTCACCTTAGGCCTTCTGCAGGCCTGGGAAGAAAACCAATACCCCGTCAATGACTTTAAAGGCGAAATCTTCTGCTCGGGCTATGGCATTTGGGTAGATTATCGCGTCAACCCCGATGGTCACCGTCGCCTGTTTGAAATTATGGAACGCTGTGACGGCGAGCATACCCTGGCCGACATTGCCAATGAGCTCGGCATTTCATTTGGAACCGTACGCTCCGTTGTGCAACAGCTAGCCGATCATCAACTCGTCCACTTTTCTCGTCGCCCCATCATCACCGACCCGCACCGCCTGCAAAAAAGCTGATCGGAACTTATGAACTTCGATAAACGGTTGCTGCGTCAGGCGCTTACAGCTCGCCTTACCCTGGCAACAACCATTGCCATGGGGTTGCTTGGCGCTGTGGCAATCATCTTTCAGGCCCGTCAGGTCAGCACCATTGTTGCCCGCGTCTTTCTAGAACGGCAGACCTTGTTGGAGATTCGCCCATTGCTCTTCGGACTCTTGGGCTGGATTGTGCTGCGCTCCCTGGCAACGCTGCTAAGCGATGCCGCTGCCGGAGCAACCGCCTTGCGCATCAAGCAAGCCCTACGCCAACAACTGGCAGATAAAATAATTGCCCTGGGCCCAGCCTATTTGCGCAGCCAACCCAATGGCAGCGCAGACTTAATCTCCATCGCCATTCAGGGCATTGATGCACTGGAAGCCTACTTCAGTCAATTTTTGCCACAGCTGGCCCTGGCGGCGCTCATTCCAGTCACAATGCTGTTCGTCATCATCCCACTCGACCCGCTTACCGGGCTTGTATTGGCACTCACGGCCCCACTTTTGCCACTCTTCCTCTGGTTGGTCGGCAGCGCCTCTGCCGTTGTCACCCGCCGCCAGTGGACAGCCCTCAGCCGCATGAATGCCTTCTTCCTGGACACGCTGCAAGGTCTAACAACGCTTAAAACCTTGGGGCGCAGCCGCACCCACGATCAACGCATTGCCACCATCAGCGAACGCTACCGTCAGGCAACCATGAGCGTTCTACGGGTCACCTTCCTTTCCGCCTTGGTGCTAGAATTGGTCGGCACCATCAGCACAGCCATTGTCGCCGTCGAAGTCAGTCTGCGCTTGCTTGCCGGGCGAATTGCGTTTGAGCAGGCTTTCTTCCTCTTGATCCTTGCGCCCGAATTCTACTGGCCATTACGTCAGGTCGGCTTGCGCTTTCACGCCGCCTCGACTGGCGTTGCTGCCGCCCAAAAGCTCTTTGCCGTCCTACAAACCGAAGAGACATCTCCAGCAAGCTCCACTCAGCCTGCGCCCATAATGCTCGCTGCACCCCAGCGCATCCGCTTTGAACATGTCAGCTACACCTATCCCAACCGCCCACTTGCTGCCTTGCAAGACATATCTTTTGAGCTGCGCGCCGGTCAATTAACCGCTCTCATTGGCCCAAGCGGAAGCGGCAAAACCACCTTAGCCTGGCTGTTGCTGCGCTTTCTCTCACCAACGCAGGGAGAAATCAGGATAGATGATCAACGACTAAGCGAACTGCCCCTTTCAGCCTGGCGCAGGCAACTCGCCTGGGTTTCACAACGTCCGCACCTCCTGCGCGGCAGTTTGGCTGAAAACCTACGCCTTGCCCACCCCGGTGCAACAGAAGCGCAATTATGGCACGCCTTGCGTGCTGCTCATCTTGATCAATGGGTCACAAGTCAGCCCCTCAAACTAGATACGCTCATCGGCGAAGGTGGCGCAAGCCTCAGCTCCGGCCAAATACAACGTCTGGCCCTGGCGCGCGCCTTTTTGCGCCCGGCCAACCTGCTGCTACTCGACGAACCTACTGCCCATATTGACCCAATGGAAGAAGCACTGCTCGAACAATCCACCCGCAACCTGCTGAATTCTGGCAAAACCTGTCTGGTCATCGCCCATCGCCTGCCCACCATTCAGCGCGCTGATTGGCTCATTGTGTTGCAAGCCGGGCAAATTGTGGAGCAAGGCCGCCCAGCGGACCTGCAAAATGGTGTCTACGCCCGCCTCTGGCAAGCCTATCAGGGAGAGACACATTGAAAACCACCTCTCGCCTGCTACACTTCCTGCGTCCCTTCAGCCATTGGGTAGCACTCTCCACACTGCTCGGTGCTGCCACCATCGCCAGCAGCATCGGCCTGCTCGGCACCTCCGCCTTCCTCATCGCTCGTTCCGCCCTCCATCCCTCCATCGCCGATTTACAAGTTGCCATCGTCGGTGTGCGTTTCTTTGGCATCAGTCGCGCCCTCTTACGCTACTTGGAACGTCTGACCTCTCATGCCACCAATTTCCGCTTGTTGGCCCAATTGCGGGTCTGGTTCTACCGTGCCATTGAACCACTTGCCCCAGCACAATTACTGGATCAGCACAGCGGCGATTTGCTGAACCGCGCCATCAGCGACATTGAAACCCTGGAAAACTTCTACGTTCGCGCTGTTGCCCCGCCCCTAACTGCCCTCATCGTCACATGTGGCCTGGCCGCCTACGTGGGACAGTTTAGCCTGCGCCTGAGCGGTGTGTTGGTCGGCGGATTGCTACTCAGTGGCATTGCCGTGCCATTGCTAACCCACAAGCTCAGTCAACGCCCCGGACAAGCCTGGGGCGAAGCTCAATCAAACCTAAGCAGCGCCTGGCTAGATTTGCTGCAAGGGTTGCCCGACCTGTTACTCTTTGAACAAGCCTCTTCAGCCCTGGAACGCGTTCGTCAGGCCAATCGCCGCAGCCTTTTCGCCCAACAACGCCTGGTGTGGACAGGTGCAATCAGCAACGCCCTCAACACCTTGCTCACCAACCTAACGTTGCTGATCGTTTTGCTAATCGCCATTCCTCTTGTCAGTCACGGCAGCCTGGATGGCATTCTGTTAGCGGTGCTGACCCTCATTACCCTGGCCGGTTTTGAAGCAGTCACGCCCCTGGCCACCGCCGCACAATTCTGGCAATCCAGCCAGGCAGCTGCCACACGCTTATTTGAGATCGCTGACCGTCCCGCCGTCATCACCGAACCGGCCAAACCTCAACCGGTTCCTCTTGATTTTCACCTATCTGTGCGCGGTCTGACCTTTTCTTATCCCAACAGCAACCAACCCATCTTGAAAGACATTTGCTTTGACATGCCCCAAGGCAGCCATCTTGCGCTGGTTGGCCCCAGCGGCTGCGGCAAAAGCACCTTGCTATCCCTTTTGCTGCGTTTTTGGGACGTACCCAACGACACGATTTGGCTGAATGAACAGGATTTGCGCAATTTTTCGCCGGAAGAACTGCGCAATCACATCACAGCTGCGCTCCAACCGCCTTATCTTTTTACCGCCACATTGCGCCAAAACCTACTCCTCGGCAACCCGCATGCCAGCGAAACACAGTTATGGGAGGCATTGCACACAGTTGCCCTGGACGATTGGGCCAACCATCTTCCCGACCGACTGGATACATGGCTTGGCGAACAAGGAACGGCCATCAGCGGCGGTGAACAGCAACGCATTGCCCTGGCTCGCACCCTCTTACGCCCCAGCTCTGTGCTCTTGCTGGACGAACCAACCGCTAACCTGGATGCCGAAACAGAACGCATCCTCTTACAACGCCTGCCAGCCGCATTGACCGGACGCAGCGTCTTGTGGGTCACACATCGCCTCACCGGCCTGGAAGCCTTTGATACCATTCTTGTCCTTGACCAAGGCGTTATCGTTGAACGCGGCACACACACCTCGCTTCTGGCAAACAACGGCTTGTATGCCAGGATGTTTACCATCCAACGCAACTTGCTTGCTCAAACCATGCTACAATCTTCTTAGAGATACCAATCCGCCGATTATGCAACCCTTTTTCTGTAAATTTGTGTCAAAAATATCCACGGTT
>ENA-UOYA01003682-UOYA01003682.1-activated-sludge-metagenome-genome-assembly--contig:-NODE-3682-length-13486-cov-20.089420_pt1 | contig 13486 bp, 14 predicted proteins | sample MGYA00238163_ERZ764804 | MGnify/ENA primary metagenome ERZ764804 (study PRJEB28919, sample SAMN05720223) | activated sludge metagenome | isolation source: Anaerobic digester | place: Hong Kong...
ATCTGCGAAATCAGCGTGAAATAAAACTATTTTTCCTTCATCTGTGGATTTTTATTCGGCTTTAAGTTCGCGGGTCATCAGTTCTAAGATTGCTTTTCGGGGTTCTTTATCTTCGTAAAGGACTTGATAGACCTTTTCTACGATGGGCATTTCTATCCTTAATTTTCGGGACAGCAAATAAACGCTCCGCGTGGTTGTTACTCCTTCAGCCACCATTTCCATTTGCGCTAAAATATCGGAAAGTTTTCTTCCCTTTCCTATTTCCACGCCTACAAAGCGGTTTCTGCTATGAAGTGAAGTGGCTGTAGTAATCAAGTCCCCTATTCCTGAAAGTCCTAAAAATGTTTCCGGAAGAGCTTTCAGAGCAATTCCCAGGCGTTGTATTTCCACAATTCCTCGGGTTAATAAAGCTCCGATAGTGTTATCTCCAAAGTCCAATCCGTAAATAATTCCTGCTGCAATAGCAATAATATTTTTAACTGCACCGCCGATTTCCACTCCAATAAGGTCTAAATTGCGATAAACCCGGAAATAAGAATTGCTAAAAACGGTTTGCAAATAGCAGAGCAAATCCTCATCGCTACCGGCAATAACTACAGTAGTAGGTATTTTTCTGGCAACTTCTTCGGCATGGGAGGGACCGGATAAGGCACAAATTTTGTGCTCTTCCAGAAAAGGCAGTTCATCTTTGATAACAGCATCAAGTGTCTTTAAGGTATTTTCCTCAATACCCTTAGCCACATTTACCACTGCTAAAAGTTCAGGTCTATTCCATAAAGAAACAGGTGTCTTTTGTAAAGTGGAGCGTAGAAACTGCGAAGGAGTTGCTAAAATAATAATTTCCGGAGAAAAAGCAACTATCTCCTGAAAATCGTTAGTGAAACAAACTTCTTCCGGAAGCGTAATATTCGGCAGTAAATGCGGATTAGAATGTGTTTCTTTTAATAATATTAAATATTCAGGATTATATTCCCAAACCAGAATTTGATGCCCGTTTTCGGAAAGCAGAGAAGATAATGCTAACCCCCATCCCCCACCTCCAAGAGTGGCAATGCGCAAAGTTAATCCTTATCATCCATATTGCGATGAAGGAAATGGCTCAGTTCTTCAATATCTTCATCGTCCAAATCAAAATCCTCTAAATCCTCTTCTTCAGTATCTCCAATCCAGTCGGGACAAAAAAGAAGGTCTTCTTGGAAATCCCAGCCGTCCACATTTTCCAATCCAAAACGGGTGAGCATCTCTTCTTCCCAAAAAGAATAAAAGACAGTTCCTTCGTCAACAGCCCAAACTAAAACCGGTTTTTTATAGTGGCGTAATTCCACTTTGGGATTTTCCACTAAAGTAAGGAATTCCTTAATTTTTCGGAGATCATTCTCTTTTTTAAAAACCATTTATCACCTCTAAATTCAGAATTTGTAACTTAAAACAGCGCTTAAACGATTTTCACTATATTCTTTCAAGCGTTGCACCGTTTCGTTATCTGTCTCTACATTCCTGAAATAGTGAGAGTAGTCAAGAGATAAATTCATTTTAGGAGAAAAAAACAGCTCCATACCAGCCATTAAAGAATAGGTATAATCAGCTCTGCCTCCATACCAGGAACCGCTTCCCTGGTAAAAACGCTGTTCATAATTTAGAGCAAAAGAAGGTTGAATAAGGGTTTTTCCTTTTTCCGAAAGAGGCATTTTGGGCAGAGTTAAAGCTCCTTTATAAATATTGCTTTGATAGGAGCAATCCTTATTAGCTATGCGTTTATCACAGCTGAAATCTCGATAGCCATAAGAACCCTCTACTGTAAAAAAGGGAAATTTGTAGCTAACACCTGCTTCTCCGGTTATGGCTTTGCCGTCAGCTTCCGTAAAATATTTATTATAGCGATAAAGTTCATAGCGCAGATTGGCTTTCACAGTTGTTTTCGGAAGGGGCTTCACAGCTAAATCACCGCGATAAGTATCTCGGCTGTAACTGTATTTTTCCAGTTCACCTGTTCCATCCGTATCTACAAAATGACGGAAATAAATATAGGGATTGCTTGTATATTGCACACTGCAATTCCAGTAATAGCGGTCAACTTTAAATTTTAATGTCCAGTCAGTGCGGTATTTATCTTCATTACTAATATTTTGGGAAAAATTTCCGCTTACTGAAGGAGTAAATTTCCACCAGCGATAAGATAACGGATACTTAAGTTCAATGCGGGTATTTAGGGTTAAATCATCAATAGTATCTACAAAATTTAGATTTGGATGATGGTCATCAAACCGGTCAATATCATATTCCGAAAGATGAAACACATTATCCGAATAAACAGCTCCAATTTTAACTGAACCGTTTATTTGCGCTTCAACTTGGGAAAAGCCGAAAAAAAGGAAAAAAGTAAGAAGAAGGATTATAGGACGAATACTGTTTTTTCTTCTTATCTTGCTTTTTTTAACGGTCTTATTTTCCTTTGTTTGCTTGGGGGAAAGAGAATCAAGGGAAGCTATAGTTTCTTTTTCTTTTAATTCCGCTATGGGCTTTGCTTCTTGAGGAAATATTTTCGGATTTGTATCTGCCATAAAACAGCTCTACTTCTTCATTAAAATAGGTTTAGCCAAAAACAGATGGTCACTCAAAGCGCGCAACTCATAATCAGTACTTTTTTCATTTGCCGGTAAAACAATTTTTTTGGCAATTCCCAAACTGCTAATTCCCTGGCAGCTGTATTTTGTCGTGCGTTTGAGAGTAAAATCAATAACTTCCACTAATTCCCCGTTGGCATATAATCCTATTTTAGGCAAAGAACAGTCAAGCAAACGCGGACGCACATAAACATAGGCGTTTCTGCCATTATTAAGAGTAAATTTAAAGGGTTGATTGGGCATAAAAGTGTAATAATCGCTGTTGGAGCCGTTATGTTGTAAACTTACTGTTCCGCTATGAGCTTTAATAGCTATGTTAGGTTGTTTTGCTGCCTTAGGGGGTTTTGGAGGTAAAACACTGAAAGCGCGCATATAAATTGAACGGTCATAGCATATTATCTGAATTTCCTTAGTGTTTTCCGGAATATCTATCATAAGAGGTTGATAGAGATAATAGTTTCCCTTCTTTTCCTTAAAAGAAAGTGGATAGGTCTTTCTCTGTTTATTAATAACGATTACAATTTCCGGTTTACGAACTGCTTCCTTACTGAAACTACGGAGTTCAATTTTTTCTACACCCGTAGTATTTAAAATTAGAGGTCTTTCCGGCAAACCGCGATAATAATAATAGTTTCCTGCTTCGGTTTTGAGCAGAAGTTTTGTGCCTGGATTATCAAAAGGCAGGACTTTATACCTGTTTACTGTTTGTGCCAAAAGCAAATTGATTCCCAGAATGATTATCAAGACGGATATAAAATGTTTATGCATTTTTTAGTTTCCTTAAAGTTCTTCATCAAGGTCTACAATATTAGCCATAAACCGACGATCATGACGGTCAAAAATAATAACAATTACTATGGCAATAAGTAAGATAGTTAAACAAATGATATTGACGGTTTGATTATGGATGCGGGAACCAAACATTTTTCCCTCACCAACTTTAGGCATCGTGTCAAAAGAAGTCGGAAGGTTATAGCGTTTTGCCCAGCGTAAAATACGGCGAAAATGCAAGACGGGAACATTATTTTTTGCCATTTTAATAATCACGCCCTCTTTTTCGTAATTATGTTCAGCTAATCTGCGATTAATTCCTTCAGGAATAAGATTAGCATTGGGTTCGCTGCCTACATTAGCTAAACCAGCTCCAATATTCACAAATGCTTTATAGCGTTTTCCTTCCGGCAATAGTTCTTCATAAGCTGCCATTCGGATAGCTATGTTATCTTCAAGATCATTACCGATCAAAAGCGGAACATTATTTCTTTGCATTGCTTCCCGAAGGGCTTTAATTCCATTATCCGATAAGCCAATTGCCAGGTCATCCTTTCCTCCAAAAGAGGCATAACTGGAGCCAAAATCAAAGAGACCTTTTTCTTTCAGAATGCTTTCCATATCCAGCCAGGTAAGTTCCGGACGGTTTGCTCCATAAGATGCCGAAGATAGGGCAACTATTATTTTAGGATTCAGCTCCATTACCTGGATGGCTGAATAAAGAGCTATATTAACTGCTGGATTGCTTCCCGTAATTCCTACTGCTATATAATCCCCGGGCATAAGTTTCATCTTGGATAGTTCTTCTACAAATACAGCCGCTAAATTGGGATTAATAGCAGCTCTTTTTTCCGAAAGCAAACCCCTATCCGTAGTTATAGAACTTAAACGCATTCCGATTAAACCAGTTTGCAGAGGGTCATCTATAGGGTCTATTTCTATTCCTCTTTTATTTATTTCAGCAGATAAGGAATCAATTGCCGATTTCATCAGCTGTGCAGCAGCTATTTTGATTTCATAATTATCCGTTTTTACATTAACATAACTGGTCTGCGCTATATAAAACAAGACAATGGCTAATAAAAGAAGAATGATTAACGAACGATTGGATTTGAGTGAAGGACGATACATCATTTTTACAATTCTCCGTTAAATATAACCATTAAAGCCAAACGAACAACTATTGCAGCTATCCCCATAGAAGATACTGTTTTCCAAAAACCCTGGCGTTCAAACCAGTTAGCAATAAGCCCGGGAATGATGTAACCAATGGATTGCATCTGCAATTGATGAATTGTAATATCTTGAACTACCAAAATACGGGAAAGCCAACCCAAAATAAAGCCAATTAAAATACTTAGCACCATCCTCCGTTTACCGAAAAGCAAGGTAAAATTACCGATAATGCGTATGATTGCCCAGGTTAATAAACTGATTACTAAAGTGCCTAAAATCTGCAAAGGTCTATCCAAATATAAAGCAATATAACCTGGAACTACTATTCCTCCCGCAGAAGCACCAAGTAATTCACTGAACATCAGTGAAATAATCACACCCATCCCAACCGCGGCTTGAACTATTGTATCAATCACATCCGGCTCCTTTCATTACACTCTTTCATTTTATGTCTGAAGTGGGCTACTATTTGTGCCCCATATTTTATTGTTCCGGCAATATTACCGATTCCCAAAATATGAGATTCATCCTTAGTAAGTTCCCACACTTTTTGATAGATAACTTCCGGTAAGGGTTCACCTAAAGGAAATATTTTTTCTTTAGGGATACCTGCTTGAATAGCATAGTTTTCTATCTTATCAGGTATTTCTCCCGTTAGCAATAAATAGGAAAAATCCAAGGGCTTGATCGCATCCACTAATTGATGACTACGAAAAAGGCGGTCTGCTCTGCTATTCAAAATGATAATCTTTTCTATATTTTGCAAATTGCCGGTAACCATTTGAATGATTTCTACTGTTGACTGAGGATCGTTTGCAGCAAATACATTATAGAATATTATTGTTTTGCCTCTATCTTTAATTGGGTATTTTTTTAAGGCACCAGGATCAGGTGTCGCTTTTTGCATTCCCCTTAAAGCTACATCTCGGGGAACTCCTGCTGCAGCACATACAGCTAACGCTAATTGGACATTTTCACTATGCTCAATATATCTGAATTTATTCAATTCCTCTTCCGTAACATCTACAGGACGAATCTTATGAATTTGACATTGTCTGCTTTTTGCCACTTTTTCCAAAAGGGGATATTGTTCTTCTTCTGCTGTGTAACATATTCCCTTTTTCGGTATAGTATTACTAATGCACATAGTTACGCTTTGCACAGTAGAACCCATTAAATCCAGATGGTCTTCCCGACAATTGGTAATAACACTAATAGTACTCCGAATAAATTTACGCTCCGTTATCCACTGTAAAACCGGATTTACTGCCATACATTCAATAACTATGGCATCCGGTTTGTGCTTTACAGCATGACGGAAGATATATTTCTGTTCAATAATATTCGCCCCCATCAAACGCAAGATAGCTGCTTCTCTTCCATCCGGAAGAATAACTCTGGGTAAGGTTCCCGTGGTCTTGGCTACCGTTACTTTCCCCCCTTCTCTTAAGCCGGCAGCTATAAGACGAGTAACACTTGATTTCCCCCGTGTCCCGTTAATATGAATCCGAATGGGAATTGACAGAACATTTTTTGTATGCCTTTGATATTCTATAATCCAATGCGTTATCAGTATCAAAGTCACTATTATCAGAACAGTCATCTATTCCTCTGTTAGTAATTATATTACATCCACTTCCAGCTTTGCACTTGGCTAAGCAAGAAGTGACTAACTTTATAAATGCAATTAACATTCCATTTATTGGTCTTTGTGGTTCCAGGGGTTCGGGAAGTTGAGAGGTAGAAAGGTAGAGGAGTTTAATGATTTGGTGTTTTCGTTTTTACTTATAAGTTTCCCAGTAACAAATTTTTTTTACTCACAATAATAATAGGTTAAGCACCGTGCTTTATGCCGAGTGCCTCACAATCCCCTCAAACGGGTCAAGTTTATTTCAATGAATGTCTTAAATGATAAGGTCTGGGACGGACTCTTCTTGTCTCAATCCCCTCAAACGGGTCAAGTTTTTTTTCAATAGTATTTTTCGCACCCACAGTGGCCTATATGAGTGGCATGTCTCAATCCCCTCAAACGGGTCCATTAATTTAAGAGGTCTAAAGGTCTTGAGGAAAAGCCCAACCTCAACATCTCAAGCTATATACAAATTAGCTAAAATCATAGTTCCTGTCAATTTTATTTTTCCCCCATTATCCACTATCAAGAATTCTGCACTTTTAAGTTCCGTTTTCAATAATATCAATTAGAAAGCCAATTAAAATATTATCTAATATATTTTCCATTTTGACAGGGTATATAAAGGAAAAGTAAAATGCTTGTCCTATAACTTTTAGCTCGCTAATAAAAAAAGCTCGGAGAGCGAAACAACGATAGCGATGGTGGTGTAAACCCCTCGTCCAATGAAAGATATATTGATTTTTAAAACTTATTTAATTTAGAAAGAGCCCCCACAGGGCGACACTTCTATTTTGAACTATTTTTAGCTCTTGGGAAAATTGAGGGGCGGGGTTGTCTCACAACATCCCAAAAGTCCATTTTTGGCCATTTTCAGGTATACAAAGATGTATCCTCAAGAGGAGATTGTTCCTTAAAATGGCTTATATTTACTGTCTCAAAACTAACTTTTAGTTTCGGGACAGCTCTTTTTTGGACAATATATTGAGATATATATTAAATGTGATTACTCTTTTCCCGAGGGGCTTATGCACCCATCGCTATCATTGTTTCGCTCTCCGAGCTTTATTGGGATTTTATAGTTATCTCAGTTTAAAAAGGTATTTTTCTGAATTTTTCTTATCTTACTTATTTATCAATCCGGATATTGTATAAAATCTCCCAAATCCTTTTTAATCCTCTTCATCTTATGGCTATTTTTTCTCAAAGCCCTAAGCTCTCTGCCCTCTGCTAAAATCATCCCCTTCATCTCATACCTATTCTTTTATCCGTGTTAATTTGTTCCCATCTATCCAACCGTATTCTAATCTTTTATCTGCGTAATCTGCGAAATCTGCGTGAAATATTTATCTGTGAAATCTGTGTAATCTGTGAGAGGCATCCCCTCAAACGGGTCAAGTTTATTTCAATGAAAGAAATTGACGGTCTGCTTGTAAAATATGGTGTTTACAAGTCTCAATCCCCTCAAACGGGTCAAGTTTATTTCAATATTGGCAAGGGGTCGTCCAAGATATCCGCAAAGGGAAGCCCTAGTCTCAATCCCCTCAAACGGGTCAAGTTTATTTCAATAACAAAAAAGATGGCTTTTAGTGATGATGACATAAGTCTCAATCCCCTCAAACGGGTCAAGTTTATTTCAATGGATGGATGGGCATTTCCTTCGTTTACCTGTGGGTTTGGAACGTCTCAATCCCCTCAAACGGGTCAAGTTTATTTCAATGTGCAAAAGAATGTAGGTCTTTCATTGACCAGCTTGTAAAAATGTCTCAATCCCCTCAAACGGGTCAAGTTTATTTCAATGGAAAACGACAAAAACATTAAGGAAATTGAAACAATTGTCTCAATCCCCTCAAACGGGTCAAGTTTATTTCAATGGATGGATGGGCATTTCCTTCGTTTACCTGTGGGTTTGGAACGTCTCAATCCCCTCAAACGGGTCAAGTTTATTTCAATAGACCATCTTTGCCTGAGTTCCCTGCATAAGGGAACGCTTAGTCTCAATCCCCTCAAACGGGTCAAGTTTATTTCAATTCAGCCAATATGGTTGGGTTCAGATCACTTTTACCGTCTCAATCCCCTCAAACGGGTCAAGTTTATTTCAATGAAACGGCTCACCTTCACGCACGACGAGGTGCTGTTTATAGTCTCAATCCCCTCAAACGGGTCAAGTTTATTTCAATTTTATATAACCCTGTGAATTGGGATATTATTCAGGGATATGATGTCTCAATCCCCTCAAACGGGTCAAGTTTATTTCAATAAATTGAGATTATCTATGGAAAATTCTTTATTTCAAAAAAAGTCTCAATCCCCTCAAACGGGTCAAGTTTATTTCAATAACTATCAATGTACCCTTCGCCTCATTAACTGTATATTGTCTCAATCCCCTCAAACGGGTCAAGTTTATTTCAATTTCATACAACATTGGCACAAACCCATTGCCAATGTTAAGAAAGTCTCAATCCCCTCAAACGGGTCAAGTTTATTTCAATTCCGGTAGGTTTTACACGGGAAGAGGTTGTTGTAAGTCTCAATCCCCTCAAACGGGTCAAGTTTATTTCAATAGAAGCCAAACGCTTGCTTGGTATAATACGATAAGGAGAAAAAGTCTCAATCCCCTCAAACGGGTCAAGTTTATTTCAATAGTAGAATCAGGGAATGAACTCCATTCCCCTGTTAGAGTCTCAATCCCCTCAAACGGGTCAAGTTTATTTCAATGGTATCGGGAAGGTGCTTCCTGGAAAAACGACTACTCTTACTAGTCTCAATCCCCTCAAACGGGTCAAGTTTATTTCAATCTTTGCTGTGTGAGAACTGCGGACATCTCGTACCGCAGATTGAGTCTCAATCCCCTCAAACGGGTCAAGTTTATTTCAATGCACGCATTATTCCTGAGAAAATTTCCTGATCTCGGTCTCAATCCCCTCAAACGGGTCAAGTTTATTTCAATTGTATTCCGATCGTGGATATTAGTTGTTTGATTAAAAAAGTCTCAATCCCCTCAAACGGGTCAAGTTTATTTCAATTCACTGGTAAAATCGTAGACGAAATAGAAAACGGAATTGAAAGTCTCAATCCCCTCAAACGGGTCAAGTTTATTTCAATACAGACTTCGGAATGCTCTTGGTTTATTGCTCTGAATTAAAGTCTCAATCCCCTCAAACGGGTCAAGTTTATTTCAATTGTAACATTCAAAAATAGTGAGGTTAGATTGCCGTATTTAGTCTCAATCCCCTCAAACGGGTCAAGTTTATTTCAATGCTTGTGACCAGGCAAGCTGCAGAAAAAATTATCAAAGAGGTCTCAATCCCCTCAAACGGGTCAAGTTTATTTCAATATAAGGAAAGTCTGCGTTAGTAATAGTGCGGAGGTCGTTTGAGTCTCAATCCCCTCAAACGGGTCAAGTTTATTTCAATAGAGTTGGCAATAATGGACTTGATTGTCAATTATTCGTCTCAATCCCCTCAAACGGGTCAAGTTTATTTCAATCAAAGTGCAGGCAGAGGCAAGTATCCAGCTTTGCAAGTCCCGTCTCAATCCCCTCAAACGGGTCAAGTTTATTTCAATTTTTATGCGTCGTGTTTGATGAATACGACAGAAATAATTTTCAGTCTCAATCCCCTCAAACGGGTCAAGTTTATTTCAATCGAGATGGAGTTGAGAATAATGGATGTCTTGGCAGAATATGTCTCAATCCCCTCAAACGGGTCAAGTTTATTTCAATAGATTCCATAGGAGGATAAAATGGAAATCATTTACTTGTCTCAATCCCCTCAAACGGGTCAAGTTTATTTCAATTGTAGAAATACAGCCAGATGGAATACCTAGCGAAAGATGCTGTCTCAATCCCCTCAAACGGGTCAAGTTTATTTCAATCGGGAGCTGATAGTTCCCGAGTTAGAAGAAAAATAGTTAGTCTCAATCCCCTCAAACGGGTCAAGTTTATTTCAATAGGATTTTGCCAAAGTTAATTCTTATGACATTGCAAAGGGTCTCAATCCCCTCAAACGGGTCAAGTTTATTTCAATAACAAGAAAAAGAAGAACTGGAAAAGAAAATGGAAGTTGCGTCTCAATCCCCTCAAACGGGTCAAGTTTATTTCAATTGTCCACACCAGTTATAGTTACCGAGAATTCTATGAAGATGAGTCTCAATCCCCTCAAACGGGTCAAGTTTATTTCAATCCAACAAGATTTCCGAAAAGTCCACCAAAGAATCCTGACTGTCTCAATCCCCTCAAACGGGTCAAGTTTATTTCAATCCCGTTTACTACTCGTGTTCGGGAAACCCTTACAGGTCTCAATCCCCTCAAACGGGTCAAGTTTATTTCAATAGATTAGTCACCCGTGATGAAGCCACCAGGATTATCATTGTCTCAATCCCCTCAAACGGGTCAAGTTTATTTCAATCGGCTGACCCCGACATTCCCAGTTATTGTTAACCTTCAAGAGTCTCAATCCCCTCAAACGGGTCAAGTTTATTTCAATGAAAGTTTTTAATCAGTGTGACCTAAAGGACGAGGACAAAAGTCTCAATCCCCTCAAACGGGTCAAGTTTATTTCAATAGTTGATAAGAGCGGTGGAGCAATTTAGATTGTTTCGTCTCAATCCCCTCAAACGGGTCAAGTTTATTTCAATGCATACGCAGAGCAAGGATGGAATAACCCATCCTTCAGTTGTCTCAATCCCCTCAAACGGGTCAAGTTTATTTCAATAGAAAGAAGAAATTGAAAAAGATAGACCTGTGATAGATACTGGTCTCAATCCCCTCAAACGGGTCAAGTTTATTTCAATAAGCACCAGTATCAATCCTAAAACTATAAGGATAGAGTCTCAATCCCCTCAAACGGGTCAAGTTTATTTCAATACATAGAAAAGGTCAGTCAGGAGCGGGAGTAAATGTCTCAATCCCCTCAAACGGGTCAAGTTTATTTCAATCCAATAATATGGGCTGATGAGTATTCTGGTGTGTTACAGTCTCAATCCCCTCAAACGGGTCAAGTTTATTTCAATAATATATACTCTTTCTTTCTCTGTTCTCTCTACTTCTTTTCGGTCTCAATCCCCTCAAACGGGTCAAGTTTATTTCAATTGGAAAAAGTAGAAAATTGGGATATATATGAGACATTTGGTCTCAATCCCCTCAAACGGGTCAAGTTTATTTCAATTTCGGGTCAGCTTGTCAACTTATAGACGCTATAAACGGTCTCAATCCCCTCAAACGGGTCAAGTTTATTTCAATAGACAATTGTCATAGCAACATCCCTATGGAACTAGGTTGTGTCTCAATCCCCTCAAACGGGTCAAGTTTATTTCAATATGCTTCCTCCTGATGTAGCTTAATATAAGAGAAGCGGGTCTCAATCCCCTCAAACGGGTCAAGTTTATTTCAATATGGAAATTGATAGTCTGCTTTCTAAAACTGGAGTGCTAAAGTCTCAATCCCCTCAAACGGGTCAAGTTTATTTCAATCAAGAAAGTTTCTTTTTCAGAAACAGATGAAAAAGAAATCAATGTCTCAATCCCCTCAAACGGGTCAAGTTTATTTCAATTCTTGCTTCTTCCGGATTCTCCAGATTAGAGGTCTGGGCACCGAAGTCTCAATCCCCTCAAACGGGTCAAGTTTATTTCAATTGTCCACACCAGTTATAGTTACCGAGAATTCTATGAAGATGAGTCTCAATCCCCTCAAACGGGTCAAGTTTATTTCAATTCAAACTAACCCAAAGAGCGACATAAATTCCATCATGTGTCTCAATCCCCTCAAACGGGTCAAGTTTATTTCAATGGAGCTTACTGGTAAGTTCCCAGAGGAAATTGAAAATTATTGGTCTCAATCCCCTCAAACGGGTCAAGTTTATTTCAATCTTGATGGTATAAAAGATATAAACAAGCTTCTTTGTGAGTCTCAATCCCCTCAAACGGGTCAAGTTTATTTCAATCTATCCTGAATGTGTAGATGCGAAAAGCAACTTATCTCTGTCTCAATCCCCTCAAACGGGTCAAGTTTATTTCAATGGATAAAATGAAAAACCTAAAAGAAATGACCGATCAAGTCTCAATCCCCTCAAACGGGTCAAGTTTATTTCAATAATGAAAGAGAAAGAAAACCTGATGGCAAAGCAAGAAGTCTCAATCCCCTCAAACGGGTCAAGTTTATTTCAATGGGAAGGTCTGGAAGGGAAAAACATTCACCCGACTGTAGTCTCAATCCCCTCAAACGGGTCAAGTTTATTTCAATCGCTTTCGGCGATCACGGTGTATTTATTTTTATTTTGTCTCAATCCCCTCAAACGGGTCAAGTTTATTTCAATTATCCCATTCGCCCCAATGCCTCCAAAAGATGAACAAAGTCTCAATCCCCTCAAACGGGTCAAGTTTATTTCAATTAAAGAAATAATTATGAATAGTATTATCAAATGGATAGTCTCAATCCCCTCAAACGGGTCAAGTTTATTTCAATAACATATATTAAAAACAAATGCGTAAAGGAGACAAGTCTCAATCCCCTCAAACGGGTCAAGTTTATTTCAATTCGCTGATTATAAGAAAATTATGGATGCCATAGAAGCTAAATGTCTCAATCCCCTCAAACGGGTCAAGTTTATTTCAATACGAAGAATCCGCTGAAGATAGAAATCGTGGAAGAGTCGTCTCAATCCCCTCAAACGGGTCAAGTTTATTTCAATTCCCTTCCAAATTGACGATAATCTCACCGGTGTCTAAGTCTCAATCCCCTCAAACGGGTCAAGTTTATTTCAATAGTAATCAGAGCGTATCGCACAAGTTTCTGGGACGAGAGGTCTCAATCCCCTCAAACGGGTCAAGTTTATTTCAATTTATCTTCCAAGTTTCCAATTGCAGAAGATTTAATCGAAGGTCTCAATCCCCTCAAACGGGTCAAGTTTATTTCAATTGTCCACATTGTTATTTAATTATTTCTGTAGAGAAAGTCTCAATCCCCTCAAACGGGTCAAGTTTATTTCAATACAATGATGGAGAATGCAATAGAAAAGAAAGAGCCTAGTCTCAATCCCCTCAAACGGGTCAAGTTTATTTCAATAGGAAATAACTTCCGATGGCAATATCAATCGTGTATTCAGTCTCAATCCCCTCAAACGGGTCAAGTTTATTTCAATCGAATGAACGAAAAACGATATTATCGATCCAATGAGTCTCAATCCCCTCAAACGGGTCAAGTTTATTTCAATACTAAATGAATATTCAGAACACCTGGATTATATAATTGTCTCAATCCCCTCAAACGGGTCAAGTTTATTTCAAT